>Ga0182006_1000345_pt1 | contig 39520 bp, 26 predicted proteins | sample Sormic07211104_1_FD_123022 | JGI IMG/M metagenome (GOLD analysis project Ga0182006, IMG submission 123022) | Rhizosphere microbial communities from Sorghum bicolor, Mead, Nebraska, USA - 072115-104_1 MetaG | ecosystem: Host-associated > Plants > Roots > Rhizosphere | place: USA: Nebraska...
ACGGCCGCCTTATCATTTAGAAACCAGTGTGCCAGGCTCTTTTGCTGCTGGTGATGTGAGATTTAACTCAGTAAAAAGGGTTGCATCGGCTGTAGGCGAAGGTGCCATGGCAGTAACTCAGGTTCATCAATATTTATCAAAATTGTAATTATGGAAAGCAACAGCATCTGCAGCCATATTGAGGCTGTAAAAGAATTAAAAACTGCAAAAGAACGTGTTTGTGCAACCTGTATAAAACAAGGGACAGATTGGGTGCATCTTCGTACCTGCCAAACTTGTGGCATTACCTTATGCTGTGATTCATCACCAATGCAACACATGTCGCATCATTGCCGGGCAGAAAAACATCCTGTTATAATCTCATCAGAACCGGGAGAAAGGTGGATGTACTGCTTTCTGGATAATGAAATGGTTGAATACTGATTTTAAACATGATAATAAAGATGGTTTCTGGTTAATGCGTATGAAATTAATAGTAACCTGGCCAGACAAAATAGTTACGGGAAGAAATGCTTTCCGAAGTGATATGGTACATTCATCACACTGTTGTTTGGTAAATATTTTTGTAGGAATCTTTCCAGAAGAAACACCTGTTTTAAAACATAAGGTTGATTCTGCTTGTATGATCCTGGGTTTCTCTCGAAATGAACCGCACCAGCATATGGTCATCAAACATCAGGTCTAATTTAAGCAATTTGTCCTCATAGCTGGAAAGCTTAATGTCTTTGGTCAGGTATTTGGATATATGTTCCATGGTGATAAAGTTATTGGTTTTTGCTCATTTCTACTAAATGCACTGGTGCTCATCGATCAAATACTCCGAGCGGGTGATAAAGGATGCCTCGCCACTTGCAGGTAAAGTAATCCGTTTTGCAAATTTCCCAGCCTTTTTCATAGCTAATTTACTTTGAATTCAAACCCTATCATATCCTCAGTTAGTTTCCATAATCTTTTTGCGCTGCTTTCATCTAGCGAATATGCCGTTACGCCGCTTTGATGTAATTTAGCTTTCTTTTGTGCAGTGTGATCCTCAGATAGCAGTTCGGCGATATCGTTATCCTCGCAGTAAACGCCACCAATGCTGTTAAGCAAGTGACTGGTTGCAACCCATACTGAAGTCGCTGCTCCTTGTGGTATAGTTTTAAGGCTGGCCAATATTTCAGGGCGCATATTTCCATTTTCATCAAAAAAGCCCATTTGTTTAAACAGCTCCATATCGGCATCTCTGGCTAACTCAGTTCCAGCGATTGATCCTGGATGTAGTGAATAGGCTCTTACCTGATGTGCTTTTGCACGGTTATCCAGTTCAAGGGCGAATAGGTTGCTTGCTGTTTTTGACTGTCCATATCCTAAGAGCGTCTGGTATTCCCTGTGCTCGAAGTTGGGATCCTCGAAATCAAAGGGTGCCATGTGATGTCCCAGAGAAGAAACATTGACTACGCGTGCCCCATTGGCGATTTTAAGTGCTGGCCATAATCTTGCCACTAGCCGAAACTGTCCCAGATAATTAGTCGATAGTTGTGATTCGAATCCACGGCTGTCCCTTTGTAAAGGCACCCACATAATTCCCGCATTATTGATCAATAAATGTAGCGGTTTGCCAGAAGTGAGGAATTTTTTGGCGAATGCATCAATGGTGTCTGGCTTAGCAAGATCCATTTGCTCAATTTCCACATTTGGGATGCTTTCGAGATTTTTTTTCGCTTTTTCGATATCCCTGGCCGGTACGATTACGGTTGCGCCTGCTGCTGCCAGTACTTTTGTTGTTTCCAGACCAATGCCAGTGTTACCACCTGTTACGATTGCGATCTTTCCTTTAAGGTTAATGCCTTTGATAATTTCTGTTGCGGTTGAGGTCTTGCTAAAGCCTGAGCCCAGTGGTTGTTGTAATGCGCCTTGATAATTGTTCTTTTCCATTTTTGTTTTATTAAATGTGTGAGACAAATTTAAGTGGTTGGTTAAAGGCAGATTTTGTTTAGCGTGTCAATTAACTTTGTTCATAAGGTCAGCTTTTTAAAAAAACATTTGACGATCTGACTACAACAATTACCAATTGGGCTACTTTTTACAGCGCAACAATCAGGAGTTTTGTACTTGAGATTTATTCAGTTTTAGAAACAGTTAAATAGAATTATGCAAAAAAGAAAATTAGGAAATAGCGGATTAGAGGTTTCCGCATTGGGCTTTGGCTGTATGGGTTTAAACTTTCTGGATGGCAAAGGTCTTAATAACAAAGCGGCCATCAAGTTACTACGCAACGCAGTTGAAAGAGGTGTTACATTTTTTGATACCGCGGAAGCTTACGGACCTTACACCAACGAGGAACTTGTGGGTGAGGCATTGCGGCATTATAGAAAAGATGTTGTAATTGCTACGAAATTTGGTTGTAAAGATGCCAGACCAGCGGTAGGGCTAGACAGCAGACCCGAAACGATTAGAGCAGTAACCGAAGCATCTTTAAAAAGACTAAAGACAGATTACATTGATCTGCTTTATCAGCACAGAGTTGATCCTAATGTTCCGATAGAAGATGTTGCTGGGACAGTAAAAGACCTGATACAAGATGGCAAAGTAAAATATTTCGGTTTATCGGAAGCAAGTGCTAAAACTATTCGAAAAGCACATTCAGTTCAACCTGTATCAGCATTACAAAGCGAATACTCTTTGTTTTGGCGTGAGCCAGAAAATGAAATCATACCAACTTTAGAAGAGCTGGGAATTGGTTTTGTTCCCTTCAGTCCTTTGGGCAAAGGCTTCCTCGCAGGTAGCATAAACAAAAAGCTGGAGGATATCGACCGAAGAAATATTATTCCCCGTTTCAGCGAAGAAAATATAAAGGCCAATCTGATTTTAGTGGAAGCACTTTCTGAAATTGCTAAACAAAAAAATGTTACGACAGGACAATTAGCATTAGCTTGGCTCTTAGCTCAAAAGCCCTGGATAACACCAATCCCCGGAACTACAAAATTACATCGTTTAGAAGAAAACATTGGCAGTACAAATATTATATTAACAGCTGATGAACTTACCAAAATTGACACAACAGTAAATGGAATTACACTGGTAGGCGACCGCTACCCCGAATTTTTAGAAAAACAAATAGACAGATAAGAACCAATAACAATGCAAAATATTAAAGGAAAAATAGTTGCTATCACAGGTGCAAGTAGTGGAATGGGTAAAGCCATTGCAATAGAATTAGCAAAAAACGGTGCAAAGGTTGTTTTGGGTGCAAGGCGAACAGAACAATTACTACAAATTGTTGACGAAATTAAAAGCAAAGGTGGTGAAGCTGCCTTTACTCAAATTGACGTAAAGAATAAAGCCGATTTAGTTCGTTTGGTAAATGAAGCAGTTGAGCAATACGGAAAATTAGATGTGATTGTAAACAACGCAGGCGTCAGTCAATTAAGTCGCATCGATGAATTGGATATTGAAGGTTGGGAAGAAATGATCGATGTTAACCTCAAAGGCGTTTTGTATGGGATGGCAGCCGCGGTTCCTGTTTTTAAACAACAACAATCAGGACATATCATCAATATCATTTCAACTTCAGGAATAAAGATTGTGCCCATGCAGGGCGTTTATGCAGGAACTAAAAATGCCATTCGCACTATTGCAGAAGCGTTTCGTCTAGAGTCGGACGGAAACATACGCATTACAGGCATTTCGCCCGGATTAGTGAAAACAGATTTTGCGAACAACATAAAAAACGAAGAAATGAAAACAGCTGTTCAAAAAGGAATGGAACAAATTGCTATAGATCCCATAGCCATTGCCAATGCTGTAATTTATGCAGTAAGCCAGCCTATGGATGTTGAAATCGGGGATATTGTTATTCGTCCGTCAAAACAAAATTGATTAAATTCGTAAACAAAAAATGAGACAACAATCCAACATCAATCACCTAAAAAGTATATCGCAATTGGTGCGAGTATTGGGGCTTCCTGCTCCATTTCACCCGCTGATTGCATTGGTTGCTTACAATAATGTTTCGATTGAGATGTTTCCAAAAGGGCAGAAAGTGAGTCTTGATTTTTACAAAATTTCCTTTAAGCCTACATTCAAAGGACAAATAAAATACGGACAAGGCCATTACGATTTTGAAGAAGGGGGATTAGCATTTTTGAAGCCAAAACAAATCGTTTTTTCACCTGAAGAAGCAGAAAGCTATGAAGGAATTGCTTTGTATTTCCATCCGGATTTTATCCGAAATTATCCGTTAGGGAAAACAATAAATCAGTATGGCTTTTTCTCTTACGATGTTTCAGAAGCCTTATTTTTATCAGAAAAGGAAAAAGAAATTATAGCCAGTTTATTTGCTGCAATAGCCGATGAATTAGACAACAATATTGACCACTTCAGCCAGGATGTTTTAGTGTCACAAATAGAATTGTTATTGAATTACAGCAATCGTTTTTACAATAGACAATTTATTACGAGAAGAGCAATCAATCACGATATCATAACTTCTTTAGACAAACTTTTAAACAACTATTTAGAAGACGCAAACAACCTGAAAGACGGTTTGCCTTCCGTGAGATATATCAGTACCGAATTAAAGCTATCGCAGCGCTATTTGAGTGATATGTTGAGTTCATTGACGGGACTAAACACACAACAATACATCCAGAACGCAATCATAGAAAAAGCTAAAGAAAAATTATCAACGACAGATCTTTCCGTTTCGGAAATTGCTTATGAATTGGGCTTTGAACATTCACAATCGTTCAGTAAACTTTTCAAGGCAAAGACGAATGTTTCACCTTTGGAGTTCAGACACTCGTTCAATTAAAATAGGGCAGAAAGCGAATGAATAAAAGCCACTTGCCACTAACATTAATGCTTGATAATGTGGTGGCAGAATTGCTTATATGAAGCATTTGTTTAAGATTCAATATAGCTATTTTATTGATTTCTTTCTTCTTATAATCGATTTGTTGGCACTGATTTTTCTCCTTCTTTTGTCAATTGTACAAGGTTATCATACGCTGTCATTTTAGTATCTAGTTCTGCAATTCTCTTTAAATCAGCAATAAATTTACTGCTAATTTGTACTGTTAATGACCCCGGATTTTTTAAAGCAGTTCTGAAAAGAGCTGCTTTTTTGTTTTATAGTGCTGAGTATTAATTAGAATTCTCTACATGCCTTCTTCAGAATAAGCCTGTAACATCGTAAGGCTTGGCGCAAAATATAAGGTGCCTGTGTGTGGGGTGCTAAAATCGAGTATCCGATCTGAATTGCCAGGCGGATAACCAATAAACATTCTTGTTAACATTTCCTTAACGGTACTGAAATTTTTAGAATAAGCAATAAAGTAGGTGCCAACTTCACCCTTCGAAGGATGCCCGAAAGGCATATTGTCTCTGATTATTTTAAGATCATTTCCTGCTTTATCCTCAATTCCGGCAAGGGCACTATGGGAGTTGCTGGGTTTTACATCATCAGTCATTTCGATGTCGCTCATTTTGTACCGACCGATTACTTTCTCCTGATCCTCCGTTGAAAGTGCCTGCCAGTTTTTCATTTCATGTAAATATTTTTGCACAAAAAGGTAACTTCCGTCTTTATATGCTGCGTCCTCCTCTCCAACGAGAGCGAAAAAAGGCCTTTCATCGCCAATTGGATTTTCCGTTCCATCAACAAAACCCAAGATCGAACGGCCATCCCAGTACCTGAATCCATGTATCTCCTCCAGGCAATCGGCAACTGGTAGCATGATGCTGGCAATGTCACTTGCCATATCAAAACATATTGCCATGTCAAGCGCCCGAAGATGGATATGGATATCTCCAGGAGTGGATACTGCGGTATGTTTCGCCCCGATAATCGGCTCGAAATTACAAAGTTCCTTAGGAGGGGGCAAGGGTAATCCCAGTTCTGTCCAGGCCGAAAAGCCCACGCCCAGTACACAGCTCGTTCTTCCTTTTACCACCCTAACGGCATAGGAACGGTTAATGTTCTCTACCAGTGCGCAAAGTCTTTTGAAAGCAGGCCTGATAGCTGCTCCATCTTTAAATTTCCAAACCGTAAAAATGGTATTGTTATTCGGATAGTCTGTTACGTTTTGAGATTGATTCACAGTGATAATTTTTAAGCATTTAGTCTGACTAATATTCCTTCTTTGAAGTTAAATATAATTAAATTTAATTGGTTCGAAATGGCAAGACCCAACAAAATAAAGGGCTTTATGAGTGTAAAATCATATGCCATAGCTACAAGCTTGTGCACACTGCTGGCTTAATAATTATATCATGAAATAACAATTGCTTTGTATTCAAAATAACTATATTTAGTGTTGATTTCTGACTTTACCAATCATTGTTATGAGGGATATTCCATCAGTTTCGATTAAGCACCTACCTGTCAATAAAGTTTCAGGTTTCATCGCTTCGCCTTCATTGGATATATTATCAGTGGAAGAACCACTCGAAATTAGAATAGTATATGGACCGGCCGGGAACCGGATTGAAAAGAATATTTCCATTACGATGCGCACACCCGGAAATGACCTGGAACTTGCGCTTGGGTTTTTGTTTACAGAGGGCATAATTTCTTCCCATGGAAATGTTAAAGCCATCAGCCATATATCCATGCCCTGTGAACTGCAAAAAGAAAATATTGTTTGTGTAGAATTGATAGAAGGGTTTATGCCCAATCTTTTGCAATCTGACAGGAATTTTTATACCACTTCAAGCTGTGGAGTTTGCGGCAAGGGATCTATACAATCCATTAGAACAGTAAGCCCCTATTCAAATTCCATTCAACAAGAGGAGATGCATTTATCTCCCAGTGTGTTTTACAGCCTGCCCGAAAAATTAAGACTGGCCCAAAGCAATTTTGCAGCAACTGGTGGTATTCATGCTTCAGGTCTTTTTACCACAGAAGGGGAACTGGTATTGCTCTGCGAAGACGTGGGTCGTCATAATGCATTGGACAAGCTAATCGGTACTGCGTTAAGCAGGAATATGCTTCCCCTAAATCAATTTATATTGCTTTTGAGCGGTAGGGCCAGTTTTGAACTCATCCAGAAAGCAGCCATGGCTGGAATTTCGGTTGTTGCCGCAATTGGTGCTCCGTCAACCCTCGCCGTAGAATTGGCCAATGAGTTCGATATTACATTGCTTGGCTTTCTTAGAAACGACAGATTTAACATATATACCATTAACGATCAGATATTAATCCCAACATCGCATGAAAATTAGAATTAAAGGCAATTCACTAAGATATAGATTAACCAAATCCGAAGTCGAGGTACTGGGTACGGTTGGGTTTCTCTCTGAAAGTTCTCATTTCTTGAGCAAAACATTGGAATACGCCATAACAACCACAAGTGATGACAGCCTAAGTGCCGATTTTATTGATAACCGCATTGTGCTGTACATGCCGGAGAAAATGGTGGAAGAACTGGTCAATACAGATAAGGTAGGATTCAGTGAGCCTGGCGGGCCTGTGCGCATATTGATAGAAAAGGACTTTACCTGCCTCGATAATGTAGAAGAGGACCAAAGCGACAATTACCCCAATCCCCACTTAAATAGTTAAGGTATGGAGAACGATAAAAAAGAACCTGCTGCAGAAAATCCCTATAAATTGTTAGACCTTAAACTAACACCTGTAAAAACATGGGCCGCTGGCATACCCGCAGTAGTGGCCGCATTCGGGGACCTAATTGAAGAAAAAACACTTTTAAGAGGGACGAGGGCGTTGTTTAAAATGAATCAGGCAGGCGGCTTCGACTGCCCGAGCTGTGCCTGGCCGGATCCGGATGACGAGCGTTCTCCATTGGGAGAATATTGTGAAAATGGCGCAAAGGCACTTGCCGAAGAGGCTACAACCAAAAGGGTTACTGCCGATTTTTTTAAGAAAAACTCTGTTTTTGACCTGGCAAAGCTGGATGATTTTACCATAGGGAAAATGGGAAGGTTAACGGAACCAATGTACCTGCCACAGGGAGGCACCCACTATCAACCCATTTCCTGGGATGATGCATTCTCGAAAATTGCAGCCCATCTGAATGCATTGGAAACACCAGATGAGGCAACATTTTACACCTCGGGAAGAACGAGTAATGAAGCATCATTTCTTTACCAGTTATTTGCAAAAGAATATGGGACCAACAATATGCCCGATTGCTCCAATATGTGCCATGAAACATCAGGTACTGCACTGCGCCCAACAATTGGTATTGGAAAGGGAACCGTAAAGCTCGAAGATTTCTACGATACCGATGTAGTTGTGATCGTAGGCCAGAATCCGGGGACCAATGCACCAAGGATGATGAGTGCCCTCGAAAAATGTAAAAAGAACGGTGGTAAGATCATTGCCATAAACCCCTTGCCCGAAGCGGGATTAATGGGATTCCGTAATCCTCAGGAGGTAAGTGGTGTGTTGGGTAATGGCGGAAAACTCGCTGATATTTATCTGCCTGTAAAAATAAATGGCGATATGGCCCTTTTGAAAGCGATTGAACTGCTTCTGCTTGAATTTGAAAGAAAATCTCCAGGAGCGGTATTCGATCATGATTTTATTACCGAAAAAACAGTTGGCTATGGTGCTTTTATCGAGCAGTTCGAAACCCATAAATTAGCAGAACTTGCAAAGGAATCTGGTGTTTCTACAGCATTGATTTATGATGCTGCACAAATGCTGGCGTTTAAAAAAAGAATCATTATCTGCTGGGGAATGGGAATCACCCAACAGCCCAATGGAGTAGATATGATTAAGGAAATGCTCAACATCCTGTTGTTAAAAGGTAGTATTGGTAAGCCAGGGGCAGGCGTTTGCCCTGTTCGTGGGCATAGTAATGTTCAGGGAAATAGGACCATGATGATTGATGAAAAACCTACAGATGCCCAACTAGACCGTCTTCAGGATTTTTATGGCTTTAATCCTCCCCGTAAACATGGGTATGATGTGGTGAGCGCAATCAAAGCCATGCATGAAGGAAAACTCAAAGTTTTATTCTGCCTGGGAGGGAATTTTCTGTCCGCAACGCCTGATACAAACTATACCGCCAATGCGGTACGAAAACTTAATTTAATCGTTTCCGTATCTACAAAACTCAACCGTAGCCACCTGGTTCATGGAAAAGAATCCATCATATTGCCAACACTATCACGGAGCGATATTGATATGGTAAATGGTGTGCACCAGTTTATCACTACAGAAAACTCAATGGGGGTAGTACAGTCATCAAAGGGAATGTTGAAACCGGTATCAGACCATCTTATCAATGAAACACAGATTGTATGCCGTATGGCTATGGCGACTTTAGGCGATAAATCGGTTATCGACTGGAAACGTTACGCAGAAAGTTACGATGCGGTAAGAGACGATATTGAAAAATGTATCCCCGGGTTTGAAAACTACAATGAAAAAGTTAGGCGTAAGGAAGGATTTTATCTGCCTAATCTCGCAAGAGACGGTAAATTTATTACAAAGGATTTCGGAGAAAAAGCACCATTTACGCTAACCAGTCTGCCTGAAAACAATTTGGAAGATGGGGAATATATGATGGCTACCACCCGTACACACGATCAGTTTAATACCACCATCTATGGGCTTGATGACCGGTACCGGGGCATAAAGAATGAACGTAGGGTAGTATTTATGAACCAGAACGACATTGATAACGCAGGGTTCAAAGCAGGAGATAGGGTAGACTTATTTAACTATGATGATGGAATAGAGCGGATAGCACCATTGTTTATTATTGTTTCCTATCAGATTCCTGAAAAAAATGCCGTTACCTATTTTCCGGAAACAAATGTGCTGGTAGGTATTAACAACGTAGTGAAAGAAAGCAATATGCCAGCATCGAAATATGTAAAGATCAGGATTAAAAAACATGATCCTGAGATATATGAAAGAGTGAAAAAACTTGAACAGACGGTTCAGCTGTAAAAGAAAATAGACAGGAGCCACCACGTTATAAATAAAGATGCTTAAAAGCCAAAATGCTGTATGATAATTAGAAATAAGGAAAACTGGTTCAAAATGCTGTTCGTTTGGCATGGTTCTGTTCTTCCAAAGCTGCTTCCCAGACTCTCATTACTTTTTGTTTTGTCAGTTGGCGTTGTATTCTTTAATGGTAAAATCTTTTCTTTCAAAATTCCTTTAAATCCAACACCTTTAACCTTATTTGGTTTTGTACTTGCACTGTTCCTCGGTTTCCGTAACAATGTTAGTTATGATAGATTTTGGGAAGCTCGGAAACTCTGGGGAGCCCTATTGAATTGCACACGTTCATTAGCCCGGCAGGTACTAACGCTTCCAGAGCCCCCGGTAGACAGATCACTTTCGCAGCACTTTATTGGTCTTCTTGTTTCTTTTACTTATGCCCTCAAACATCAGCTAAGGGATACAGATCCGCAACAGGATCTTAAGGCACGGCTTAGTGAAACACAATATAATTTTATCATCTCTTCAAAGTATAAACCTGTTATGATTACGAAACTCATGAGCGAATGGGTAGCTAATGTGCACAGGGCTGGCCGAATTGACACTATACAGCAGATGAGATTCGATGAAAACCTTGATAAACTGGCCGAGATTGTTGGGGGGTGCGAACGTATTATTTCTACCCCCATTCCTTATAGTTACCGGGTGTTATTGCACCGCACTGTCTATTTGTACTGTTTTTTGTTGCCCTTCGGCTTGGTTGATAGCCTCCAATGGCTTACCCCATTTATTGTAGCCTTTATTGCCTATACTTTTGTAGCCTTTGAGGCCATTGCAGATGAGATAGAACAGCCTTTCGGCATAGCATCGAACGATCTCGCCCTAAATGCAATGTGCCAGATGATCGAAACTTCTTTGATGGAATTGAATGGCGAAGAAATTTCTGCGAACATCATCCCAAAAAATGGCATTATCGATTGATGACTATTTACCCCTGGATTCTATGCTATTTGTAGGCTCAACTTTAACCAACTTTTGGTATAAAGGAGAATCCCCCAATTTTTTAGAAATTGTTATAACTCAATTTCTCCATTCCTCAGCTAATTCGTTTAGGCTTTAAAAATTAAAGTAAGTTAATATAGTGTTTACATGGGGCGAGTAGCTTTGCCTGCATTCTAAGGGACCAAGAATATAAACTAAAACGGTTTAGGGCCGATTACTAATTTTTAATTAACATGAAAAAACCTTTACTGCTTAAGCGGAAGTTTTTGCTATGCGCGTCATTGGCAAGTCTATTATCCGGCGTAATCTCAGTACCTGCAAATGCGGCGATTTATTGGGGTAATGCAGTCCATTCCATAAAAAAGCAAGGCACAGGAACCATCAGCGGTAAGATCGTTGATGAAAAGGGCGACCCACTTCCCGGTGCGAGTATCCTCATCAAGGAATTAAACAAAGTTGTGCAGAGCAAACCCGATGGTAGCTTTAGCATAAATGTTCCTGACGGAACCTACAATATCCAGGTAAGTTTCATTTCTTATACTGCTGTAACCCTAAATAAAGTTGTGGTGAAAAGCAACGAAACAATCACGCTGAATGTAACCCTTAAAGGCGAGACTGGAAGTTTAAACGAGGTGATTGTTGTGGGCTATGGCACGCAAAAGAGAGAAAATGCAACTGGTGCGGTTGATCAGATTACGTCAAAGAGCATTGAGAACAGACCGATTACCAATCTTACACAAGGGCTTCAGGGACTTCTTCCTAATCTAAATCTGAAAATGATGGACGGTAAGCCTACACAGTCACCAAGCTACAATATCAGGGGTACAACTTCTATTGGCCAGGGAGGTAATGCGTTGATCCTTATTGATGGTTTTGAGGGAGATCCGAGTTTGCTTAACCCTAACGATGTTGAAAGTGTATCTATCCTAAAGGACGCTGCTTCTGCGGCTATTTATGGCGCAAGGGGCGTTTTTGGGGTTGTGCTTATCACGACTAAAAAAGCTGAAAAAGGACGCACTAGTGTTTCATATTCATCCAACTATTCTATAAAAAGTCCATTGCAGGTTCCCGATTATGTAACTGATGGTTACACCTGGGCAAAAATGTTTGCCGAAGCTTTTGTAAATGGCGATGGTGCTTTTCCACAAAATGCAAATAAAACCCAGAAATTCTCGCAGGCATATCTTGACGAATTTAAGAAAAGGGTAGAATCTGGTCAGCCTTATAATCAGGTTGAGGTTAATCCAACTACCGGAGAATACACTTATTATGGTAGCACCGATTATTATGCAGAACTGTATAAAAAAAATACTGCTGCCTTTGAAAATAATTTGTCGGTAAGTGGCGGTAGTGATAAAGCTTCGTTTCTGGTTTCAGGCCGTTTATTAAATCAAGCTGGGCTGTTTAAATACAACAGCGATGATTACGACATGAAAAATATCCGGGCAAGAGGTTCTGTTCAGGTTTTTCCATGGCTGAGCATCGAAAACAATGCTGATTACTCTGTAATGAATTATCACAATCCGATTAACGTTGGTGAGGGCGGAGGTATATGGCGGAACATTGCCGATGAGGGAAAACCAACAATGCCATTATTTAATCCTGATGGATCATTAACTTTTGCATCTGCATATACCGTAGGTGATTTTATCTATGGCAAGAATGGGATTGACACCCGACGCCAGGTTTTCAGGAATATCACGGGCTTAAGGAGTAATTTTTTTAACAATAAATTAAGGGTTAATGCTGATTTTACCTTTCGTAATACCAACAACGATATCGAGCAAAAAAGAGTGCAGGTTCCTTATAGCAATGTACGCGGGGTAACTGCCTATGTAGGTACAACCACCAACGATCTGTTGTTCGATAAGCGTGAAACCAATTACCTTGCCACTAATATTTATGCGGAGTTCGAAAACCGTTTCGGGGCCGATCATTATTTAAAAGTAATGGCAGGTTACAACTATGAGCAATCTACTTATAACCGTGTTGCCATTCAGCGTAATGGGATTATTTTTGAAGACGCCACAGACCTTAACCTTGCTTTAGGCCAATCAATCAATACAGGTGGAGGATACGAACAATGGGCAATTTTGGGTGGATTCTCCAGATTGAATTACGCTTTTAAAGATCGTTATCTGGTAGAGGTGAATGCACGTTATGATGGATCTTCGAAATTCCCTTCCGATCAGCGTTATGGATTTTTTCCATCAGTTTCGGCAGGATGGAGGATCAATAAAGAACCTTTCTGGAAAGTATCCGATAAGTTTATTTCCGATTTAAAATTAAGGGCTTCTTATGGCTCTCTTGGGAATGGTAATATCGCTTCATATGCATTTCAGGAAATCTTCAATATCAGTCAATCTGGCGTTATCCTGAATGGTGTTAAACCACAAACAACAAAAATTCCGGCCGTATTGCCAGATGGCTTAACCTGGGAAACTTCTACAACGACCAACCTGGGTTTAGATCTGACTATGCTTTCAGGGCGTTTGACTTTCACTGGGGATGCTTATATCCGTAAAACTACTGACATGTTTACTTTTGGCCTTACCCCACCAGCAGTGTTTGGCGCGGATGTTCCCAAAGGCAACTACGCAGATTTAACAACCAGAGGCTGGGAAGTTTCATTAGGCTGGAATGATCGGATCGGAAGATCAGACAAACCCTTTAGATACAATGTGAGACTAACCCTTTCTGATAACAAGACCAAGATCGATAAATACAATAACCCGGATAAGTTATTGAGCGATTACTACGAGGGGCAGACTTTGGGAGAAATTTGGGGTTATGAAACCGAAGGTTTCTTTATTGATGATGCCGATATAGCGGCTCATGCCAAACAGGATCCACAGATGAGAGCGTCTCCAACCGGTAAATGGTTCGCTGGCGATATCAAACTTAAAGACCTGAATGGAGATGGTTTTATCAACGTAGGTGAGAACAAGGTAGGTAAATCTGGAGATAGAAAAATCATCGGAAACTCGGCACCGCGATATCTTTATGGCATTAATCTGGGTGCAGATTGGCATAATATCTCATTTTCTGTCTTTTTTCAAGGGGTAGGCAAACAACAATGGTATCCAAGCACAGAAACGGAAATGTTCTGGGGGCAGTATAACAGGCCATATAACAACATACCAACTTTTCATTTGGGCAATATGTGGACACCACAGCATACTGATGCCTATTTCCCAAGAACGATGTCAAGGGCTGCATCGAGCAATACCAACCGTACACTGGGCGTGGCGCAAACGAAGTACCTACAGAATGTCGCTTACATAAGGATGAAAAATCTTCAGGTGGGATATAACCTGCCAAGCAAATGGATAAATAAGATCGGTGCACGTAGTGTGAAGGTGTTTTTCTCAGGTGAAAATCTATTTACCTATTCGCCGATGTACAAAATTGTAAAACATACCATCGACGTAGAAAATGCAGTGCCTTCAGATCAGGACTTGAATCCGAACAGTACAAATGGTGATGGTTATAACTATCCTTTGATGAAGTCTTATTCTTTTGGATTAAACATTGGTTTTTAGGCGATTGATTACTTAATAATAGAAATGATGAAAAAACAATATATCTGGATTCCTTTGGCCTGCCTGGCTTTGGCGGCCTGTAAAAAGTTAGATCAGCAACCAGAATCCACAGCAACTAAAAAAGCGGTGTTTGGTACAGAGAACGGGCTTAAATTATATACCAATTCCTTTTATGGTATGGATTTTCTTCCCAAAAATTCTACCAGCCAGGATGCCATGTCCGATTATCTTGCGGTTAAATCTGTGCCTGATTTTATCCGTGAAGGTGGTTTTGCCGCCAATAATAGCTCGGGCTGGACCTGGAAAGATTTAAGGAACATTAATTATTTTATAGAAAATTGTAACGACCCTGCTGTATCAGCAACGGTTCGCAACAACTATCTAGGCATAGCACGTTATTTCCGTGCTTATTTTTATATGGAAAAGGTAAAGCGTTTTGGCGATGTACCCTGGATTAACAAACCCTTGGATATTGATGACCCGGCATTAAATGCTGGCAGAAATAAAAGAGAACTGGTAATGGACTCTGTACTTGCTGATATCAATTTTGCCTGTGCAAACATTCTGGCTACCAATGATGCCAGTCGCACCACAATTACCAAGTGGGTAGCCTACGCTTACAAATCCCGGATCTGTCTTTTTGAGGGCACGTATAGGAAATATCATACCGAGCTAAATTTGGGTGCAACGGCAAACAAATGGCTGGAAGATGCTGCCTCAGCTGCAGATGAGATTATCAAAAAGGGTGGTTATTCACTCAATACAGCAGGAGGTGCAGGGGCATCTTATCGTCAGGTATTTACCAGCAATACGCCATTGATAAATGAAGTGCTCCAAGCTGCTGTTGCAGATGTTAACCTTGGTGTATTAAATGAGGCCAATTGGTGGTGGACTAGTGGTACATATGGTGCAAAAGCAAGTTTTACCCGAACCTTTATTAATACCTTCCTAAAACTAGATGGTACGCCGTATACCAATGATCCGGCCTACAGTACTATGCTTTTTAAGGATGAGGTGAAAAATCGTGATTTAAGATTGAAGCAGACCATCCGCTCTGGCGATTATAAAAGAATAAGTAGTGGACAACAGGTACCTGCACCACCAGTTTTCTCTTATACCTTTACGGGTTACCAGCCGATCAAATACACACTTGATGATACTTACTTTGATGCAGGTGCACTAAATACTAATGCAATTCCATTGTTTCGTTATGCAGAAGTGTTGCTAAATTATGCAGAGGCAAAAGCGGAGTTAGGCACGTTAACGGACACTGAATGGGCTTTGACTATTGGTGCACTACGATCGAGAGCGGGAATTACCGGGGGGGTAAGTATCAAGCCAACTTTTGCCGACCCCTATTTAACTACCAATTATTTTCCTGGGATTACTGATGCCACTTTATTGGAAATCAGGAGAGAGCGTGGTATTGAGCTAAGCCTGGAAGGATTACGTTATGCTGATTTATTGAGGTGGAAAAGAGGTTCTTTGATGGAACAAGAATGGAACGGTTTCTATGTACCAGCTTTAAATACCCCTATGGATTTAAACGAAGATGGTATTCTGGATGTCGCGTTTTATCAAGGTACACGCCCAACACCTGGCGTGGCTGGTGTAACTTATGTCGATGTTTCTGCAACTATTGGTAGTGCTGCCAATTCGCAATTGTTAAAGAACGGCAGTTATGGCGAACTCACCTGGATGAAAGAAATCTCACGGAAATGGAAGGAGCGAAATTATTATTATCCAATTCCATTAAGCGATCTTCAACGAAACCCTAACCTAAAACAGAACCCAGGTTGGGAATAATTACCGATTTTACAGATAAATAAAAATGAAAATAAAATTATTATTAGCTGCAACATTGTTATCCTTTACTACATTGATGGTGAGGGCACAGCAGATTACCATTGGCACTTTTAATATCCGTTATGATAATCCTGCTGATTCAGGCAACTTATGGGTAAATAGAGCGCCTATTGTTTCTAACCTTATCCGCTTTCATAAGTTCGATGTACTTGGAATTCAGGAAGGTTTAAAGAACCAGTTGGATGATATCTCTAATGCACTACCAGAATACGCGCAATATGGCAAGGGAAGAGATGATGGCAAGGATGGAGGCGAGCATTCTGCTATTTTTTACCTTAAAGACCGTTTTAAACTGCTTAAAAGTGGTGACTTCTGGTTATCTGAAACCCCTGATCAGCCAGGGAAAGGGTGGGACGCTACTTGTTGTAATAGAATTTGCTCATGGATATTCCTCGAAGATGTACAAACCAAAAAGAAGTTTTACGCCTTTAATGTGCATTACGATCATCAAGGGGTTATTGCCCGCAAAGAGAGTAGTAATTTGATATTAAAAAAGATTGCTGAAATTGCTGGCACTGCACCTGCATTATTAACCGGCGATTTAAACGGGGGAAGAGATAGCGAATGGTATCAAAGAATCGCAACTTCAGGTGTTTTATCAGATACACATTCAAAAGTTAAGTTCCCATATGCAAATAATTCATCTTCAAATGGGTTCCGCACGCCGCGAGGACAAACTGTAATTGATCATATTTTTATGAGTAAACAATTTACAGCAACCAGGTGGGGTATTTTGACTGATACCTATTTTGGTAAATTCCCTTCAGATCATTTTCCGGTATTGGCAGAAGTTGAGCTAAAATAGTAAACTTATTTGCCGCTGAGCTGCGGCCTAATAAAGTAAAAAGGATCTCTTGGATAATTGTTCAAGAGATCCTTCTTTTATGTCTCATCTTCTAGCTAAAATTTAGCCGCTTTGCTTTATCTTTGCCGCGAATTTAATATTCCCAATTGTGATTAATGTAAATAACATCTCCGTTTCATTTGGCGGAACCACCCTTTTTAGCGATGTAACCTTTTCGATAAACGAGAACGATAAAATCGCCCTTATGGGTAAAAATGGTGCAGGCAAGTCGACCATTCTAAAAATCATTGCCGATGTAGCTAAACCTACTTCTGGCAGCGTAACAGGTCCGAAAGAAGCTGTAATTGCATATTTGCCACAACATTTGCTCACTCATGACAATGTGACTGTTTTTGAGGAGACCATGAAAGCTTTTGCAGAGGTAAACCAGATGCAAAAGGAGCTTGATGAGCTGAATGAGCAACTGACTATCCGTACCGATTACGAAAGTGACGACTATATGAAGCTTATCGAGCGCGTATCGGAACTGAGTGAGAAATTTTATTCGATTGAAGAAACCAATTACGATGCAGAAGTAGAGAAAGTGTTAAAAGGTTTGGGTTTCGAGCGTAAAGACTTTACCCGCCAAACTTCTGAGTTTTCGGGTGGATGGCGCATGCGTATCGAGTTAGCTAAAATTTTATTAAAAAAACCTGATCTCATCTTACTGGATGAGCCTACCAACCACATGGATATAGAAAGTATTCAATGGTTGGAAGATTTCCTGATCAATTCGGCAAAGGCCGTGATGGTAATCTCGCACGATCGTACCTTTGTAGATAATATTACCAATCGTACCATAGAAGTAACGATGGGCAGGATATACGATTATAAGGCTAAATACACCCATTATCTCCAACTGCGTGCCGAGCGCCGTATACACCAGTTGAAAGCTTACGAAGAACAACAACGTTTTATTGCCGATAATCAGGAATTTATCGATCGCTTTAGGGGAACTTATTCTAAAACCTTACAGGTACAATCGCGTGTAAAAATGCTCGAGAAACTCGAGGTGATCGAAATCGATGAAGTAGATACTTCAGCGTTGCGGTTAAAATTTCCACCGTCGCCACGTTCAGGTCAGTATCCGGTTATGGTAGAAGAGCTAACCAAAACTTATGGCGATCATGTGGTGTTCGAAAAAGCATCGATGGTGATCGAACGAGGAGAAAAAGTAGCTTTTGTTGGTAAAAACGGCGAAGGTAAATCGACTATGATTAAAGCCATTATGGCTGAGATCGATTTTGAAGGTAGTTTAAAAGTAGGGCACAATGCTAAGATTGGCTATTTTGCCCAAAATCAGGCTGCGTTACTGGATGAAAACCTAACGGTATTCGAAACCATTGATCAGATTCCGTTAAGCGATGGCTCAATAAAAATAAAAGACCTTTTAGGCGCCTTTATGTTCAGTGGCGATGATACCACAAAAAAGGTTAAGGTGCTTTCAGGTGGCGAGAAAACCCGTTTGGCCATGATCAAATTGTTGTTGGAGCCCGTAAATGTATTGATCCTGGATGAGCCTACCAACCATTTGGATATGAAGACCAAAGATATTATTAAAGACGCGTTAAAAGATTTTGATGGCACTTTGATTTTGGTATCGCACGACCGTGATTTCTTAGATGGATTAGTACAGAAAGTGTTTGAATTTGGCAATAAACGTGTTCGTGAACACTTTGAAGATATAAAAGGATTCTTAGCTTATAAGAAAATGAATAGTCTGAAGGAAATAGAGCAAAGTTAAATAAGCATCGAGGTCGTCAGTCTGTCCAAAGGACTCCTGTAGAGAGCATAGTCGAAGACTTCTTGAGATTGATAAATCGCAAATAAATGTCCTTCGACTGCGTTATCATTGACAGACCCAGTAGAAAAATCGTCATTGCGAGGAACGAAGATAACCGAACGAAGCGAGTTCATGAATGCCTTTAAAAACAACTGCAAAAATGAATAATCTTAATGCGCACGCTGTTAGCAATCGTTTTAAGATTGCTTTCCCGAAGGTCGGGACAGGCTGTCGGCTGAAAAAGCCTTCTCAGCAATGAGGATCCCTAGAAGCCCAGCCGTCCTAAAGTCTTTTCCCTTTTTTATCATTTTTAAGCAAATGGCACATTTGGAATCAATAATTTCTTAATGCGCATTTTCTATTAAAATACCTGAACACTTTATTCAGAAATAAGATACTATTTAGCGCTAATCGATGCTTTTAGTGGGATTTCTAAATTTTTTATTGCACCAATTGGAGCAACCTTAATTGAACTGTTCCCTTTGGATAGGTAGAAATAATAAATACTATTTGTGCCGATCAAATAAATGTCTTCAGATTCGCCGTTCGAATAATTCAGCTTGCGGTTGTATGCGAGTTCGTTATTGCTGATGTGTTTTGATAAGTTTTTCCCTTGTCCAAGTCCAATTCCCAAAAAAAGTGATAGGAGCCCAATGGCAAAAACAATAGTGAAAAGTTTCGAAAAATGATTTCCTACTTCCTCTTCACTAAGTGTTTCAGGATTTTTTAGGCCAGAAAGATTTTGTGCCCACTTTTTATCCCTTCGCTTTGCCAGATAGGTCGGGTAAGCATAAGCGAGGATAATAAAACCTGTCGTAACGATTAACACCACCGGATGAGATGTTAGTGTTGCCACCGGACTGATCAATACATCCATAATTGTGGTGTACTTTAAAATGTTTATACCAATCTGATAGTAAAAAATGCTTTCTTTTAATATCCCCATCACCACAAGGAACAGGTAACCATATGGCAATAGTTTTTGTAAGTTTTCTGAGAGTTTCATTTGCTAATGATGTTATTTAGTCTAGAGGTAAACTTTATTTTGAATGCAAAATAGAAAAAATAACTGTTTCCTTTGGTTGTTTGTGTGATAAGCAAAATTATTGATCAGGATGATTCACTTTTAAAACCGCTACCATTTATTGAACTGAGGATGGAACCAGCGCAGTAATTTCTTCCCCAGTTTCCACTTGGCTAACCTCTGTTTGAGCGGCAGCAAAACGATCGATGGTCAAATTTGACGCTTTGCCCATAACCAGCGTATGGCGATTGGTATTGCCTTTGAGTTTTAATATACTATTGTCGAGAATTTCAGTATATAGGCCCTCACTACTGGTATTGATGTCGGCAAAGGCATTTCCCTTGAGAATGATCTGAAGAAATTTAGTGCTGAGCTTTGCTTCTGTTTTTACTACAGCATTTTGATCAGCCTCAATGCGGTAGATATCGTTTACATAAATAACAAGTTTACACTTCTCTTTATCGAGGCCGCTAATGCGTATTACCTCGCCCTGCTGGGTAACTTTCACATTTCCGGTATTATCATCTGCAAAAGATATTCCAATGGCAGGGCGCTGTACCAACATTACTTCTACATTTCCCTTTATCACAATCCTTCTAAAGTTTTGAATCTTGTAAAGTATCGTTGTGTTTTTTTCTGTAGCACTTAAGTTATTTGGAAGGGTAGCTGTTAAGGCAATTACTGCAGATGCAAAAAATATTACCGTTTTAAGTGATGTTTTCATGGTGTTTTTGTTTAAATGTTAAAATTTATTAAGCTTATGGCGGTTTGTACTAATTAAAACTAGTTTGTACCAGCATTATTCAGTTTGGTGGTTAACCAAGCGGGTGCCAAAAAACAAATGTTACTTTAATGGCTTTGTAAGGGGTGTTTTTGCTTATTGCACGTTGAGGCATGTTCATTTCCGAACAGTGGTTGTGCAGGAACGAACAGTTTTTAATGTAATAGCAGTAATTGCTATTTCAATTATTTATTAGGGTACATGTAAGATTATATTCATTATTTTAGTGAAAAGTTAAGGTATATTGAATCAGTAGTTTTGAATAAAAATCACGATGTCAGTAAAAATCAATCGCCAAACACAGCAGAAACTTCAACAATTATTGGTCATTATCCTAACCTGGATGATGGCTGGGGTGGTAATTGCCATATTTGAAGATCTTGTGCTGCATACCCGAAATTCTTTAGGGCCAGCGCCTGGTTATACCTTAATTTCTTCAATTGTACTAAATGCAATTATTGGCTTGTTTGGTGCACTTTTAGGAGGAAGTTTACTCGTATTTTTTGTAAATGTAAAATATAACGATAAGCCTTATGGTTACACCCTCTTAATTGTAGCCGGATCGTTTTTAGGCGTTATTTTGATTGTAAACGAGATACTGAGCCTCTATGAACTGGGCGACTCGAAAAGATTTTTAAAAAACGGATTGGTGTGGGCCTTTGTGGTTTCCATAACGCAGTTGCTGCTGCAGATAAACAGTAAGTTTGGGCAAGGTATTTTCTGGGATATTATCAGTGGAAAATACAATACACCCAAAGAAGAATCACGGATTTTTATGTTTCTCGACTTAAATTCATCAACCTCTATTGCCGAAAGCCTCGGAGATAAAAAATACCACGAATTATTAAAAGATATCTTTATCGATATTACCAATCCTATTTTAGAAAATAGGGGAGAAATATATCAATATGTGGGCGACGAAGTAGTAATTGCCTGGCGCTATGATGAAGGATTAAGAAACAATAAATGCATCAATTGTTTTTTTGATATCAAAGCGCATCTGTTAATTCTGAAGGATAAGTACATTGGAAAGTATGGTTTAATACCTGCTTTTAAAGCAGGTATTCATTGCGGAAAGATTATAGCAGGTGAAGTGGGGATTATAAAACGAGATATCACCTACTCTGGAGATGTACTGAATACCACTTCAAGAATCCAGAATATGTGTAAGGAGTTTAACCAAGAGATGCTGGTTTCGATAGCACTAATTGAAGAACTGCAGTTAACAGACCATTATACCACGCAAATGTTGGGTGCAATAAAGCTCCGCGGAAAGGAAAAAGAAATGCAGCTCGTGGCTGTAAAGCCTGTTTAATACACGCCAAACTTAAAATTGTAAATCCTATTAATTACACATGCATCAATACTGTAATAATTTCTTTACGGAAGAAGCAGGACAGAGCAGGTCGCTTATTCTTATTAATTATGATAGATTGGCTTGATTAACCATTTATAAACCCCTGTATGTTTTGTTCCTGTTTGGAGCAATGATATAGTTTAAGCCATCCAATATGTTTGTTTCTGCTAATCCGATTAAAATTTCAGGATTTAAAATGCTGTTCTTTTGTACTGCGTTATGTGCCGGTGCACCTGCTTTTGCTCAATATGTAGAACATAAAGGCAATGATGTTACCTCGCCGCTGCATCTGTTAAAACCAGCCTATGTTACACCTTATGGTGAAACAAAAATGGCGGATGTCAAAGTATCGCTGGATCGCGTTTTTAATTACTTAGATAAAACGACCCCTTTCGAACTGATAGATAAGGTTTCGGGAAAAGTGGCTGCTGATTTAAAGAAAGCAGATTCCAATTCGATATTTAAACCCGGAGACTACCGTTTAACGAGTTACGAATGGGGTGTTACTTATACGGGTATGCTGGAGGTCGCTACTGCAACGGGAGATCAAAAATTTAAAGATTATACCCTTAAGCGGGTTAGTTTTTTGGCAAATGTTGTTTCTGCGTATCAAAAATATCTACAAACAAATAAAGGGGCCGTAACGCCTGTTCGTTCAGTAATAGATCCGCATGCTTTGGATGATGCAGGTTCTATTGCTGCTGCAATGATTAAGGCGCAGCGAACAGGGAAAGTTAAAGCCGATCTCCGGCCGGTTATCGATCATTATTTGAATTACATCATGACCAAAGAGTTCCGTTTAAAAGATGGTACTCTGGCCAGGAACAGGCCACAGCCCAATACACTATGGCTTGATGATCTCTACATGAGCCTGCCGGCAATGGCCCAGATGGGTGTATTAACTGGTGAGACCAAATATTTTGACGAAGCGGTGAGGCAATACCGGCAATTTGCCGAACGGATGTTTAATCCGGAAAAAGGATTGTATATGCATGGCTGGGTTCAGGATATGGACCCCCATCCGCAGTTTCATTGGGCGCGGGCCAACGGTTGGGCACTTATGACCAAAATAGAACTGCTGGATGCCTTGCCTGTAAACCATCCAGGTAGAACCTATATCTTACAAATGTTAAAAGCACATGTAAAAGGTTTGGCAGCTTTGCAGGATGGAACAGGTTTTTGGCATCAGCTTTTAGATCGTAACGATTCTTATTTAGAAACATCAGCTACTGCGATTTATAGTTATTGCATTGCCCGTGCAGTAAACAAAGGCTGGCTTGATGCCAAAGCCTATGGCCCTATGGCGCTGTTGGCCTGGAATGCGGTGAGCACTAAGATAAATGCAAACGGTCAGATAGAAGGTACTTGTGTGGGTACGGGCATGGGTTTCGATCCTGCGTTTTACTATTACAGGCCTATAAATGTTTTTGCTGCACATAGTTATGGCCCGGTGCTTTTAGCAGGAGCAGAAACTTATCGTTTGTTACAGGAGCATCCTTTCGTGATAAACGATAGTTCAGTTCAGATGTATAAATAATTAACGCTGCTTTTAACCAAAATAACGATGAAATATACATCCTGTTCATTTCTCATTGCCGCTTTTACCTGCATTTTAGTAGTTAATCATCAGCCTGGCTATGCACAGATTGGTAAACGGTTTCCTTCAGAAAGAAAAGTGCTTAAGGATCCCGTTACGGGGGCTGTACTTACTTTTCTAACCAGCAGGCCTGCAGGAGATTCGAAGATTTATCAGACGCATAACCAGTGGACTGCTGATGGACAGTGGTTGATATTCCGGTCGGGCAGGGTTAAAGGAGAAGCAATGGCCGTAAATGAGCAAACAGGAGATCTTGTTCAGGTTACCGAAGGTGGCTACACCGGAATGTTGAATGTGGCCAGAAAATCGATGAAACTATATTTTATGCGGAATATTGATTCTGGCAAACGCGTAGGGGGCGCAGTAAAAATTATAGAGGTAAATCTGGCTAAGGTATTTGCCGATAGTAAATCTGGTAAAATGAAACCTGTGTCAGCTTATGAACGGGTTTGTGGAACTACACCCGAAAATATTGGTGCGGGTGGCGATATGGCGCTCGATGGCGATGAAAACTGGGCTTATTTCAGGGTGGGCAAAGAAGAAGCGGCTAAACATCTTGCAGCGGGAACGAAACCCGAACCAAACTTTGGACCGCGGAAAATGGGTGCCGGCCCTTCGGGTATTGCGGGGATGAATATTCATACCGGCGAAATTAAGTATGTAGTCTCTGTTCCTTTTCAGATAGGCCATATACAAACCAACCCCTGGCTTGCAGGCGAAATTGTTTTCTGCTGGGAAACCGGTGGGAAATCGCCACAACGAACCTGGACGGTATTGGCTGATGGAACAGGATTGCGGCCATTATACCCAGAGGCCGATTATGAATGGGTTACCCATGAAGCTGTCATTTCGCGTGATGAAGTGGCTATGGCCATTATGGGGCATAGGCCTATACCTGGAACAAATGCTGTAGCTGCACTACAAACAGGCGTAAATGGCGCTAATCCCGGGCAAGAAAATGCCTGGGGACCATCAAGTACCCGCGAAAAACCTACCGGGCTGGCCATTGTAAATTTAAGAACAAGGGAGATGAGAATCGAAGGACAAACGCCTACGGGTAGCGGGCTTTGGCATGTAAGTGGTTCGCCAGATGGCAAGTGGGCCGTTGGCGACGATTTTTCGAGGAGCATTTACCTCATTAACAGGAAAACACACGAAATGAAACTGCTCTCAGCAGGGCATAAACAAACAGCGGCAGATCATCCGCATCCGACCATGAGCCCTGACGGCAAAAAAATCGAAATTCAATCAGCAATGTTGTCAGAAGATAACCGATCCATGAACATCTGTGTAATTTCTATCCCAGAAGGATGGATGAATATCAAATAGCTTTAAACCAAACAACGTGACACGCTAATGCTAGTTGCAGGATAAACCTCGTATTTTGTCTTATTTCTTGTACTGTTAATGTTTTTTTTGATCAGTAACGCTATTGTTTAATTTTTTTTAAATGCGTTAAGGCTTACTTAAAACGATTTACGTACACTGAAGATGGATGTTCTTTTTTTATGATAACATTTTATAGTAAGAAGACAGGATAGTACAGGATGGGGATTTTGTTCTTCCTTTTTATATTTAAGAAATAATTCACTAACCAAATAACTTTTTAACCAACTATTTAATTAACGAACGTTAACACGATTCTATGCAGTAAAAATCTACTCACCCTTTTAAGTCAGTTTTTACATTTATAATTTCTAATTGATTTAGATCCATAGCTTTTTATTGCCCAGTATTTTAATGGCCGTTATCCAATGAAATTGCTATGAGTAAAGTTTTACAAAAATTTTTAATCGTCAATTTGACGATTATATTCATTCTCAGCGCTTGCCGGAAAAAAGAATTTGATGAGTTCTATGGCCGTCCTGAAACATTAGCCGATCCAATTTATCAACAACTTCAGGCCAAAGGGAATTTTACCAGATTTTTAGATTGTATAGATAAATCGGGCTATAAAGAAACCTTAAGTAAAGCAGGTTCGTGGACGGTTTTTGCACCAACAGATGCGGCTTTTACCACCTATATGTCTGAAAACAACTTAACCGAGATAAATGCCGTCCTGGCTTCGGCAATTGTACGTTATTCTATGACCTATGATGGAGAAAAAGTAGAACGTTTAAGCGATAATTTAACGGCAAAAGGTTTCGTTAAAAATGTTGGCTTTAGGCGACGTACCGTTTATTACGATTTTGTTTACGATGGCGTAGATAATGACGGTAAAGCGATAAAGGTAATTGCGGGTAACCGAAACGGAACTTATTTGCCAACCGATTTTAACAATAAAAATCTGCCCTATTTGCTAAGCCCTTTTGTCACTTTTGCGGGTATTAGTGCTTTAGATTATAATTATTTTTATCCAAATACCGAGTATACCGGGAAAAATGTTGGCCCTGGGAAAATTATCGAGCAAGATATTGTGGCCGAAAATGGCGTAATCCATATCGTAGATAAGGTGCTTACCCCCCCTCAAAGTATCGATCAGTATATAGGTGCTAAAGCACAATATGGTGCCTTCAAATCTCTATTGGATAAATATGTAAGCTATAATGTGAATACTGATATCACCCATCGTTATCAGGTATTAACGGGTAAAAGCGATAATGTTTACGTTAAAAATTATAGTGTATTGCTTGGTTTTTCACCTAATAACGAAAATTACCTGAAAGATGATGCCAACGATGCACAGATTGGTATGTATACCATTTTTGCACCAACTGATGACGCGGTTGAGGCTTATGCAAAGGTACTGCTAAAATATTATGCAAAAAACAGGTTACAGCCAGGAAATTATAAAGCACAGCTGAACGAACTGTTTTCTTTAAGATCCGATATCATCAGGGATTTTATCAATTCCCACCTATACAGAACTACCGTATGGCCAAGCAAATTTAATACTATTAACAGCTTTTTGGGCGAAGCTACGAAACTTACGCCTGCTAACGTGGTAGATAAACAATTTTTAAGTAATGGATTGTTTTATGGCGTAAACGCGGCCCAAAATGCCAATGTATTTTCAACCGTGTATGGGAAGGTAAATTTAGATCCTACCTATTACATTATGAAACAGGCGCTTGATGTATTGGGCTATGCTATTCCGATTAAAACAGCCTCTTTAAAATACATTGTTATTCCCATTCCTGATGCCACCCTGGTAAGTTTAGGATTTTCATACGATCCCTTTTATCCTTCATCGCCAATTAGGGGAGACCTCAATATTTTAAGGCGACTCTTGCAAACGCATATTATCCCATTGGGCGACCGTGCTGTGCCAAATTTTGCCACAACAGCTGGTATTTTAGAAACTTCGGGCGGTGAATACATTAAGTACAACAATGGTTTTTTCTCTTCAGCTGGCACAGAAGATTTACCAGCAGCTACTGATAAAAGTATTAAGATCGATTCGGTTGCCACAGCTGTTAATGGAGCTGATGCCTATGCTGCCAAAGTACTAATGTATACGGTTCTTCCGGTAAGCAAGCATATCGAAAAATATGGTACGCTAACAACCGATCCTTATTATTCTTTCTTTCAGTACCTTAAAAATAACGTTACGCTTTATACGGCTGCTACAGGTGCAATTCAAGGGGTTACCGATGGAAGTTCTTACACTGTTTTTATCCCTACTAATGCGGCTATACAAGCTGCGGTAACCGCTGGATTATTGCCAAAACTAGCCAACGGAGCACCAAATTATGCGCCAACAGATGCCGGAGATATTAGCAAGGTGGCCAAATTTATCCAATACCATATTATTAAAAGTACGGTAGCAAGCGACGGACAGAAAACAGGTTCTTTTGAAAGTTTGCTTAAAAACGATTCGGGAGATGCAGCCAAGGTTACTGTATTTACCAATACCACCAATACACTCACACTAAGAGATGTAACCAATACTTCTGTAAATGTTTTGCTCGGTACAACCGATAGAAGCAACGTATTATCTAACAGAACGGTGATTCACCAAATCAATTCTTATTTAAAATATCAATTCTAAACCGAGATGACTAAAAGATATAATTATAGTTTTTTTATTTTACTATGCTGTTTGTTGGTATCATCACTAAGCTATGCACAACAAATTAACTATGTAAAGGGTAAGGTAATTGATAAAAAAGATAAGCAGCCCATTATTGGTGCATCTGTTGTAATTGTTGATAAAGATAAAAGGGTAATTAAGGGCGTTTCGACAGATATTGATGGAAACTATTCTTTGCCGGTAGCAGATAAAACCTATAGAATATCAGTTTCATATATCGGTTATAGGTCTTCGGCACCTGTTAATATCGATAAGGCTGTTATTAATTTTCAGTTGGAACCTTCTGAAAATCAGATGGATGAAGTTCAGATTGTTTCGAGGGCAAAAACGAACAATGGAAGTGGAATGACGATTGATAAACGCGATCAGACTTCGGCTACCGTTACCATTGATGCAAAAGAACTCGAAGACCTCCAATCGGCATCAATCGATCAGGCCTTGCAAGGCCGCATGGCAGGGGTTGATATTACCGCCAGTACAGGCGATCCGGGCGCACCAATGCAGATCCGTATCCGCGGTACATCTTCTATTAATGGTGCTACCGATCCGCTAATTGTATTGGATGGTATGCCTTACGACATTACCATTCCTTCTGATTTTAATTTTGCCACCTCTGATGAGAATAATTATGGTCAGTTATTAAATATTGCCCCATCCGATATTAAAGAAATTAGTGTGCTAAAAGATGCTGCGGCTACAGCGGTTTGGGGATCGAGAGCAGCAAATGGTGTATTGATTATTACCACTAAAAGAGGTTCAATTGGTCCGCCAGCAATTTCCTATAATTTTAAAGGTTCGTATTCTAAACAGCCAAGTCCGATCCCAATGTTGGATGGTAACCAATATTCATCACTCGTTTTGGAAGAATATTATAATGCGGGCCGTCAGTTTTCTACTTCAGAATTTGCAAAGCAGTTTCAATATGATCCGAACGATCCCTATAATTACTATAACTACAGCAACAATACCGATTGGTTATCGGCCATAACCAGGGTAGGGTACCTTCAAGATCATAACCTATCTATTTCCGGTGGTGGCGAAAAAGCCAGATACCGTGCTTCGGTAAATTATTTTAACCAAACGGGTACGACCATTGGCACCGATTTAAACCGTGTTTCGGCAAGGGTTAACTTAGATTATATGGTCTCGAACAAAATCAGGTTCAGTTCTGATATTTCTTATACACACATCGATCAGAATGGGCTTTTTACGCAGACTGTTAGAGATGTAGCTTATACCAAGATGCCTAACCAGAGCATTTACGAGTACGATGAATATGGAAATTTAACATCAAACTTTTTCAGTCCTGCGGCAACAGCACAAGGTTTATTCCTCTACAACTTCGATACTAAAAAGGTAACCGGAACTTTTAATCCATTGGCCATGGCTGCCGCAGGTAGCAACCATCAACTGGGAGAGCGGATTACACCAAAATTTAGTCTACAGTACGAAATTTTACCGAGTGTGTTACGCCTGAATGGAAGTTTTATGGTAAATATTAACAATACCAAAGTAAAAACCTTCCTTCCTCAAATTGCAACAGGCCGTCCTTATACCGAATCGGTTGTCAATACGGCTTCAGATGCTGATGGCGATTCATTCACCATGAACACCAGTATGACCTTGGCATACACGCCTAAACTGAACGATAAACACGATATTGTTGGCTTTTTGCGCTTTGATAGCGAAGATAGCCGGAGAACCGGACAGTACCTGTTTTCTACCAATACGGCATCATCATATTTATCAGACCCATCTGTTGATAGCCGTACCAATTACACGGGTTCTGCAAGCTCATCTTTAGGGCAAACCAGGTCAGTTGGTTTATTGGCGAATGTTCAATATAAATTTTTAGACCGTTATATCATTAATGGTAGTATCAGGGGCGATGGTAATTCCAGGTTCGGTGCGGCTAACCGATATGGTATTTTTCCCTCAGTTTCTGGTCGTTGGCGGATATCTGGTGAACCTTTTATGAAAAAGGCCAATAAATATGTAGATGATTTTAGTTTAAGGGCCAGTTATGGTAAAAGTGGTAACGTGCCGCGTAACGATTATTCTTATTTCAATATTTATCAGAATTACGGTTTTAGTTATTTGGATAATGCAGGGGTATATTCTACCAATATGGAATTAACCGATTTAAGGTGGGAAACTGTTACTCAGTCCAACCTCGGTATTACCTTAAACCTCTTTAAAAACTTAAATATCGATTTCGATTTATACCGTAAACGCACTACCGATTTGTTTTATCCAGGCTTACAGGTAGCGAGTTATAACGGTTATGGAGGGGTTGATATGAACGTGGGCACTATGGATAACCAGGGATGGGAAGTAAACCTGAATGCAACCGTGATCAAAAAGAAAAAGATAAGATTAGATCTTGCATTCAATATTGCGCACAACGAAAACGTAATCCGCGAGGTTTCGCCGTTATACCCCAGAGAAAATAAAGGCAGGGTAACGAGTAACAATGTGTACAAAGTTTTTGTGCAGGAAAATAATCCTTTCGGGTCGTTTTACGGTTTCAAGTTTAAAGGTGTATATCCTGATAAAAATGCAACAGTAGCATTGGATGAGAACGGAAACCAGATTGTTGGACCTAATGGCGATAAAATTTACATGCGTTTTGCCTATCCATCCATCGATTATGTTTTCCAGCCGGGCGATGCCATGTATGAAGATATCAACCATGATGGAAATATCGATTATAAAGATATTGTATACCTGGGTAATGGTAACCCGAAATTAACAGGAGGATTTGGATCTAACCTAACCATCAACGGAAACCTTCGCTTAGGTTTTAATTTCACTTTCCGTACCGGATACGATATTATCAATGGTACCAAAATTAACACCACCAATATGTACGGTTTTAATAACCAAAGTACAGCGGTATTGCGCAGGTGGAAAAAAGAGGGTGATGTTACCGATATGCCGAGAGCCATGTACGGTACAGGTTATAACTTTTTAGGTTCCGACCGCTATATTGAAGACGGATCATTTTTAAGATTGAGCTCGGTGGTGTTAAAGTACGATTTTGGCAAAACCTTTATGAAAAGGCTGGGAATGAAATCGCTTACCACCAATCTAACCGTTCAGAATATCTTAACATTCACTAAATATACTGGTCAGGACCCGGAGGTGCCAATTAAGTTAAATGGGTCGAACACGGTGATCGATAATTCCACCACGCCGCCAATTAAGACAATTACTTTTGGTTTAACTGCTAACTTTTAATTCAGAACTGATGAAAAATATTTTATATAGCACTTGTTTATTGATGATGCTGGTGATGAGCAGCTCCTGCAACAAATGGCTCGATCTTCAACCTCGAGATGGGATTACCAGACAGGAATTCTGGAAAACGAAAGAAGATGTTCTAGCGGCAGTTTCTGGTTGTTATACCTCTTTACTGGCGCCACCTCCGGGTATTGGCGATAAATCTTTATTGGAGTACATGTTTATGTATGGTGAGCTTAGGGCCGATATGATTGCAGGCGGGCCTAGTATTACAACAGAAGAAACAGATATTATCAATGTAAATATTGCCCAGGATAATACAACAGCAAGATGGGCAGCATTTTACCGAACCATTAACTATTGCAATACAGTACTCGATTTTGCGCCTGGTGTTAAAGCTACCGATCCCACTTTTACCGATGCAGCATTAAACGGTTATGTGGCCGAAGCGCTTACACTAAGAAGTCTCATGTATTTTTACCTGTTGCGCACTTTTAGAGATGTACCCTTAAAATTAACAGCTACAGTAAAAGATACCGATTTACAGGATCTGCCGAAAACCAAACAGGCCGATATTTTAAAACAGATTGTTGCCGACTTAAAAAAAGCAGAGCAAGGCGCGGTTACCACTTATGGTAACACAAGATTTGATAAGGGTAGAGTGACCAAATTTACCGTAAATGCGTTGCTAGCCGATGTGTACCTGTGGATGGAAGATTATCCGAACTGTATTACTGAGTGTAATAAAATCATCAACTCGCAAAGATTTGCCCTGGTTGGTGCAGGTTCTGGCTGGTACAATAATGTGTTTTTTAAAGGCTCATCCATCGAAACCATATTCGAATTTGACCAGGCGATTGAAAACCCATTTTATACTTTATTGGTAAATACAAGACGACGTTTTATCGGTTCCCCGTTTTTGAGTACTGAAATCTTTATTCCAGATGACGTTGATCCGGATAATAACTATGATATCAGACCTGGCTCTTATTATAATGCGGCTTTTACCATTCAAAAGTATGGCACGGAAAATCCTTCTTACGTAAAATGGCAGGCATACCGTTATTCAGATATCATGATGATTAAAGCCGAAGCTCTGGCCTTAACCGGAGGTGGTGTAGAAGCTTTGGCATTGGTTGATGAACTGAGGTTAAGACGTAATGCTGTAAATGCTACAAAAGTTACTGTAGACCCTTCAGAAACTGAAGCTTTGTGCGATTATATTTTGGCCGAACGTGCCAGAGAATTTGCTTTTGAAGGCAAAAGATGGTTCGACCTTTTACGCCATGCCAAGCGCAATAACTATAGCCGCATTGATATTTTATTAGATCTTGCAGCCAAAACAGTATCGCCTACGCTTCAACAATCGGCCATTACCAAATTTAGAGATCCCAATAGCCATTACCTCCCGATTTATCAGAGTGAGTTATTTACAGATCCTAATCTTGTACAAAATCCATTTTACACTAAATAGAATAAGTGATATGAAAGTGAAATTAGACATCCGAAACATTACCTATTTGGTTATACTCAGCGCATTTATAGTTTTCGTGATTAATGCCTGTAAAAGAGAAAGTTTAACATTAAGTACCACTGATGATGTAAACATTACCGGGTTTTTGGAGAAAAATCCAGATAAATTTTCTTTGTTTACCCAAATCTTAGAAAGATCGGGTACAAAAGGTTATTTAGCCGCATATGGTAAATACACCATGTTTACTCCTGATAATAATGCGGTTAACGATTGGTTGAAAAGTTTAAATAAAACAGCAGTCGACCAATTATCAGCTGCAGAACTGAAAGACGTTGTTCGTTTCCACGTTTTGCCTGATACTGTTGCTACAGGCAAATTTACTGACGGTAAGTTAACCCAGATCACCCTTTATGGTCAGTATCTGCAAACTGGTGTTATTTTTAAAGATGGTGTAAGTAGTTTTATCATTAACAAACAGGCGCTCATTACACAATCTAATGTAAGGGTAGGTAACGGTATTATCCACGTTATCGACCATGTTTTAATACCATCAACCAAAACATTGGCAGCAAGTATAGAAGCGAACAACAGGTATAGTATTTTTACGCAAGCCTTAAAAGAAACCGGATTCTATGATTCGTTGAATTATGTGCAATCGGCTATTCCTGATACTACCCGTCGTTTTCAAACGGTAATTCTCGAATCCGATTCGGCAATACAAGCTGCTGGTTTTAGTAATTATGCGGCCTTAAAAGCCAAACTGTCTAAAACGGGTAATCCCAAAAGCCATACCGATAGTTTGTGGATGTATGTGGCATACCATATTTCTACAGGTGCAAGTTATACACCTGATATTGTTTCTTCACCTTCGTTATCTACTTTGGTGCCTAGTGAAATTGTAACCACAAAATTAGTTGGAACGAAAATCTTATTAAATGATGATGAGTTTAACGGTGTGATTGAGCCCGGAGTAGAAGTAAACAGAACTTTTAGTAATGTTACTACATCCAATGGGGTTTTACACGAATCGAAAGGTTTTTACAAAATTAAACCAAGGGTGCCTACGGGTGTTTTCTTTGATATAGGCGATCAACCGGAATTAAAATTATTAGCGGCTTGGCGGGCCCCTGGACAAACCATCCAGCTTTTACAAAACGGAAAATTGATTACAGCAGGTATTAGGCTCGATGCTTACCGGTCAAATACAATTGGTCCTGTTTATGCTGTTTCCTCAACGCCGATCGGTGCATCTGATGGGAGGAGTTATGCCAACAGAGATGTAATTCAATTTAACCCGACCACCAGCAATACCGCACGTTCCATCTGGATGGAAATCAGAACACCTATGCTGGTAAAAGGTAAATACAAAGTTTGGATCTGTTACACCTACAATGGCTCCGGACCGCTTACACAGGTTGGGGTAGATGTGGGCACAACACAAGAACAATTATTGCCAAACTTAGTTGATTTTGCGCAAACATTAGCCAGCTCTGGTGTACCTACTGCCAATGCTGCCTTGCCTTCTGCAGATGGATTAATGTTAACCAACGGCTTTAAACGCTATATGGCTACCACTGCCGAAGTAAGTAACGGTGTAAATGGTTTACAGCCTATCTCACAAAATAATTTATGGTCGGTTATGGTCGGAAAATTGGCCGGGGTAGTAGATATTAAAACAACTGATAAACACTGGGTTAGGTTTACTACGCTGCGTGGTAATGGAAGTGGAATTATGAATATGGATATGATTCACTTTATTCCAATTGATGATGATCAGAACTATCCAAGATTTAGTCCGTCGGGCCTGATTTATAAACGTCCATAACTAATTGAGCCATAGAACTAAAAATATAAGTAATGACTAGAAAATATATAATATACGTTGCCCTGCTCAGTATCGGTACAGTTTTATATTCCTGTAAAGATAGCCTGGAACTTCATAACGAGCTTACCAATATAGATAACAGTTTAGATCTTGCACAAAAGCTAGATGCCCAGGCGAACCTCAGTATTTTTAACGGTTATGTTAAAACTACGGGCTATGATAAAGTGCTTGCAGGTGCGCAAAATTATACGGTTTGGGCACCAACCAATCAGGCTTTAGCCAGTTTAGATGTAGCAATTGTTTCTGATCCTGCAAAATTAAAAGATTTTGTTGCCAACCATATTGCATTATCTACTTTCCCATTAAATAAGGAGGGCGATACTACAAGGTTGAAACTGCTTAACAATAAATTTGGTGTTTTTACCAGCACTAAATTTGAAGAAGGCACTGTTTCGGCTGCTGGCCAGTTTGTAAAAAATGGGGTATTGTATACAGTAGATCAGGCTGTTCCAACCAAACAGAATATTTGGGATTATATGCTCAGCAGTACTGACGGTGCTTTGCAAAAAAACTATATTAATAATCTGTCGATTACCGTTATCGATACCGCAAACGCTACTGTTATTGGTTATAATACATTGGGTAATCCGATTTTTGCACCCAATCCGCCAATGATATCCAGAAATACTTACTGGGTAAATGTAGCCGATCTGAGAGACGAAAGTCAGCAATACACTTATTTTATATTGCAGGATGCCGCTTTTACAGCCGAATCGGCAAAACTTTCAACCTATTATCCAAGTATAAATCCGAATTTAAATGCTTCCTACTTTTTGGTGAAAGATTTAACCGTTAAAGGTGTTTACCCGATTGAAAAATTGCCAGATACACTGATTTCTTTACAAGGCGTAAAAGTGCCGATCAATAAGGCTAATATTATCCGTTCCTACAGGGCCAGTAACGGGATGGTTCATATAGTAAATGCGCTGCCTTTCCGTTTAAAGGATAAAATACCCGAATTTAAAATAGAAGGTGAAAAACCACAGTCTATTAGTGCTGCACGTACGCTTTTATACCGCACAAAACTCGATAATTTAGGGAAAACCTTTAACGATATAGAGGTTTATGACCATAGGTATGCCGAATTTGGTGTGTTTTATACCAAAGCCAATTTACCTGTGGTAAAATATAAAGTTTACGCAAGGGCCATTTCTGGTTTGCCCGGCGACCCACAGGTTGCAGCATTTACGCAGCGTTATTTCTTTTTCAACCCTGCCACAGTAAGTTATACTTTGTTTTATACCCATCTGGTAAACCCCTTAACCTATAACGAAACCTACTTAGGAGAATATACGCCTGCACAGTTTGGCAATTTTCAGGTGAGGTTAACCGCTGCAAACAGTACGAGTGTAAATGTAAGTACGCTCATATTGGATTATCTCCGCTTCGAACCAGTTTTACCTTAATTATGAATCTTGCTTTCAAAAAAAATACTATGTATAATTTTACAACGATAAAAAAAGTTTGGGGCATATTGCTTTGCTTACTGGTGTTTGGCTTAGCTGCACAGGCACAGGAAGTAGATTCGATGAAAACCGAAACAGATACCACTACCGTAAAAGTAAAGGCCCGAGCAGTTAAGGGCGAAAAAATAAAGGGTGTTGTGCTCGATGGAAATACCAATAAGCCTTTAGTAGGGATTAACATTACAGTTACCGGTTTTAACGCCGCCATTACCGACGAAAAAGGAAGATTTACCGTAGTAGTACCTGATTACAAGGCCAGTATTATTATTTCTGGTAATGGTTTTCAAACCAAAGTACTACCGGTTTACAAAGATAAAGAGATCAGAACCAAACTTTACCCGTTATCATTTACTTCCGTTTACAATGAGGTAGTTACGCCAACAGGCACAATTTCTCAGGCAAGGGCCATACCCGCCATCAGTAATGTGAGTTTGCAGGGTAACTGGGCCAGTAATTCTGAAAGTGTAATGAGTTACGTTCAGGGCAGGGCCGCAGGGGTTAAAGTTACCAGGCGCTCAGGAACGCCCGGAGTAGGTGCCGATGTGCTCATCAGAGGGTTTAATTCTTTGTATGCTACAAATCAGCCTTTATATGTGGTTGATGGGATGATTTTTGATGCTAATAATTACGGTACATCGCTCATTAAAGGTCATGTTAACAACCCGCTTCAATTTATCGATGTTCGGGATATTGAAAACATCAGCATCATTAAAGATGCGGCTTCGGCAGCAACTTATGGGGTAAAAGCGGCAAATGGAGTCGTATTAATTACCACTAACCGTGCACACGATCTGGCTACCAATATCGATTTTTCAGGTTACGCAGGTTTTAATTTCAAACCTAAAAACTTACCTGTAATGGGGGCTTCTGATTATAGGTTATATCTTTCCGATATTTTAAAAAGTCAGGGGTTAAGCAATAGTGCCATTGCCGCAAAACCTTATATGAACGATAGTCCAACCAATCCCGATTATTTTAAATACCATAACGAAACCAATTGGCAGAATGAGGTGTTAAAAAGCAGTTTCGATCAGAACTATTTTTTAAAGGTAACCGGTGGTGATAATATCGCCAAGTATGCATTGTCTGCTGCTTATGCCAGAGATAGGGGGGTAATTGATAGCACTGATAATTTAAAATACAGCACAAGGTTTAATAGCGATTTAAACCTGACTAAAAAACTACAGGGAAGCACCAGCTTATCATTTACCTATACCGAACAGCGTTTAAAAGATCAGGGAATTGCTCCTGTAACCAACCCGCTGTTTTTAGCTTTGGTTAAATCGCCTTTTATGGCCAGGAATGAAATAAATTCAACTGGGGCAGTTTCACCGAACTTAGCGGATTACGATACCTTGCAGGTGAGTAACCCAAGAGCTTTAATCGAGAAAGGACAAAATTTAAAAAAAGCTTATCGATTTTATGGAAACATCAATTTCGATTTTACTTTCAACAAAAACTTTAAACTATCTAACCTAAGTGGTGTAACTTACGATAAAACACAGGAAACGCTTTTTATTCCAAGAAAAGGGGTAACCAACGATACGCTTTCCAACTATGTAGGCGATAGCCGTTTAGGTACACAGGTAGGAAGATTTTTTAATGTGTTTAACGATCTGCGCTTAACTTACGATCAATCTTTCGGTTCATATAGTAAATTACATGCAATTGTTGGTACACGCTATTCACAGAGCGAAAGCGAACAGGATTATGCGTTGGGTTTTAACTCTGCAACAGATGAATTGATCAGCATAGGGAACAGTAATGCGGCTTTTAGAACATTTGGTGGTGATATTGGGAAATGGCGTACGCTAAACAATTACCTTTCTGCCAGTTATAGCTACGCTGATAAATACCTCGTTAATTTTTCGATGGCTGTTGACGGTTCTTCACGTTTTGGTGCAAAGGCCGATCAGGGTTTCTTAAACTTCGATGATGGTTTGAGGATTAATGGAAGCCGTTATGCCGTTTTACCCGCCATTGGTGCTGCCTGGGTAATCTCTTCCGAGAAATTTATGCGCAATTTACACCGCGTTGACCTTTTGAAATTAAGAATGAGCTATGGTTTGGTTGGAAATGATGATGTAGGGAATTATACCGCCAGGAAATATTATACCTCTCAAAATGTATTGGGCATCAGAGGTATCGTAACCGGCAATTTTGCTAACCCCAATCTACAATGGGAAACCGTTCGCAAGTTTAATACTGGTATTGATGGCTCCTTTTTTAGCGAACGCCTAAGCATCAGTTTAGATTATTGGAGAAACAGCACCAAAAATATGTTAAGCTATCAATTGCTGAGCGTTGTTACGGGTACTGCTTCTTTTATCAACAATAATGGTGGCATGCAGACAAATGGTTTAGATTTAGCCTTAAACGGTCGGATTTTAAATGAAAAACTAAAATGGGATGCGGGTTTAACCATCGGTACATCAACCAATAAAATTACCAGTTTACCTAATGGAAATTCAGTTATAACCAGTTATGCAGGTGGTGCTTATATCAGCCAGATTGGTCAGTCGGCCAATCAGTTTTACGGTTATAAAACCAATGGTGTTTTTGCAACCAATGCAGAGGCCGCTGCCTCCGGTTTATTTAGCCGCAACAGTTTAGGAGCACTGGTGCCATTTACAGGGGGAGATGTAAGGTTTACCGATAGCAATGGAGATAAGATCATTGATGATGCCGACCGCACCGTTATTGGTAATCCTAATCCGGATTTATTTGGAAGCTTTAACAACACCTTCACCTACAAAAACTGGAGTTTAGATGCTTTAATCACCTTTGTTAGTGGTAACGATATTTACAATTATACCAGGGCTCAATTAGAATCAGGAAGCACTTATTACAACCAAACGCCAAATATTGGCAACAGGTGGAGAGGCGATGGACAAGTTACATCGGTACCAAAAGCTACTTATGGCGATCCGGTAGGGAATGCCCGTTTTTCTGACCGCTGGATAGAGGATGGTTCTTACTTACGTTTGCGAACCGTTAATTTAACCTATAATGTACCCTTAAAACTGAAAGCCATTAAGTATGCAAAAATTTATGCTACGGCTAATAACCTGTTTACCATAACCAATTATTTAGGCTACGATCCAGAATTTAGTAACTCCGGAAGTTTATTTAGCCAGGGCGTAGATACTACGCTTGAGCCACAGTTCAGATCGTTTCAGCTAGGTGTTAGAGTTGGATTATAATTAAGAAAGATATACTCATGAAAATGAACATAAATAAAAAAATTGCATCCCTTTTACTGTTAGGTATTTTATCTGCAGGTTCGTGGTCTTGCAAAAAAATGCTTGATGTACCTACCGAAGATAAATTGGATAGTGTAAATGCTTTTAAAACAGTATCTGATGCAGATGCGGCGGTTATCGGTATTTATGGCCAATTTTTGGGCCTGGAAAAACTATATGTCCTGCAGAACGAACTGCGTGGCGATCTGGTGGATGTGACCTCTAGATCAAGTGCCGATCTGCAGGAGTTATCATCACATACCGAAACAAAAAACAATCAGTATGTAGACCCAAGACCATATTATCAGGTGATCGTGAATTGTAACGATGTGCTCAAAAACTTTAAAATGATGGTCGATGATCGCCGGATGAGTGTTGATGATTACAACAAACGCTACTCAGATATTGCCACATTAAGGAGCTGGATTTACCTGCATTTAGGTATTCAATATGGCAGCATACCTTATATCACTGATG
>Ga0182006_1000346_pt1 | contig 39502 bp, 21 predicted proteins | sample Sormic07211104_1_FD_123022 | JGI IMG/M metagenome (GOLD analysis project Ga0182006, IMG submission 123022) | Rhizosphere microbial communities from Sorghum bicolor, Mead, Nebraska, USA - 072115-104_1 MetaG | ecosystem: Host-associated > Plants > Roots > Rhizosphere | place: USA: Nebraska...
TACGAACCACTTAAATCATTTATTATCAAAGACTAAAATTAAACTATGAATTACTCAAGGATCAACACCATTGGAGGCTGGCTCTGTTTTATCGTTGCCGCGCTCACCTATATCTTAACTTTAGATCAATCTGTAAGTTTCTGGGATTGTGGCGAATTTATTTCTTCGGCATTCCGAATGGAGGTCGTTCACCAACCAGGTGCTCCAATAGTTTCCATGATCCAAAGGTTATTTTCGGTACTCGCTTTTGGCGATAAAACCAAAGTAGCTTATTTTATGAATATGGCTTCGGCTCTGGCAAGTGCAGGTACCATCCTCTTTTTGTTTTGGACCATTACTGCACTGGCCAGGAAAACGGTCGTTAAAAAAGGGGAAGAAATCACTAACCAAAAAACCATCGGGATTATAGGTGCGGGTTTTGTTGGGGCTTTGGCTTATGCCTTTTCTGATAGTTTTTGGTTTTCGGCCGTAGAGGCAGAGGTTTACGCCATGTCGTCGCTTTGTAGTGCTATTGTATTTTGGGGTATATTAAAATGGGAATCGCAGGCTGACGAACCAAAATCAGACCGATGGTTACTTTTTGTGGCTTATATTATGGGGATTTCTATTGGGGTACACATCTTAAACCTGCTTACCATCCCTGCTTTAATATTTGTTTATTATTTTAAAAAGAACCCATCACCCAATTGGCAAAGCGTGTTAAAAGTATTTCTTATTTCAATCGCTGTATTGGCAGTGGTACAGTTCGGCATTATTCAGTACGTGGTATCTTTTGCTGCAAATTTCGATTACTTTTTTGTGAATACAATGGGCCTGGGTTTTGGAACGGGTGTATTATTTTTTGCCGTTTTAGTGATTGGGGGCCTGGTTTACGGCATCCGCTATTCCATCCTCAAAAACAAAAGGGTATTAAACCTGGCCATGTTGTTTACTGTTTTGCTTCTATTTGGATACAGTTCTTTCGCCTTACTCATTATCAGGGCACAGGCCAAACCAAATTTAAACAATACCGATCCGGAGAATGCTTTTAATTTTTTAAGTTATGTAAACCGTTCGCAATACGGAGACAGGCCTTTGTTATATGGCGAAAATTATAATTCTGAAAAGATCGACATTAAAGAAAGCGGAAAACTTTACAGAAAAGGAGAAACAAAATATGAATCAGCAGGAACAAAATCTGATTATGTTTTTGGTGATAAAACTTTAGCTCCACGCATGTACAGTGACAAACCCGAGCACATTAGGTTTTACAAAAGTTACATGGGTTTTGATGATGAGCATAAACCTACCTTGATAGATAACCTAAAATATATGTTCTCTTTCCAGACCGGACAAATGTACATGCGCTATTTTATGTGGAATTTTGTGGGCAGGCAGGACAATGAAGACGGGCAGTTTGGCGGGAAAGATGGCAATTGGCTTAGTGGCATCAAACCTTTGGATGCGATCAGACTTGGCAATCAGAAAAATCTTCCACCATCGATTGTAGAAAATAAAGCATACAATAGATTTTTCTTTTTGCCACTGATTATCGGTTTAATTGGTGCAATCTGGCACTTTAAACGCAACCAGAAAGACGCAAGCGTTATCGGTTTATTATTTGTTTTCACTGGCATTGCCATAGTAGTTTATCTGAACTCTGTCCCCATCGAGCCGCGTGAAAGAGATTATGCCTATGTGGGTTCTTTTTACGCTTTTGCGATCTGGATAGGTTTAGGCGTATTTGGTTTAAAGGATTTTATTTTCCAAAAATTAACGCCTACTCGGGCCAGTATTTTTGCTTCGATTATTGCCTTATTCGGTGCGCCGATTATTATGGCCAATCAGGGATGGGACGATCACGACCGTTCTGATAGCCATGTAGCGAGAGATATGTCTGTCAATTACCTAAAATCGTGTGCTCCCAATGCCATTTTGTTTACTTATGGCGATAATGATACCTATCCCGTTTGGTACGCGCAGGAAGTAGAAAACATCCGTCCGGATGTGCGTGTGGTAAACCTGAGTTTATTCACCGCCGATTGGTACATAGACGGAATGAAAAGGAAGCAAAATCAATCCGCACCGCTTCCTTTAACAATTAAGCGCAATCAATATGTTGCGGGTACACGCGATATTATGTATTATCAGGATTATAAAATCGCCCAGCATATTGAGTTACAGGAAATTTTAGACGTGCTTCTATCCGATCATGACGAAGATAAAGTAACCATGACAGATGGTTCTAAATACAATGTGCTACCAACCAAAAACCTTAAACTGGCGGTAAGTCCGCAACAGGTTTTGGATACCGGAACCGTACCCAAAGAAGATGCAGGCAAAATTGCAAGCAGTATGGAGTGGACTTTTAATCAAAATTATGTTACGAAAGGGACATTGGCCCTGTTTGATATTTTGGCACACAATAATTGGGAACGACCGATTTATTTTACTGGGGCAATGCCAGATGAGCAATACATTGGGCTAAACAAATACCTTTATGTGGAGGGATTGAATAAAAGGTTATTGCCTTTGAAACCAGATACGGCAATTACACAAGATTTTGACCGCGTAAACCTGAAACCGATGTACAACAATATGATGAATGTGTATGGTTTTGGCAATATTAAATACGCCAACCATTTAGACAGGCAATCTGCTGATGATGTAACCATGTTCTCTAATATGTTTAACGGTTTATTAACCGGCTTGATAAACGAAGGTAAAATTACCGAAAGCAAAAAAGTGGCTAATAAATATTTTGAGGTAATTCCTGCTAAATTTTACAGTATGCGCCAGGTAATGAGTACTTATTATTTCACCGAAAGCCTGTATCGTTTAAATGATTTAAACCGTGCAAATGCCATGATCAAAAAAACGGCCGATTATGTAGGCAAAGAACTCACCCACCTGGCTGATGTTTCGGAAAGCAAAAACCAGCTATCATCAGAGCAGGATGTACGTTTTTACCTTGGCTATTTAGGACAAATGGTAAAATTAACCGAGGTTTTTAAACAGACTGGCCTAAGCAAAAGCCTCGAAAAACAATACAACGATCTGATTGTAAGATTTACCCCATTTGCAGCGGGTTAAACAAAAAACATTCTAAATTTTAACCCATAGGCAGATTTCATCTTTCTGCTTATGGGTTTTTGCTTGTTCAATAAATTAAAATCCTTTATGTTAAAGGCCTTAAGCCGTTAAAAATTGTTAAATCAATCCAAAAATTTACCTGTTTTATCGACTAGAATAGTTAATTTCGGCAGCATTTTTATGTGAAAACAATTTTTAATATCATTAAATAAACCAATGAATTATTCAAAAGTTAATAATATAGTAGGCTGGATCTGCTTTTTAATTGCTACACTAACTTACGTTTTAACCTTAGAGCCTTCTGCCAGTTTTTGGGATTGCGGTGAATTTATCGCATCGGCATTTAGAATGCAGGTTGTTCACCAGCCTGGTGCGCCTTTGTTCTTAATGATCCAACGTTTCTTCTCCATTTTTGCAGCTGGAGATTTAACTAAAATCGCTTACTGGATGAATGTTGGTTCGGCTGTATCAAGCGGGGCAACTATCTTATTTTTATTTTGGACCATCACCGCATTGGATAAAAAAACAGTATTAAAAGCTGGTGAAGAGCTAACAACCGGTAAACTGATCAGCATTATGGGTGCAGGTGCCGTTGGTGCTTTGGCTTATACGTTTTCTGATAGTTTTTGGTTTTCGGCAGTAGAATCAGAAGTTTACGCACAATCATCTTTATTTACCGCGATTGTATTCTGGGCTATCCTTAAGTGGGAAGCACATGCCGATGAGCCACGTGCCGATCGTTGGTTATTGTTTATTGCCTATATTATGGGTTTATCAATCGGTATCCACTTGCTAAACCTGTTAACCATCCCAGCACTTGCTTTTATTTATTATTTCAAAAGAACGGATAAAGCAACAACATCGGGAATTATTAAAACCCTTATTGTTGGTATTTTAATCTTAGCGGTAATCCAGTACGGTATTATCCAGTACCTGGTTTCGTTTGGTGCTTATTTCGATTTATTCTTTGTTAACACATTAGGTCTGGGTTTTGGAACAGGTGTTTTATTCTTCGCCATTTTATTAATCGGCGCCCTGGTTTGGGGAATCCGTTATTCGATCAAACACCAAAAGAAGTTATTAAACTTAGGTTTAATCTCCACTGTATTAATCATTTTCGGTTATGCATCTTTCTCCATGATTATCATCAGGGCAAAAGCAGATCCGAACTTAAATAACAGTGCACCTAAAGATGCTTTCTCTTTCCTAAGCTACTTAAACCGTGAGCAATATGGCGATAGGCCATTGGGTTATGGCCCTAACTACAACTCTGAAAGAGTTGGTGTAACCGAAGGAAAAACCATCTGGAGAAAAGGAAAAGAAAAGTATGAAGTAGCTGGTAAAAAAACCGATTACGAATATAACAACAACACTTTACTGCCACGTATGTATAGCGATGATCCTAAACATGCGGCTTTTTACAAAGAATGGATGCGTTTAGATGACTCTAAAAACCCTAATCTGGTAGATAACGTTGGTTTCTTATTTAGCTATCAGATTGGCTATATGTACATGCGCTATTTCATGTGGAATTTTGCTGGCCGCCAGAATGACGAGCAAGGCCAGGGCAGCGGACATGAAGGTACCTGGATTAGTGGTATTAAACCAATTGACGCCATGTTGAGAGGCAATCAAAGCAATCTGCCACCATCAACCGTTGATAATAAAGCCTATAACCGTTTCTTCTTTTTACCGTTAATTTTAGGCGTTATTGGTGCACTTTGGCACTTTAAACGTAACCAAAAGGATGCGGGAGTGGTAGCATTGCTATTCTTTTTTACCGGTATCGCCATTGTATTATACTTAAATCAGAAGCCATTAGAGCCCCGTGAAAGGGATTACGCTTATGTAGGATCGTTCTATGCCTTTGCGATATGGATCGGGCTCGGGGCGCTCGCCATTAAAGAATGGTTGTTTAAAAAACTAACCCCAACGGCCGGTGCCATCGGCGCAACCGTGATTGGATTATTGGCAGCACCGGTAATAATGGCCGAGCAGGGATGGGATGACCATGACCGTTCTACGAAAATGGTTCCACATGATATAGCCCTGGATTATCTGCAATCCTGTGCACCAAATGCGATCTTATTTACTTATGGCGATAATGATACCTACCCGCTTTGGTATATCCAGGAAGTGGAGAATGTTCGTCCGGATGTTCGTATTGTAAACTTAAGTTTATTTGATACAGATTGGTACATTAACGGTTTAAGACAAAAACAAAACGAATCGGCTCCATTGCCTATTACGATGAAACCTGAGCAATATGTACAGGGCGAACGGGATGTAATGCCATACGATGATTACAAAATTGCCGGTAGTGTTGAGCTTAAAAACGTAGTTGATTTGTTGCTATCAAACGATGAGAGCGATAAAGTACCTATGCAGGATGGATCAAAATCTAACTTCCTGCCAACTAAAAACCTTAAAATTACAGTAGATCCGCAGCAAGTGATCAGCACAGGAACAGTACCTGCAGCTGATGCTTCAAAAATTACCACCACAATGGATTGGAAATTTAACAAAGGTTATGTTACTAAAGGAACTTTGGCCATGTTCGATATCCTGGCACATAACAACTGGAAACGCCCGATTTATTTCGCTTCTACAGTGCCTTCTGAACAATATAATGGCTTAGATAAGTATTTATACAGCGAAGGTTTAGCAATGCGTTTATTACCGCTTAAAGCTGATACGACAGCGTCTGAGGATAGACCAGAGCAATTAAATACGCCTGTATTGTACAATAATGTGATGACTAAATTTAAGTGGGGTAATATGAAAACCGCTAAATATTTAGATCCACAGTCATCAGATGATACTTTCATTTTCACCAATCTCTTCAGTAGCTTAACCAGCAGCTTAATTAAAGAAGGTAAAACTGCTGAGGCCAAAAAAGTAGTAGATAAATATTTTGCAGTAATGCCTGATAAATTCTTCGGCATCCGTACGGTTGTTGTGAAATTTTACATGGCTGAAAACTTATATAAACTAGGGGAAACTGCCAGAGCTAATGATATTTTAGACAAATCTGGCGATTATATCAGTAAAGAGTTAAACTATCTGGCTGATATTTCACAATCAAAAGGTTTAACCGGATCGCAGAACATTCAAACAGGATTATATTACCTAGACAGAATGATTAAAACGAGTAAAGCTGCCGGTCAGGATAAATTGAGCGATAAGCTGCAGAAAACATTTAACAGTTTAGAAGGGCGTTTATCGATGTTTTTCCCACAACAGGGACCACAACAGTAAACGGATCTAAAATAGCTTACAAAGCAGCTGCATGAATTTGTAGCTGCTTTTTTTTGTTTGTGCTTGTGCTCGTTTTTAACAGTCTCATTGAGGGCTGCGCCGTTTAAAACCTTAATATGTTTGAATAAGATATCGCGAGGTACGCCAAGGGCTGTATCATAAGTGTAAATTGTCATCCTGAGCTTGTCGAAGGACCTTTCTTAAAGGCGTTTCGAGAGGCTCAATCTGACAAATTCGATAGGAAATACAGCTTTACGATATAGTCTACTTTATAGCATGATAGATGCTGAAATAAATTCAGCATGACGAATCCGATGTGTGTTGTTGGTATATAGATTTCTAAAAAAAAATCCCGTTCAGTATTGCCAAACAGGATTCAAATTTATTTTAGTTAATGATTATTCGTTTACAACACCCATCGCGCAGAATTTTTCAATTCTTTGTTCGATCAGTTTATCGGTTTTTAGTTTACCTAAAGCAGCTAAATCTTTAACGATATAATCTTTTAAAGTTCGGCCCATTAACTCCGGATCCTGATGTGCACCTCCAAGGGGTTCTGGAATAATGCCGTCGATTAGTTTGTTGCCAAACATATCATCAGAAGTCAGCTTTAAACATTCCGCGGCTTTCTCTTTAAAATCCCAGCTCCTCCATAAAATAGATGAGCAGGATTCAGGAGAGATTACCGAGTACCAGGTATGCTCTAACATGTAAACTTTATCGCCAATACCAATACCCAAAGCACCTCCAGAGGCACCTTCGCCTACTACGATACAGATAATTGGCACGCGGAGAATAGACATTTCCAATAAGTTTCTCGCAATAGCCTCACCTTGTCCACGTTCTTCTGCCTCTAAACCAGGGTAAGCACCCATAGTATCGATAAAAGAAACAACCGGTTTATTAAATTTCTCAGCCAAACGCATTAAACGCAAGGCTTTACGGTAACCTTCAGGATTGGCCATACCGAAATTACGGAACTGACGCTCTTTGGTATTTTTACCTTTCTGGTGACCGATAACCATTACCGTTTGACCATTTATAGAAGCAAAACCTCCAATAATCGCTTTATCATCTTTAACGGTTCTATCGCCGTGCATTTCAATAAAATCATCGCAGATCATATTGATGTAATCGAGTGTTTGCGGGCGATCGGGATGACGGCTCATCTGAACCTTGTTCCAACCTGTTAAATTCTTATATAAGTTATTGGTAGTTTCATCTAATTTACCATCAAGCTCGTCTAAAGTGGCAGACATATCTACCTTAGTTTTTTCGGCAACTTGCTTAACCTTTTCTATCTGCTGAACTAAATCGGCAATAGGTTTTTCAAAATCGAATGATGTTTTTATTTGCTGCATAATTGAACCACAAAAATAAGTAATTATTTTTAGTTTGCAGTGAACAGTTTTTTGTTTGCGTTTTTGAGAGGATAAATCGTTTCCAAAAGTTGGCAATCAGGAGCTACGTGCAAAGAATTTGTAGTCTATAGAATCTAAAATTATGATTTGGAAAGCAATTGCAGTGGCACTTTGGTTTGGTTCCGTCCTGCTCTCCCTCCTGCCACGAAGGGTGGCAGGAGGGAGAGCAGGTTTATATTATTATGGCTTCTGCAGCTATGCCAGGTTTCCGTGCCACTGCCCAAACCTATATCTACCTAGCCCTGATTGGAATGAAAAGCCCGCAAACGAGGTATCCCGATTCATCAGGACGGACTTGCAATGCAAAGCAGGACGAACGATAATTATTGCACTGCAACTGCGCTCCAAATAAAACCCGAAGAATTATTTTTATAAGAGTTGACAACTGATTAGCGAGGTGCAGAGAAATCTTTGAGCGATTTATTTGGATTCGACTCAAAGATTTCTCCATTTCGCTGCGCTTCAGTCGAAATGACGACCAAAAGAACTAAAACTTCGCGGCCTCACCTGCTTTTGGTAAGGCTTTTTTAATAAACTCACGGATGTGGTTATTCGCCATTTTCAGATCATCCTTACGCAAATACATCATGTGCCCGCTACGATAACCTTCCCAGCTCATACGGTCTTGCAGTTTACCCGCAGCATCTAATTGCCACATGCTGTATTTCGCATTGAAATAATCGCAGGCCCCGTCGTAATAACCTGATTGCACCAATAAATGCAGATAGGGATTCTGTGCCATGGCCTGACGAAGGTTATCGCCAGTCTGGTCGCCAGTTTTATCCCATGGGTAAACGGAGCCGAACATATTGTATTTCAAGTCGGTTTTATAATTCAGCTCGTTGCGGATGTACATATTGATGGCAGGTGTAAATGAATGCAACCAAGAGGTTAGCTCTGCATTATAATCGGGTCCTTCGCCAGCACTCATCTTATCGATACCGCGATAGCGGGAATCTAATCTACCTACAGTAAAACCTTTATCTCTCAGCAGTTCTTTCCAAAAGAAATCAGTAGGTACATTGAGGTTGTAATCTAATATCACTTTTTCTGAAAGACCGGAGTAACGCGCCATTTTTGTGGCAATGGCTTTCTTTTTATCAGCACTTAACATCCCGCCCTGCGAAATAGCAGGGATTAATTCATTAATGGTAAAACTTTCAACTTCAGGAAGCATAGCTGTTAAATCTTTGCCCTGTAAATCGGCAGCAAGTGCCTTATGGTACCAGGCTGTAGCTGCAAAATAAGGTAAACGCAAAGCCGCATCAACAGGGCCACTACGTTCAATACCAAGTTCTGTTGGCGAAACCAAAACCACGCCGTTTAAATACATCCATTGGCTGTTCTGTAGCTCTAAGGCCAAACCCGAAACGCGTGTGGTACCATAACTCTCGCCAATTAAAAATTTTGGAGAGGCCCAACGGTTATTTCGGGTTACAAAAGTATTGATCCACTCGGCCAGATATTTAATATCGGCACGTACGCCAAAGAACTTATTGGTTGGAATATCTTTACTCACCGCCCTCGAATAGCCAGTGTTAACCGGATCGATGTAGATAATATCGGCAACATCTAAAATAGAATATGGATTTTCTTTATAACCATAAGGCTGCACCGGATAACCTTCGTCATCAATATTCAAAACTACAGGCCCCGTATAGGCGATGTGCATCCAAACTGAAGCCGAACCCGGGCCGCCGTTAAAAGAGATTACTAAAGGGCGTTTATCGCGATTTTGCACGTCACTGCGTTCGTAATAAGTATAAAACAAACCTGCAATTGGTTTTCCATCTTCATCCCAAACGGGCAGTGTACCTGTTGTAGCCTTATATGGAACGGATTTGCCATCGATATTTACAGTGTGATTGGTAACAACAGAACTTTCTACCTTAATGGTCCTTTCATTTGCTGAAGATTTAGGTTCGTCTTTAACAGTAACCTGGGTAGTGGTTACGGTTTCTTTAGATTGGCTTTTTCTTGGTCCCTGTTGTGCATATGCAAAAGCGCCTACGCTTAAAAATGTAGCAAGTATAAATCTGAATTTCATTGTTTTGGTTTGGTTTCTAAATATCAAACTATTGTAGCGTTAATCAAAAAGCGCATTAGAAATGTTACCATAAAAAAACCAGCATTGCTTTTGGCAATGCCGGTTCTGCAAAAAAACTGCTGCAATAAAGCAGTAGACTCTTTATTTAAGCTGGCGATTTAAATCACCACCGCTTCGGCGCTTGTATCTGAAATTTGCCAACCAATAGTCGGGTTTCCAGTTACCAATACATCTACAAAATATTCATAATACGATCCCGCCTTATAACCTTCAAAAGCATCGGCGTAAATTGGGCCTGAGGAATGGGATACCGAGGTTAGCGGAACGTTGCCCTCTCCTGCTATGCTTACTGTGATGCTTGAATAAACCTGCCCTGTGGTATACTGAAGTGTTGCCACTGCAGCCAGGCCATTACTGGTCGTGAAATTTTTTGTAACCGTAACTACACCCCGGTGCATAACCTTTTTAGGGGAAAGGGCTACTTTTTCGGTCGTAAAACTACTAAACAGACAAACCGTAAAAGCTAAAGATGTTACGAGTAAAGCAATTGTTTTTTTCATTTTCTTAGGTTTATTAAATAGATTAAATTTTTAAATATTAATAAAAATAATTTGTGCATAGCGGCCAGAAAATACAACTACATTCTCACATGGTAGTAAAAGTGAATAACCCTTAAATTACAGGTGAGGTTACAATAGCCTGTGAATTAAATATAGTGCTTTATTGAGGAGATATTTTTCCGAATCAACGCGCAAACGTTTGATTAATAAGCTGATACTAAATCATAAAAACAACCAAATCAAATAACTACGCCTGTTTAATATGACAGCTTAAATCTTCTTTAAGCATAAGAAAACAAAGTCTAAAACCGACACAGCACAAACGTTTGCTTAAAATGTTATTCAAAATACGGAGGCAAAAAAGCCGATACCACAAATGCGGTATCGGCTAGTAAAAACTGATTTAATCGAGACGGGTTATTGTTTAATTTTTTTTATCATTTTAAGGCCAGAATCTCTTCATCTGACAATACCTTGTTCCAAACTTGTAATTCATCTAACTTTCCTTTAAATCCACCAACTGTTTGAAGTGGAAAAAACAAAGTTTCCGATTTACGTACTTTTGTTTTGTCTTTATCTGTAAATGTGATCCAGTTATCATATAATCGCTTTTCGGGTTTACCATTTACATAAAGACTAGTACCTTTGTTGGTTCCGGTTATCACTACGTGAGTCCAACTATTTTCAGGTAAAGCATATCCGAAATCGATATCATAACCCTCCCTCGAAAAGCCAAGTTTGCCGGTACCTGTTTGTTTTAATTTTACAGTTGCATTAGGCGATTTGAATAACACTGCACCGTCCAGGTTGTTACTGGCAGGGTTTACCCAAAAAGAGACAGTATAATTATATCCTATTTCAGTGTATGGCAAGCTGGCATAACTATCTTTTCCTGAAAATGATAAAGCATTCTTTAAATATCCTTCAGTATAAGTTGCACCAGTAGTTTTAATTTGATTGTCTTTTTTATCAAAGTTAAACCGGGTTGTAAATGGCGCATCATTTTTAGATAGCTTTCCACTGATGTTTAACGATGGGCCCTCTCCTATCTTCTTGCTCAAAACGTTAAAATCGTCGAACTTTAAAGCTGTATTGCTTCCTCCCCACATCTTTTGTGCTAATACCTGCATTGCCGGGAACACCCTATCGTGTACATCTTTTTCTGTAATTCCGTTGCCTACAATATCATTCCATACCGCAAAAGAGCCACCTAATATAGTCGGATCGCCAGGCTGAAACTGAATGTTTCCGATCATCGAAGGCGTCCATTTGTTGTAAAGACTTTTAATATTGAGGTAATCATAATAGTACCCTGCTGCAGGCACAATATATAGCCACCCATCAGGTGTGCTAATTTGCTTATAGCCCAGTTTCTTCATTTCAATAGGGTTAGCATAACCATTATACCAGGTATTCATTACCACGTTTTCTACTTTCACAGGAGTGGTACCTTTTGCATGTGTTAACGCTCCCCAAAGCCTAACATCTTTTCCAAAACCTTCTACATATTTAATCATACGATCGGTAAAGGCCCGAAAAACTTCTGCATCTTTTTTAGCATATTCGTCTGTACCAATGTGAACCGCTTTACCCGTAAACACTGGTGTGCTACCAGAAATATATTCTTTAAATACATTTTCCATAACCATATAACTAAGTGGATTATGGAGATCGAGGTGATCCATACCATATGCTTTACTGCCAATTTCGGGAACCACCTTAGTGAAGGCCAGCGCATGTGCCGGTGCATCAATTTCCGGAATAATACGAACAGCATAATTATCGGCTAACTGTTGCAGCGCCATAAATTCCTTTTTGGTATAAGAACCATCTTTTGCCGTCAGTCCTGGGTAGGTTGTATTTTCTAAGCGGAAAGCCGAATAGGTATCGGCCCAACTATCATTGAAATATTTTTTAAAGCCATTGTCATTTAGGTGGATCTGAAAATCGTTCAATTTATAATACGACATGAATTTCACATAATCTCTCAAAAACTGCAGGCTAAAAAACTTACGGCCAACATCGAGCACAAATCCACGTACTTTAAACGCTGGATAGTCTCTCGCAACCCCTTTTGGAATGGAATTTTTCTGTTCCAGTAACTGTAGCAAAGTTCTGGTTCCCCAGAATAATCCCTGGTATTTTACTGCACTAATGGTAATATAGTCTGCTGTATTAAAGTAATAGCCTTCTTCGCCAATACTTTTATCAGTTGCGCTTAAGGTTAAAAAAATATCGCCTTTTTTAGCCTTACCTTTCACAATTAAAAGGTTAAAACCCAACTGATCTTTTAGCTCTTGCTGTAAAATGCTGGCAGCATTCCGCAACTGTTTTTCACTCGCTGTATTTAAAACAATTCTGCTGGCTGCAGTTAGAGAGAATTCGCCCTTACCACCGTGCCATTCGCGTAAAGCAGGGATTACAAAAGGTTGTGGGTTAACACCTCCATCAGGAAATTTACCTGGCACAACGATCTGCTTAGAAACATCGTACTTTATCGAATCGCTTACCTGACTGACCAGTTCGAAATACAGGTTGACATTTGTTGCAACCAGTGGCGTGGTAATATCGCCAGATGAATTTACAATTGGGTCGCTATTACTTCCTTTGAATATCAGGGAATAACCCTTTGGGCTTTCGGGAAAAACAACTTTCTTATCGCCAGCCTTTATTTCCTTTATGTTAGGCACTGATTGAATAACCGTGCTGTCGGTTTGACCGAATAAAAGACCTTGAGCGACAATAACGAAACCAAGAGTAAATAGTATGCTTTTCATGTATAAATGATGAATGATTATAATTAGCGTTTAGCTTATCCGTTAAGCACATCACATTTTTAACACTGAAAATGATGCGCTTATGAGTTAAAGATAAACTAAACTTCTTTATAGGCTCAAGTAAGTTCCGCGCAAACGTTTGATGAAAATGCATAGAAAAACCATGGAAGAAAAAAGCCGACACTGCATAAGCAATGTCGGCTATTAAAAAACCGGGATGATGTTAATTATTTATCCCACCAAACTTTTCCTACCAGCTTATCGCCTCCTGGAACAGCGGCCGATGCAGCTTTATAATTTACCGCATTGGTAACACTTTCGAAAAGCGGGTAAGGGAACCGGCGTGGAATTGATCCACCTGTATTGGTATTTGGATATACAACAGGTATTAGCGCAGGAATACCTGTTCTTCTCCAGTTGGACCATGCCTCATAAAAATCGAGCATGGTAATGGTATGTGCCCAATATTGAGTGCCGATCATATCTAAACCATTGGCCGCTACATAAGGGTGTGCGGTTAAATAAGCCGCAGCATCTGCTCCGCTTACAGTCATTGACGGATCATATTGAGAAAGATAAGTCATTGCCGAAGTTACACCAGCATTGTAATGTGTAGCTGCCGAACCTCCAATACCATAGCGCTGTGCTGCTTCTGCCCAAAGTAATTCGGTTTCGGCATAGGTAAGAATAAAAGTATTGCCATCTCTTTTTAACATACCCGGGTTTGGAGATGAATAATCGGTAAAATCAGTATAAGAAGGATCCTGACGAACGTCTCTTCCTGCAATACCACTTAAATCTTTACCATTTGGCATTCCTTTTTGCACTGCTGGATTGGTTACGAAAGCAGGGTTTTGAACTTTGGCACCATCAGTTAAATACAATTTGGTTACTGCAATCTTACCTAAACGTGGATCGTTATTGATCTTTAAATAATTAATGAAGGTACTGCTCCACCTGGTATAATAATTTTCCTGGCCACCATCACCCAATAAAACCTGTGCATTTCTGTTTTGTGTTACACGGGCACCATTGCTATCATGTTTAAAGAAAGCATTATCGGCATCGCCGGTCATGGTTTTACCAACGGCTTTGTTAATGTAAGTCTGAGCCAAAGTGGCATCGGCTTTGGTTAACCTCATGGCCATGCGTAGCATTAAACTATTCCCGAAACGTTTCCATTTCGCAATGTCGCCGGCAAAAACAAGGTCGCCTGTAACTTTATCGCTACTAGCATTTAGGGCAGTGCTCGCTTCATCAACCTCTTTTAATAAATCAGTGTAAATAGCTTGTTGGGCGTCATATTTAGGATATAAATTTGCAGTATAATAGCCTCTTCCTGCATCAAAATAGGGCACATCACCATATAGATCAGTTAATCTTTCGAAAATTAAGGCTTTCCAGATCCTGCCCATTTGGTAAACGTTATTGTATTGTGCTTTTCCTTTTGTAAACTCTACCAAATCGGCAGCATATTTAACTTGATCTGGATAGGCTTTTTCCCAATAAGCTGCTGTATAGCCTTCATTTAGCATATATTTATCTCCTGCCCAATAACTGATGACGGACGACATGCCCTGCATCATGGTAGAAGCATAAATTAAATTCCCTCTCCAGGTTTCATAGGCAAAATCGATGCTGCCTGTATAATTTAACTGAGCTGTAGATAAAAGGAAGTTTGGGTTATATTGTTCCTGACCAATAGCGGTTGGATCTGTATTAATTTTTTCAAAGTCTTTTGTACAACCAGCTATCAGGGCTAATCCAGATAATAAAAGTGGTACGTATAATTTTATGATCGTTTTCATTTTCAATTCGTTTAAAGGATTATAACTTAACACTTAAATTTAAACCATAGGTACGCACTGGCGGCACACCGCCCAATTCCATACCCGGAATGGTCGCATTATAGCTCGATTCGGGATCGATATTGTCGGTTTTCTTCATGATGATAAATAAGTTACGACCAACGAAACTTACATTTAAGCCTTTAATCTTATTGTTGAACAATTTTCCAGGGAAATTATAACCCAGAATAACCTGTCTGAACTTGATAAAACTTGCATCCTGAACAAACTGTTTTGAAACATTATTAGCGAAAGTACTGTAATAGTTTGCGGCATTTACACCTAGCGCGTCGCGGTTTTCTAAAGTGGCTTGATGCAAACCAAACACATAACCATAATAATCGGTAGCAGAGAAAATTTTACCGCCCCATTTACCGTCAATCAAGAATGAAAGATTAATCCCTTTATAGTTAAACTCATTATTCCAACCAGCAGTCCATTTATTGTATGCTGAACCATAAGGTTTTAATTCACCTCTTTCTGGAATCCCGTCGGTACCCTTTACGATATTGCCATTACCATCGTACTTGTAGTCGTAAGCCATTACCTGTGCAATAGCCAATCCTTCAAGGTTTTGTAAAAAACCTACATTGCTTCTCGAAGTTGCCAAAGGCTGCGAAGCTGTACCAGGAGCAAGTGTTAACACTTTATTATCGTTATAAGAGCCATTTAAAGTAGAGGTCCAGCTAAAATCTTTGTTCTTTAAAACCACACCAGATATTAAAGCTTCTACTCCTTTATTCTGTAATCGACCGATATTTAAAATTGCAGCGTTGTAACCTGTTGTTGTAGAGGCAGGAACGGCCAGGATTTCATCTTTCGATTTCTTATTGTACCAGGTAAAATCGAAACTAAGCCGATCGCCAAAGAACTTCATTTCCGTACCAATCTCTAATTCTGTAGCGCTTGATGCTTTTAAACTAGCGTTTGGAATCGCAGCATTAACAATATTACCCAATGAGTTTCCATTCACGGTTTCACTCCGCAAATTATAATAGAGCTGAGTTTGGAAAGGATAAGTGGCCTGCCCTACCATCGCATAACCTGCCCTAAGTTTACCAAAGCTTAAAAAAGATGGTTTCCATAACTCTGAGAAAACAAATGAACCGCTTACGGACGGGTAGATACTATTGAGCTTATTATCTTTCCCTGGGGTTGCCAAGGTAGAAAACCAGTCGTTGCGCGCACTTCCGGTTAAATACAGGATGTCTTTATAAGTTAACTCCAAAGTACCATATACCGATTGTGTTTCCTGGTCGGTTTGATAAATACCAACAGCCTTACCTCCGGTATTAGCTAAATTGTAAACACCAAAGATCTGGAAAGACCCGCCAGTGTTCGTGGTTCCGGCACTTTTGGTACGGCGATAACTTGCTCCAAAATTAGGTGTAATTGAAAAATCATCGATTTTAAATGATTTACCAATTAACGCATCTACGTTAATATCGGAGAATTTACTGATCTGCTCAGTATAACCGCCATCAACATCGTATGCTGTACCAGATGGGGTAATGCCAACATAATTATCGTTATAAGAATCTCTCCCGGCACGCGCCTGTAGAAACAATCCGTTATTAAAGGTATACTTCGCACTGATAGAGCTTAGTAAACGCTCTCTTTTTGTATTGTGAACAAAATCATAAGCGGCAAACCAAGGATTGGTGGCATAGGTATTGCCTGCATTGTATGAAAGTTCAGTTCCATCAGCTTTTTTTCCTGGTTTTAAGGTTTCGATGTTTACACTGGTTGGTAAAAATGCTGCATTATAATTGGCATTACCTGCACCGTCAGAAACCATCGGGCGGTTATTTGCCTGTTCTAAAATGTAGTTGAAGCGAGCGTCAATCACCAAATTTTTAATGGGATCGAAAGTGCCAGATAAGGTGAAATTTTGTCTATTTAAACCAGAATTAGGTACAACCGATCTGTTGGTTAAATCGCTTGCCGATAAGCGCATTACGCCACCAGTAAACGATTTGTTTAATGCCAATGTATTGGTGAAAGTTCCCCCCGTTCTATAAAAATCTTCTATATTATTTTCTTGGGCTGAATAAGGTCTGCTTACCCCATCAAACTGGACTACATTAGAACCATCTAATTTTGCGCCCCAGCTTGAGCCACCCACTTGCGCAGCTGCAGTCGCATCAGCAGGCTTTACGCCATTTGCCCCTTGGCCATAAACGTATTGCCAGTTCGTTCTGTCCATCACTTGCTCGGCAACATAGTTACTGCTAAATTCGATGCTATTACCCTTACCACTTTTTGTGGTGATTAGGATTACACCCGCTTTGGCTCTGTTTCCATAAAGGGCAGAAGCTGCAGCACCTTTAAGTACCGATATACTTTCAATATCATCTGGGTTTAAGTTACTAATTGCATCTCCTAAATCAGGAGCATTATCGTACTGGCCACCGTTATTACCGATACCAATAGTGCTGCCAAAACCCACCGGTGCACTTTCCATTGGGATACCATTTACGACATACAAAGGCTGACTTGATGGGCCTAAGCTGGATACCCCACGGATGGTAACGTTTGTCGCAGCACCAGCACCTCCAGATGTACCGGCAATATCCAAACCTGCTACTTTGCCCACTAAAGAGTTGGTAATATTATTTTCACGTGCCTGTGTTAGCGTTTCGCCGCCAATCTGTGTAACCGAATAACCTAAGGCCCTTCTTTCTTTTTTGATACCCAAAGCCGTAACCACCACATCGGTTAGCTGTTTGGTATCTTCCGATAGTACGATATCGATACTGGTCTGCGTACCGATAGCAATTTCCTTGGTTTGAAAACCGGCATAAGAAATTACCAGAATTGCATTTTCAGGTGCATTTAATGCAAATTTACCGTTCACATCGGTAGAAGTACCAATGCCTGTTCCTTTAACCCTAACACTTGCACCAGGCAAAACCCCTCCAAGGGCATCTTTAACTGTTCCCGAAATCGGGACTTCCTTATTTTTGCTAATTACAATCAAGCCACCATCAGAAACAGAATATTTCAGGTTGGTTCTGTTTAAAATGGCTGCCAATACATCAGTAACCAAAGTATTGGTTACAGTAATGCTTACATCCTTATTTACCGGAACGTAAGAAGAGCTGTAAACAAAATGGTAACTGCTTTGCTGCTCAATAATCTGTAATACCCTGGCTAGCTTTGTTTTCTTAACATCTAAAGAAATTTTTTCCTGAGAAAAAACCGATGCCGAAACATTAAGACAGGTAATGAAAACCATAATACAGGCTAGTTTCATTAGCATAATGAATTTTAGAAGCGCTTTATATTTTGGGCGCCCTTGCAGTAAGTAATAATAAATCATATTTTTGTTTTTTTGGTTGCATAAAGTTCTTGGCAGCAATCTGTTTGCGCATAAACTGCCATTAATTAATCAAAAGAGAAATTGCTAAGGGCGGTGCTCCAACACCGTCCTTTTTTTCTTTCTATTTCGAGATGGTTACCTGTTTTCCTTTTATCTCATATTTAAAATTATTTTCTGTTGCTTTTAAAGCGTGTAAAACTTCTTCAATACTTTCGTTTGTGATGGTTGCTGTAAAGCGGTATTTTTCTATCGAAGGATCTGTAAATCTGATTTTTACGTTATACCATTTTTCTAAAACATTCTTAATCTCATCAAAATCCTGATCGTAAATTTCGATCCGGTTCTGCGTCCAGGCCGTTTCTACAATGGTGCTGTCTTTAATCTTTGTGTAATGGTTAATGGTAATTTCGGGCTGCAAGGCAGTAGGTTTAAGCAACTTGCTTTTTTGCTGCGGAGCAGCAGTCTTGTAAAAAGTAACTTTCTGACTTGGTTTTAAAGTAATGGTTCCGCCATTTCCATTTACGGCTTCCATGGTAATTAAGCCGCGGATTAATGTTGCTTCTGAAGTTGTTTCATCAGGATACGCTTTCACATTAAAAGCAGTACCCAGCACATTGATGTTAAAATCTGTTGTATGCACTTTAAAAGGCCTATTTTTATCGTGAGCCACATCAAAAAAAGCCTCACCTGTTAGGATAACCTCCCTGAATTGATCGTTAAAACCTTTGGTTACAGATAAAGAGCTTTTTGCGTTTAACAGCACTGATGTTCCATCCTGAAGTTTAATTTTTTTACGTTCACCACTTTTTGTAGTAAAAGTATAAACCCCCGCTACAGCATTTTTTGTATTGTTGTACTTAAAGTATGTGTTATAAACCAATACTGAGCCAAGCACTAAAACTAATGCTGCTGCTATTTTAAGCCATAAATAACGGTTCAGTTTAACTACTTTTTCTTCCGGAAACATCGTTTCCTTCAAACTTTCTGTCTGTTTATTTAATGGGCGTTTATTCCCGCTCAATATCACATAAAGTTTTTTTGCTTCTGCAATTACTGCAGCCTGCTCAGGGTGGGCATTAATGTACTTCTCCCAATATCCAATGCAAAGCTTATCGGTTCCAGCGCAATACTGCTGAAAGGTACTATCGACAAGAAAATCTTCTGCATTGAACTTACTTCTATCAACCATTCTAATTTGCCTTTTATATATCAGTGCCCAAAAGCTTTATTTTTTCCTAAGGAAATTTTAACTTTTTTTTAACACGACCGAATATATGCCCTGAATGAGAACACAACGAAGAAATTTAATTTGTAGGAATAGTATTTTCAAAGGTTCTAAAGGGCAGGGCAGATATTTTTATTACTTAAATAATTGCAAGTTTTTTTGGGGAAAGCAAGTACAGCAGCATTTGGGTTTGATAGTCCTGCTATCCGCTTTATCTCACTGCGTTCAATGCCCGCTTCTATCAGGTTTAGGTGGCGCAGTCTGTTTTACTATTTGGGGTTGCAGGGTGCAGAACAAGTATTAGGAGCACAAGGCCTTCTATCCCTAAACCCGGTAGTAACGAAAATCCTTTTTATTGCTTAAAAAGTATTTAACTATAACGTTTATCTGCAATAAAAAGATTGGAGTGCATAACGGGACTACAGTACCTACGGAGACAGGAATGTTCGTTTTCCAAATAAAAAAATAACCATCAAGCTTGCTGAAATTGCGAATGGAAGGCTTTCGAAAATTAAGATGAGTTGAAGTGGCCGTAAAAGCGCTCTCTATTCCGCTACGCTGCAATCGAGATGACGAAATGCGGAGATTTACGCATTAAACTCTTTCCTTAGGATTTTAAGCGCATCGTAAATGGTGTTATAGGCTGTTTTAATGGTCTGATTGCTTTGCTCTGCAATCTGCTCGTAGCTTAATCCATCAAAAAACTTCAGATGGATGAGCTGTTTTTGACGGAAGGTTAGTTTTTCTAAAGCATTTTTGAGCTGATGTTGCACCAGTTCGTCGCTTTGTACCTTAACAATAAACTCTTCGTAACTCATTTCCATCCAATCGCCATCGGCCCCCGCATTTAAAAGCGCGTCGTTAATTTTGCGCTTTCTTTCTAATATCCTGAGCAGTTTGCGCTTAAGGAAGGTACGCAGATAAGCTTCAACATTATCAACACGGGTTAGGTTTTCGTGTTTCTCCCAAATGGTGGTAAATACAAGGTCTGTAGCTTCACTAGAAGTATCGGCATCGGCACAAACCCTGATCCCGAAATTTACGAGCGGGTAATAAAGTGCCGAATAAAGGTCAAAAAATGCATCTTTATCGCCAACCCGTAACCGTTCCCATAATAAGTGATGCGCTAATTTGTTCTCCATTAAATTGTTAGTTGTTATCACAATATTAACTAAAAACAACAAGATTATTACTAAGTTTCGATTCGTGGCGACACAAACCGAGGCTAAGTAGATTTTGATCAATATTCAAACCTATCAGGTTTCGAAAACCTGATAGGTTTGAATATTATTTTAAAGCCGTTTTGCTAAAAATGTGATATTCTCCCGGCGCTAAAGTTCTGTTATAGCTATTTGATGTGAGGTTAATGCTGCTTCCAACGGCATCTACCCAAGTTCCTGATGAACCAAAATCAATACTGGCCGCCTGGCTTACCACATCAAAATTCCCAACCACTACAACCGTATTCGCAGCCTCGGTTAACTTGATGTATTTTATCCCACCAGCAAGACTATAGGTTGAGTTTGTTGAATTAAAAATGCTGTTGTTCTTTTTCAGCCTGATCAATTTAGCATAGGCATCGTACAGGGCTTTACGGTTTGGATCGGTATAATAATCCCATTTATTTGGTTTTTCGCCCGTTCTTCCATTAAAATCAATGCTGATATCGTAACCCAGTTCTCCAAACTGCCAGATCATTTTAGGGCCAGGGATACTAAATAGAAATGCAGCTGCCAATTCTTCTCTTTTTAATGCTATAGGCATATTTCCCTTAATCATATAATTACCGGAACCATTACCATAGCTGATGTTTTTAAAGTTCAATCTTTCCTCATCGTGACTTTCGCCATAACCAACCAAATTCTCAGATCTGGCAAAACCATGATTGGTATAAAATCCCCACTGAAAATTAGATCCATCCAGCCAACCCATAGTGGCTTCGTTCATGTCGTGGTTTAGGTTATTCCAAAGCATCATGCCATCATCAGCCAACACTTTTTCTTCTGATTCTTCGGCAAAGTGCTCCAAAATCACATAAAAACCAGGATCTATACCCTTTATATAAGCATTATAATCTTTCCAGGTAGCAATCCGTGCAGCATCATATAACCTAAACTGTGCATCATCAGCTGACGGCTTTTGTGTAAATCCTTTCGACAGATCGAAACGGAAACCATCAATTTTATATTGCTGCATCCAAAATTTCATCACATCTTTCGAGAACTTTTTAGTAGCCAAACTTTCGTGGTTAAAATCATAACCCACATTAAATGGATGTTTGGCATCAACATTAAACCATGGGCTATTTGTTGTTGGTTTTGATCCATCGAAATACAATTGCACCATGGGCGATTGACCGAAAGAATGGTTCAATACAATGTCCATAATCACGGCAATGCCACGTCCGTGGCATTCATCAATAAAGTTTTGTAGCGCGGTTTTAGTCCCATAATATTTATCAGGTGCAAAATAAAACGATGGATTGTAGCCCCAGCTTAAATTCCCTTCGAATTCGTTTACCGGCATCAACTCAATTGCGTTTATACCCAAACCAATTAAATAATCAAGTTTGGCCAATGTTGATTGATAATTATGATCGGTGGTAAAATCGCGGACGAGCAATTCGTAAATGACCAGGTTATCTTTAGCCGGACGTGAAAAACTGGTGTTTTTCCAGCTATAAGTTGGCTGATTAGCCTGCATTACACTTACAATGCCAGTAGTTTTACCGGCTGGATAGGCTTTTAAATTTGGATACGTTGCTGCATTAATGTATTTATCATTATCAGGATCGAGTATTTTCTCGCAATAAGGATCGGCAACTTTTAAGTTTCCATCTACATAAAACTGATAGGCATATTCTGTATTCGGGTTTAAATTATCTACCTGAACCCACCAATAATTGCCATCAGGTGTATTTTTCATTGGTGCTGTTGTTGCAGACCAATCGTTAAACTCACCAATTAGCGAAACTGATTTTTTGCCCGGGGCATATAGGGTTACAATAACCGATGTTCCGTTATTGATAAATACCACGCCATCTTTGGCTCCCGCTGGTAAAGCTGCTATTTGGTTCGTTGGTGTAGGATCCAAAATACCATCCGTTGATGTTTTTTTACAGGCGGTATTAAGCGCTGTTACCAATAGCAATAGAAAGACTATCTTTTTTGCTTTTTTCGTTTCGTGCAGACACGAACCGAGGCGGTAAATTATTTTTTTCATTTGGTTAGGGATATTATGATTTACAGGCACAGTTTATCTCCTCGGTCTGTGTAATCACAGACCACTGAATAAACCATGGATTTATTAAACCGATCTATTCTCTTCTACCTCAAGTTTAGCAGTTAAGACTTCGTCCGTTTTCTTAGGTTCACGGATAAATAAATAACAGATTATAGCAGCGAGAATCATTAAACCCCCACCCAATTGAACGGCTAAAAGCCTATCGTTATTTAATACATTGCGCATGAGCCAGCCAAAGCCCAATGAGGCAATAATCTCTGGCAAAACAATAAAAAAGTTAAAAATCCCCATATAGATCCCTATTTTATCTTTGGGCAAAGAACCACTCAGCATGGCATAAGGCATAGAAAGAATACTGGCCCAGGCAATGCCAACCCCTGTCATGCATAAATACAGCATATTTTTATCATGCACCCAGGCTACGCTGATTAAACCAATGGCTCCACAGGTTAAACAAAGTGCGTGTGTGGTTTTACGTCCTAATGCATCGGCAATTTTAGGCAACACCAAAGCAAAAAGAAAAGTAATAACACTATAATAAGCAAGCGTTAAACTTCCAAAATCAGCACCTTGTGCATAAACCGGATCGGCAGCATCTTTTCCACCAAAAACATTCACGGCTACTGCCGTGGTATAATAAAACCACATTAGAAACAAACCTGGCCATGTAAAAAACTGAACTAACGAAACAATCTGCATTCTTTTAGGCATATTCCTTAAGGCATGAAAAATTTCTCTTGCACCACCACCAAAACCTTTATTGCTTTCCTTTACCTTTTCTTTAAAATCTACGTCCTGAGGTGGGTATTCTTTAGTGGTAAACACCGTCCATAATACTGCGGCAAAAAAGAAAAAAGCGCCGATATAAAAAGAGAATTTAACGTTTTCTGGAATACTCCCCTGTTCTGCCGTATTGGTTAAGTGGAATACGTTGTTCATAATCCACGGTAAAGCCGAAGCCACACTTCCACCTAAACCGATCATCATACTCTGCATAATGAAACCGCGATTCACCTGACTATCGGGTAATTTATCGGTAACAAAAGCACGGAAAGGTTCCATGGCAATGTTTCCAAAAACATCCAGAATCCAAAGTAAACCAGCTGCCATCCACAGCACACTACTGTGCGGCATAAAGATTAAAGCAATGCTACTTACAATGGCCCCGATCATAAAATATGGTCTTCTTCTGCCCCATTTTGGGTGCCAGGTACGGTCGCTCAGGTAACCAATAATCGGCTGTACCAATAAGCCTGTTAAGGGCGCGGCCAAAAACAATAACGGAACCTGATCGGGATTGGCGCCAAGGTTTTCGTAAATACGGCCCATGTTTGCACGTTGTAAATCCCAACCGAACTGAATCCCAAAAAAACCCACGCTCATGTTGATGATCTGTACAAGTGTTAATTTCGGGTTCTCGAATACTGTTTTTAAGCTCATTGTATTTGGTTTAGTGTTTTACCACCGAGGGCACTGAGTTGTACACAGAGTGTACCGAGGTCTAACATACTTTGTGTTTCTCTGTGCTTTTACTTTGTGTTCTCTATGGTTAATTATTTTAAAATTCGATTACCTGTGCGCTAACGGGCGTAAGGGTTACGGGTATACTTGTTCCTGCGGGAATATTTAATTTTCTGTCTGTTAACAGATCCGTAACCGGAGATGAATGTTTAACTTTCAAAATCTGATCAGGGATTTCGATATTGGCGATTAAGGTTTCTGTCCGATCAAAATTGGCCACTATCAACAAACGCTGTTTGCCCGAGTAACGGATAAAAGCATACATATGCTTATTCATATTCCCTGTAACGGGCACCTCATAAATCTCACCATTTATCACCGCATCGCTTGTTGAAGTAACTTTTAACAACTGCTGGTAGTAAGCACGTAATTTTTGCTCGTTTTCACTTAGCTGTTTACCATCAAAAGCGCCATTATTCATCCATTTTTGGTGGTTTGGCACGCCCCAATAGTCGAAAATGGTGGTTCGGTTGTCGTCGCCGCCAAATCCCTCCTGACCTTTTCCGGGTTCGCCAACTTCCTGACCGAAATAAAGCATTACGGGCCCCGAGCCTAGTGTTGCGGAAACAACCATTGCAGGTAAAGCGAGTTCGGCTTTACCTGCAAATCCTGCTGATGCAATGCGTTCTTCATCATGGTTTTCTAAAAAGCGCAACATATGTTTGCCAAAACCAGCACTCTCTACCTGCCATACGTGTTTAATCGCGGCTACATCTGCAGTTGGTTCATTTCTGATCAGTTTTTTAAGTCCATCATACAAACCCACTTTATCATATAGGTAATCAAATTTACCTTCGTCTAAATATTGTTTGTAAACTTTTGGATTATAGGCTTCCCCGATAAAAATTAAATCAGGGTTAACTTTTTTAACCTGTGGAATTACCCAGTTCCAGAACGCAATAGGTACCATTTCGGCCATATCACATCTAAAACCATCAACCCCTTTATTGGTCCAATAAGTTAAAATATCGCGCATTTTTAGCCAAACCGGCGGAATGGGATCGAAATACTGCTTTTCGCCGTTCTGATAGTCTATGCCGTAATTCAGCTTAATGGTTTCGTACCAGTCGTCATATTTAGGTTGGGCAGAAAATACATTGTTACCCGTAGCTTTTGCAGGGTTTTCATGAAACTTACCATCCTGTAAAACTGAAATTGGTGTTTGCTTTGCTCCACTTGTTGGCACTGCAAAAGGCTGACCAGGATTATAATAAAAATCGTTGCTGGCACTAAAGGCTTTGGTTACATCATCCTCGGCACCAAAATCGACTACATCTTTTGGTTTTGCATAAGAATGGTAACTTCTGGCTACGTGATTGGGAACAAAATCGATCAGCACTTTTAAGTTTTTAGCATGTGTTCTTTTCACCAGTGCTTCAAACTCCTTCATCCTGTTTTTAACATCAACGGCCAGATCGGGATCTACATCATAATAATCACGGATAGCATAAGGAGAGCCCGCTCTACCCTTTACCACATCGGCGTCATCAGGTTTAATTCCATAGGCCGAATAATCGGTTAAACTTGCATGGGCCAATGCGCCTGTATACCACACATAGTTTACATGGAGTTCTTTAATACCGTCTAAAGCTTTATCGGTAATATCGTTAAACTTACCAGAACCATTTTGCTCAATGGTACCGTAAGGCGTATTGGTAGTATTTTTATTCCCAAATAAACGGGGCAATAACTGATAAATAACGATCTGCTTATCGTTCATTTTTGTGCGTTTTTTTTGTGCAAAGCATGATGATGAAGAAATAAGTAAAAAGAAAACATACAATATGTAGGTCCTCCCCTTACCCCCTACCAAGGGAGACAAAAATAGGGCTAAAAAGTTTCTTCTAATTATGGAAGATTGAGATTTAAGCCCTCTATCTTCAACCTTTAAACCCTCTGCCTTTCTCATACCAATGCTGCGTTATCTACTTCAATTTCAGCATTTCCGGCCAATTTATAAAACTGGTTTCTGATACCGATTTCTAAATCAATGGCAGCATTGTTTTTGATACTGATGCCGCTCTCGGTAATATTAATCTTTAAGGTAGCCCCTCTAAAGCCGATGGTAAATGAAAAAGATTTCCATTTGCCTGGCAAGAAAGGATTGAACTGCAATTTGCCATCACGCACACGCATGCCCGCAAAACCTTCTACCACACTCATCCAGGTGCCTGCCATCGAAGTGATGTGCAAACCATCTTCAGTATCATTATTATAATCATCCAGGTCTAAACGGGCGGTACGCAAGTAGAATTCGTATGCACGTGCTTCGTCGTTTAATTTCGCAGCTAAAATACTGTGTACACAAGGCGACAATGAACTTTCGTGTACGGTACGTGGCTCGTAAAAATCGAAGTTGCGCTTCAAGGTATCCAGATCGTAATCTTCTTCAAAGAAATACAATCCCTGTAAAACATCAGCCTGTTTAATGAAACACGAGCGTAAAATCCTGTCCCAGCTCCATTTTTGATTAATGGGACGTTCGCTGGCCGGCAGATCTTTCACCAACGTTTGTTCTTTATCCAGGTAACCATCCTGTTGTAAGAAAATACCCAGTTTTTCATCCTGTGGATAATACATCTTTTCGATAATATCGGCCCAGTCGGCAAATTCCTTTTGATCGAAATTTAAGCTTTTTAACAGACTGTTGTATTTTTCAGGCTGCTGCGTTTTCACGATTCGGGCAGCTTCGGTAGCATATTTCATACACCAGGTAGCCAAAATATTGGTGTACCAGTTGTTGTTTACATTGTTCTCATATTCGTTCGGTCCGGTTACCCCAAGCATTACATATTGCTGTTTATCATTGCTCCAGTTAACGCGTTGTTTCCAGAAACGGGCAATTCCGATCAACACTTCTAAACCAAAATCAGTCAGGTAGCTTTCATCACCAGTATAGCGGATGTAATTGAAAATGGCGAAAGCGATGGCACCATTACGGTGAATTTCTTCGAAGGTGATTTCCCATTCGTTATGGCATTCCTCGCCGTTCATCGTTACCATGGGATACAGTGCTGCACCAGCTGTAAACCCTAATTTTTCTGCATTTTCGATCGCTTTACCCAATTGTTTATGGCGATACACCAACAGGTTTTTGCTTACTTCCTGCGGAGCAGTTGCCAGGTAAAACGGCACACAATAAGCCTCTGTATCCCAATAGGTTGAGCCTCCGTATTTTTCGCCCGTAAAACCTTTCGGACCAATGTTTAATCGATCATCCTTACCGGTATAGGTTTGAAAAAGCTGAAAAATATTGAAACGAATAGCCTGTTGAGCCGAAACATCACCTTCGATAATAATGTCACTTTCTTCCCACTTGCTTGCCCAAGCTTCGGTTTGTTCTGTTAACAAGGTATCGAATCCTTTAGCAGATGCTTTTGAAATTACCGATTTTGTTTCTTTTAAAAGTGATTCTTTCGGGTAATTTTCTGAAGATAAATTCGCCGCGATTTTAACCAGCGTGATCTCTTCGTTTGCTTTAACATCAAGAGCGATAGTTTGTCCCACAAATTTCTCTTTGCGGACAGCCTCAGGGTTGATGTCTAATTTCTCCGCATTTTTATACAGTTCAATATTACTCCCGGTACAAACTTCAAATGCGGTTTTCTTTGTACTAAGTTTGATATAAGCTTCTGTTCCCGAAATTTCATCTGCAATTTTATCCCAGAATTTTTCGTCGTAGTTGCTGTCCTGATTTTTAACATCACCATCAATAAAAGGCATTAATGTTAATTTACCATCGAAATTTAATGGCGTAATGCTATATCGGATGGCGCCAACTTCATCATCAGCTATGCTGCAAAAGCGTGTTGATTTAACTTTTAAGGTTTTACCGCTTTTTAACTTTGCCGTGAACGTACGCTCCAGATATCCTGCATGCATGTTTAGCACACGTTTAAAATCACTCACCTCAGCGGTTGCCAGATCAAGGATTTCATCATCTAGTTTTACGTCGATACCTACCCAGTTTGCGGCGTTTAATACTTTCGCAAAATATTCCGGATAACCGTTTTTCCACCATCCTACACGGGTTTTATCTGGATAATAAACACCTGCAACGTAATTTCCAAGTAGTGTTTCTCCCGTATAAGTTTCTTCAAAATTGGCGCGCTGGCCCATACGGCCATTACCCAAGCTGAAAATACTTTCCGAAATTTTATTTAAATGTGGATCAAAGCCTTCTTCGATAATATTCCACTCATCTGCTTTAATGTAATTTTTCATAATCGAGTATTGAGTAGCGAGATTTGAGATTTGAGACAATACCCTCAACCTTAAACCCTACACCTTAAACCTATAAATTCTCTAAGTCTTTAACTGTTAATTTGTCTAATCCGCTTACAACCACATCTGCCTGGCTAAGCACTTTTTTTTCGCCGATACCAATGGCTTTCATTCCGCCTCTTTTTGCCGCTTCTACACCAGCAACAGCATCTTCAAAAACCACACATTCGTCAGGTTTAAAACCTAAAAGTTCGGCGCCTTTTAAAAATACTTCAGGATCTGGTTTTGATTTGGTGACCATGTTTCCATCAACTATTTCATCGAAGAAATGGGCAAGGTCTGTTTTCTCTAAAATAATTCCTGAGTTTTTACTTGCCGAGCCCAAGGCCAATTTATAACCGGCTTTGTGAATCTCATTCAAAAAATCAACCGTTCCGGGCAAGACCTCGGCAGGTGTCATTTTAGTAATCATATCTACATACCAGCTGTTTTTTAAACTAGCGAGTTCTTCTTTTTCAGCATCGGTTTTATCTACTCCACCCCATGCGAGAATCTTATTTAAACTTTCTACACGGCTAACGCCTTTTAGCTGTTCGTTCTGCTCCTCCGTAAAATCGAACCCCATACTATTAGCCAAACGTTTCCAAGCTTTGTAATGGTAAACTGCTGTATCTACAAGCACGCCATCTAAATCGAAGAGACAGGCTTTTATTTGAGATTTGAGATTTTCTTGCATCCTTCTTATAATTTAGTATCGGGTTTTAGGCATTAAGTATTGAGATATAAAGCCCTACACCTTAAACCCTCAACCTTTTACCTTTTCTATCTTAGCTCAAGCACCAAAGTGGTCTTGGCTGGCACTTTAATGTTTTTAAATTCGAGGTTTTCGCCGGTGATTACGTTTTTAGCAGTTGTAATTCCTGCTGTTCTTTCGGCAAAACGATCGGTATTTAATGTTTTTTCTTTTTCAGTGTTGTTTACAATAACCATTACTGTTCCTTTTGGTTCTGCATTGTAGCGGAAATAAACATAAATATCATCTTGCGGTACAAACTGCATCAATTTACCGGTTTGTAATGCTGCGCTGTTTTTGCGGAAATTGGCCAAGGTTTTAACAAAATTGAAAGCTTCATTTTCTTTGCCTGTACGGCCATCGGCGATGAATTTGTCTTTTTTATCGCCCTCCCAGCCACCTGGAAAATCGGAACGGATCAGTCCATCGGGATTGGAAAAGTTCTTCATTAAAATTTCTGTTCCATAATACATTTCAGGAATGCCCCGCATGGTTAAGAGGATACTCATTCCCATTTTATATTTATCGAAATCTTCGCCAACCATCGAATAGAAACGGCTCATATCGTGATTATCTAAAAAGATGCAGTTGGTATTTGGGTTTTTATAGAGAAAATCGTGTGCTAAGGTGGCGTATAAACGGTTAATTCCGTCTACCCAACCGTTTTTGCCATTTATTCCTTCGTAAATCGCATCTTTTAAAGTGGCATCAGTAATCCCTTGCAAATGGGTATCGAAACCGCGGTTAACCGTATTGCCACCAGTAAAAAAGGCCTGATTGGCCACAGCAGTTACCAGTGTTTCGCCAAAAACAGATAAATGCGGGAATTCCGCCTGAACTTTTACAGCCCAATCGGCCATATAAACCGGATTGTTATAACCGTAAGTATCCAAACGTAAACCATCAATGCCCGCATATTCAATCCACCAGATGTGGTTTTGAGTGAGGTAGTTTTGTACATATGGATTAGTCTGGTTTAAGTCGGGCATTGAAGGTACAAACCAACCATCTAACATTTGTTTACGATCTGCAGCAGAGGCGTGTACATCCATCACAGTCTGATCACGGTAACTCGTTTGCGTGTATTTTGGCCATTGGTTTAACCAGCTTTTCATCGGTAAATCTTTATAAAACCAATGTTGTGTACCAATATGGTTATGTACAATATCTTTAATCACTTTTAATCCTTTGGCATGGGCAATCTCTACATACTTTTTGTAAAGTGCATTTGTGCCATAACGAGGATCTATTTTATAGTGATCGGTTACCGCGTAGCCATGGTAAGAAGCCTGTGGCATATCGTTTTCCACCTCAGGAGTCATCCAAACTGTAGTTACGCCTAGGTCTTTCAGGTAATCGAGGTGGTTAATTACGCCTTGTAGATCGCCACCATGACGGTAGTACATGCTATCGCGGTTTAATGCGGTTTCGGTTAAACCCTGAACTACATCGTTGTTTTTATCGCCATTCGAAAAACGATCGGGCATGAGCAGATAAATAAAATCTTTGTTGGTTACACCCTGAATCCTACCCGCGCTTTTATCACGGTTTTTTAATTCGTAAGTGTAACTGAATATCTTTTTGCCGTTTACAGAAAAATTGATTGGAAAACTACCCGATTTTACGGTAGCGGCAATTGTTAAATCGAGAAATAGATAATTTGGGTTTTCTACCTTATTTACTTTAACCAGCTTAACGCCTGGATAAGTTAAGGCTACTGTGGTACGGGCAATGTTTTCGCCATGCACCAGTAACTGTAATTTAGGATTATGCATCCCCGCGTACCAGAACATGGGCTCTACACGCTCCAGCTTTTGAGCGAAGAGATTGATACTGCTAAACAGTACAACCAGGAAAATGAATATTTTTTTTAATCCCGGCACATTTGCGTGGATTTTAGTTTGAGCATTAAAAGGAGAAGGAACAACGTAAGAAAAGGTAGCTGAGGTAAGCGATTTTATCATGCTAAAACTTTTTAATGATTTTAGAAATCCTGCAGAGATCAAACGATCTCTACAGGAATAGTTTAGTTAATGATTAATTTTTAACCATGGTGTATGATCCGGTTTTACCATCAGCATTAACGGTTAAGGTTAAAGTATAGGTTCCGGCATCGGTTACCATGATATCAGCGCCATTGTTGCCAATACTGGTTGTCCAATCGTGGTTTAATCTGAATTTAAAAGCACCGGCTGTTAAAGCAATTTTCGCTTGCCAGGTGCCTTTTCCATCATTAATAAATTTTAAATCGGTATCTACTGCCCAGTTACTGCCAGGAATTGCATTACCAATAACAGACCAGTAATCGGCTTTTGTAATGGTGTAGGTTTTTTTATTTAAGTCAACCGTTAATAATTTGAACTCTGCAGATACTGAACTGATATCGCCGCCAGAGGTACTAATTGTACCGCCACCTGCATCGCCATAAGCTACATCCCATTTTTTTTCTGGTGTAATTTTAAACGGGCTACCATCAAACTTAATGATTCCGGTATAAACGCCATTACTGGTCAAGGATACCAAACTGTCTGCCGTTGAAGGGTTCCATCCCTGATAATTGCCAGGTACATAAATCCATGCTGATGCTAAATAAGGGGTAGCGCTTAATGTAATTACATTTGAATAGGTGATGGCGTTTGCTGCAGCACCTGATTTCAATCTTACTTCTACCTGTGCCGGTGTACCGATAGTTGCACCAAGCGCTAACAGCATGGTATTAAAATCGTTTACCGTAGGCGAATATGAAGTTGTACTGATTACATATTCTTTAGGCGAAGCAAAGTTTTTTCCTTTAATATCAAACTGAATGGTGGAGGTTACCGGCACCGTGTAACCCGTAACAGTGGGTGCAGGAAATGTTAAGGTTAATGCGGGCTTTGTTCCGTTTGCCTGTACTAAGCTTAAGCTAGTTGCTGAGGCGGTAAGTGTACCCGCAGGACTTACATTCGAAACCGTCTGCGTTTCGTCTTTTTTGCAAGACCAAAGCGATACCGCTAAACAGCATACCGCTAAGGATTTAAATAATATTGATTTCATATGTTATGAGATTAATAACCAGTGTTTTGAACCAGATTCGGATTTGCAATTAAATCAGCATTCGGAATCGGATATAGATTACGGTAAGCAGGCAAACTAGTACCAGCTTTTACGCCACCTTTAAACGGCCATAAATAAGTAGCGCCGGTAAATTTGCCATAACGGATTAAATCGGTACGACGGTGACCTTCCCAATACAACTCGCGACCTCTTTCATCCAAATAAAAATCGGTTGTTAAAGCTGCTGCGCTAACATTACCGCTGGCATTGCCATAAGCTCTTTGACGTAATCTATTTACGTAAGTTAAAGCATCTGTTACATTACCACCCGAACCGCCTCTGGCAACTGCTTCTCCATATATAAGATACTGCTCTGCCAAACGGAAAAGGGCAAAATCCAAAGAACTGAATGTTCCGTTTAATGATGCAGGAGTTGTACCGCCTGATGTTACATTTTTAAACTTAGTCACCTTTAAACCATCATTAGGATCAGAAATGGCATCTATTGTGGCTTTCGGTCCAACAAAAACACCACGTTTATCAATAGATCCAGTGGTATTTGGAAATAAGGCTGGTAAATTCTGACGGGTACGGTTACCGGCCCAACCACCATTTGGCACACCGTAGTCTCCCGCCACCATACCTGCAGCATCGGCCGATGCATAAACTGCCGCGTTGATCAAGAAAGTGGTACCTCCGTAATTGGTTCCGTTAACACCATCATAATTAATGGTTAATATATTTTCGGTGTTTCCGATATTGTTATCTGCTTTAAACAGATTGGCATAACTCGGATTTAAACTATAACTGGCTGCTATAACTTTGCTTGAATAGGTAATCGCTTCAGTATATTTTGCAGTACCGGTATAAACCTGCGCATTTAAATATAACCTGGCCAACAATGCCCAATCTGCTCCTTTGTCTGCACGGCCATACTCGTTAGCTCGTGGCTCAGCAAGGTCGTTTTCTATGGCTTTCAATTCTGATTCCACATAAGAAAACAATGCTGCACGCTGAATCTGTTTAGGGTTAACCTTTCCGATTTCATCAGCCTCAGTTACAAATGGCGGATTTCCAAATGCATCTAACAATACCCAATACTGATAGGCACGTAAGAAACGGGCTTCTGCACGGTAACGCGCAACATTAGTTGCATCAGCTCCGGTAATATTACGTGAAGCCAGTTTATCGGCAGTGCTTTGACGTAAATAATCGTTAACCAGGGTAATCTGCGAGATACTCCGTGAGTATAAACCTCTTAAAAACTGATTATCGGTAGACCAGGTAGCATTATCCAATTCAGGAATACCTGTATCGCCCCAATTACATACGGCCTCGTCTGTTACCAATTCCTGAGAGGTCCAAAATAACCTTAAAAAATCTGCGAAACCAGCGTTTAAGCCGCCAACGTCACTGTTATCTGAACCCGATGGACTTGTTAATCCATAATTTGCATATAACCTAACCAGCTGTTGTTTGTAACCGGCAGGCGTAGCGTAAGCAATATCTGCTGTTACATCATTGGTTGGTGTTAAATTTAATGCTTCTTTTTTGCATGCGTTTAATGATAGCACTAAAACCGCTGATGCCAATATTATTTTAAATGAGCTTTTCATTTTATTTTCTTCTATTAAAAACCAACGTTTAAACCTAGCGTGTATGTTCTTGGTCGTGGATACAGGTTATAATCGATACCTGTAGCTAATTCTGGATCAAGACCTTTGTATTTCGTTACAACGAAAACATTTTGGCAGTTTGCCGAAATTCTCATCGTTGCCGTTCCATCTTTAGATAGTTTGCCAATATTATAGGCCAAACCTAAATTATCCATTTTCAGAAAAGATGCATTCTTGATGTAGTAATCGCTCAGGTACTGCGTATTGGTAAAACCAGTATTCAATATATCGCTGCCGGCATTATTAAGGATACCTACTGAACTTAACAGGTTTGATTTTATGCCAAAGTTCGAGCTCACGTTATCATAAACGTAATTACCTAAACTGGCTCTCAAAACTGTATTAACGCTCCATTTTTTGTAGGTAAACGAGGTATTGAAACCAAAAGTAAATTGAGGATCTGGCGATTTATAGAAATACTGATCATCAGTAGTAATGGCACCATCACCATTTAAATCCTGGTAAACACCTTCAAGTGGTTTGCCGCTTGCATCATAAACCTGTTTGTATACAAAATACGATTGAGGAATCTGATTAACCGCATTGTATTTTAAGTGGATTCCGGTTCCTCCTGAAATATCGCCGGCATCAATTTTAAATCCAGAGTTCGGGTTTAAGGTTAAGTTGGTTACTTTTCTTTTGTTATAAGATGCGTTTACACCAAAATCCCAAGTGGTATTTTCAGTTTTAACGGCTGTAAAATTTAAGCTTACTTCTGCACCTTTAACATCCATATTACCTACGTTGGTAACTAATTCATTGCTAAAGTTTGTTCCTACCGGAATGGTAATCTTACTTAATAAATCAGAGGTTTTTTTATAATACACATCAATGCTACCATATAACCTGCCGCCTAAAAACCCATAATCTAAACCAGCATTATAAGTGGTGGTGGTTTCCCATCTCAAATCAGGATCGTATCCCGCTGGGGCATAATAATTATAAAAAGTATTACCAATCTGATATTGACCTGTATTGCTGTTGGCATAGTATTTAGCGATGTAATTGTAGTTACCAATATCGCCACCATCCTTATTACCTGTTTCGCCATAACTTAATCTCAATTTCAGGTCAGAAAGCACTTTGCTATCCTTAAGGAAATTTTCTCCGATAATTCTCCAGGTAAAACCTACTGAAGGGAAATATCCCCAACGGTTGTTTTCCGCAAATTTTGAAGAAGCATCGGCACGCATCGTGGCCGACAGGATATATTTTTCAGCAAGTGTATAATTAAATCTTCCGTAGTAAGAAAGCATTTTATTACGTTCTACCGAAAATGGGAAAACCGGTGTAACGATTGGCGCACCTAAACCAGTATAATTGGTAAAGTTATAACCAGTGGTCGCAATATCGTAATAACCATAACCGGCAGTTACATCAAATCTACTTTTAATACTTTCTACCGTATGTGCATAGTTTAAATAGAATTCAGAAAACTTATCTGATTCTGTTTTTAAAGCCCTCGAAAACGAGCCACTTGTTGCTGCAGCCTGAGCCGCATAAGTTGGCACAGTGATATTTCCATAACCTTTAGATACATCGTAACCAAGGTTTAAGTTTGCATGTAACTCTGGTAAAAAGTGGAATGAGTAATCGAATTTAGCATTACCCACACTCCGTGCGGCATTACCGTTATTATCCTGTAACCTAATTAATGCAACCGGGTTACGTGGTGCATTCGGGTTTGGAACCATTGCACTTCCAGTACCTTGTGTCCATTCGAAATAGTTACCGTATTTATTATTAGCATTAATTGGCTGGGTAGGATCGAACTGGATAGCTGAATTAATTGCCCCAGCATTTGCAAAATGCGAGTCGGTTAGCGATCCCTTTAAATTTAAATCGATCTTTAAATGATCTTTAAACAATCTTGGCGACAAGGTAATCGAACCTGTTCCACGTTTTAATTTGTCGGTAATCAATAAACCATCCTGATCTAAGTAACCTGCAGAAACACGGTAAGGCACACCTTTAAATGAACCTGCAATACTCAGGTTATTATCAGAAGTAAACGCATTCTGATAAATAGCATCCTGCCAGTCTGTATTTGCCGTTCCCAGCAAAGCTTTTTGTGTAGCGTTTCCGTTTGCATTAACATAAGCACGAACCTGATCGGCAGAAAGTACATCTACTTTTCTGGCAACTGTTGCAATAGCGTTATTGGTGCTGAAGTTTATTACAGGCGCACCAGAGCCACCTTTTTTAGTGGTAATTAAAATTACCCCGTTCGATGCTCTTGAACCATAAATGGCCGTTGCGTTAGCATCTTTCAGTACGGTAAAAGTTTCTATATCATTCGGATTGATCAGCGATAACGGACTTGGCGCATTATCGATGGTATTACCGCTAAATGGCACTCCATCAATTACAACCAATGGATCGTTACTGGCATTTAGTGATGCCCCGCCACGGATACGGATTTGGCTACCTACTCCGGGTTGACCGCTGTTGGAGATAATGTTTACCCCTGCTATCTTACCCTGAATTAATTGTTCCGGCGTTGTTATCGCCCCTTTTTGAAAATCTTTCGAATTTACTGTAGTGATTGATCCAGTTAGGTTTTTCTTTTCTGCAGTACCATAACCGATTACCACAACTTCATTCAGTTTTTGTGCATCGGGTGCCAATTGAAAATTAACAGTAGCATTTGCTGAAATGCTTACGGCTTTATCAAGGGTTTGGTAACCGATAAAACTTGCAGATAACGTTATCGAACCATTCGATAAACCTGCTAGTTTATAATTACCATTGGCATCGGTTGATGTACTTCTTGTTGTTCCTTTTACAACTACAGAAGCGCCAGGCAATGGCAGACCGGTTTCATCAAGCACTTTACCAGATACCGATCCGGTTTGTGCTTTTACCATTAATGCTGAAAAAACTAACAGCACCAAAAGCCCCTGTTTTAACAGGTAAAATACTCTCATATTTGAAGCTCGTTTAAGTATAAAAATTTGGTTAAATATTATAGTGATTTACACATAGGCCTAATTTACAGCTGTTAATGATAATTCAAAATTTATTTAAAAAATATATTTCGGGCCAAAATATCAGCAAGAAAATCAATGTAAAAATTAGCTTTTCGCTACCATTAAAAATCTATATTAAACAATAATAAAACTTTCAAATAATTGATAATCAATAAAATATAAATGTTAAATTTTAATTTAATGTGTAATTATTACACTAAGGCATTTTTGATGCTTTTTTCGGGAACGTTCCCGAAAAAATTAGATCAAAATTCAGTCATCTTTCGGGAACGTTCCCGAAAATCGACCAGAATTCTGCGTATTTTACACTAAGTGAAGAAATTTTTTGAAAATTTCAGACTAAAAACGAAGCCATTTTTTGGACCATTTTCTACCCGTTTGCAGTCGAATTCCGCTTGATAATTTTAGACGCTAAAACCACCTCATTTGGGAGGTTTTTATCGGCATGACCATCTAAAATAGTAAACAATAATTTAGCCGCTTCCTCTCCTATTTCGGTAGCAGGTTGAGTGATGGTAGTAAGTGAGGGATTTAATAAAGGCGCAATTTCCAGGCTGGAGAAACTGATCACTTTTAAATCGTTAGGAATATTGATATTGAGATCGTAACAGGCATAGTAAGTGGCAAAAGCCAAACGTTCAACCGAGGTAAACACACCATCAGGTTTTAACTGTGTTAAAGCCTGTTTAATGATAATGCTATTTTCTTCATAACTGTTGCTGCAATCCACAATCAGGTTTTCTTCGAAAGGAATCTGGTGTTTAGCCAATGCATCAAGATAGCCCTGCATACGTGTTTTACCTATCGATAAACTTTTATTTACCACCAGGTAGGCAATTCTCTTGCAGCCCTGCTCTATCAAATGCTCAGTTGCCAGAAAACTGCTGTTATAATCGTTTGTAATTACCCTGGGGGTATCAATATCTTCGTAAATCCGATCGAAAAACACCAAAGGCAGCCGCTTACTGCCAAATTTATTGAGGTAATTATGATCGTTGGCTTCCCCAGAAACCGACATTACAATGCCGTCGGCCCTGCCATTGTGCAAATGGCGGATAAACGTTACTTCTTTTTTATAATCATCATCCGTTACGTAAATCAAAATATGGTAGCCATTTTCTCTTGCTACGCGTTCAATACCGTGAATGGCCTGTGAGAAATAATTATTGGCCAATTCGGGTACAATAACGGCAATGGTTTTACTTTTTTGCTCCCTTAAATTACTGGCATAATGGTTGGGCTGATAGTTTAATTCTTTCGCTTTAGCTAATATACGCGCTTTGGTAGCTCCATTAATGTCGCTATTATCCCTAAAAGCCCTCGAAATTGTAGAAGTAGATAAATTTAAAGCTTCTGCTAACTTCTTAATATTAATACTATCCATTTTTGGCCATTGAACCCAATTAATTTGAATTAACGCTGTAAATATAAACTTTAAATATCCGAAATATTTTATATGCTTTAAAATTATACATTTTGTGTTCAATTCATATGGTCAGATAATCAGCTACGAAATTCAGCCTCAAAAACCTTTGATTGGCCAGTGGTAAAATTGTTTAAATAAATATTCATTTTTTTTAAAACAAAAAGCATCTTTACCGCTTTAATAATTATAGGCGGTTAATCATCTCATTATACCGATTGCAAAACAAAACCATATGAAATAAAATTACAAAATGGGAAATAAGAAAATACTCATTGCCGATGATGATGAAGGAATTGTTGATGCTGTGACGATGATTTTGGAGGTGATGGGTTATGATGTTGAATTTACATATGATGGTGGGGCAGTAATAGACGCGGTAAAGAATAAGCCAGATCTGATTATGCTTGATATCTGGATGAGTGGACATGATGGCAGGGACATCTGCAAACAGCTTAAAAACGACCCTCAATTTAAAGAAATTCCTATTTTAATGATCTCAGCCAGTAGAGACATCAGGCAATCTGCGCTCGATGCCGGGGCCAATGATTTTATGGAAAAACCGTTTGAGATGGATTCGTTACTGAATAAAGTAGAGGTATTGCTGGATTAGATAAAAGGTGTAAGGCATAAGGTTTAGGCTGTATGGCTCTCCGAAACGATCGTCATCTCGACTAACGCGTAGCGAAATGGAGAGATCCATAACAGATTTCCCGACTGCGTTACACCCGATAGCTATCAGTCCGCTCGAAATGACGAACTTTAGGAATAATATTCTTAATGATTACACTTAACCAATCTCCTTAAAATAAATCCGTTCAGGCAATTGCTTAAAAACAAACTCCGTTACATGGCAAAGCCAAAGTTTATGGTTCTTAAATTCTCCTCTAAATTTTTCTAACAGATAGTCGCCACCACCACCCAAATTCTCTTCCCGAACATAAACAAGATCTAAAATTTCGGCATTTTCAATAGGTGCATCGGCCATCAATAATTTGCATTCATTTTCGGTGGCAATCCAGTTTAATAGTTCATCAGCACCTTCTACCATTTGCAAATCGGCTATA
>Ga0182006_1000347_pt1 | contig 39368 bp, 68 predicted proteins | sample Sormic07211104_1_FD_123022 | JGI IMG/M metagenome (GOLD analysis project Ga0182006, IMG submission 123022) | Rhizosphere microbial communities from Sorghum bicolor, Mead, Nebraska, USA - 072115-104_1 MetaG | ecosystem: Host-associated > Plants > Roots > Rhizosphere | place: USA: Nebraska...
CGCCCCTTGTCGCTGGCGGCTTTGTAGAAGGTGAACTGGACGCTGACGGATGCATCAAAACCGTGGACAAAGTCGCTGCCGACACGATGATCTTCGACATCATCACCAGTCTGTGACCGCCCCACCCCAACCAACCCAACAGGAGACAGAGGGATGACCACACCACGCGCATACACCCACGAAGAGCTTCGCGAACAGATGCTCGCGCACATCCGCGTCATGTGCCACTACTGGGCTACGCTTCCCGACAAACCGCCGCAGGAGCGATGCGAGGGCGTTGCGTTCTCGATCCTGACCATGCTTGACGGCATGTCTGGCGGCGTCCGTTTCGGTTGCACACTGGTGGCTGGCGCTCACCCCGAGGACAAGCAATACCACATCGCCGAGGGCGAGAACTGGGTGGAGCCTGGTACAGAAATCAACAGCGACCGCATGCTGCACGAACTGTTCTACCGCGCAGCCGCTGCAATGGCTGGCTAACCCTCCCCTCTCCCTACCGGGGCCAGCTTTCGATCAACGCGGTGCGCTTCGACTTCTCGCAGCCGTACGCGCCGATCCAGGCCATCGTCCAGTGCACCAGATCCTTTGCCGTCGCGCCCTCGGGCATGTCGTCCGGCTTAAGGCAGCCCGTCACCAGCGCCACAGGAGGCGGGTCGATCTTCGTTGGCGCATCTGGCCGCATCGTTGAGCACGCGGACAGCAGCAGCAGGCACAGGGCAGCGAGCAAGGTCTTTGGCAGCATGGTCGATCTCCTTCGTGGTTCGGGTGATGTAGCGGTCGCGGTAGACGGTCTGCACCGCCTGCTTTTCCTCGGCGGCGCGCGAGCGGCCACGGTTCGATTCGCGGCGTAGCTCGGCAGCGGCTTGATACTCGGCCTGGGCGCGGGTGTAGCCGGCCTTGTCGATCGCGTGGTGGATCTTCCAGGCGCCGGCGACCAGGGCCAGCACGAGCACGCCGAGCGCGATTAGCTTTGCGGTGAGAGACATACGAATATCCTCCGCGTGCACTCATCCGCTGAGTGCCCCTGCATGCCGCAGTAGGTGCACCACTTCATGGCGAACCCGTCAGGAACATTTCGCGTTCCTCGGTGCGGCGGCGGCGCAGGCCACGCTCCACATTGCTCCCCGGGCTGACCCAGCGCAGGAACTGGTCCGCGCAGCCGGCGTAATCGCCAGCGTTCAGCAGGCGCAGCAAGGTCGATGGCCGTCCGTCCTTCAGGCGGATGATCCCGTCCTTCTTGGATGAGCCTTGACCCACGTTGAACACGATGCTGACCATCGCATCGAACTGGCCTTGCGTGAGCGGCACGGTCACAGCGTCGCTCACCATGTCTTCACGCTCGGCAATGTCGGCCTGCAGGCGGTCGTCGGCCTGCTGCTGCGTCCAGACCGTGCCCTCGTGGATGTCCGGGCCAGTGGCGCCCCACCCTACGGTCCATGGCGCACCGCCCGTCTTGGGGTCGGGGTAGGCGACGAGCTTGCAAGACTCGTAGCGCCTGATCAGTTCGATGCCAGCCTTTGAAGTGATCATTTCGTCAGGCTCTCTTGCTTCACCGGGCGAAGCAGCACGATCAGGACCAGGCAGGCCAGCCGAACGCCGCTCTTGTAGCCGTCATCCATCCATGGCACGAGGTCCGTGTTGTCGGCCAGGATCTGTAGCAACTCAGGCACAGCGAGCCCGAGCGCTCCGAAGATCATCGTGGTGGACTTCCACAGCTTGCGCCAGTTTTCAACCAATTCGAGTCTGGTCATGGGAACCTCCGTGTCGTGGTGGTTGTCGATGGGACGGCCGGGACTTGAACGGGTTGCGCCTTGATCGCACGAATCTCGCCCTCAAGGTTTTCCAGCCGAAAGCGCAGGAGGGCTTGCTCACCGGCCAGCGTCGTGACTTGCTGGTTCCCGGCCTTCACCGTGATCTGGAGCTCGTTCACGTCCTTGGCGGTTTGCCCTGCCGTGAACCAGGTGCCGATGATGAAAAATGCCGCGGTCCCGCCCACGCAGATCACGCCCCAAAGGGGGATGCGCAGGTCGATGAAGCGGGACACGCTGGCGTCTCCGGGTTGGGTGTCTTGGCTCATCAGGTGTATTCCTCGATGATCACGATGCCGGCCCCACCAACGCCCCCGTTTGTGTTGCCAGTGGAAATGTTGTTGGCGCTACCGCCGCCGCCTGCTCCCGGCGCCAAACCGCTGCCACCGAGCCCGGCCGCGGTATTTGCACCACCGCCTCCGCCCAACGGAGACGGCGCCCCTTGCCCAGAGATCGGAGAGAAGCTGGCGAAGATCAGCCCGCAAGGGCCTGGCTGTCCTCGGTTTGCAATGATCAGCGTGCCCGTGGTTGTAGGCGTCGCCCCAGGATCGCCTTGGCCTGCAATCGCGTTGTCTGTGGTGGTGGCGGTCGCAGTCCCGCCCCCGCCGCCACCAGGCGCGACAAGGAGAGTTCCACCGAACGTGGTTGTCCCGCCAGGGCCTCCAGCAGCGCCAAGAGGCGACACGCCGCCTGCACCAATGACAATGGCCGCACCAGAGAATCCAGATGTGAACCGAGCAACCCCCATCGAGCCAGATGCGCCGCCCGATGCCGTTGACCAACTGGCCCCGCTGGTAGCAAAAGCACCGCCGCCAGCGCCACCGCCACCTACCGCAGTGACCTTGATCGAATTCGTTCCAGCCGTTGGGGTGTAGGTCGTGTTTGCCGTGAATCTGCGCACGTTCAGAAGCAAACCTCCGACGCTGGAGTTTTGCGTCGAGATGAGCCCGTAGGAGACTTGCGACAAGCCCGAATCAAGCACGCCGGAATCATTCTGGACCGTCACTGTCGTGTTCGGCGCAGCGTACGCACTTGCGGTGATCGTGGAATACACGGCGCCACCAGTGTTCTGAGTCTTGAGGCGGCGCCCGATCTGGAAGATTTGCGTTTGGTCGCCGGGCACCGTGAATGACGTTGCGCTGACGTACGTAGGCGTGGCTTGGTAGACCACCCATTGATCGATCGCTACGGTCGTATCGTTGATGCCAGAGATGTTGTCGATGGTGCGCAGGGTGACGTTCGCCGCGTTCTTGATCACGTACTTGTATGCAGCCCCGCCAGTGAGCCAAACCGCTCCTTGGGTGTTGACGCCGAGCGTATTGAGGACAATGGGCCAGGAATTCGGAACAGCTCCGGCTTGGTCGCTGGTGGTAGCTGCGGGCGTGGACGAGCCAGCTAGGTAGACTTCGACGAAGCCGCCAGATAGCGGATCGCCGTTGGCGTCCATCTGCTGTTCGTTGATCAGGGGGGCGAGGAATTGCGCCATGCAGGCTCCTAAAACAAAAAAGCCGCTCGAAAGCGGCTTTGGTGGAAAATGCTGAGATGGACTACAGCGTTTGGCTCTGGATCAAAATCGTTGGCTTTGCCGTTATCTGCTTCGCAATCGCCTTCTGGAAAGCTCTCAACGGGCGATGAGTGCTGGCGCCGAGCGGTAGCCGATGGTGCGCGCCCCTTGGCTCAGGGCGTTCCTCAGCGCATTTGTTTGTGGCTCGGACAAAAGCCTTGCTGCTTCCTGCGGGTCGAGCAAAGCATTGCCAAGACGCTCTTGGATTTGCTTGTTCGCGGCCCCATAGGGGAGTTGCAACACGCGTCCCATGGTCGAAGTGGCGGCGGTTGATCCGCCCAGCGTCCCGCCAAGCGCCCCCTGAAGGAGTTGGTTCTGAGCCAGGTTTTGCACGGTGTTTGACCCGACCGCCCTGCCTACGTTGTTGGCGATCTGCCCCGCATTCAAGTCGGCCTGAATGTTGCGGAGCACCTGAAGTTGCGTAGGGCTGAGTTCCTTTACCAAGTCGCTGCCCTTGTTCTTCAGCACGTTATTCAACTTTGCTGCCGAAATGATCGCGCCCCCCTGGGAGTCCACCGAGCCCGTTTGGATGCTCTTAAGAATTTCCTCAAGCCGCTCCATCTGGTTGATTGGAATGCTTTCCTTGGCGTAGCGGTCGAGGTAGCCTTTCCAGTTCGGCGTGCCCTTCGTGGTGGGGCCGATGGCGTTTGCAGGCATAGAGCGAGAGGCTTGATCTATGGCGTCATCAATGAAGCCTTTGACACCGGACAGCTGAGACGCCGCGTACTTCAGATTCCCAGCCTCCCCTTGCAATTTTCCGCCTAGCACATCATTGATGTCCTTGCGGATTGCATAGAGCGCCCGCGCATCGATCGTTCCGTCTTTGGTAAAGCCAGCGATGCGCGACTTGAATTGATTGAGTGCTTGTTGCGACAACTGCCCCGCGTTGTTCGGGTCACCAATGAGATTGTCGATCTGACGCAGGATTCCATCCGCTGGGACCTTGCCTGCTGCATTAAGCGCTTCTTCGCGCATCGGCCCTGTCAATGCATTCCTGGCCTGCTTCGCGAGATCGATCTTGCCAGTGTTGCCGGCAATGCCCTCAATGGCAGACGTGCGAGCCTGGTTCTGCGCCGTCTGCCGCGCCGCCAAGGCGGATGCGTATTCAGGACTTGCGTTCTGCATCGTCCGACTGAGCGCCGCCAGCCCCTCGTCGCCGGCAGCCATCGCGGTTGTGGGCATCGAGCCTGAAACCATTGGGGCAGCGCTGCGAAGCTGTGCCAATGCATTGGCCGGGTTCGCCGCTGTGTTTCGGAGCACATCCCCTGCGATGCGGTTTTGACCGGCAGCATAGAAAGGCCGAACGGCAGAACCCAAGGCATTGCCCGCGATAGTCGCAACTTTCCCGACCACAGGCATGGCCGCGCCTATTCCAGCGCCTAGGCCCGTCGAATTGGGGTCGATCAGTCCAGCGGTTGCGCCGCCAGTGATGGCGCCCCCCACACTGCGGATGCCAAGATCCGCGGCCCCACTCAAGAACCCCGGAGCCACCTTTTGTGAAGCCGTCATGCCACTGCTGGCAAGCGCGTTCCCGAGCCGTCCGAACCCAGCTGCGCGTGCACCAGCACCCAACGCAGGACCAACCGGCAGCGTTGCGAGTACGTTCCCGCCAACGCGGCCTGCACTCGCGAGCGAACTATCGCCGTACTGGTCCTGGAATTCCTGTTTGCCCTGCTGGTTCATGGCGCGGACTCGCTCGCCCTCAGAGCCGCCAGTCAGCTTGTCAACGCCGGATGCCAGCAACTGCGCGCCAGTATCGATGGGGTCTTTCACGCCACGCGCGATGCCCATAACGATAGCATCGGAGGCATTGGGCGTGTTGTTGCCCGCCTCGCGCCGAGCCTTGGGGTAGACGCCGAATGCTGCTTTTGGCTCGTCAGGCCCCGCGCTCTTCTGAGCGAACGGGTCGAAATCCACAGCGACCAGCTGGGGTCCGGTAGCAGCCTTGGTTGGCGTCATCTTCGCAGCGGTCGAAACCTTGGCGACGTAGCTAGGATCTTCCGCGTAGCCGCCGCTCTTCAGGGCCTTGGCGAAATCTTCGGGCGTCTTGGCATTGACGGCGTTCGGGTACTTCCGCTGGATCAGGCTGACGTAGTCGTCAACGAACTGATCCGGCGACTCGTAGGCGCGGTACTTGTCGCGACTGCCGGTCATGTTGTCCGTCGCTGCCGTTCCGCTGCCCGAGAAGTCTTTGATGTTGCCCAGGTTGTTGGTGCCGGGGATAACGCTCTTGCCCCATCCGGTTTCCAGGCCCCATTGTCCTAGAACGACCTTCGGATCAACACCGAGGGCCTTGGCCGCTTTCTCCGCAGAAGCGCCGTAGCGCGCAGCGAAGTCATCCGGCGTAGTGGACTTCTTGAAGGGGTTGAATTCAACCGCGACGAGTTCGGCCATTATTCTTTCACCTCGAACCATTTGCCGTTTTGTTGGACATAGTACTTGCCATCAGGAGCGCGCTCGGCTCGCATTTCCTGGCCGCCGATGTTGAGTGTCTTGCTGGATGGGCTCCCTTTCTTCAATGGAACACCGGGCTTCGTGGCAGCAGGCTCACCGCGGACCTGGGCGACTCGAGTCTCGGAGTCCGGCACTTCTGCCAAGATACCGCGCATTGCAACTTCGCGATTGCGCTTCTTCTGCGCGATCACTGCATCGCTGTCTCCGGTCTGCGGGAAGTATTGCTTGTCCCCACTGTTGAATTCGGATTCGCCGATGACGGCGCCCGATTCACGCCGCAGCACTGCATTCAGGAAATCCCGCTTCGCTTGGTCGAGCCGCTGGCGATCTGCGGGTTGAAGTGCATTGATCGCTGCGCCCACTCCGAAGCCAGCGCGAGAGCCGGGAATCGAGGTGGTAACGCCGCTGGCCGCCAACTCGTCAAAGATCGTGTTCGCTTCCTGCATGCGAGTGCCGAACAACAGCGCTTTGGATTGGCCGTCAGTCAGAGGCTTGCCACCGCCTGCCTTGGAGGTTGGATCAGCAGGGCCGCCAGGGATGAATTCCAGCGACTGCCCATCTGCCGCAAGCCTATACCCAGCAGGAACCCTGCCAGCAGCATTCCCTTGTGCGCGAATGGCGTTCTGCTCCCTCATCCGCGCGTCGGTCATTGCGGCATTCGCTGCGGACTGCTGCGTGCTCGCTACGCTGTCTGGCGATTGGGTGCGAGCTTGCACGTTCGCGATCTCGACCTGACCAGTGATGGGGTTCGTCCGCTGGGTCTGAACCGTCCCGCCCATGTTCTCTGTCGTGAACTTGCCAAGCACCTTCTCTGCGTCGGCGCCCCAGCCTTGGGCGATCTGGCGGAGTTGGTTGGGGTCGTTCCGGGCTGCATAGATCCGCGCCTTCGCGCCGTCCACCATCTGGGGAGGCAGGCCGTACAGCTGCGCCGTTTCGGAAAGGGTGCGGATTGCGTTCTCTTCCGTAGGGTTGGCAAGGATCATCGTCGCCCCTTGCTTCATCCCCTCTGCCGCAGCTTTGCCGCGCTCTGCCTGAGCCTTTTGCTGTTCGGTCTGGAACTTCGCAACCTCCATCGACTGCTTGCCGAGGCCGGCTTTCTGGAGTGCCGTGATCTGATCGACACCTTGCACGCCAGAGCGGAGTACTTGCCGGTAGGCGTCATCATCGGCAATGCCGCGCTGTGCCTGCTGGAGTTGCAGTGCCCCCAGTTGGGATTGCTGCAACTTCGCTTGCATCTCTGTTGGGTCTTGCAGAGGCGTGACGCCGCGGCCAGCCTGAAGAATGATGTTGGGGTCAAGTTGTGCCATGGTTAGCCCTGGTAGCGGCTTATCGCGTTGTCAAGCGCAGCCTGGTTTGATGGGTTGCTTTGCCCATTGAACCCATAGTCATAACGAGACTGCCCGGCGCCGTCGAGACGGTTGCCAGAAAGCATGTTGTTCCAGTTGTACGAGTTCGCCGCCTGGTTGATGCCGGATTGCAAGGCGTTTCCTCCTGCGACGGCCGAGGCTGCATTCACATTGCCGCTGGCGAGCATGTTCCCGGAGATCTGATTTGCGGCTTGCTGATTACCAGCCCCCACCTGAGCGGCCGAGTTCTGGCCGAGCGTGGACGCACCCGTAAGGAAGCTGTAGATGCGGCTGCGGTTGTTGTCGTAGGCGCTCTGGTTCGTGTTCCAGGTGCTTTGCGCGCGGTTGAAGCCTTCGTTGAACTTCGTGCCGGCGTAGTCCTGGTTGAAGCGATTCAGTTCCTTCATGGCCGCACCGGAGAGGAAATTCCCCCGCGATGCCTGACCGCGCTCGATGCCTTGCGTTCCTTGGTTCAGGCCGAATTGATAGCCGGGATCGGTTGCAAGGTCCTTGCCGGTGAAGCTGAACTCTTCGCCGTTGCGGTAAGCACGAAGAAGTGAACCGTAGGCGGGGTCGCTTTCGGCCGCCCTGCTCTGTGCGTCCTGCTCTTCGTAGTACTTCGCAATGGCCGAGTTCAGGCCCTCTTCATCGATGGTCGAGCCTGGTCCTTGCGCCGTTTGCATCTGCGCACCACTGGCAGCACTGTCAGGGCTCGTCCAAAGAGGCGAGAGGTCCGTGTTCGCATTCTGCGTATTCTGGCGCTGGAAGTAGTCGTGTGCGCCACCAGCTCCAAGGGCGGCAACCGCTTCGGCGCCAGTTCGGTAGGTCGGTGCTGCAGGAGCGCCGCTTGCTCCACCTCCACCCGATGATTGACGGGTATACCGACCCAGAAGCTGTTGACGCACCTGATCCGGTGTGAGGCCGGTCGATAGGCCCATCGACGTGCGACCGCTGCTGCCGACGCCGCCAATCCCAAGGTACTGGTTCAAGCGCGATTGCGCTGCGCCGCCAGCTTGCACCCATGGCTGAAGGTCCGCGCGCTGCTGCGCCGCCGCCATCATCTGAGCCTGGGTGGCTTGCTCCGACGCCGCGGACTGGGCGCCTGCCGCAGACTTTGCGCCGTTCGCCGAGATTGCAGCGCCGGCCACGCCTGCGACTGCTCCGATTGCTGCAACCATGTTAGTCCTCCAATACCTTGATGTAGAGCCGTTCCGTTTCGGTCCAGCCCATGTGCTCGAATAGCGGCCCAGCATCGAGAGAGAGCTTTGTCCCCGTGAACATCTTCTGGACGCCCTTCTCTTTCAGCGTTCGCTCCACGAATTGAAAAAGCCGCAACGGTGTGCGACCTGTTCTGTGTTTCGGAGCGATGTAGTAGATGTCCGTGAAGGCAGACAAACTTCGCCTGTAGTGAAGGTGCGGACGGACCACGCTGAAGTGGTAGCCGATCACCTCGCCTTCTTTGCGCGCTACGACGATATGCAACATGCCTGCATTGGCGAATGCTGCATAGGTGTCGAAATCGGGGTCGAGTTGGATCTGGTCGCGGTTCACTGCCACCTCGGCCCAGTGCAGTGGCCATAGGTGCGCCATTTCGTCTTTCACGACAAACCAATCTTCAACCGCAAACGCTACAGAGGCGTTCTTTTTCTGAGCCTCCATCGCCAATTGAAACAGTCCTGGGATACCGGCGCCAGCAAGTGCAACCATAGTCAAACCTTGATGTCCACCACGAGATGGATGCGATCAACCGGGCTGTTATTCACAACCTCGTGCTCTGGCCGGCCTTCTTGATTCGGCCCCTTGCCGTTATCGAACCACCAGGCTTCACCAGGCGCCATCCATACGCCTTCGTCACCAGCAGTGAATTCCACGCCATTGGCGCTTTGCAAACAGATGTGATGACGCTGCCAGTAGTTCGCATGCGCTAGCGTGTCGGCGTGCTTGAAGATGTGCCCACCAGGTTTCACCCGGTTGATGATGACTCGACCCAATCGAACGCCGCCGACGAACCCGAACAGGTTCATGACGAGTTGGCGGACTTCGGGCAACTTGCCGTAAACATCCTGATCCACGCATTCATGCTGGTCATAGCCAGGTGTGGCAAGGAGTGCATCGGCCTCTTCCTGCGTGGCGCACACAGCCCGCGGAGGGAAGCGACAGATGATGCTATCCACCTCGCCGAACGGGCCTTGCGGAAACGTCCGAAGATAGGTGTCGGCGGTCCAGAACTCGGGGTTGTGTTTCAGCTTCATCAGCGCGGGTAGAACGTTGATGTTCTGGGCGATCTTCAGGAAGTATTTCATGTCTAGACGGCGGCTCCAGTTGCGTCACACCAAACTACGGTGGGCTTGACCTGTTGAATCCAGATCGGTTTATTGAGGGTGGTATCGAAGTAAAAGCGACCGATCCACAACACAGAGGTAGGGCGGTCTGCCGTCACACCGCTTTGCTGTGCAGTGCGGGCGTTGTTGTGAGTGCGCTGGACCCACTGGCCCCATGCAGCGGTGATCCGCCCGTCTTCTCCGACTACGGGCTGATCGGTGGGATAGTCGTAGGAGTTGCTCATTTCCCGACCCTCCCCCATGCCGCGACGAAGACGGTCTTGACTGGATCGGTGACACGGAACTTGAAGACCCAATCACGCGCCCGGCCAAGGTTTCGATAGACGGCCCTGCGCCTGTACTCACCTTGCTTGCCGAGCGGAACCCAGATTTCATTGCCCCACGTGTGGCCGCCATCCTTGGAGATTTGGAGCATCAGCTTCGGGTCAGAGCCTTGGCCGACGAGATCCGCAGCCCCGGCCTCCATCTCCATCCACAGTTCATCGAAGACGCTCCATTGGCCAATGGACTGATGGCGCGTGATCAGTTCGCGGGCGATGGGTGCACCGTCATCGGTGAACGTCCCATCACGGAAGTAATAGAGCTTGCCGTTCTCGTAGTCGCTCACATAGGAGCGGTCGAGGTAGTTCTGTTGGATCTCGGCGCGATGCCTGCCGGTGCCTGACTGGACCTTGCTCCAGGCCTTGGTGAGCCCGTCATACAGCCACGACTCATCGGCCGAAGGAAAGTTGATCTGATAGAGCGAATGCCCGCTCACCATGTAACTGAAGCCAGTTGCGTTCTCGACGGCTGAATACTTCGAGAAAACGTAATCCATCTCAGGGTTGGAGACGGGCACGGCGTTGTATCCAGACAGCGTGCAAACCTGCACTGCACCGAGACGATTGCGGCGCAGGAAGATCAGCGAGTCCATGAACTTTGCCAGGGTCCACCTTGACGCAAGACCCCACTCGATAGCCGCAGCTCCAACCCGTGCAAAAGGGAAATCCAGAGCCCCTGAGTCGCCCCAGAACTCCGTAGTCTCCGGGCCGAACAGGATGATTTGCCCGTTGTCCGCCATCACCCGAACCAGGTCATCGGGATTCGACTCGGCCGTAGCAAAGTCCAGCGCCGCCCAGGTCAGCCCGTCATAGATCGCCGAGCAATAGAACCGGCCGGAATCAGGCTGTGTGACGACGAAGTAGCCATTTAGGAACGTGACTGTCGTTGCGCCAGGCCAGTTCGGAGAAGTGATCTGCGCGAACGCCAACGTCGAGGTGTTGTAGATGTATCCGTTGACGCCATCAACGATGATGATCTGCGTTCCGTTGTCGGAGATGTCAACGCGGCCTGAAGAAGTCAGCAGCGTGCCAATATTGGTCATCGTGCCATCGTTCGCAACACGCCACAGGGTGAAGCGATTCACCACGTACAAGAAGTCTCCCTTCTTGTAGACGCCCCTAGACGGGTACGACCCGAAGTTGATGAAGGTCAGCAGACCCGGTGTTGGATAGAGCGTCAACCGCCCCTTCTCCGGGTCTTGCTGCATTTCGACGTACAGGTTCGTCCGCTTCTGCGCATCAACATTGACTGACTTGCCGACATTTCCGATACCGAACAGCGGAACCGGGCCTAGTTCGGTCGCCATGGACTAGACCCTTTCAGGCATGAAAAAACCCGCCGTAGCGGGTTGGGTGGGGAGGGTGGTCATGGTCACGTGGGCACGCCCATCACGTCATACGTCACCGCAATTCGGAGCACACCCGCCGTGAAATTGGCCGTCTTCGCTGTGACGATAAGCCCCGTGCCTACGTTGGTGTACCGGGGGCCGTTATCCACCTCGGCCTGGAGCATGTCGCGCGAGTCGAAGGTGCTATCCACGGCGGTAAGGGAGAGGTCGGCATAGCGCGTGAGACCGCCAGTCACGCCAACCTGAAACCCTGATGCGCCTGTGATCGCCGTTTTCACCCGGCCAGAAACCCCGCGAATCAAGGAGCCCGCAGGGATAAAGTTCGCGCTGGTCACACTCGCGCCGGTCAAAGTAATGTCGCGGATGATGGTCCGAGTCACTACCCCAGCGTTCGCCACCCTGGACTGCACGAATGTGGCGTTCGTTGTGGGCTGGCTGGCGCTCGATGTGTCTGTGTTGATGAACCGGTATTGAGATGTCTCCCCGGCGAAAGAACTCGTGGCGCTGATGCCTATGCAGTTGGTAAATGTGATGGGGGCAGCCGTGTTGGAAAGGAACTCCAAGCCGTAGCCAGTGAAATTCCCGCCATCGACGCGCACCTCATCAGTGAGGCCGGGGACGACGCAATACAGGGAACGCGGGTTGCTGCCTGAGCCCGTCCGCATGTTCGCTCGGATTCGAACATCAGACACGGTGGCGAAGTGCGCGCCGGAGGCAATCGTGTTGATATAGAAGTCACCCCCAACAGTCGGCCCGGCGATGGTCTGCGCGCTGCGGTCGCAGTTGACCGTCACATCAATCGACTTCAGGAATATCGTCGGCTCCCAGTCGAACGGGTACACCCCTGGCAGCGCCGCATTGACCGCCGAATACAGCGCGAACGGCGACATCGTTGTCGCAATCGTGTCCGTGCCCGTAAGGCTCGATTCGATCTTGATGTTTTTGTAAACCGTACCGGGATCAACGCGGCTCAAGGAGATCGCGCAGAGGTACGAATTGGCAATGAAAAGCGTACTCCCGAGGTCGCGCACCTTGATGTCCACATCGGAACATCCGCGCGAGGTGCTGCCCGCACTGTCTCGTGCATCAGAAAGCAGAACCTGAATCGGCGCAATGTACTGATCTTTGCAAAGCACTACCCCCCTCAGCCCCTTAATGCCCGCGAGGTAGGCCGCGCGATGGCTCGACTCAGCCACGATGTCCAGAACCACATTTTCTGCCAAGTAGTGCGCCACCGGGTAGCCGCACTCAAAGGTGCGCAACTTCGTGTAAACGTTCTTGTTGTTGCCGAGACTCGCAGTTGCATAGTCCCCCGAACGAACGCCATAGCGGAGGTATTTCAACTCTGCATCAACGGTGATATTCGAGCAGCCATTTTTCAGATTGATGAAGGTTGCCCCTCGGTAGCCGATGCCAGTCGTCGCATTGCTTTTGTCCGCGATTGGCACACCCTCGTAGTTCACCCCCAAGCACGAGAAATCAGTGCAGGCGTCCAGCATGAACACCGCCGAGACGCTATCGACAGCATAGGCCCGGCTGTCGTACAGGACCGCGCCATCTCCCTTGATCGTGATCCCCGTTTGCGCCGTGAATGTATGGAGGGCCGTGCTCTCCGCCCAATTGACATTGTAGCGGTACGTCAGGAAATCAAAGGCTTTTTCACCACTGCTGAGCATGGCCTGAATCGCCGCAGTGTGGTCCAGCGTCGGAGCGCCGGACAGCACATCGGTACGCAGGGCGTTCGTCATGAAATCCAGCGGAGTAACGGACTCTCGGCCCTTGCGCTGCAGCGTGTCAAGCACCGCCCCCGTGCCGGCCTGAAGAAAGCCGACGCCATTCGCCCCACCCGCCGCAGCAAGGTCTACGGTCTTGACCTTGGCATCGAGGGCGGCCTGAAGATTGTCACCGTCTGCGGTGCCAACAAGTTCGGCGCCATCATCAGCCGCAAGATCTACTTTCTTGACAACGCCATTCAATAGTTGGTCGCTGAGAAAAGTCTTGATTTGGTTGATGTCGATTTTCCAATTGCTGAAGTCCTGTGCGATTGGAAGATATTCATTCCCGGTGATGTTCTCAAGCCGGGCGAAATCGGTGATCTTCTTATTGGTCATTGCTGCTCGATGAAATCGCCTGTTTGACCGGTGAACAGATCGCCTGCTTCATCGCCCACGCCGGCCCCTGCGCTGCGACCGTATCGGCTCGAAACCATCGACACTTCAAGGGCGCGAGTGACGGGCTGAGAATTGGCGCGCTTGATGCGGGCGATGGCATTGGCGGCAGACTGGATGACGAGTGGCGAGATGTCGGTGTTGTTGGCCTGGGCCAGCTCGACGGCTGCGTTATCCACAAGCAGCTTCTTGTAGCCGGTGGGCAGTGAAACGGGCGTGGTGAGGGATGCGAACTGCTGCAAGGCGGACGTGAACCGAAGACGCACTTCAGCTGCACCGATGGGCCAGAAGTGCAGCGTTGCCAGCGGGGCGGTTTTCTCCAGCCACACACAGGAAGGCCAGATGCCACCGAGGCTCTTCAGTCGGATCGCGTCGTACTGCTGCCCGTTGCCAAGGATCTCGATTGGGTAGCTGATGGAGTTGACCTGGGCATATGCCGAAACGATCTTGTTCGGACGCGCAGTGTCGAAATCGCCACCAGGGCCAATCGTGTAGGACTCGGCGCCCGTGGTGTTGAAGGTTTGGAGTTCTTCAACGAAGATGAACAACCGATCCAGCGACCACGAGTCAAGCATCAGGTTCACGGTGTCGAGCGAATCCTGCGCGTCCTCTGGAGCCAGGATGTCGCCCGTACCGAGCACGCGCGCTTTCTTCAGCGCGAGCTTGATGAGGTCAAGGACGGTATCGGTCGCCATTACGCAGCCTTGGGCTTGGGACCGGGTTTGCGGCGCACCACTGCTTCAGCAATGGCTTCGACATCGACAGGCTTCAATACCATGTCTGCGCGCTGGTAGGTCGGCGCTTTGACAGGATCGAAGCTCTCGGGGACTTTGTCGGTCCAGTCTTTGCCGAGCATGCTGTCTTCCTCGGGGGAGAGGACGACGACGCTTGCTCCCTTGGGGCCGAAGCGCCAGGCGGGGTACGATTCAAACGTGCTCATGGGTTTCCTTCGCGCCGAGCCACTCGGCCTTGACAGGTTCTTCCTCGACGAACATCACATCGTCTTCACGGATGAGGATTCCTTCGGCGCAGGGCTTGCCGCAGGAGTCAGAGAAATGGACCACCTCGCCTACCTTCACCTCGTAGACCTCGGGGCCGAGTTCGAGAACACGCCCTTTGGTCGCGAGAAGGCCGTTACCCCACCGGGACAGTTGTTCAGGCGTCCAGATGACATCGGAGCGCGCCTCCACGATGGGAGACACGAGGATTCGGTTGGCGAAGGGCTTGATCACGACATGTTCCCAATGGCGGGGCCATCACGACGAATCACACCAAAGGTGTAGGTCTCGGAAGCGGTCGGAACGATGGGCGCGGCGGTTGCGTTGATGAAGACGACCGTGATCTGGTTCGCCGCGGAGATCCGCGATTGACCCAGAGCAAGGCCGGCTTGCTCGGTGGGCTTGGTGACATCGATAACGAAGTCTTGGCCCAAAACCACGCCGGGAACTACGAAAGTCCGCGCTTCGGTGGTGTTGGCAGCGACCGAAGCCGGGGAGGCAACGACGCTGATCAGATTGAGTTTGTTGGCGTTGCCATAAGGCAGTGCAGAAGGCATGTGTTTTCCTTTGGGGAATGAAAAAGGGCTCCCGAAGGAGCCCTTAGTCAAAGGTTGCTGATGCTTACTCGGTGACCCGGCAAGAGAGCGACGGGAAGAGCGGAGCGAAGCCGTAGAGCACGTCCGTACGGCAAGGGAGATCGTCCGTGCCGATCCGGTACTGGCGGACAGTGCGGATGGAAACGCCCTTGTAGTTGGTGCGGGCCTTGAAGTCCACGCCGTCAGGCATGATCAAGTCAGCCGTTGCCATCATGAACGAGTCCTTGTGGAACACGAAGTTCTGGCGGTAGCCGGTGCTCGCGGTGCCAACGATGGTCAGCGGCGTGGTGGCCGGGATGTTGTTGGTCACGCTGGTGACGTTCTGGAACGGACCCGAGAAGATCGGGCGGGGCAGGATCGACAGGGTAGCCGCGCCAGCGCCGTCCGAACTCACGTCAGCCGTCACGACGAACTGTTGCAGTGCGCCGGTCGATTGACGGTTCTGCGGGTTGACCGCGAACACCGTTGCGAGCGTGAACACGTCGCCAGCCTTCAGACGAGCCGCGGCAGCCGCCGTCCAGCCGCCAGTGATCAGCGAGAACGGTGCCATCGAGTTCGCGCCGGCCGAGCCAGTCACGCCCGAGTAGGTCGCCGAGGCGCTCTGAGCACCCGTGGTGGTCGGCGAGCCGCCCAGCGGGCCAACGGTGTGCGTCGGCACGTTCTGGTCCATCGAGAACTTGAAGCCGTAGGCGCGGCCCATGTTGCCCGAGCGGTACTGGTCGGCGATAGCGTCGGCTTGTTGGAACAGGCCCTTGTTCGCGTCCACCAGAACTGCTTCTGCGTTCGGCGAGAGGATCGCCGAGATTTGGCCGTCCATCGGAACCGCCTGGTCCTTCAGCTTCACGCCAGCCTGGAGGTAGGTCAGGCCGCTGTTTGGCGTGGTGCCGGGCGTGCCAACCTGGTTCCAGGTGTAGTTCTTCATCAGGGTCAGGAGGTCGGCATCCACCTTGTTGGCAATCGCGGCCATCTGCGGCTGAATGAAGCGCTCCGAGAAGTCGTCCACCGAGAGCGTCAGGTCTTGCGACGTGAACGCGATGTCAACGCCGAACTGAGTCGTCAGCGTCAGCGGGCGGAAGGTTTCCACTGCGTCTTCTACGGCCAGCGTTGCGCCGGTGCGACCCACGTACTGCGGCGGGATGCGGACGTTCGCAGTGGCGCCGATCTTGGCCCCGCTGATTGCGAAACGGTCCTCGTACTGGCGGTTGATGGCTTTGGTAGCCGTCAGGTTGTTCTCCAGAACGCGAGCTTGTTCGTTGGTGATCGCGATAGGAGTAAGGGTGTTGTTAGCCATTGCTGGTTACCTCGTTGCTTTCAGCTGCTTCTCACGAGCCTTGATCCACGCTTCGGTGGAGAGGTCGTCGCGCAGCCCAGGGGTGCTTGATGTGCGTCCGCCGATGGGTTCCATCGTCTCGCGCGGCTCTTTTTTTGCCGAGAGCTTGTCTTCCAGCTTGCCCAATTCACGAAGTTGACCGTACACAGAGAGCTTCTGAATGCGCTCTGCCTCGGCAGGATGCTTGGCGAGGTGGTACACCAGCTTTTCGCCGATGTCCGAATCCATGATGGCTTCGTACAGCGAACCCCTGACAGGGATCAAACCGTCTTCCACCGCTTCATTGATCACAGCGTCGAAGTCGGGGTAGTTCTTCTGCCCCAGCTCGATCACCGCATCCACTCGCTTCTGAAACTCTTGCTGGGCTTTCGCCTGCTTGGTTTCAGCGTCCTTCTTCGTTGACTTGCTTTCGAACTCTTCCAGCCGCTTGGTGACTTTCTGGTCGGCGCGCCATTCGGCCCGCGCCTCCACAAACTCCTCGTAGCTGTCGTAATCCGTCCGCTTGGGTTCACTTTCCGTCTTGACCTCGGCAGGCTTCGGCTCCTTCAGGGCGGCGATTTCTCGCTGCAACTCCTGATAACGGGCATCTGCCTTGCGTGCTTCCTTTGCCGCTCGCTTCTGAACAATCGCGTCAAGCTCGGCTTGAGTGAAGGTCTTGGGCGTGGCTTCCGAGTTTTCCGTGCTCGTCACGTTGGTTTGCTGATTGGTGTCAGCGGGCAAAGATTGCCCCTCGGCAAGCGCCGATGCGTTTTCTGTTGACATGGTTTTCCTGCTAAGGAGCCCGGTGAACCCACCGGTAGGTTTATCCGCCTGCGGGCGGTGTTTGCTGTGCCTGCTGGGCTGCCAGAGCCTGTTGCTCCATGGCCTGCTGCTGGCTGAATTGCTGCTGTTGCTCGGCGTTGTCCGCATTGCGCAGATCCAAGCCTTGCGAGTGCTCGGTGTTGGCGACCTCGAGCGACTGGGAATGCTCGACTTGCTGCATCTGCATGAGCTTGTCGATGAACTGGTTCTGGCGGTCATTGACCATCTGCGCCTCGTTGAGCGCGTGCTGCATGCCGGCGATCAGCTCTTTGGTCTCGTTGTTCATCTCGGCGACGGTGATGCTCGCCAGGGATTGAATCTTGGTGCGACTGGTCGCTTCGTTCTCGGCATAGATCTTGGCCTGAATCTCGGCGTCCTTGGACTGCTTCTCGGCCTTGAGTTGATCGTTCTCCTGCATCAGTTCCTGAACGATCGACTTGCCCTCTTCCAACTGGCCTTGAAGCTGCTGCATCTGCGCCTGAACCTGCGGCGGGATGGCTTGCTCCTCGTCCTCGTCGGCCTGGGCGGCTTGGGGAGGCAGCATGGCCTTCAGGCGCTTCGCCATGCGGTCAGTGCCCGGGCCGTCCTGGTTCTCCATGAAGATGTCGCCAAGCACCTGGAACGCAGCCGGGAAGCTCTGGAACAGCTGATTCATCATCTCGGCTTGCTCAACGCGCTTGGTGGTGTAGCTCGGGCCAACCGAGGCCACCACGTCATATTTGCCCACGCCGAGGTTGTAAATCTTGCGGATCGAACCGTCAGCCTGCGGAACCTTGCGCATGGCTTCAGGCTGATCCACGTCGAGATAGGCTTTGTCCGCCGATCCATCCTCGCCGATGATCCGAGCAACCTTCGTCTCGTCGTAGACCTTCGGCGCCCACTGAACGAACACGCGGCCACAGTGACGGATCGCTTTGGCGGCGTTGTCGGCAAGGTGGAATGTCGAGACATCGCCCTCCTTCTGACGCGCAAGGATGGCTTTGCCGCTGGTTTCGTTGCCCTTCTGGCCCAGCGAAGCAGCACCGAGGCCGGATGTGTCCTTCAGAGCGTCCTTGGCGAGCGCCAGGCCCTGCATGATCCCTTGCGAGGCCATGGGAGGCTGAGAGCGTTGCGGGGGCGGTGCAGGCTGGCCGTTCACGTCAACCGTGTTGTATTCGAGGTAAGCCGCGTTGTCGGAGTTCGCCGCGGCCCACTGATCCTCAAACCCATCGAACGCACCAGCAGCACCGACGAACGGTGCTTTCGGCTGCAGTGCGGTCGCTTCCACGTAAGTGGAGAACATGTAGCTCACCATCCGCACGGAATCGCGGGAATCGCGCACAAGGCCCTTCATCACTGGGCGACCGTCCTTAATGTACGCCTCGCCCGCCATGCGGAACACCGGAATCCAAGTGATCGGCAGTTCAACGGTCTTGAGAATCTTCCCGGCCACGAGCTTGCGCCACACAACAACGGTGCGCTTGTCTTCGTAGTTGCCCATCACCTCGGGCTTTTCGCCGGTCTTCTCGGCTTCAGCCCAGTACTCATCCTCCGAGACTTCGCCCTTGGAGGTCTTGATGCGGTTCTTGCTCTTCGTCTCGATGTGCAGCCATTCGCACACCTTCACAGTGTCTTCAGTGACCCAGCCGTAATGGTCATCACCATCCCAGCCGATGCCCTCAACGCCTGGGTGCTCGCGTTCGAACACTGCTCGAGGAACGTCCTCATCAATGAAGCAGTAGCGCATCGTCGCGGCCACCGGGTCGAAGGCGAACGGGTCGGGCTTGACTGAGCGCGTGTTGAAGATTGGGCGGATTGCCAGCTCACGCGAGCCGTCGCAATACTCTTCAACCATCCGAAACCAGCCTTCTCCTCCAACGGTTTGGTAGAAGTTGGCCGTCTCGTAAGCAATGTCAGCATCCGAGGATTGCTCGGCATGGCGTGCAAGGCCGTTGAAGATCTTCGCTGTCTCAGGATCGGCAGCATCGTCAACCGGGCGAATCTTCATCGCTGGCCGGTTCTGGCGGAAGTCGTTCGTGACTTGGTGCACACGAGGACCAAGGTCGGAGATGTTCAGACAGGGACGAGCGCCCTTCGGGTCGGCTTCGCGAGCCATGCGCAGACGTTCGGGCCAGATTCCCTCGCCATCGAATATGCGCAGGTCTTCCTCGAACTCTTCGCGGGTCTGGCTCAAGCCTTCAACGGCTTCGGCGTACTGCTCGCGGGCGAGTTGGAGAAGTTTGGTGTCATCCATTGGGTTAGGTCATCCAGCCTGCGCCGTTGCGCGTAGGAATGCGGTTGCGAACGATCACAGGCTTCTCCTTGCGCACCGAGACACGCCGCGCTCCTTCACAGGCATAGCGCAGGGCGTCGATTACATGGTTGTGTTTGTCCTCTAGTAGCGGCATCACTTTGCCGGTCAGAGGGTCGGTCTTGTAGCTGTACAGCGTCAATTCATCGATCAGGTGCTTGCAGCGCGGGTGAACCACGATGTCAAAGCTCTTGAGGAATTCAACACCTTCTTCCAGGCTCTTGGCTCCCTTGATCGCCGCAACGATCTTGGGGAAGCCGTGCTTTTGCATGTGGTTGATCGTCTCTGGCCTGGCCGAGTCGGCAGTGATGATCCACTTCTCCGAGTCGGGCACGGCCATGAACAACTCAGGCGTGTTGACAATCTCGCAACCGACCATGTACGCCTCGTAGTCAACGTACAACTTCCGGCCATCGATGTGACAGCGAATCAAACATGTGGGGTCAACCGAGAAACCCCAGTCAGCGCCAAGCCGGTGGTGCGCGCCAGTCGGGCTATCGAACTCTTCGACTGTCCAATTGCGAAACACTCGCGCTTCGCTGTTGCGCTGGTACTCGCCGAGCCACACGTGCGCATATTTGTCAGGGTCGCGCCGCTGGTCGTACTGCATTTCCTCCAGCAGTTCAGCCGGCGGGAATGGGTTGTCCATGTAGTTCGCACGGACGACAACAGCATGCGGCGGAAGCTCTGAACCACGAAGCAGCACGTCAACGGGATCTGTCTCAAACTGCGGGTTCCAGCCAAACCACAGCTGCGACCCGGGCTTGCGAATGGTCGGACGAAGCAGCGTCAGGCTCTTGTCGCTGGCGTTCTGCGCCTCCTCGAACCACGCCCTATCGAACCCTTCCAGCGACTTGATCGAGTCTGCTGTGTGGTTCTGCATGCCCTCAAAGATCGTCACGCCGCCTTGCTTCGACAGGATGCGACGATCTTGAACCTCGAAGTACGAGCCGGCGTTGAACCGCTCTATCTTGGACTCAAGCAGCTTCTTGACCGAGAACTCCAAGGACTTGAGCGTTTCCCGAAGGCACACACAGTCCAGCTTTTCAGCAATGTTCTCTTCTAGCCACAACTCGCCGAAGAAGTGAGACTTACCCGAGCCGCGACCGCCATACGCACCTTTGTAGCGTGCAGGGGCCAACAGAGGCTCGAAAACCTCTGGCGTCTCGATGGTGAGCTTCACTTGCGGACAATGACCCGCTCGATGACCGAAATGCCGATTGGGTTGTCCGGGTCGCCGGCAATCTGCATTGGCAGCACCTTACCGATCAGCGACAGGAAAGCTGTAGCGGTCTTCGGGTCGTTCGCGCGCTCAACGAGATAGTCAACCCCCCCTGATTGGTCAAGAGCGGCAAGGATCATCTCCTTGAGTTGCGCGTTGTCCTTGTTGGGCACACCTTTCTTTCGCCCAGGCCCCGGCGTTCCTTTGCCGATTCCCGCCGATTGTTTTTCAGGTTTTGCCATAGCTGCCTCTCGGCCCTTGGAAGCGTCCAAGTACGGTTGAAATGAAAAGACCCGCTCAACCTCTCGGCTGGCGGGTCAAAGGCAACTGCTTGCCTGTAATGGGTGCTGGGCACGAGCCCAAAGCATTGAGCTATAGGGTGGTGGCTCGGCCCAGGGCACTGGGTTGGCGAACGAGGTAGGAATCGAACCCACAACCCCCGACTTTGGAGGACGGTGCTCTGCCAGTTGAGCTACTCGAACGCGAAAACGAAAAAGCCGCCTCAATTGGGCGGCTTATGCAAATTTTGGAGGCACCTCTGCCGTCCGAGCGCGATTGTTGCAGAAAAATCGGCAGCGTCAAGCACTTTCGTAAACCTGATTTACATCACGCCTGCATTCATGAGCCGCTGGGTTAGCTGGGTCCTGGCCGCGGCAACCACCGTAGCGCGCTCCAGCGAATCCAGGTTCAGCAACCGAGGATGCCTCCAGACGCTTTGCTCCGTCCACAGGTTGCGGGCCAGTTCATGGATTGCCGCTCTCCATGGGTCTTGCATCTGGTCAACCTGGAAGTCGATTGTCTCCATGGTCGAGCCGTGCAGCTCGTCCTCGATGATCTCGGCGGTGGTGTCGTATCCCCTCCCCGCCTTGGCGTTGCGGAACATCGGGTCTGCGCCGACCACGGGGACTGGTGAGAATCCCTTGCAATGTGCGTGCCACTGGCGAAGGAGGTCATCGAGGATCTGGTGGCTGTCGTTGTGCATCAAATTGGCCTCCGGCAGTATTCGCAGTGGTGGATGTAGGCTTTCAGAGGGGCGCCGCAACCCTCGCAGTCAGCCTTGCGCGCTACGCCCGAGGGGGTGCGCGTCGGTGCTGGGTGGGCTGAGAATTGGCTGCTCATCTGATTCAACGCGCTGTTGTATTGGCTGTTGTACGCATTGGACATCTGGTTCTGGATGCCGCGGTCAACCCAATTGGTGTTCTGCTGCTGGGCTCCATACCCAAACAGACCGCCAAAAAACGCGCCTCCCGCATCGCCGAAGTAGTCGTGCCAACTCACTTTCCCGCCTCCAGCGCAAACACCCCGTCTTCGAGCATCTTCTGCACCATGGCGGCGATGTGATCGATGTGAATCAAGAGCCATCCGTCCGGCTCCACGTTCTCAGCGTATTGAGGCGCCAGCAGGCGCACGCGCTCTTCAATACTCATCGCACGTCCTCCAGCACAGGCGAACCGCCATACAGCCTCCTGGCCTCCGCAATGTCCTTGGCCGGCCCGAGCTCCCTCCAAGAGATAGCGAACCACTCCTTTCTGACGAACTCTCCTGTTCTGCGGTCGATGTCGGTGAAGGTCTGCCCGGTGGGGGTGCGGACAATTTGAAGGGCGATCATGGCGGGCTTCCTTCTCGGGTTCAGACTTCGATGGTGTAGCGCACATCAGCGATGCGGCTGGAGATGGTTTCGATGAGGCCGCGCAGGTTCTTGAGCTTCGTGCGCATTTCGCTGCTTGGGCTGGCAGGCTCGCCGCATGAGTTGCCTTCGATGGCTTTGCCCGCGGTGCTCGGCTGGCAGATCGGTTGGATGCGCTGGATCAGCCACTGCACCGACTGATCGAGTTCGAGGGCGGCTTGCTCCAGTTGGTCGTATTCCACTTCGAGCATTGGCTTGTCCCGAGGTATGGAGCCGAGCATCGCCGCGCCAACAGAGCCGAGGTGGCTGTCTCGCTCTTGCCCGTAGGCGCGTGTCTGCATGATCTTGGCCTGAACAGCACTCTGCATGTCGGCTTGGGAATGTTGGGGCATCTTTTCGTACATGATTTCTCCTGTGGTTGATAAATCTTGGCGCCGGGTTGTCACTCTTTGAGCTTGTCGATGACGCCGAGTAGCGTCTTGTTCGCGGCCAGCAGGGTTTCAATGCTCCCGTTCTGAACGTCTACCAACTCCATCAGCGTTCCAATGAGGCGAGTTACCTCAAGTGGTAGCGTGTCGAACTCCTTCTGTAGGGCGTTCATGTCGGCGATGAAGGAGTCGGCTTTCATGCTTGGCCTTTCTTGAGTTCCTTCAGCTTCCCCACATACAGCGCCCGGATCGCGATCAACTCGTCTCGCTCCCACTTGTGCGGCGCATTGCTGGCTTCCAGCGCCTCTACACGAGCAATGCCAATGCGAACCACCAACCCGATTCGATAGTCAACCGCACGGCCCGCTCCATGCCGGTTGCAGTAGACGAGTTGCCGATGGCAGTTGTCTTCGTTGAATCGGAGGTGGGAGGCGCTTCCTGTTGATCGGTAGTGGCCTGCGTCCCATCCATGGGCATGGAGGCCATCGACGTTCGTTCCTGTGCGGCCGCAGCAGATGCATGTTTGGTCACGATCTCGCTCCCTGATGAATGCGTTGAAAGCCGTCTGGGCTTCTTTGATGAGATCGGGAATGCGCTTCAGCTTGGCCTTCCTCTCCCTGAACTCCGCCCGGTCCTTCTTCTCCCGTGCTGCGGCGATCTTGGCGAGCCTGCTGTCGATCCATGGCTGCATGCAGTCGTCGTGAAGGACTTGCCTTTCCTTGTCCTCGGGCATGCGGGCCTTGCAGAAGCGGCATTTGTTGGGCTTGGTGGAGGTCAGCACGGCGCATCCCCCCACGATTTCGGCACGTGCAGCGTGATCCCGCGCTCTACGGCGTAGGCGTTGAGCCACTCGATGAAGGCCGCGGCCAGCCGGACAGTGAACGTGCGCGACTGCTCGCCTACCGCCACGAAGCCAGCATGGTTCAGCGCCGGCAGCAGTTGCATCTCGCCGAACTTGGCCCACTCGCCGGCCAGTTCCGGCATGTCCTTCGTCTCGTGCTTGAAGGCATCGATCAGAAGGCGCTTCCAGGACTCGGCATCCAACTTCTTGCCGTACAGCTGGTCCTGCTTGGCGATGTCGGAAATGATCGCGTGGAAGTGGGCGTTCTGCCCTTCCCTGCGGGTTTCTTCGCGGACGGTGAGGCGGTAGCGGTGTCCGGCCATGGTGCCGGGCTTGATCGTCTGGGTGTAGATCGACGTGATGGCGGCGTGCGCCTGCTGCGGATTGATGAGGGCTACGCTGGTCATGACTTCCCCCAAGCCCGCTGCCAGTCAAACCACGCATCAGTGAAGGGCGCGTAGCGGCAGTGGTCGCGCCCAAAGCCGTTTTCCCTGGCCCACTTGCCCTGCGATTCAGCGATGCTTGTGGTCACGGTGTTGGCGGCTCGGTAGATCGCAGCGGTTGGCCAGGCGGCCTCGAGCGCTCGCGCATCGCCGCCTCCAGCATCGACGGCAGCTCCGCTAGTTCCGGGCGCTTCGCCAGTTCCTTGGCCCGCGCCCAGCAGTGCTGTTTCCACGACTCCGGGAATTCCTCCATCAGGTGCAGGAGGTGCGTCAGATGTTGGTCGAGATTCATGGCAGTTCATTCCCATGGCCTCCAGCCCTTCATGATGGCGGCGCAAGCAACGGCACCGATGGCGAGCCAGAAGCCCAGCCACGCGATGCCCTCGCCAATTTCCTTTGCGGCTTCGGCGCTCATGCCATCGCTCCCCATGCAGCCTGAAGCTCGGGGCGGGACGCAACAGCGTCAGCCACCATTGCGTCTTGACGCGACGGCACGAGTGGCCGTGTCCGTGGCCGGCCTCTGGGGCGCTTGGGCTGATCTGCCAAGGCTGCCTTCGCGGTCGCTCGCTTGGTGCGGGCTGCATTTTTTTGAGACACAACGCGGCCGGCATCAGTGACCTTGAAGGGGCGGTCTACTGCCTCTATGGCCTTGCGAACACGCAGCGAGTGCATCGCTTCGTGGACTTGCTTCAGCGTCATCCCGGTTGTCTCAACCAGTTGGTTGTATGACAGGGGGCCGCGATCGATCAGCAGCTTCAGGAGGATCATGGAATGGCTCATGGCAAATTCGTCCGCTGCCGATTGGCGAACCGCCACTTGCCCACCGCATTGCGCTCCAGATGGCCGGCATCACCCAGCGCACGCATGTATTTCTGCGCGACCTGCTCAACCACTCCGAAGCGCTCGGCAACGCAGGCCTGCGGCGGAAGCTGGTCGTTCTCTTCGAAGAACTCGTGGCAGTACGCAAGAACCCCCACGATCCTTGCTTGCAAGGCAGCACGCAGATAGCCGCCCTTGCCCGGGATGCCGGTTGCGTGCGCCCGGGGCTTCCTGACCTTCGGCACTTGGACGATCGGAAGCCGGGCGCGATGCTTCGGTGATGGGAGGCCGCGGAGTTGCGCGGCGATGCGGTTTGCCACTTGGCATTCGGCGCTGAATTCGCTCATGCTGCGATCCCCGGCACGTCGCGGCCGACAGCAGCGCCGGCCAGCGTCAGGATGTCCATGGACGGTGCTGGCAGCATGGGCGCCAGTTCCTGCGCGTGCTCGTAGCTCAGCCGACCCTTGCTGACGGCATCGGCCAACACGGCTTCCTGTCCGCTCTTGTCGAACCCGAGGGACGGCGTCCACGACACCGGATGGCCCGCGTCCCGCGCTTCGCCAACGAGGCGGGTGTAGGCCTCCTTGAACGCCATGCGCGCGGCAACGCGGTCGCCTTCGTCCAGCAGCCCGCGCGCCACGCCGAAGGCATTTGCCATCTCGTCGGTCCACACGACCGATTGCGATTCGTCGAATGGCATCTGCGACCACGCTTCTTCGACGCCAGGCCGGCCGTCATCGAGACGGGACACCACGTCCTGGATCGTCAGCACGCCCTTGACCTCGCGGCGGCAGCGCGCCAGCGCCTTGATGACGGCGTCCTCAGGGAAGCGGGAGAGGTCTTGCACGAACACCCGTGCAGCTCCTTCGCTGAAAGTCCGGCCGCACAGTTCGGCAGTCACTGCGACGGCCTGCACGAGTTCAATGCTGGGCATGGGTACGCTCCTGGGCTTGGGCTTCCGCGAGCAATGGCGCGAAAGCGTTGAAATTGGCTTGGGTCTTGTCGGCTTGAATGGCCTGGGTGGCGGTGCCCTGTCGGCCCGTAGCCCACTCGGTGCGCAGCTTCTCGGCGTCCATCACGAGCATCCCGACCGAATGACCGGCGCTCACGTAGCGGTTGTTGTTGCTTCGGACGTAGAAGGCGGCGACGGCCGGGGCCTCTTCCGAGCCGAGCCGAGAAACGAGGTTGGCAAGCTGGCCGTTCACCGTGGCATTGCGCACGGGCTCGACGTGATACCGGACGGAGTAGGCAGTGGAGTAGGCCTTCCACGTCCCCACGGTCGGCGGCGGCTCCTTGTCCTCTTTCGCCTTCTTTGCCTTCACCGGCTTTGCCGTGGCCGGGGCATCCTCCGCAGGAGGTGCTCCGAAAAGGGTTTCTGTTTTTGAATCTGGAATCAGCAACGAGGAATCAGCAACAGGGAATCCGGAATCGGGAATCAGTAACAAGGAATCAGCAGGATTTCCACCGTCTTGCTCCTGTGCCTCTTTGGGCTCTAACGGTGCTTTAACCGTTACGCCACCGTTAATTCCTGGAATCTCCGAGGCTTTCTCGGTGTGATGTGGGTTTTGATGCTTGCTCCAGTTGGCAATCTGGATGTACCGAGCACCGTTGACCTCGTAGCGGACAACGAACTTGGCCTCGTGCAGCGCCTGCAGCATCGCGTCGATGTCGAGGTTGTCGGCAGGGAAGACGTCGATCTTGATCTTCTTCGGGCGGTCCTGAAGGCGCCCCTCCTTGTCGGCCACGGTCCACAAGCCGGCGAACAGAAGGCGCGTGGCGAAGTCGAGCTCCACCAGGTCTTCATTCGTGAAGAAGCCCGGCTTGATATTGCGGGAACGGGCCACTACACAGCCTCCCAAGCCCGAAACCCGTTGTGCACGGCGCCAGTGGTTCGGATGAGCCCCTTGGCCTGCATCTCGTGCAGTCGGCGATCGACCTGAACAATGCTCAGGCCGGTGAAGCGGGAGATGTGCTCGGGAGTGCCAGCGCCTTCGTTGCGGAGCACGGCCAGGATGCGGCCGGCATGGCTCGATGCAAACTGGCTCGCGCGCTCCGCTGCCATGTGGCTCGTTTCGGGGTCGGTTGCTCGAGCGCGCGGCTTGTCGAACATTTCGATGTGCATGTCCATCAGATGCCGCCCTTCTTGAGCGCATGGCGACGATGCGCGTCCGCCTCACCCTGCTCACGACTGGGAATGGAGATTCCGCGGCTGTAGGGGGTTACCAGGCCGTTGGTGCGGTACAGCGTGGGTGGGCGGCAGGGAGGGAGTCCTACTGCGTGCTCGATGCTGGGGAACGGGGCCGGGACTTGGTGCATGAAGTCGGCGGTGGAATCCATGTCGTCGCACATGGCTTGGGTGATGGTGTGGTTCATGCCAAGCCTGCTTTCTTCATGAGCGCCTGGACAGCCGCGAGGGCTTCAGGCAATGCCTGCAAAGCGGCCGAGTTCTCGACATCGGGCTTTTGCAGGAACTTCGCCATCAGGTAATAGATGGGCGTGTAGTCGCGCGTCTTCTCAAGGTAGAGCTCGAATTCATCGACGCCGAACTTGCGTTGCGATTCGTCGCTGAGCTGGTTGCTCAGGTTGCCGGGCGACTCGTTCAGGTCGATGGCACAGGTGGAGAGGCCGCGGCGGTAGATGCCTGCGCCGATGCAGTCCCGCAGGTTGCGGTGACGCTCAACAAGACCCGGTTCGAAGTCAATCGTGAGCTGCTTTTTGGGGGCTGTGAGAGTCACTGATAAATCCTGTTGTCAGTCGTTGTCACTGGGGTGCAAAAGAATGGGCACATGCAAACAGCACATGCCCTCGCTCTAGTCGCCCTCGCCGATCTCATCGTTCGCACTGGTGAGCGACGGGCTGCCTGCCACGTAACAGCCAATCAAGATGAGGATGTAGATGCCAAGGAAGACGTAGGCCATGGCTCAGTCCTTGTCGTCATCAGACGAATCGAGCCAGTGCAGCACCGCAGCTGCGATCAGGATCACCGTGACCACGGCAAGCAGGATCTGGATGGCGAAGAGGAAGGTGTGCATGGCTCAGGCCTCGGCCTTCTGCTTGGCAGAGCGCTTGGGCTTGCTCCACTGGAACTGAGGACAAGCCTTCTCGCGTGGAACGCCTGTGAACTTCTCGAAGTCGTTGGCGCGATCAGCCGGGACAAAGCCCTTACGGCGCCAGTCGTTCACAGATTGCTTGGAGACGCCCAATGCCTTTGACACAGCAACTTGAACGCCACGCTTGGCGAAGAGAATTTCGAGATCAGGGTTCGGCATGTCCTGAGTATGGCTCAACCCAACTACATGAGTCAAGTTCAACCAGACAACCGTTTTGTCATGAAGGAGCGCCTCCTTATGCTCGAAACATGACGAACAGCATCAGTTTCGGTTTCGGAGAGCGCCTCAAGGCCGCCCGCAAAGCCGCGGGGATCACAGGAGCGGAGCTCGGCGAGGGCGCAGGCGAGAATGGACGCAACGCTTCTAAGGCGTCTGTCTCCGACTGGGAGAATGAGCGGCACTATCCAAAGGCCGATCAATTACGAGTCATATGTCTGAAACTGAATATCAGCGCCGACCATTTGGTATTTGGCGATATAAAAGAAGAGTTGCGGCTTATTCAGGCGGAGGCCACGATTGAAATGCTGAGTCCCGAACAGCGGCGCGCGTTGTTGTCAAGGATGATTGGTGGCGCTACTACAAATCCACTAGCGGCGCCCTATCCTGCCCAATCAACAGACGAAAACACTAGGTTAAAAGACGTACCACGGGTAATTCCCCACACTGCTACTTCCTCACATATTGATACTGGGGCTAACAAAAACAAATATGAAACGAAGGCCTGGGTGATTAAGGAAAAGGACAAAACAAGTGGGCAACGTGATACCGATACGCCAGCTCGACCCGAGCGAAAGCGTAAAAAGGGCTCTCAGTGATCTGAATGCACGCAGCAACACCGAGAGATTCAGAGGCTTCATCTTCCTGATGGAAACAGAAGATGGAGAGCAAGTGGTCGGCGCCAGCGGGTTGTTCGCAACCGATCTGGGGCGCGCAGCCAAGGCGGCAAAAGCTGGTTTCGAGTGCCTACTAGGGAACTCGAGATTTATTAGTGAGGTGGATACGAAATTGGAACTACCGCGCAGACTGCGCAAGGAGAAAAAGGATGAAGCAGAAGAGAGCCATCGTGTTGTCGTTCGCAACATGCCTAGGTAGCTTGCTTGGGGGGTGCGCGATGACTCCTGACGAGCAGGACCGCTTCCGCGCGAACTTCATGCAAGGGCTGGCCGCAGGGCAGGCAGCACGCCCCGTCTACCAGGCGCCCGTGTATCAAATGCCCATCCCTCGGCAGACCAACACTACGTGCCGCAGGAACTCATGGGATGGATCAGTAAGTTGTAATTCTTGGTGACCTGAGCCGCCCCGAGCAGCCCGCTATACGCGGGCTTTTTTACGTCCATATGCAGCGAAGTCTGGTTTGTGGTCGCGGCTCATGATTTCGTATTCTAACGTTTTGGTCTGGTTCAACTTGACCACATAGTTGGGTTGAGCCATACTTCATTCACTCGCAACCAACCCGGAGCAGTGAATGCCAACCAAGAAGCCCTCCATCGAAAAGCCGCTGACGCCGCGGCTGCAAAACGAACTGACTGTGTACGCCGGCCTGATCGCTGGCACTGCTGCACAGGTGCTGAACGCCGAGAACGGCGAGGTCTACGCAAAGATCGCGCAGGAAGCCACGCACGCCTATGACGTGTTCCTCAAGGCTCATGGGGTGCAAGCATGAGCACCGCCAAGATCCAAATCCGCAGCCGCTGGAATAGCGACACGATCCTCTTTGAGTGCGATGCGCCCGAGAGCCTCGAATCGGGCCTCTACATGCGTCATGCGCTGGAGAAGGCGACAGAGGCTCGCAAGGACCTGAGCGGCGCCAACCTGAGCGGCGCCAACCTGCGCGGCGCCTACCTGCGCGGCGCCAACCTGAGCGGCGCCTACCTGAGCGGCGCCTACCTGCGCGGCGCCAACCTGAGCGGCGCCAACCTGAGCGACGCCTACCTGCGCGGCGCCAACCTGAGCGGCGCCTACCTGAGCGGCGCCAACCTGAGCGGCGGCCTGAAGCTCGCCGGCACGCGTCCCTACTTCTCCATCGGCCCAATCGGCTCGCGATACGACAACCTGGTTGCGTACATCACCGAGCAGGGGCTTCGCTTGCAGGCTGGGTGCTTCTTCGGTACTCGCGAAGAGTTTGTTGCGAAACTCGATGCCGAGCACGGCGATAACGAACATGGAAAGGAATACCGCGCCGCGCTCGTGATGGTTGACGCGCACGTGTCGATCTGGACGCCTGCGGAAGAGGCTGCTGAGGGAGCGCAATCGTGAGCGCCGCAAAGCACACGCCGGGGCCTTGGAAGGCCGTCTCCGATTTTCGGTGCACCAATGGAGAGGTTGTCCCTGGCGTCGTTAGCGAATCTACCGGCAGCGCGGTCGCATGGGCGGCTGGCCGCGACGAAGCGGAGGCAATCGCCAACGCTCGGAAGCTGGCGGCCACGCTGCAACTGGAGGAAGCGTGCAAGTTCGTGCTTGAACATGGGTTCAGACACAAATGGGACGGCGACGAGCGCGCGTTCAGCATGCTGCGCGCCGCTATCGCCAAAACCACCGGGGGCCAGCCATGACCGCCCCCACAAGAGTTCCCTGCTCCTATCCCGAATGCGGCGGAGGTTGCGCTGGGTGCCAGCCTGAACCTCAGCAAACGCCTCGGCCTTCTTGGGTGGATGGGGGTGGTGACCTGAATAGCACCAAGGGCTCGGCAGACGCCGACCGCTGGAATGCAGTCGTCCTGCTTGCCCACCAACTGGACGATGCAGCGCAACACATCACCGAACGGCAGGCCTACGACTTTGCCACTCAGTTTCGCGTGCTTGCTGGAATCGACGGAGAGCAGGCCGCCGCCACTGCAGCCGCTGCCCTAAATCCTCCCGCCCCCAATCAAGGAGTCGAATCGTGAACATCCTCGAAAAGATTGAAAGAGACCTCTTCCTGCAGGAATGCATCGTCCGCGAGCTTGAAGGCGAAGAAGCGCAACAGGTGGTTGCTGCTTGCCTTGCTGGTGGGCTTACTTTGGAGCAAGTGAAATGATCATGCATACGCCAGCGCCTTGGCGCGTAGATGCGCACATGAACGTGATGCACCGCGATGGGATGGTCGCCTTCCCATGCATTTCTGGAGGCTTCCCGCAAGAAGCGAACGCTCGCCTGATCGCATCGGCTCCTGATCTGCTTGCGGCAGTCGAATCCGAGTACATCTTTCTTGCCGACATTCACAACGAATGGCCGGGGCGTCACTCGGCTGACGGCCAGCAAAAGCTCTGCCGACTGCGTGACCTGATCTGCAAGGCAACTGGCCGTGAAGCGCAAGAAGTGCAGGACGACTACGGCAATCGGAACTTTGCCAAGGCAGGGGGAAAGGCATCGTCATGACCACCACCCGCCACGAACTGAGCCTAGAGCAAGAGGCCATCTATGACGGCCGCTTCCAACCTCGCCTACCGCCTCCGACTCGTGAAGAAATGGCGCAGGCACAGCGGATTCGTGAACTGCTTGGCGATTGCGCTGGGCTTACTTTGGAGCAAGTGAAATGAGCAAGCAAACCATCAAGGGCTTCATTGTCTGGGAAAAGTGGAAGGACGCTCCGAACAGCGAGGCGGTCTTCAGAATCCAGTCTTACAAGCCCTCGGGCACATCCGAATGCTATGACACCGTGCTCGTTCGAGAGCAAGCATTCGAGGTCGATGTGCCGGACACATTCAACCCGGTGCCGGCCCAGGTCGCAGCGCTCGAAGCGACGAAACGGATGCTCCGCCTGAAGCTCGCCCAAGAACTGGCGATGCTCGACGAGCGCATTAGCAAGCTCACGTGCATCGAGCACTCGGCGGTGGAGGTGGGGCTTTGAACACCTTCCCCAACATCGAGCGCCGCGATTCGGCTCCGGCATTTCTCGACCGCACCTTCGACGCCGCAGACGACCAGTACCGCGACGACTACGACGCAGCCCTGCGCCGCCACCGCCGCGAGTTCAACGCCATGGAACTGGGCGACCTGTGCTGCGACAACGCGCTGCTGTCTGCTGTTCGCTCTGGTGATCCTGCGCTGATCGGCAATGTGCTGCTCGGCATGTACGAAACGAAGCTGCGCGAACTGGCGGCTTGGGCTGCGGAGGCGTGATGAGCAAAGAACTTACACCGTGGTTTCCGATGAGCGTGAGCCCAGCGCGAGCAGGTTGCCACCTGATCCGAGGAACCGTTTGGGAATCGCCGCCTTTCCCTTATCACTACTTCAATGGGACCGAATGGGAGTTCGATGCCGATGAAAAACCATTCGCGTCAAGAGGCAACCCCACCGGGCATATCACTTACGCCAGCGCATGGCGCGGCCTCGCAAAGGAACCGAAATGACCGCCCTACGCCAAGCCGCCACCACCTGGTCAATCGGAGTGCTTGCGACCTTCGCAATCCTGATTCTGATGGCTTGCCTTGAACACCAGCACTCTGAAACCGATGCACATCAACGCACGGCAGATGTAGTCAACGACCGTGCCGCTGAATACGCGGCGATGAAGGGACCGTGATGTTTTGCACTGACCGGCAAACCATCGTTGCTCGCAAAGAGCACCAGTGCACATGGTGCGGCCAGCCCATTGCTAAAGGCGAGTCGCACCAGATGTGGAAATCGGTCGATGACGGTTGGTTTACCAATCGAATGCATCCGGAGTGCGTCGATGCCTGCAACGAAGAGTGCCTTGAGTGGCACGACAACGAGTACCAACCCTACGACAACGAACGGCCCGCCGCTCAGTCCGCGGCTATCAATAACCCGAAGGAGTGAGAGATGCTTATCCAGTTTGCAACCTGTGGGCGCCGCGAGGCTCTTGGCTTTCTCCAGAGGGCATGCCCTGCAGGCAAGATCGCCGATACGGCGGAATGCGCCTCCCCGATTTTGGATCTTGTGGAGAAGGACATTCTTCGAGTCCAAGACCCAATGATGCATGGCAGTCGCATCGCGATCATTGCCGGGAAGAAGTACGGCGATGAGCACGACGCATCGGTGAAATCGGCCGTCAAGGTTCTCACCGACCACATCGCTAGCGTCAAAAAGCAGGTGACCGCATGACCCACCCCGAATACAAAGACGGCGCCTATCTGTTCTCCCCAGTGTCAGACAACCGCCCTGCACGCTTCTGGCCGATCTGCGTTGTCCTTGCGCCGATCTTTGCTGCGGCTGTCGTTCACTTTTTCTTCCGAGGCTGACATGACCCGCTACCAAGTCTTCAAGCTGTTTTTCACCATTCGTCGCCATGACCTCGGCGTGATCGGCGCGGCCCGGATGGCTGCCCGTGAGGCAATGCGCGCTCTTCCGTTTTAAGGACCGCCATGCAAAAGATCGCTACCGCCTTCGTGAAGGCCAAGAAAGCATTCAGCCCCGCGCTGAAGGACAAGACCAACCCGGCATTCCGGAGCAAGTACGCCGACCTGGGCGCGTGCATCGAAGCGGTGAACGACGCACTTCTCGAGAACGGGATTGCCGTCTACCAAGAGACGCACGACGACGCTACCGGAGTGACCGTCGAGACCGTGTTCATGCACGAGTCCGGCGAGACGATACGCAGCGGCAAGTTCCATGTGCCCGCGTCCAAGCAAGACCCGCAAGGCTATGGCTCGGCCCTGACGTATGCGCGCCGCTACAGCCTCATGACGGCATGCGGCATCGCACCGGAAGACGACGACGCCAACTCGGCTACCGACGCGAAGCGCAAGCAGGACGCCGCCCCGCCAGCAGTGGATATGAGCCCGAAGGCCATCGCCAAGCGCCTTACGGATGGCGTGAAGGCGGGCGATGCAGAGGGCGTGTGCGACTACCTCATCTCGCTCGACGACAAGCCGCGCGATGCCATCTGGGCACTGCTCGACGACGCCACCCAAGGAAAACTCACCGCCGTATGGCCGAAGGAACCAGCATGACCGGAACCGCCCTGTACCACCTCGCCGGCGAGTACCAGCAACTCGCCGAGCGCCTGTCCAACATGGACTTGGATGCCCAGACCATCGCCGACACAATCGAAGGAACCGGCCTGACCGAAGCCATCACCGACAAGGCCATGGGCGTGGAGATGGTAGCGCGCACGATGGAAATGCACGTTCCCGCTATCGACGCCGAAATCGAGCGCCTGGCCGCGCTCAAGAAGCAACGAGTGGCCGCCGCTGCGGGCCTGCGCGCCTACCTGAAGAAGAACATGCTCGACGCTGGCATCGACAAGATCGAGGGGCCGCTGTTCAAGATCCGCTTGCAGAACAACCCCGCCGCTGTGGACGTTTTCGAGCCCGGTTTGCTGCCTGCAGAGTTCATGACGCAGCCCGCCCCGCCGCCTCCTGCGGCTGACAAGAAGGCCATTGCAGGCGCGCTCAAGGCGGGAATCGACGTACCCGGTGCTCGGCTGGTGCAAGGCCAACGGCTCGTTGTTTCGTGAGGCCCGCCATGACCGAATACCAACTGGCCGCAATGGATCGCGCTGGCGAGCACGGCGAACCCAGCTTCCGCGCTCCCTCTGTTGGGTGCTCTGGGGAGACGACCGGCAAGTCGTTGAATGCACAGATGGCCGACCTTCTGCGCCCGTTTCTGAAGCCGGGCCAGAAGGTGATCTGGCGCGAGCCCTTCCGCTGGTTCGATGACAACGGCGTGATGTCGAACCACTACGACGGCATGAGCGTTGCTAGCTTGGCCGAGGACTTCGGCTACGACTATGACTGGGAACTGGCCTTTGAGCACGCGGCGATTGTGTGGCCCAAGGCTGCCATTGCCACTGGAGAGCCGTCATGAGCAAAGCAATTCAACCTGTCGCGTGGTGGATTCCTGAGGCCGAACAGTTCTGCATGAACACGCCGGAAGGCCGGCCCTTCGCAAAGCACTGGGAGCCGCTCTACGCCACCCCTCTCGCCTCCCATGCAGGAGCCGAGCCACAGTGCATCGTCAGAATGGCTGATGGCGCCCGTGAGCCCGAGTTTGTGTCGTGGAACGCATTTCCGGTTGGGACGCACATGCTCTACGCCACCCCTCCCGCCGCGATACCGGCCGCCCCGAGCACAATTCAACTGCTTGCCATCACCACGGCCTATGAGCAGGGTGTCGGCAAAGGCCATCAAGCGCACCGCGGCGGCGTCGAGATTGCCAACCCCTACACGCCAGAGTGGGGATGCAAAGAGGTGTGGGCGCTCGGGTACGACGAAGGCAAGGAACAAGCGGCCCGCGAACTGGCCGCCGCCCTCACTCATCCCACCACCGTGCAGCAGGCCTGGGCGATCGAAGATGACCCGTACTACAACCTGCTCGGTGTTATTGCCGATGCAAAGTTTGGCAACTTCAACGCGGTGTGCATCGAAACATTGGAGCGCATTGCTGTCCAACTCAAGACCGCGCCCACTGATGCACCAGGGGATGCGGGATGACGGCCTATTACAACGAGTTCGATCCGAAAGCTGCGGCTGTCGTGCGTGAGCTCATCAAGGCTGGGCACATCGCGCCTGGTGTCGTGGACGAAAGGAGCATTGAGGATGTCGTACCAGCTGAACTTGTGGGATACACCCAGTGTCACTTCTTCGCCGGATTCGGCGTCTGGAGCTATGCACTACGTCGAGCCGGATGGCCTGACAACCGCCCTATCTGGACGGCCTCATGCCCTTGCCAGCCTTTCAGCGCGGCAGGCAAAGCAGCTGGGTTTGCTGACGAGCGGCACCTCTGGCCCTCCCTCTACCACCTCATCGATCAGCTCCGACCTGCAGAGATCACTGGAGAGCAGGTTGCGAGCAAAGACGCGGATCCTTGGATCGACCTTGTACAAGCTGACTTGGAAGCCTTGGGTTACGCCTTCGGGGGTGTCCCGTTTCCGTCTGCGGGCGTCGGCGCCCCGCACATCCGCGACAGGATCTACTGGCACGGCCTCAGTCGAACTCGGCGCGTGGCCCACGACAAGGGCCTCAGACGGCGAAAAGAATATGCGCACGCTCGAAGGAGCGATGTCGGAGATCGAACGCAAGGGATCCCCGCAGGACCTATGCATGGCGGCGGTGCTGGCGGGGCCGGCCCGACTAACGGCTTCTGGGCATCTGCTGATTGGCTCGGATGCCTCGATGAAAAGTGGCGGCCAGTTGAGCCCCGCCCACAGCCGTTGGTTGATGGGTCTTCCCGCAGCCTGGGACGAGTGTGCGATTCGCGCCTTGAAGAAATCGAAGGGGAAGTAAATGCGTGGTCAATGGAAAGCCAAGTCAAGCGAGCCGAGGCAATGCGAAACCTGCTCGTGCACCTTGGAGCGCAGACGCAACGATGCTGGGCGGCTGGAAGGCTTCCGGGACTTCATGAGGCGCCGTTTTTGCTCGCTTTCATGCGCCAACTCCAGGAGCAAGGGTGGCGAGTCGCGGAAGGCGTTGCACTACCACGCGAGGAAGCAGCGGACCGAGACCTGCGAGTGCTGTGGAGCGTCGAAGAGATTGCAGGCGCATCATGTGAACGAGGACTGGAAGGACAACCGACCGGAGAACCTTCAGACGCTGTGCGTTTTCTGTCATGCCTTCTGGCACGCCATGCATCGGAGGCTTGGGCTGACGCCTACGCTGCGCATGCCGAAATTGGTTTCCCCCTCGCCACTGGAGCTCAAGCCCGAGTCGCAAGGCTCCGAGGGTTTGGCAATGCAATCAATGCAGAAGCCGCCAAAGCGTTCATCGAAGCAGTGATGGAGGCAACCCCATGACCACCGCCCCGAAGCTGCCCGAGGGCTTGGAGACTATTCGTGCCTTGTGCGCGGGCCGTGTCGAATGGCGAGTTGCCCGCGACGGCGGCGCGTGCTGCATGAGCTTCAATCGCGACGATTCTTGCAACCCCGAGCAAGAAGCAAACGAGTGGTTGGCTCGGCACCTTTGCGATTACCCAGAGCGGTTCATGGGATACAAGGTGCAGCGCGTCGTCGTGCAGTCGCAGCTTCAGGAGGAAGCGCTCGCCTTGATCGTCCGCCTCTCCGACGCTCAAGCCGCTCTCCAGGCGCTAGCGGCAGAGAAGGAGGCGGAGATTGCAGCGCTGAAGCTGCAGATCGAAACGGGGCCGCTGTACAGCACGCGGCTGAAGGCGAAGCGGTACGAGCTACTGCGCCGCGGCCAGCAATGGAGCGTGATCAACGGAATCGGCGACACGCTGCGGGCTGACGAGCTCGACGCCGCAATTGATTCAGCCCTACTGGCAGAGAAGGAGACAAAGTGATCCAGACCGACGACAGCCACATCAAGTGGGAAGGCCGCCAATATTTCGAGGCCCGTGAATTGGGGTTCAGCTTGGATGGCGGCTGCATCGTCTCCCTGTTCACGACCGAACCAGCCGAGCATCGCGGAGGCTACTTCACGGCCATTCCAATCAGTCCGCCCGCCTATCGTGAGAAGCATCCGACAAAAGCCGCTGTCTATGACAACGGGAACGAATTGGTTGTCTATTGCGACTGGGGGCGCAGTCACAGGATCGGAGCCTCCCGCAAGGTCATCGAGCGGCTGCTGGTCGATGCCGCCGACAACAAGATCCCGCAACTTCAAGGGCCGCGCTCATGAACAAACTGCCCCCTGATCTTGAGGCGCTTATGCCGGAGCCCGTGAAGCTCGTCACGGCTTGCGAGGATTGTTGTGGGACCGGCCACACCGGCGAATCTCAGTATATGGGCGAGTTCCAGCCACCCGAGTATGAACGCTGCGGCTCGTGCGACGGATCGGGGAAATGGATCGTCGATCACCACTCCCCCACCCAGATGCGCGAGGCCATCCTTGCTGCGACGGAGAGAGCGGCGAAGGTGTGCGACGAAATGGCGGACCGGCTTTCCATGCAATGGCGCCAGGAGCACAAGACCAGCGCGCACCTCGAAGGTCAGTCCGATGGCGCATTCGACTGTGCCACCGCTATCAGGGGTGCTGCCGCCTCTACCGGGCGGGGAGAGGGGGGAGAGGGAGTATGAGCGCGAACGAAGCAAACTATCGCTGGGTGAAGCTGCGCAAGCACTGCGCCGACACGGGGGACACCCCGGATGCCGTGCACGCCAGGCGCCGGAAACGGGTCTGGACGGACGGAGTACAGTGCCGCCTCGGGCCGGACGGCAATCTCTACATCAACCCCGAGGAGTACAACAAATGGGTGGAAAACCAGCCATCGACTGCCCGCGCGGCGTGAGCGTCCGCGAGTTCAAGCACGAAGAGCGGATCCAGATCGCATTCAGCTACCGGAACACCGAGTGTCGGGAGCTGCTGCCGCCTCAGAAGGTCACCAAAAGCGCGCTCCAGTATGCCTCGGGCCTGCGGCTGGAAATCCAGCGGAAGATCAAGGACGGCGTTTTTGTGTACGTCGAGTACTTCCCGGAGAGTGCCAGGGCCAAGCAGTTCGGCAACTCCCGGCATGTGCTCATCGGGAAACTTCTCGAGAAGCAGCTGGAAACCTATGAGCGCCAGGTGGAGAGCAACAGCCTGTCGCCCAGCACCATGGACGGCTACCGCAAGGCCATCAACAGCGAGCGCATGCAGTTCTGGGCCAAGAAGACTTTGGCCGAGGCCACGCCGAGCGCCCTGCGCGCCTGGATCGGCGACATGAAGGTGACGGCCAAGTTCGCCCGGAACCTCCTGACGCCCCTGCGCAGCGTTTTCGAGGACGCGCTGAACGATGACCTGATCGCGTTCGACCCATTCGAGCGGATCGCCCTGACCAAGCTGCTCAAGCAGACGGCCACGGCCAGCGAATACGCGGTGGACCCGTTCACCGCCGACGAGCGCGCGACAATCATAGGCGCGGCCCGGGCGGACGAATGGCCGATGATCCAGTTCTGGTTCAATGCCGGCCTGCGGCCCGGCGAGATGATCGCCCTGAAGTGGCCCAAGGTGAACCACAAGGCCGCCGTGGTGCGCATCGATCTGAATCAGGTGTCCGGCGTCGAGAAGGGGCCGAAGACCGCGGCCGGGATCCGGGATGTGGACCTGAATGCAGATGCAACGGCCGCCCTGAAGGCGCAGGAGGCCGTCAGCCGGGCCAAGGGCGAGCATGTGTGGCTCAATCCTGCCAGCGGCGAACCATGGACCACGGACGCCCAGATCCGCAAAACCCTGTGGGTGCCCCTGCTCAAGCGGTCAGGCGTGCGCTACCGGAACCCCTATCAGGCCCGGCACACCTACGCCAGCGCCGCCTTGACCGATGGCGCAAACCCGTGGTATCTGGCTGAGCAGCTTGGGCACGAGGACGCCACGATGGTCTTCACGATCTACGGCAAGTTCATCGGCGAGGACTACAAGAAGCCCAAGGCCAAGCTCAAGGCGGTAGGCTGATGGCCGCGTGCGAATTTCCCCCGTCCTGCGTGCGAATTACGTGCGAACCGAACGCCATGGCTAGACGGTTTCAGGCGGTTTCAACCGGCCCGCCACCTCGTGTTTTCATTGGCGTTGGTTGTCTTAGATGGTGGAGCTGGGGGGATTTGAACCCGAGCGCCACCCAGTGCTGGCGCGGCATCCGGCCGCTACGTGCGAAATACGTGCGAATTTGCCTGAGGCCCACCCTCCCCCTGGCGCGGGCTGCGC
>Ga0182006_1000348_pt1 | contig 39305 bp, 36 predicted proteins | sample Sormic07211104_1_FD_123022 | JGI IMG/M metagenome (GOLD analysis project Ga0182006, IMG submission 123022) | Rhizosphere microbial communities from Sorghum bicolor, Mead, Nebraska, USA - 072115-104_1 MetaG | ecosystem: Host-associated > Plants > Roots > Rhizosphere | place: USA: Nebraska...
AGGTGTTAAAATTTAATTTGCACCACTAAGTAATTATTTAAAACCTTTAATTTGTATTTTTGTATAAAGTTCAAATTTTACTGACTTAAAAAATGCTAAATTGAATACAGAAAAACCAAATAACATAAGCTCTTTGCTTTATAAAACCTTTTCTCCAAGAAATCTTAGAGCAAATATCAATAATTTGAGTTATTTGCCCAGATGGATTATTGTTGCTATTGATGTAATGGTTTTGTTCTTTTCATTTTCGTTTACTTATTTGCTTTTTGATGGAACTGCAATCGGGTACATTATAACTTCTCATGATTTTTATTTTGTAGCGGGATTAATAACAGTCAATGTATTTTTCTTTTGGCTCTTTAGAACCTATTCAGGAATTATTAGGCACTCCTCATATATTGATGCAATAAAACTGCTTTTCTCTCAAATGTCAGTTTTGGTTTTCTTTCTATTTATAAATCTAATATTTGAATTATATACTGGACATAAAGCATTTTTAAATACAGCTCTTTTCATCAATTTAGTTTTATCGTTTTGCGGTTTGTTTTTGTATCGTGTAATTGTGAAACAGACTTTTGAAATGTATTTTTCAGAGAAAACTACAACCAAGCTTGTTAGAACAGTTATTTATGGTACTGATGCAAATGCTATTTCTGTTGCAAATGCTTTAAAATTTGAAACACCTTCTAGATTTAAAATTGTTGGATTCGTTGATAAAAATAATCAAAATGCATCTAAGCGTATGCTAGATTTGCCAATTTTAATTTTAAGAAAAAAACTTCCAGCATTAATGAGGTCCGTTGCTGCAGAAGGTGTTATTATTGCAGATAAAAGCTTGACTAAAGATGAGCAACTTATTATTGTTGATCAATGTTTAGAATTTAATTACAGAGTATATACTGTACCATTAATTTCAGATTGGGAAAATCAAAAAGAAATTTCTCAGAAAGTAAAAAATATACAGATTGAAGATTTATTAGAAAGAAAACCGATAGTCTTAGATAGTAAATCAATTTCGAAACAATTAAAAGATAAAACAATCTTAATAACAGGTGCGGCTGGTTCAATTGGAAGCGAGATTGTTAGGCAGGTTCTGAATTTTAATCCAAAAAATGTAATCGTTTTGGATCATGCAGAGACACCGTTACACAATTTATGCTTAGAAACTCAGGGAATGAATTTCAATACGAAAATTGTTGCAGTAATTGCTGATGTAAGAAGCAAAAAAGCTTTAGAAAAAGTTTTTAAAAATTATAATCCTCATGTTGTTTTTCATGCGGCAGCTTATAAGCATGTGCCTTTGATGGAAGAAAATCCATCTCAAGCAATTCAAACTAATATTAAAGGAACTAAAAATCTTGCCGATTTAGCTTGTAAATATCAGGTTAAGAAATTTGTAATGGTTTCTACAGATAAAGCTGTTAACCCAAGTAATGTAATGGGAGCTAGTAAACGTATTGCAGAAAAATATGTGCAGTCTTTATTCTTAAAAAACCAAAGAGAAAAGGTTGAAGGCGGGACAAAATTTATTACTACTCGTTTTGGAAACGTTTTAGGTTCAAATGGATCTGTTGTCCCCTTATTTACTAAACAAATAGCAGAAGGAGGACCAGTAACAATTACACATCAGGATATTATTCGTTACTTTATGACTATCCCTGAGGCATGTCAACTGGTATTAGAAGCTGGAGCAATGGGGAATGGTGGTGAAATCTATATTTTTGACATGGGAAAACCAGTTAGAATTATTGATTTAGCACGAAAAATGATTAAGTTGGCTGGCTTCATTCCAGACAAAGAAATTAAAATTAAAATTGTTGGCTTAAGACCTGGAGAAAAACTCTACGAAGAATTATTAAATGATACTTCTAAGACTCTTCCAACACATCATAATAAGATTATGATTGCGCAAGAAATTCAAGACGAGTATGAAAATCTTCATAATGAGGTTGATGAATTGATCGGAATTGCTGATTTTTACGAAAATGATGATATTGTTGCAAAAATGAAAAAGATTGTTCCAGAATTTAAAAGTATGAATTCTACTTTTGAAGTTTTAGACAAATAGTATAAAGACAAAATATAAATTCAGTATAATCAAAAGGTGTTTTTTATAAACACCTTTTGGCATTTTTAAACAAATTCTAAAATATTAAAAATCTTGTTAATTTTTATGGTAAGATTTTTTTAGTTCTTTTAAATGGATTCTAAAAACACAAATGATTGGCTGTTTGAAATAACACCCAAAAACAAGTTTTTCTCCCTAAACCTTAGAGAAGTTTGGCAATATAGAGATTTATTGCTCCTTTTTGTTAAGCGAGATGTGATAACAGTGTATAAACAAACTATTTTGGGACCACTTTGGTACTTAATTCAACCTTTGTTTACTTCTATAACATTTACTATAATATTTAATAATGTAGCGGGAATTGATACAGGACCTGTTCCTCCATTTCTATTCAATTTAGCGGGTATTACAGTCTGGAATTATTTTACAGCTTGCCTTAATGGTACTTCAGATACGTTTAAAGCTAATGCCGCAATATTTGGTAAAGTTTATTTTCCTAGAATTATAACTCCTCTATCAGTAGTGATTTCGACTTTGATAAAATTCGGAATCCAATTCTTGATTTTTATAATCTTTTATATTTACTATTATTTTAGTGGTGCAAATTTGTCCATTAATAGTTCGATTTTGTTTTTCCCCATTTTGATTGTTATAATGGGAATTTTTGGTTTAGGACTTGGAATGTTAATTTCTTCGATGGTAACAAAATATAGAGATTTTAGTAATTTAATTGGTTTTGGTATACAATTGTTAATGTATTTATCGGCAGTGATGTATCCTATGGAATTAATCAAAGAAAAGATCCCAAAGTACGGTTGGATTGTTGATTATAATCCTTTGGCATATGTAATTGAAACTAGTAGATATATGCTTTTAAATGTAGGGAATATTTCTATTTTAGGATTAGCTTATACTTTTGGAGTAACAATTATGATATTTTTTGTTGGCCTTTTAGTTTTTAATAAAACAGAAAAAAGCTTTATTGACACGGTTTAGCCATTTTTTAAACCAAAAGCACAATTTATAATTTACACTTTAATAATTGAAAAAAGATATTATTTTAAAAGCCGAAAATATTTCTAAACAATATCGTTTAGGACAAGTAGGTACAGGTACGTTGAGCCACGATTTAAATCGATGGTGGCATCAGATACGTGGGAAGGAAAATCCGTACTTAAAAATTGGTGATGTAAATGATCGTTCCACAAAAGGAACTTCTGATTATGTTTGGGCATTGCAGGATATTAACTTTGAAGTTGAGCGTGGAGAAGTTTTAGGAATTATTGGTAAAAATGGGGCAGGAAAATCAACGCTTTTAAAAATATTATCTAAAGTAACAGCACCAACAACCGGAAGCATAAAATCTCGTGGAAGAATAGCCTCTTTATTAGAAGTAGGTACAGGTTTTCATGGTGAAATGACAGGGCGCGAAAATATTTACTTAAATGGTGCCATTTTGGGAATGACCAAAAAGGAAATAACTTCAAAACTGGATGAAATAATTGAATTCTCGGGATGCGAACGTTATATCGATACTCCAGTAAAAAGATATAGTAGCGGAATGACCGTACGTTTAGCATTTGCAGTCGCAGCTTTTCTAGAGCCAGAAATTTTGGTAATTGATGAGGTTTTGGCCGTTGGAGATGCTGAATTTCAGAAAAAAGCCATCGGAAAGATGCAAGATATCTCTCGCGAAGGAGGACGAACTGTTTTGTTCGTAAGTCATAATATGGCTGCAGTTAAGCAGTTGTGTACTAAGGGAATTGTGATGGAGAACGGAAGAGTAGTCTTTGAAGGAAGTATCGATGCTGTTATCGATGAGTATTTCAATGAAGATCAGTTAGCTAATGATGGAAAAAGAACTGAAATCAGTAATGATTCTGTAGGCTTTTTTACAAGATGGTTTGTAAGAGATTCTGATTTATTCAGCATTTCTTCTGATGAAAAGGAAAATATTTGTTTTGAATTTACTTCAAATGAGGATTTTACTAATTGTGAATTAGGACTTGTTATTAGAAATTTTGAAGGAAAAATTATGCTTGGATGTAATAGTCGTGATTATAAAGGAGATTATTTTGATATAAATAAAGGAAATCATGTTTTTAAGTTTGAGTTAATCTTGCCAGTTATAGATGGAAAGTATGAAATTGATGTTGCATTGGTAAGTAATAATACTCTAATAGATCAATGGGTGTCAAAAACAAATTTAATTGTTAAAAACAAATTTGAATCCGTACTTGATAGGAAATGGAGAGGAGAGTTAAATTTAAAAACATCTTTTAGCTATGATGAACTTTCTTAAAAGAAAAATGGTTAACTACCTGTCATCATTTTTTCAGAAAATAGAACCTAAATATTATAATCAAAATAATTCTTTAGGAATTAAAGTAGGCGTAAATTCTTTTTTTGAAAAACCTAAAATTTTGAATGGGGCAGAATATATAGAAATAAAAGATAATTCCAGTATAGGGCATACCGCGTGGCTTGGGGCATTTGATAAGTATTTAAATCAATCATTTAGACCTAAAATAATTATTTCAAATAATGTAAGAATAGGTAATTATGCATGTATTACTGCAATAGATGAAATAGTAATTAATGACGGATGTTTGCTTAGTGAATATGTTTATATATCAGATCACTATCACGGATTTGATCCCACAATAGATTTGCCACTTAAGGATCAGCCTCTTTTCTCGAAAGGGAAAATTGAAATTGGCGAAAATACTTTTATTGGTTACAGAGTAACTATTCTATCGGGAGTTAAACTAGGGAAGAATTGTGTGGTAGGAGCACATTCAGTAGTGACTAAATCTTTTCCTGATTATTCAATGATAGCTGGGTCTCCAGCAAGATTAATAAAAACTTTTGATTTTAATAGTAGATGTTGGAAAAATGAAATTAATTAAAAAGAATATAAAAAAAATTCTTGAGTTTAGAAGGTATAAATTTTTACGTCTTTCATACAATGAGTTTTCTGCATTGAAAAAAGGATCTATTAAAAAAACATCTATATTATTTGATAAAGAAGTAAAGATTACGGACTCATTTTGGTATTTACACAGTCTTAATGAGTTATTCATTGAAGAGGTTTATAAATTTACTGCAAATAACAGTAAACCTAAAATTATAGACTGTGGTTCAAATATTGGTTTAAGTATTATTTATTTTAAAAGGCTTTTTCCAGAATCTGAAATAATTGCGTTTGAACCAGATAATGATATCTTTAATATTTCTGAATATAATTTAAATCAGTTTAATATTTGTGATGTAAAACTTTATCAAAAAGCAGTTTGGATTAATGAAGAACCTTTGATTTTTGCTAAAAGAGGTTCTTTAGGAGGACATATAGTTGAAGAGAAAGCAGAGAATACAATAGAGATTGAAACTGTGAGGTTAAAAAATCTTTTGCACGAAAAAATTGATTTTTTAAAAATTGACATTGAAGGTCCAGAATATGATATTTTGAAAGATTGTGGTGATTCATTAAAAAACGTAGAAAATATTTTTGTTGAATATCATAGTTTTGCCGAAAATCCTCAGATGATAGGTGAATTGTTAATAATATTAAAAACTGCTGGTTTCAAAGTATATATAAAAGAAGCTTGGGAAAACATGAAAAATCCATATAAAGAAAAAAAAGGCCCTTATTTTGATTTGCAATTAAACATATTTGGATACAGATTATAATGAAAATTGCATTCACTATTTGTTCGAATAACTATCTGGCACAAGCTAAGATATTGGGAGATTCATTGTTAGATAAAAATTCTGATTATAAATTTATAATTGGTTTGTGTGATGAAATTTCAGAGGATATTGACTACTCTTTTTTTGAGAATACAGAAATTATTCCTGCCTCTCAATTTGGTATTTATTGTTTTGATGAAATAATAGAAAAATACGACATTGTAGAATTAAACACTTCAATTAAAGCTTCTTTTTTTAAGTATTTAATAAGTAAATATGAAAATCTTGAGACAATTATTTATTTTGATCCTGATATTCAAATTTTTAATAAGTTAAGTTTATTAGAAAAATATTTAGAAGAAGATGATGTTTTATTAACTCCGCATATTCTAAATCCAATAGGTGTAGATGATTTTTCTCCTGGAGAAAGTTCATTTTTAAATTACGGTATATATAATTTAGGATTTTTAGCCCTGAATCCGAAAAGCCAAAATGTGAGAGATTTACTTGATTGGTGGGAAGATAAAACTTTAAAAATTGGTTTTAGCCGAGTTTCTAATGGGTTATTTGTAGATCAATTATGGATTAATTTGGTGCCGATTTTTTTCAATAAGGTTAAGGTTTTACATGAATATGGTTTTAATGCTGCGCCATGGAATCTACATGAAAGAAATTTAATTGTTAAGACTAATGACGAATTTATTATGACTGACAATTCTAAATTAGTATTTTATCATTTTAGCTCATATAATTATACAAAACCTGAAGTGTTTTCTAAACATTATGATAGATATAATTCTGTTACACTGTCAAAAGAAGTTTATAAATTGTATAGCCAATACCATTATAAATTAATTCAAAATAGAATTGATTTTTTTTCAAAAATTAAATGCTTTTACTCTAAAGAAGAGGTAAAAGTAGTAGTTAAAAAAAAGAGTCTCTTAAAAGTTTTAATATATAATATCGTACCACCTTTCATTATTAAACTTGTGAAGTATTTAAGTAATTAATTGAAATTTCGAGTTCATAACATTATAATTAAAAATATATATAATAACTCATAATGATTTATCCCAAAATATCAATTGTAACACCTTCTTATAATCAAGGTCAATTTCTTGAGGATACTATTTTGTCAGTATTGGGTCAGCGTTATCCTAATTTAGAATATCTGATTTATGATGCGGCAAGTACAGATAATTCAGTTGAGATAATCAAAAAATATGAGAAAGAATTAAGTTATTGGGTTTCTGAAAAAGATAAAGGACAGGGTGATGCAATTAATAAAGGTTTTACCAGAGCAACTGGCGAAATTTTAATGTGGCTGAATAGTGACGATATTTTAATGCCAAACATTTTGAACTTTGTTGCTGCTCAATACAATGAAAAGGGAGATGGGATTTATTTTGGAAATTGTCTGCATTTTGAAGAGAAAAGCAATGGCGTTTTGTTTGCACGCGGAAGTACTGTAGCAGCTTCTTTCAATTCCATTCCATTAGAATTAGCCGATACTATAATTCAACCCTCTTCTTTTTGGAGTAGAAAAGTCTGGTTAGAAACGGGAATTTTAAATATTGATTTTAATTTTGGCTTTGATTGGGAATGGTTTCTAAGAGCTAAACAAAATAATATTCCTTTTTATCCTCTACACAAGTCCATTTCATTGTATCGCATTCACGAAGAACATAAAAGTGGTGCAGGCGGAAGAAAACGACAAGAAGAGTTATTGAGAATTTATAAGCTTTACAATAGCAGATATGCGAATTTATATGAGCATATTATAAATGAGGATTTTACTTTTAGCTTTGGGCAAAAAATAACTTTTCGAATTTTAAAATTAATATATGGAAAGGGTTTTAGAAGAACTCATTTCTTAAGAAAGATTCAAAGTAAGAAGTATAAAGAATATACCGTAAGAGAGATTGATATTATAAAATCGATGTTGTAAAATGTCGTTTCTTTTTAAAATAAACTTAAGATTTATAAGCAATGCCTAAAATATCCATCATCACAATCAACTACAACAATCTCGATGGTTTAAAGCGAACTATTGAAAGTGTAGTCAATCAAACCTGGAAGGAGTTTGAATATATTGTTATCGATGGCGGTTCTACAGATGGTAGTTTTGCGTATATAGAAAGCCAAACTAAAGATATTGATTATTGGGTTAGCGAACCTGACAAAGGTATCTATAACGCAATGAACAAAGGAATAGCGAGAGCTAAAGGCGATTATCTAATATTCTTAAATAGTGGAGATCATTTTGTTGATGATAAGGCATTGGCAGAAAACAATAAGTTTCTAGAAGGAAAAGATATCATTTATTTTAATCTTCAGGTAGTTGATAAAAATAAAAAGTTTATAAAAACATATCCGGAAGAATTGCCTTTTTCTTATTTTGTAAAAGATACTTTACCACATCCAGCAGCGTTTATTAAAGCAACTTTATTTAATACAGTCGGTTTGTATGATGAAAACATAAAAATTGTATCTGACTGGAAATTTTTTATAGAAAGCGTTTGTAAATTCAATTGTTCTTATGAGAGAATCAATCAAACTTTATCGACCTTTTATTTGGATGGTTTGAGTTCAGATTTAGAAAATAAATTATTTATTGCTGAGGAAAAATGGAAGGTTTTAAATTCAGAATTTAAAGCTTATAATAATGATGCTACTCATTTGTTTGAATCCAATGCAGTTTTAGCGAATCTTAGAAAATCAACAAAAATCAAGTTATTAATCAGATTGGGTTTATTAAAAAGGTTTTAAATGAATAATCCATTAGTATCTATAATTGTTCCATGCTATAAGCAATCCCAATATCTGGATGAGTCTCTGCAATCAGTATTAGATCAGACTTATGAAAATTGGGAATGTATTATTGTAAATGACGGTAGTCCGGATAATACCGAAGAGGAAGCGAAAAAATGGATTTTAAAAGATACAAGATTTAAATATGTTTATTCTAAAAATAAAGGTGTTAGTCATGCCAGAAATTTAGGAATAGCTACAGCAAAAGGAGAATTAATTTTACCATTAGACGCTGACGATAAAATTGGTCAGAATTATATAAAAAAAGGAAGTGAATTGTTTCAGGAGAATCCTTCTTTAAAATTAGTATACTGCCTGGCAATGAAATTTGGTGATGAAAATGGAGAATGGAATTTACCGGATTTCTCCTTAGAAAATTTATCAAGAGATAATTTAATATTTTGTTCAGCACTTTATAAAAAGACAGATTGGTATTTCATTGGTGGATACGATGAGCAAATGAAATCTGGTTTAGAAGATTGGGAATTTTGGATTTCGTTATTAAAAAATGGCGGAGAAGTAGTTCAAATTAAAGAAGTAGAATTTTATTATAGAATAAAAAAGAGTTCAAGACAAACCGATTTAACCGATGATAATCGCAAAAGTCTTTTTGAATATATGAGCATTAAACACGCTGATTTCTTTGTGAAGCAATTGGGAACTTTTAAGCATTTAGATTCCGTTATTAAAAGCACAAAATCAGAATTTAAAAATAAATTACAGAGTAAAAAGTTTGTGATTGATTTGTTTTGCACTACTTTTTTTCATTTCTCAATCTTTGGATTGTATAAAAAAAATAAATGATTGCTATAGTTATTCCATATTATAAACTAAGTTTTTTTGAAGAAGCATTGCAATCTCTGGCAAATCAAACTGATAAACGATTTAAAGTTTACATAGGTGATGATAAAAGTCCAGAAAATCCTCTTGATTTACTAAAAAAGTTTAAAGACAAATTTAATTTTCTATACCATCGTTTTGAGACTAATCTTGGAGGAAATTCACTTACCCAACAATGGCATCGTTGCATTACCTTGACAGAGAAAGAAGAATGGATCATGATTTTAGGTGACGACGATGTTTTGGAAGAAAATACTATCGAAGAGTTTTATAAAAAATTACCTGAAATAAAAAGCGAAGGAATTAATGTAATTAGATATGCAACTCAGATTTTTAATGAAAAAAGCAACACTAATTCCGAAATTTATTATCATCCAACAAAAGAGAAATCTACAGATTTTTTATTTCGAAAGAGCAGAAGTTCTTTAAGCGAATACATTTTTTTGAAAGAAAAAGTGTTGAAAATTGGATTCGTTGATTTCCCATTAGCATGGTATTCCGATGTTTTAGGCGTTTTGGAATTTTCAGATTTTGGTACTGTTTTTACAATAAATGAATCAGTGATCAAAATTAGAGTTTCTTCTATAAGTATATCCGGAAACATCATTTATTCAAAGAAAAAGAATAATTCCAGATTTGATTTTTATTATTACCTCTTGTCAAATAAGAAGCGTTTTTTTTCAAAAGAACAACAAGAGGAATTGTTTTTAAAAATTGCAAACTGTTATATAAACGATAAAAAAAGAATTCCGTTTTTTTTTAAGATTTCCTGGCTATATATAAAAAACCTTTCGATCATAGGCTTCAGTAAATTTATTAGATTGATTTTGTTCTATACGTTTAAGAAAAAATGAAAAAAGCTCCCCATAACCCTCCTTTTTTCAGCATTATTATACCGGTTTATAATGTGGATAAATACATTAAAGATTGCTTAGACAGTATTTTAATTCAATCGCTTCAGGATTTTGAAGTTATTTTAGTAAACGACGGATCAACAGATAATTCTGGAGAAATTTGCGATAATTATGCTGTAGATAATGCGTGCATTAAAATAGTTCATAAAACAAATTCAGGTACAGCATCAGCTAGAAATGCGGGTTTAGAAATTGCAGAAGGAAGGTATTTATGGTTTGTAGACAGTGATGATTTAATAACAGAAAATGCACTATTTGATTTAGAAAAACTACTAAAGGAATATGAAAACATTTCGATTCTAAATTTTACCAAAATTGATTTTAAAGATCCTGAATCAAAGACCTTAACAATTGGTTTTCCCGAAAGAATAAATGCTTTAGTCAAAAACACTGAAAATTCAATAGACGGTATGCCTTCAAACGTCTGTTTTAGTATTTATAACAGAAGCTTTTTATTAGATAAAAATTTAAGATTTGAAGAAGATAATGTATTTGAAGATGAGTTTTTTAATTTGAAACTCTATACAAATTACAGCTTCAATTTTTTGAATACAAATCTTCCGTTATATCTCTACAGAAGAAGAGAAGAAGAAAATAAAACCTCACTAAAAGACAGCAAATCACTGTATGAAAAATGTCTTTCAAAAATAAAATTGTTTCAATACGTTTCTCAGATAAAAGCAAACCAAACCAATCATAATTTTCTTAGTTATAAAAAAAGAGTTTATGCGGAGTATGCTTTACATTTTCTTGAACTTTGCTTGAGACAAGATCAAACGGAATACACAAAAAAGACAATTGGAATTATAAAAAAGAATATTCGTAAGATTCCTATTGAAGGCAATTATTTCAAAACATCTCAGATCAAAAGAGTATTGTATAATTGGAATCCTGATATATTTGTTGGTTATATTAAACTGCTGATTTTAATGCAGAAAATGCAAACAAGAAACTAAGATAATGATAACAATACTTTATATATATAAAGATAAAGAAGTTGAAAGAGTAAAAAGATCATTGGATAGTTTGTTGTCGCAAACGATCAGTGAATTTAAAGTATTGTTTGTAGATTTTGGATCCGCTTTAGATAATAGAACTGAACTTCAAAATGTTTTGAAGCAATATTCATTCGCAGATTATATTTATTCCTATCATTTGTACCAGCCTTGGTCGAGAGCCAAAGCAATTAATATAGGTTTGCGAAATATTAGTACACCTTATGTTTTTGTTGCAGATATCGACATGTTGTTTCATAAAGAATTTTTAGCGACATTAAATGAGATCAAATCCCCTGAAAGTTCTCATTATTTTAAAGTTGGTTTTTTGAGTGAACAAGAAACTAAAATCAACAGAGAGTTTGATGATTATTCCATTGCTTTTACAAGTTCAATAGGTGCTCAAGGCCTTTCATTGTTTCCAACGCAAGCTTTACTTTCTATAAGAGGATTTGATGAATTTTTTAATTTCTGGGGAAGCGAAGACGAAGACGTTCATGCCCGACTGAAATTGAGCGGACTAAAAGTTGATTTTTTTGACAGAAAAGTTTTAATGCTGCATCAATGGCATCCAACTTATAGAAATTCTTTAAAAAAAGGAATAACAACTACTTTGCAACACAATACGATTTCGAAAATAAACCAGGAACATTTCAAAATGAATGCGCTATTGAAAAGTAGTGTTGTAAATAATGAAAATTGGGGAAATGTTATCACAGAAAATCAATTTGAACTTCTTGCTAAACCTGATATTTTTCTAGAGTTACAGAATAAAAAAGAAGTCATTGATAATTTTTTGTTTTCGGTTTTGCCTAAATTGAATAATAAGGTTTTAGAAGTTGTGATTCGGGAAGATACATCTGCCAAAACTTTAAAATATTATATAAAAAAACTTTTGGGTAAAAGCATCCCTAAATATTACAGCTTGAAAGAAATAAATGATGTTCTTTTGTTACATTTGACCTCTTTTTACTCGCATACAGCTTATAAATATATTGTAGGAGAAGATTTGAAGAGCATTACCTTAACGTTGCAATTATAATTATACCATGTCCAAAGTTATATTGATTTCAGAGTTTCCGTTACCATTTTCTCTTACAGGTAGTTGGACCAACTTATATAACAATTATCTATCTACACCACATCAAATAGATTATATCGTTTGCAAGCCATCAGAGCGTCCGGAACCGTCCGTAGTTTATGGAACTGTAAATAGAGATATCAAGATAAAGCTTTTGGAGCGCTGGCATAAAAATCGATATTATGCGTATCTGGAGCAATTAAAAAAACTTATTAAGCCAGATGAAAAGTACATCATTCAGATAATCGATAACTATGGTCTGGTGAAACCATTGATAACAATGCTTGAAAATACAGGATTAAGAAAGCAATGTTACGTACAGTTTTTTTATCATGGTTTTCCACCTTTTCATGAAAATTATCACGGAAGATGGTTTTATGAAGCTATAGACGAAATGGTTTTGTTAACGAATGATTCTTATTTAGCACATAAAAATTATTATACAATTTTACCCACTCGATTTTCGGTTTTGCATAATGGAATTGATACTAACAAGTTTTTTCCGCTTTCGAAAGAAGAAAAACAAGTATTAAAAGAAAATAAAGGAGTCGGAAATAAAACCGTATTTGTTTGGTGTTCGCAAGATCGTCCCAAAAAAGGATTAAACCTTTTGCTCGATGCATGGAGAAGATTTTACTCTAATAGACAAGATGTAGTTTTGTGGATAATTGGATGTGAACCTAAAGCTCCTCAAGATGGAGTCGAGTATTTAGGAAAAGTCCTTAACAATGAAGTAGCGACTTATTTGCAAATGACAGATTGTTATTTGTTTCCTACTCTTTGGCATGAAGGATTTGGATTAAGTTTGATAGAAGCCCTGCACTGTGGAAATTATTGTATTGCCTCTGCCATTGGGGGAGTTCCAGAAGTTATGCAATATGGAAAGTTAGGAAAACTGATAGAAAAACCTCATTTTGTTTCAGAATGGGAAAAAGCGATGATCGAGTTTATGGAGAACCCAATAGAATATGAACCAATTCCAAGAAATTTATATTCTATTACGAATTGGAACTTAGGAATGAATGAGATTATTTTGAATGCAAAGAAAAATTTCGAGTGAAAACAATAGCCATAATTCCTGCCAGAGGAGGATCTAAACGAATCCCTGAAAAAAATATACAGTTATTTGGAGGATTGCCTTTGTTGGCACATTCTATACAATATGCTTTAGCTAATAGCGAAATTATTGATGAATTATACGTTTCAACTGATGATGAAAGCATAAAAAGAATCGCCTTATCTTATGGCGCTAAAGTAATTGATAGACCAGAAGCGTTATCCGGAGATTTAGAGCCTACAGTTTCTGCAATGAGACATGTTTTAGAATCTCTTGAGGAGAATGTAGAAAATGTAGTTTTGTTACAAGCGACAAATCCATTAAGACCAGATAATTTGTTAAAAGAATCTTTTGAAATTTATCAAAAAGAAAATTGTGATAGCTTATTTACAGTGACAAGAAATCACCAAAAATTTGGTAAAATAAAAGATAACAAATTTCATCCCTTTAATTATAGTATTGGACAGCGCAGCCAGGATTTGGAGCCATTATTTTTCGAAAATGGATTATTGTACATTACCAAAGCGACTTTAATTTTAGAAGATACTATTATTTCAAAAAATGCTTATCCATTAAATGTAAATCATATTTTTGCCAATATTGATATTGATACTCCAGAAGACATGGATTATGCAGAATATCTGTTTCAAAGACATAAATTATAAATCATAACTCATCTTATGAACCCATATATAGAAATATCCGGAAGGAAAATAGGACCTGATTATCCACCGTTAGTAATTGCTGAAATAGGAATTAATCACGAAGGATCGTTACAAGTCGCCAAAGAAATGGTCGATGCAGCTCATCGTGCAGGAGTTGAAGTAGTGAAACACCAAACCCACATTGTTGAAGATGAAATGTCCGGAGCGGCAAAAAAAGTAATTCCGGGTAACGCAGATGTGTCCATTTATGAAATTATGGAGCGTTGTTCGCTTAATGAAAGCGATGAGTTAGAATTAAAGAATTATGTTGAGAGCAAAGGCATGATTTTTATATCAACTCCTTTTTCTCGTGCAGCTGCCGAAAGATTGAAAAAATTTGATATTCCAGCTTATAAAATAGGTTCAGGAGAATGTAATAATTACCCTTTACTAGAACATATTGCATCTTTTGGGAAACCAGTTATTTTGAGTACAGGTATGAATACTATTGAAAGTATTCGTAAAGCAGTTGCTATTTTTGATAAATACAAAATTCCAGTAGCCTTATTGCATACCACAAATTTATATCCAACCCCCATACATTTAGTTCGCTTTGGAGCGATGATCGAAATGCATAATGCTTTTCCGGATAAAGTTTTTGGGTTGAGCGATCATACTTTGAATAACAATGCGTGCTTGGGTGCAGTGGCTTTGGGTGCCAGTATTTTGGAACGTCATTTTACAGACCACATGCAACGTACAGGTCCGGATATTGTTTGCAGTATGGATGAGCAGGCAACTAAAGAATTAATTATAAGTTCGAATGAAATCTGGCAAATGCGTGGCGGAATCAAAGAACCGGCAAAAGAAGAACAAGTTACAATTGATTTTGCTTTTGCAACTGTTTGTACGATTGCCAGCATAAAAAAAGGAGAAGTATTTACGAAAGAAAATATTTGGGTAAAACGCCCGGGAACAGGGAAAATCTTAGCGGAACATTTTGATGATTTGATTGGAAAAATTGCTACACGCGATATTGAAATAGATGATCAAGTGGATTTTAGTGATTTTAAAGACTAAGCGATGAGAGTAGGAATGAATCCTCAGAAACAAGCGAATACAATCGATTTACAATCTAATCACAGAGTTGTAATTGTAGTCTATATTCCCGAGATGAGCGGATATTATGCTAATGTTTTTGATGTAATGAAACTCTGTTTAGAATCTGTTTCTGTTACAAAAAACGTATCATGTGAAATCACAGTTGTCAATAACGGCAGCTGTATTGAGGCTACGGATTACTTGAATAAAATTTACTCAGAAGATAAAATTAATTGTTTAATACATCACAGACAAAATATTGGAAAAATGGATGCTTTGATTGGAGCTGCAAGAGGCGCCAGAGAAGAATTTGTAACACTTTCTGATGTCGATGTTTTATTTGTTGAAGGATGGCAGCAAGCTGTTGAGAAGATATTTAATTCAATTCCAGATGTTGGTTTAGTGTCTCCTATTTCTTCGAGAACGGAACCTACATACGCTTCTTTTTCAACTTGGAGTAAAATCTTTTTGCAAAAAGTTAAGTTTAAATATGAGGCCATACCAGAAAATTTTAAGTCCTATAATAAGTTTCTAGAAAGTACTAATTGGGATAAAGAAACGGATCCAAATATTGCTTGGCCAGTAATTGAAAAAAATGGAACGAAAGCAATTGTAGGAAGTAATCATCAAGTGGTGACTATTAAAAGATCTTTGCTTTTTGAATTTGTTCCAACATTACCATCACTTACTTTGGTAGGAAATAACTCTGAGCACAATTATATTGATTTGCCTGTTGATTTAGCCAATAAAATGAGATTATCCACTTTTAATAATTTTGCTTTTCATATGGGAAATAAAGTGGAGGACTGGATGGTAGAAATCCAGAATAAAAACTTATTAAACAATAGCGAAAAGAGCGAAGTAAATAAAAGTGTTTTCAAAACGAATCAAAGAGAAATAAATAATACTAATTTGTTTTTTTATAAGTTGAAAAAGAGAATAGTTAAGCCTATTTTTTCGTCTTTTTACAAGAAATAATTTAGAATAAAATAGAAATTAAGACAAAAAAAAGGTTAAGTAAGTGAATAAAAAAATCCTTTTTCTTACCGGAACACGTGCTGATTTTGGTAAAATAAAATCGTTGATTTCAATTCTGGAATCTCAGCCCACATTTGAAGTTTTTGTGGCAGTTACCGGTATGCACTTACAAGAAGAATACGGATATACATTGCTTGAAATTCAGCGTTGCGGTTACAAAAACATACATACATTTAAGAATCATACCCATGAAACTACCATGGATTTGACACTTGCCAAGACCATTGAAGGACTCTCAAATTATGTCAAAATTGTAGAACCAGATTTGATTCTGGTTCATGGAGATAGAGTAGAAACTCTGGCTGGAGCTATTGTAGGATCATTAAATAATATTTTGGTAGCCCACATTGAGGGCGGAGAAATATCAGGAACCGTTGATGAATTGATTCGACATAGCGTGAGTAAGTTGAGTCATATTCATTTTGTTTCCAATGCCGAAGCTTCAAAGCGATTGAAGCAAATGGGCGAAATAAAAGAATCTATTTTTACTATTGGCTCTCCAGATATTGATATTATGTTTTCTGACAAACTTCCAGATTTAGATATTGCAAAACAGTATTATCAAATTGATTTTGAATCGTTTGCTATTGTAATGTTTCATCCCGTAACCACTGAAATTGATTCGATGAAAGATTATGCGTCCAACTTTGTTGAAGCATTATTAGATGATACTCATAATTATGTTGTTGTTTTTCCTAATAATGATTTAGGGAGTCAAATAATTCTGGATGCGTACAAAAGACTAAGCGGCAATTCTCGTTTCAGGATTTTTCCGTCGTTGCGATTTGAATATTTTTTAACATTATTAAAAAACTCTCAATTCATTATAGGTAATAGCAGCGCAGGAATTCGCGAAGCTCCTTATTATGGAATTCCGATTATTAATATTGGTACTCGTCAACAAAATAGAGCCGTGCATGCCGATATTGTAAATGTCGATTATGAAAAAGAGAATATTTCAAAAGCATTAAGTACTATAGACTCTCATAAGGTAAAACAAAGTGATGCCGATTTTGGCACTGGAAATAGTGCTGAATTATTTTTAGAATCTCTTCAAGGTGATAAAATTTGGCAAATGAATCATCAAAAACAATTTAGAGACAGATAATATGATAATTAAATTAGAACGTTACTTCAGTTATCCCGACTTAAAAAGGCAAACGCCAAATAATTCAATGAAGTGGAAGGATTTTACTTTTACAGAAGATGATATTGATGAATGTGATTATTTAGTAATCTTAGAATATCCTAAGGAAGATTTTTCAATTAAAGTTAACGAGAATAATATTTTACATTTATGCTTAGAACCACCAAACGAGATTTCTAAGTATAGACAATATGCTAATAAAAAGACAAAGCTTATTTATAATCAGTTAGATATTAAGAAAAATAATATTCTTTCGCATGGTGCATTGCCATGGCATGTCAATAAAGATTATGATTTTTTGAGTGAGCTTAAAGCTGAAAGTCTAGAAAAAGAAAATACAATTGTTTGGATTACGAGTAATCAAAGAACATCTAAAGGACATAACACAAGAATGGATTTCTTGGAGAATATTCAAAATTTGCCTTTTGTGAATCTTTATGGCAGAGGCATAAAACCTATCGATGATAAATGGGATGTTCTGGATAAATCTAAATACGCAATTGCTTATGAAAATTTTCAAAGTCATTATTATTGGACAGAAAAAATTATAGATTGCTTTTTAAGTTTTACAATGCCATTGTATTTTGGATGTAATGCGATAGAAAATTTTTTTCCTAAAAATTCCTTCATTCAAATTGATCCCAATGACAAGCACATCGATTTGTTTTTAAAAGAGATAGTTACTTCTACTAAATGGGAAGATAATCTAGAAGCTATTTCAGAAGCAAGAGAATTAATATTGAATGAATATCAATTATTTCCTTTCTTATATAATCAAATTAAAGATTTAGAATTAAGAAAAGGGGATAATTTATCATTAAAAAAAACAGAGGTTCACTTTAAAGGAGGAAACGATTATTTTGACAATTATCCTATTTCTGTGGCTATTGAAAAACAAATAAAAAAGGTGGTAAATAAAGTAGGGAATAAATTTAAATAATGATAGATAGTGATAAATATAAATGGGTAAATGCTTTAAGAGGATATGCTATATTACTAGTTATTCTTATTCATTCTTCGCAATCATTTATTGTATCAGATTTTGTTCAAAAAATTTGTAGTACTGGAGATTTAGGAGTTCAACTCTTTTTTATTTTAAGTAGTTTCACATTATTCAATTCTTACTCTAAAAGAATATTAATCGAAAAAGAATTTACAAATCGTAATTTTTTTATTCGTCGTTTTTTTAGAATTGCACCCTACTATTATCTTGCTGGAATAGTATATGTTTTTTATAAAAGTGTCATTAAGCATAATGAGATTAATATTGAAAATTTAATAGCAAATTATACTTTTACAAATGGTATTTATTTGCCAGGAATAAATGATATTCCGCCTGGAGGTTGGTCAATTGGAATAGAAATGCTTTTTTATTTGTTGGTTCCTGTGTTATTTAAATACTTTAATTCTTTAAAAAAGGCGATTCTATTACTAATAATTTCAATGCTAGTATCTGTACTCATAAATCATTACTTTGTAGAGAATACCATGTTCTTTTTAAATTCCATTTTTGGAAGTTTTAATAAATGGGCCTTATATTTTTGGTTGCCAAACCAATTGCCAGTATTTATTTTAGGAATAGTCTTGTATCATGTTTATAAGAATATTGTTTTTTCATTTAAGTCTGGACAAAAAATGATAGTAACTTCTCTTTTATTATATTTAGGTTTTTGCTTTTTCAAATTTGATGAAGAATATGCGTATTATTTTATTAAAAGAGAATATATATACGCAGCTATATTTTTATTATTTGCGATAGGAACATATACAACTAATATGAAGTTTTTGGTTAACGATTTTATTCAAAAAATAGGAGTTGTAAGCTTTAGTATGTATTTGAACCATTTTTTAATTATATCTATATTTGGATATTTTTTTAAAGGAATTTGTAAAAAAATCACAACTACTTTACATCTGTCTGAAGTAATTTTACAGAATGATTTTGTGTTTTTCTGTTTCTATGTGCTAATAATTATAATAACTTATTTTCTTTCCAAAGTAACGTACAAATATGTAGAAATTGGTGGTATTGATTTTGGGAATAAATTAATAATGAAAAAGAATCAAAATTTGGAAAACGAATTATTAGAAAAAATTAGTTATAGATAATGCAAAACAAGAAAATATTTATCCTTTTACCCGACGGTATTGGCTTACGCAACTTTGCATATTCAGATTTTCAAGCTATTGGATTAAAGGAAAATTTCGACGTTGTTTTCTGGAATAACACTCCGTTTGATTTAACAGAATTAGGTTTTAAAGAGATACGAATTCATAATTCTAAATCACATCCATTTACAGAAAGCTATAAAAATGCCCGCAAACAAATTGAGTTGAATCTTAATATTCGAAAAACGCAAGACCGTGTTTACGATACTTATAGATTTCCTTTTTCATATACAACTGTTCTTAAAGCTGGAAAAAGTTTGTTTACTAAATTGGTATCATTTACCCATTCTTCTAAATATGGTTTAAATCGCATTCGAGAAAAAATTAAAAACAAGGAACGAAGAACGCTGTATTATCATAAAAGTTTAGAAACACTTCAAAAAGAAAAACCAGCAATGGTTTTTTGTACCAATCAAAGACCAATGTCTGCCATTGCACCTTTGTTGGCTGCACAAGATTTGGGAATTCCTACCGCGACTTTTATTTTTTCGTGGGATAATCTGCCAAAAGCTACAATGGTTGTCGAAACAGATTACTATTTTGTCTGGAGCGACTTGATGAAAAAGGAATTACTTTTTTATTATCCATATATTCTAGAATCACAGGTTGTGGTAACCGGAACACCTCAATTTGAATCTCACTTTGATAAAAGCAAACTAATTTCGAGAGAAGACTTTTTTGAACAAAATAATCTAGATCTCCATAAAAAATATATCTGTTATTCAGGAGACGATATTACCACTTGTCCTGACGATTCCAAATATTTGGAAGATGTAGCCGTTGCAGTTAGAGAATTAAACAAAAACGGAAATGCATTAGGGATTATTTTTAGACGCTGTCCAGTTGATTTTTCAGATCGATATGACAAAGTGCTTAAGGATTATCAGGATGTAATTGTGCCAATTGAACCATTATGGCAAAAAATAGGAGAAGGTTGGAATACAATTTTACCAACTCAGGTAGATATTGATTTGCAAATGAATACCATAGCAAATACTGAAATGGTTGTCAATCTAGGCTCTTCTATGGTTTTTGATTATGTTGCGCACGATAAAGCCTGTGCATTTATTAATTATGATGTTACTGATAAAAAAATCTCAGATTGGTCCGTTAAAAAAATATACAATTATGTTCATTTTCGCTCAATGTCAAATTTAGAAACAGTCTTATGGATAAATAATCCGGATGATATTGTTTCAATAATTGAGAGCGGTATTGATAAAAAATCGTCTGTTATTGAAGGAGCACAAGAATGGTTTAAAATTATCAATCAACATTCTCCGCAAGAAGCTTCCAAGCGAATTTGGGAAGGAATTAAAGTCATCATTTATAAAGAATAATTGTTTTCTTTGCGTTTTTATTGCACTACCATTTTTAAAATAAATTATGTTTTTCAATTCTCTGGCTTTTGCTGTTTTTTTGCCCCTCGTGTTTTTTTTGTATTGGTTTGTTTTTAACAAAACAAAAAGTACACAAAATGCGCTTCTTATTATTGCCAGTTATTATTTTTATTCCTGTTGGGATTGGCGTTTTTTATTTCTGTTGGTTTTTTCCACTTTTTTAGATTATTATACCGGAATCAGAATTGAAAAAAGTACCACTGATAAAGGACGAAAGTTTTGGTTTTGGCTAAGTGTCAGTGTCAATTTAGGCTTTCTGGGAATTTTTAAATACTATAATTTCTTCTCAGAATCGTTTGCACAAATGTTGACAACCGTTGGTTTCAAAGCAAGTCCAATTTTGTTAAATGTCGTTTTGCCGGTTGGAATTTCTTTTTATACGTTTCATGGCTTATCGTATGTTATTGATATTTACTTTAAACGAATTAAAGCCGAATATAATTTTGTAGATTATTCGCTTTTTGTGAGTTATTTTCCACTTTTGGTGGCAGGCCCAATTGAACGGGCAACCCATTTATTGCCAGAAGTAAAGGTGAAAAGAACTTTTAATTTTCAGCAAGCAAAAGAAGGAATTTGTCAGATAGTTTGGGGATTAGTTAAAAAAGTAGTCATTGCCGATACTTGCGCAACTTATGCAAATGCTATTTTTGACAATTATGCTTCAATGAATTCTTTCTCCCTTATATTGGGTGGAGTATATTTTGCATTTCAAATTTATGGCGATTTCTCAGGATATTCAGATATGGCACTGGGAATGTCAAAACTATTTGGACTTGAGTTATTGCGTAATTTCAATTACCCTTATTTTTCAAGAGATATAGCCGAGTTTTGGCGCCGTTGGCACATTTCGCTTTCTTCATGGTTTCGAGATTACCTGTATATTCCTTTGGGCGGAAGCAAAGGTTCAAAAGCGATGCAGGTTCGGAATGTCTTCATTATTTTTGTTGTAAGCGGCTTTTGGCATGGTGCCAATTGGACATATTTGGCTTGGGGCTTTCTAAACGCAATCTATTTTTTACCACTTTTATTATTGAATAGAAACCGAAGTAATATAGACGCAATTCAACTGAATTGGAATTGGGATTCAGTACGCACAATAGCCAGTATCGTAATGACTTTCTGTCTGAGTACTATTGCCTGGGTATTTTTTAGAGCCAAAACAATAACCGATGCTTGTTTTTACTTAAAAAGGATGGTCGTTAATGGAGAGTTTACGTCACAATATCTTGATAATGAGCGCTACAATTATGAGTTGCTCTTGATGATTGGATTATTTGTTTTAGTTGAATGGAATAATAGAACCAAAGTCGAGCCTATTTCGGGGAAATACAATACTGTTAAACTTGCTTTGGCTATAATGGCTATTATCGCTTTTGGAACTTACTCAGATTATAAAGAATTTATATATTTTCAATTCTAATGAAAAAGTTTTTATTATTCAGTTTAAAAATACTAATCCTGACAATAGTAATTGCTGTTGCTTTAGATTTTATATATACTGTGGTTTATTTACAATCGAGTAATCGAGGGAAAATAGATCACATTTATAACTCAAAAAATGAAAATTACGACGTAATTATTTTGGGCTCATCCCGTGCCAATAATCATTTTGTTGCACAGATGTTTGAAGATAAAGGTTTGAAAACATTTAATTATGGTATGAGTGGAGGCCATTTATTCGAAGCATCATTACTTTTGAAAATGATGATGGAGCGAAATTATAAGATCAAGAATGTTATCCTCGAAGCCGATTTGAATTTGTCTAATTCACATAGAGATAATGGTATTTCCAGTAAATTTTTGCCGTATTTACATCAGTCAGAAATTGTAAAAAAACATTTTTCACACGAAGACGATTTTTTAGAATTGTATTATATCCCTTTTTACCGTTATATAAAATTTGATGAACGAATTGGCTTTCGCGAATTGTGGAATACTTTACTTAAAAAGAAAACAAATACCTTGGACAATAAAGGATATTATCCCTTGGTCAATAAAAAAGGGAACATGAAAAATAATATTGTCAATTTAAAACCATTGGTTCATAATCAATATTATGAAGAAATTAAGCAAATCTGTAAAGCAAACAATATTAATTTTATTGCCGTAATGACACCAATGTGTGAAAACACTAAAGGGATTAACTATTTTGAAAAAGTAAAAAAGCTATATCCGGAAATTCATAATTATGAAAATGTGGTAATTGAGGATAAATATTTTTCGTCTTGCGGGCATATGAATGATACAGGAGCAAGAATGTTTACAGCTAGAATTTTAAAGGACTTTTTTAATAAGTAATGAACTTAATAGGTTTGTTTAAAGCATATAAGTCAATTTTATGAATCCTTATTTTTATATTTTCGGAACATTGTTTTTTACCGTTTACGGACAAATCGTTCTTAAATGGCGATTGAACCAATTAGGAAGTTTACCGGACGGAATAAAAGAAAAATTATTTTTTTTATTAAAAGCGCTTTTAGATCCTTTCATCTTTTCCGGTTTTTGTTCAGCCTTTTTAGCGTCACTTTGTTGGATGGCAGCTATGACACATTTCGAAATAACAAAAGCATATCCTTTTATGAGTTTGGCTCCTGCATTAGTTTTTATAATTGGAATTCTTTTTTTAGGAGAGTCTTTTGCTATTGGTAAAGTAGTTGGATTATTATTGATACTTTTGGGAATCATTGTTACCGTTAAATATTAGGAACAATGAAAAAAGGGATAATAATCCAAGAAGTGATTTGTAATTATTGTTATTCAATGCACAGCGAATTTCTTTAAAATAATAATAATAATAATAATAATAGAATTAGTTTACTTGACTTATACAATGCTTAATAATATAATACTGTTTAATAAATGGAAGAATTGAAACCTATGATATCTTTTGTAAGTCCGGTATATAAGGCTGAAAAGATACTCGAAAAATTGGTTAGTGAGATTCAAAAAGCGATGTCGATTATTGGAACAGACTATGAGATTATTTTGGTTGATGATAGAAGTCCTGATAGAAGCTGGAATGTCATGAAAAAATTATCTCAGGATTTTTCAGAAGTTAAAAGTATAAGACTAAGTAGGAATTTTGGACAACATCCAGCTATTATGGCGGGTTTATCTCAAGCCAAAGGAGAATGGGTTGTAGTCATGGATTGTGACTTACAAGATCAGCCCAAAGAAGTGGTTAAATTATATAATAAAACCAAAGAAGGATTTGATATTGTTTTGGCTAAAAGAAAAAACAGACAAGATACTTTTTTGAAAAAAATGTCATCTTTTGTTTTTTCAAAGATTTATGGATTTTTTACAGATACCAATTACGATAATGAAGTTGCTAATTTTGGCATTTATCATAATAAAGTAATTAAATCAATTTTAGAGATTTCTGATTCAATAAAGTTTTTCCCTCTATTTGTGTCATTTGTTGGTTATAATTCTATCTCAATTCCTGTTGAACATGCTCAAAGAGAAGAAGGAAGTTCAAGTTATAGTTTTTTTAAATTAGTTAGTTTAGCTTTTAATTCTATAATTTCCTTTTCGAATAAACCCTTAAAGCTTTTCGTTAAGTTTGGGCTTACCATTTCTGGAATTTCTTTTCTATTTGGGTTGTATAATATTTATTTAGCATTGACCAATCAAATTGAAGTTTTAGGATACAGTTCAATTATTGTCTCCATTTGGTTTTTATCAGGAATAATAATAACGACAATTGGGATTACAGGAATTTATGTAGGTAAAATTTTTGACCAGACAAAGAACAGACCAATATTTATTATAGATGACATAAAATGAAGATAAAAGTTTGTGAATGGGACTCTCTTTTTTTTAATAAAAAAATTGGAGAGATAGAGTTTGAGGACATAAATCAATCTTCCTCAAGTTTAAATGAATTTGATTTAATTTATAGTAAACAGCAAGAAGAAGCAATTTTTGTAATTGATGATTTTGAACATACCTACACTGAAACAAAAGTCATTTTTTCTAAAAATATTGAGAATAGTAAAAATCCGGTAAATAGCGCTATTGCTTCAGCTTTGAATACCGATATTAATATAGACCATATTTACAAATTGGCTTTTGAGAGTGGTAAGTTTAGCCGATTTAAGCTTGATGATAAATTCAGTCAGGATGAATTTGAAAAATTATATAAAATCTGGATTGATAATTCATTAGCAAAAAAAATAGCCGACGATGTATTAATTTATAAGGAAAGAGACACAGTATTAGGTTTTATTACTTATAAAATTTCAGATAATTATGCTACGATTGGTCTATTGGCTACAGATCCGAAAATGCAAGGCAAGGGAATAGGAACAATTCTTCTCAAAGCAGCTGAAGAGAGATTGACAAATGCAATGATAAATGAGTTGCGAATTCCTACTCAACTTCAAAATAAGAGCGCATGTAGTTTTTACACCAAGTTAGGATACACTATAAAAGAAAAGATAATTATAAAACACTATTGGAAAAATGATCCCATTTAACAAACCTTATCTAACCGGTAAAGAAACTCAATACATTGAGGAAGCTGTAAAGACAGGTAAGATTTCTGGAAACGGACTGTTTACACAAAAGTGTCAGACCTTTTTTGAAGAGCAATACGGCTTTAAGAAAGTACTGCTTACAACATCTTGTACAGATGCCCTGGAAATGTGTGCTATTTTAGCCAATATTCAGGCAGGCGATGAAGTGATTATACCAAGTTTTACGTTTGTATCAACCGCTATTGCTTTTGTGAGACAAGGCGCCAAAATTGTATTTGCAGATTCTTTACCAGACAATCCTAATATTGATATATCTAAAATAGAGGCATTGATAACTTCTAAAACAAAGGCAATTGTTCCAGTTCATTATGCTGGTGTAGCCTGCGATATGGATTCGATTATGGCATTGGCAGACAAATATAATTTATTGGTTATCGAAGATGCAGCCCAAGCTATCGATTCTTTTTATAAAGGTAAAGCATTGGGAAGTATCGGTCATATGGCGTCTTTTTCATTCCATGAGACTAAAAATATAATCGCCGGAGAAGGAGGAATGATTGCTATCAATGATGAAAGGTTTATTAATCGTGCAGAGATAATCTGGGAAAAAGGAACTAACCGTGCCGAATTTTTTAGAGGAGAAGTTAATAAATATGGTTGGGTAGATACCGGATCTTCTTTTTTGCCCTCTGAAGTAATTGCCGCTTTTTTGTGGGCACAAATTGAAAATCTTCAATTTATACAGAAAAAGAGAATATCACACTGGAATTATTACTATAATGGTTTGAAAACCTGGGCGCAAAAGAATAATATAAAAACCATGTCCATTCCTGACAATGCAACTAATAATGGACATATGTTTTATTTGGTATGTAAGTCATTTGAGCAAAGATCAAACTTAATAGAATATCTTAAAAAGGAATCTGTCTTAGCTGTTTTTCATTATATAAGTTTGCATTCCAGTCCTTATTATAAAGACAAACATGACGCAAGAGAATTAATAAACAGTGATTTGTTTACTGATAGATTACTTAGATTACCAATGTTCTACGAGTTAGATGTCGAAAATGTGGTAAAAAAAATTGTTAAATATGAATAGAGTGTACCAACTTTTAGGCAGTAAAAAAAACATCAATATTGCATTTGTTTTATTTGTCTTAGTTTATTTAGTTTTAGGTGTAATTTCAATATCTAATTCCGGATTACAAGTTAATAATAATGATAACTATAAAGATTTATTTGTAAAGTTTCATGAATTAGGATATTATGATGCAGTTGCACAAGGAACATCAATAGTATATAATTTTTTCTTAAGTTCTATTTTTGCAGCTACTAAAAGTGTCGATTTCAGTTTTTTTGTTTTAAATCTCTTCAGTAATTTATTTTTGCTGTTTTTTGGTTACTATTTTTGTAGTAAAACAGATACTGCAAAAAATACTTTTTTTTACATTATTTCGGGTATTTATATTCTCTATGTTTTAGACATGAGATCTTATCTGTCAGCTTCAAACGACTCATTTCTGGGTGTTTTTGTAATGATTTTGTTGTATCTGATAACAATTAAATTGTTTAAAGCAACAAATGAAAGATTGACTTTTTCTAGTATTGGTTTTGTTTTCGCGATCTGCCTTTCTGTTCGAATTACGGCAATATTATTGCTTCCGCTTATTTTTATAGCTTTATTTTATTGGATAAAAAATACAGAAGTTTCTTTTTCCAAAAGAGTGCAATTAATTTTAATGTGTTCATTGATGTTCTTTTTGACAATATTAATCCTTCATTATCCTGCTATAAAAGAAAAGCATTCCCTAAGTTATGAAGATAAAAATCCTTCAAAAGATTTAAATTGGATCCAAAGAAATTATCTGGGATTGAAAAAGATAGAATCAGGTCAGGAAAAAATGAATCGCGATGCCATTTGGATCAATACAAAGTTCGAAAAAGTTCAGGAATATCTTAAAATACACGGAGAAAATAGTCTTCCAAAAACTTTTACACAAGCTGTTATTAAAGATCCAATATTAGTTGCCAAAATCGCTTTTTTAAATATAATAACTTGTTTTGGTAGGTTTTTTCGATTTTGGGGTCTCCTATTTTTTATTCCATTCACGGTATTATTTAAGGGAGTTTTTTTTAATAAATATAAACTTCCGGCAATTTTATTTTTTAGTTTTATAGTTATTCTTTCCTCCGTATGTTTCACTTTTATGGAGTTTAGATGGTTTTATGGATATGAGATTTTGATACCAATTTCAATTTTGTATGCCATCGATAAATTTAAAATCTCTGTAGAGTCTTCTAAAATTCAAAGCGTTATAGTGATTTCTCTTTTATTAATAACATTGTTTAATGTTAAAAGCATTATTTCAATACTATAATTATGTTGAAACTAGCTTTTGTAACCCCAGAATATCCTCACCAACGTGTTCAGCATGCAGCAGGAATTGGCACGAGTATCAAGAATTTGGTTCAGGCTTTAGCCAAAAAAGGTGTGACTGTTTCAGTTTTTGTATACAGACAAAATGAAGATGCTGTTTTTATAGAAGATAATATTAAAATCCACTTAATAAAATCTCAAAAATATAAAGTTTTAGGTTGGTTTTTATATCGAAAACATATCGAAAAGTATCTTAATAAATGCATTTTGTCAGAAGGAATTGATTTGGTTGAAGCTCCGGATTGGAGTGGAATAACGGCTTTTATGAATCTAAAAGTGCCAGTAGTTATTCGTTTTCATGGAAGTGATACTTATTTTTGTCATTTAGAAAAGAGAAAACAAAAGTTTAAGAATTTTTGGTTCGAAAAATTAGCAATTGGCAAAGCTCAGACTTTTATTGCACCAACACATTTTGCAGGAGAATTATCAAAAAAACTCTTTAGTATTAAAAACAAAACAATCAGGACCATTCATCACGGATTAGATTTAGATCAATTTGTTAATACCGATCCTTCAATATATGAAGAAGGACTGATTTTATATATTGGAACAATTATTAGAAAAAAAGGAGCCTTAGAATTACCTTCGATTTTTAATAATGTTAGAAAACAATATCCTAATGCAAAACTGGTTTTAATTGGCAATGATTCTTATGATATTGAAACAAAATCTGAATCGACTTGGGGATTGGTGCAGCAAAAATGTATAGATTATAATTTACATTCTGCTGTTTCCTATTTAGGAAAAATCCCTTATCAAGAAATTCAGGAATATATTAAAAAGGGACATATTTGTGTTTTTCCAACTTTTGCAGAGACTCTAGGAATGGTGACGATTGAAGCCATGGCTTTGCAAAAACCAGTGATAAATAGTAATATTGGATGGGCTCAGGAATTGATTGTTGATGGAGAAAGTGGTTATCTTGTTCATCCCAAAAATCATAATGAGTTTTCCGATAAAATAGTAAGCCTGTTAAAGGATGAAGATTTGTGTAGTATAATGAGTAGTGCGGCAAGAACAAGAGTTGAAACTATTTTTAATATTGAAAAAATAGTAGAGCAAAATATTGATTTTTATAAAACCATAATTAGTTAATTTTGATTGTAATTTATCATAATAACAACTGTATTTCCAGAATTGAATCTAAAGAAAAAAATGCAATAATCTTTGATCGAAAGAAGTCTATTGCATTCGGATTAATGCAATTGGCGATTCAGTTTCCCGAATCAAAATTAGTCTGGTGCCACGAAAGTAATCAAGAGCAAATTAATTTAACTGCAATTCCAGAATTGATGCATCACCATAAATTGATGCTTTCTTACAATCCAGGTTCTTCTGATTATTTTGGGAAAAGAATTGGTTATATTGAAGAATCTCCATTTATCAACGTAAATAAAAAAGTGAGTTATCCCACTTGGCAAATGAGTGGTTTAGCAGGTGTTATTCATGCATCTGTTTTAATAGTTTTTAAAGATAAAATCAAGTTAGACAGTGATTTTGATTATTATTTAAATTCAATTGCTAAAGTTGGTATGCCATTGGGACTGTTTTGTTATTCAGAACCTAAACTATTGGCTCAAAGTTCAATTCAAACAACAAAATCACATGCTTCGGTATTTGTACTTTTTAAATTTGTAAAACAGCATTATAAAACACGTTGGACTATCTTGTTGCTGCTGAATTTGCTGATTTATGAGTTTCGATTGCCATTTTTAGCATTTATAGATGCACTATTTTTTAAAAACAGAAATAGTTTAGGGATTTCATTGGATAGTATTCCTGTTCAATCTAATCGATCAGTGATGCAAAATGCTACAATCGATGTTATAATTCCTACTATCGGGAGAAAAGAATATTTGTATGATGTCCTGAAAGATTTATCTCAGCAGACACATTTACCGGTAAATGTGATTATTGTCGAGCAGAATCCGCTGGAAAATAGTGTTTCTGATTTAGATTATTTGCAAAATGAAACTTGGCCATTTATAATAAAACATACTTTTACGCATCAAACAGGAGCATGTAATGCCAGAAATTTGGCTTTAAGCCAGGTAGAAAGCGAATGGGTATTTTTAAACGATGATGATAATCGATTTGAACCAGAATTAATCGAAAAAATTTTCAGAAGTATAAAAAAATATGGTGCTAAAAGTGTGACAACATCTTATTTACAGCAACGAGAAGTTCTCAAGTTTTTAATTATCCAACAATCGGGGATATTTGGTTCAGGTAATAGTTTTGTGTGTTCTGATTTATTATCAAAGCTGTCTTTTGATAAAGCTTTAGAATTTGGATATGGGGAAGACACTGATTATGGCTTGCAGATAAGGAATTTAGGAATCGATATAATTTATTTTCCAGATCCGAGTATATTACATTTAAAAGCACCAAATGGAGGATTTAGAATAAAGCCTACTTTTCCATGGTCTGCTGAAACAATGCAACCCAAACCTTCTCCTCATATTATGTACGTAAAACTTAAACATTATACGGAAGAGCAATTATTAGGGTATAAATTAGTGTTCTTTTTAAAAATGCTTAATGGGCAATCTATTTTCAAATTGCGTTCGCTTATATCATCTTTTAATAAAAAATGGGAAAGAAGCCTATATTGGGCAAAAAAATTAAATTGTTATGATTAATAAAATAATATCTAAAATTAGCCATAGAGTTAAAGCATTTAAAAAGCATCCTATGACGAAGGATGAAGTTGGATCAGCTCTTTACAGATATCTTTCTTTTAACCTCATACAAAGGGTTTATCCGAAAGAACGAATTTATAATTTCATAGGAGGAATGAAATTTTATGCTCAAAAAGGAGAGGCCGGTATTGTTGCAAATATTTATTACAAACTTTTTGATTATGAAGAATCTATTTTTGTAATAAATAATTTGAAAGAGAATGACTTATTTGTAGATATTGGTGCAAATGTGGGACATTTTTCTCTTTTGGCTGCAGGTATGTGCAAGGCTAATGTGATTGCTTTTGAACCAATTCCTCAAACATTCGAAAAATTGAATAGAAATGTGAGTTTAAATAATTTAAGCAATATAATTGAAACAGTAAATATTGGAATAGGAAAAGAGGATGCTATCCTGAATTTTACCACAAACCGAGGCGTGATGAATAGTGTTGCATCAGGAAATGAGGCACAAGTGATAGAAATTCAAGTAAAAAAACTTGATGATGTTTTAAAAAACAAATTTCCTGTTTTTCTAAAAATTGATGTAGAAGGATATGAATATTTTGTATTGCAAGGCGCTTCAGAAGTTCTTTCAAGCAAAAGTCTTAAGTTTATCATTATAGAACTGAATTTTTCAACGTCAAAGTATGGACATACTAATGAAAAAATCTTTGAATTATTGTCATTGCATGATTTTGTTCCAATAGAATATGATACTGTCACGAAACAGATTAAAATTTTACCTAGCTATAATAAAAATAAATTTAATACTATTTTTATTAAAAAAGATTCAATAGAGAATTATGCTTAAGATATATACAGACAATACTTTTATTACTCCGGCAAACAGAAGGATTATTTTTCCATTATTATTTGATTTGTGTTATATAATGAATGAAAATCTTTTGAAAAAGTATCTTTTAGTGGATACCATTCAGGAGTCGGATATAGTTATTGTTCCTGTAGATATTTCGTGGTTTTTTAAAAATAATAAAAAAAAATGGCTTTATGATTTCATTGATAAAGCCAATAGACTAGATAGGAAAGTTTGGATATATACTGCAGGTGATTTCGGGATTACGCTGAATAAAGATGTTTACACATTTAGACTTGGCGGTTTTAATAGTAAATTTGACGAAAAGACATTTATATTACCTTCTTTTATTATCGATCCGTATATAGGATTAAAGAAAGAATTCATGCCATTAAATAAACTTGACATTGCTAACATTGGTTTTGTGGGTCATGCGAATGGTTCTTATGTTAAATTGTGCAAAGAATTTTTTATTTACTGTCACTTTAACTTAAAAAGAATAATAAAAAAGAGTTTTTCAGATTATCAATCGTTTTATCCATCGAGTAGGAAACGATACCAATTTTTGACAGCACTTCAAAAAAATATACAAATCAAAACAAATTTTATTTTTAGAAACCAATACAGAGCTGGAGCAAATAATAAAGAATTAAGAGAAATAACTTCGAAGGATTTTTTTGAAAATATTAATGCCAATGCTTATACTTTTTGTTTAAGAGGGGCGGGTAATTTTTCAGTTCGTTTCTATGAAACTTTAGCTATGGGAAGAATTCCTCTGGTAATTGATACTGATTTTAGATTACCACTAAGTCATCTGATTAATTGGGAGAATCACTGTGTTATAGCTACTTCAAATAACTTCACACAGAAATTAATTGATTTTCATGAAAAAATAAGCGATTATGATTTTGAAAAAATGCAAATAAGTAATAGAGATTTGTGGGTAAAACACTTAAGTAGAGAAGCTTATTTTAATGAAATATACGCTGTTTTTTTAAAGAATTGATCTATGAAGTTTTCATTAATAGTCTGTACTTATATGCGTCCTGATGCACTGCTGAAATTGTTGCAGTCGGTTACTAAGCAATCCATTTATCCAGATCAAATTTTGATTGTTGATGGTTCTACAAGTACAGAAACACAAAAGATTCTGGAGAATAATTCCTTTCAGGATTTAAATTATTTTCTAGTTGAAAAAGAGCATCGCGGTTTGACAAAACAGCGTAATTTTGGAATATCAAAAGTATCTCAGGATTGTGAAATAGTTTGCTTTTTGGATGATGATACAGTTTTAGAAAAAGATTATTTTGAACAATTGCTACATACCTATGAGGTTTACCCGGAAGCATCAGGAGTGGGCGGGTACATTTCTAACGAAATAAAATGGGAGCCTGTTGGAGTCAATTATCAATCTAAAATAAATGAATTTTGTTTTGATGGTTGGAAAAGAAAAGAAGGAAGCCGCTTTGTCTTAAGAAAAAAAGTAGGATTAGATAGTGATTGTTTACCTGGATTTTCGCCTTTGTTTTCTCATGGAAGAAGCGTTGGCTTTTTGCCACCAAGTGATAAAATATACGAAGTTGAGCAATTGATGGGAGGCGTTTCTTCGTTTAGAAAATCGGTATTTGATAAGTTTCAATTCTCTACTTATTTTGAAGGATATGGTTTGTATGAAGATGCTGATTTTTCGTTAAGAGTTGCAAAAACAGGAAAGCTGTTTCTCAACACAAAGGCAAAATTAAATCATTATCATGAAGCTTCGGGAAGACCAAATCAGTATTCCTATGGTAAAATGGTGGTTAGAAACGGCTGGTATGTGTGGCATGTAAAAAATCCAGAACCTAAAGTAGTAGATTTTTTGAAATGGCATATAATCACAATGCTTTTGATAATAATAAGGTTTAGTAATACATTTACCACAGCAAAACGCAAAGAAGCTTTTACAGAGACAGTAGGAAGAACAGCAGGATGGTGGAGTTTGATTTTAAATAAACCCAAAAAGAGAAAATGAGAAATACAGAAAATTACACTTATGCATTATATAATGTTTTTTATGATTTCTAATTATATACAACGCATAAGATAGATTTTCTCTGAAATAGAATACAATATTTCAAGATTTCCAGAATTTAACCATTTGACTTTTGCATTTATAATGTCTCAAAATGAACCAAAAGTTGTCATAAATAAACTTTCATGAAATTTGCTATTATTACTCACGTTGCACATATTCAATTGTATGATCGATATTTTGCTTATGGACCTTATGTAAAAGAGATGAACGTTTGGGGAAAATATGTTGATGAGTTTATAATTGTTGCTCCCATTATTCAAACAGAAAAAACGACAATAGATATTCCTTATAATCACGAGAAAATTGTTTTTTTTGAGATTAATGCTATTAGCTTATTGGGATGGAAAGCTATTTTAAATGCAATTTTTAAAGGTTTAAAAATTGGCTTGAAAATTTATAAAGCAATGCAGCAAGCTGACCATATTCATTTGCGTTGTCCGGGTAATATTGGTTTATTAGGTTGTTTAGTACAAATTTTATTTCCAAATAAACCAAAAACGGCCAAATATGCTGGAAATTGGGATCCAAATGCAAAACAGCCTTGGAGTTATCGTTTGCAAAAATGGATTTTGAGCAACACGTTCCTGACAAGAAACATGCAGGTTTTAGTTTATGGTGAATGGGAGAACAGTTCTAAGAATATTAAGCCTTTTTTTACAGCAACCTATTCAGAATCGGATAAGGCACCAATGAAAAAAAAAGACCTGAAAGGGGAAATAAAATTTATTTTTGTCGGAACATTGGTTTCTGGAAAAAGACCTTTGTATAGCGTACAATTAGTTGAAGCGCTAGTAAAAAAGGGATACAACGTGACATTACAATTATATGGCGAAGGTCCAGAACGCAAGTTGTTAGAGGATTATATTGTTACCAATAATTTAGAAAATTATGTAGCACTAAAAGGAAATCAAAATCAGGAAGTTGTTACTGAAGCATATCAAAACAGTCACTTTGTTGTTTTGCCTTCTAAAAGTGAAGGCTGGCCAAAAGTAATTGCCGAAGGGATGTTTTGGGGATGCATTCCAATTGCTACTTGTGTTTCCTGTGTGCCATTTATGCTGGATTACGGAAAAAGAGGAGTTTTGTTAGAAATGGATTTGGAATTAGATATTCAACAATTAGAAGCCATTTTAAACAGCGAAATGTTTTTTGATGATAAGCGAATAAAAGCGTCAGAATGGTCGCAAAAATACACTTTGAATGTTTTTGAAGAAGAAATAAAAAAATTATTAAGAGAATGAAGCATACTGCCAAAACAAAAATTTTTAAAGGATTATCTGTCTTACCAGATAAATTAGGATATAGTATTTATCATCTTTTGCAAAACATTGGAGGAAATCAATCTTTTGAGTCTAAAGTGAAATCTACCAAAAATACTTATGAAACGGTAGTACAGATTTTAAGCAAAAACAGCATAAGTCTTTTAGATAAGAAAATTGCAGAATTGGGGTCAGGTTGGGTTCCAATTTTTCCATATCAATTAATAATTGACGGAAAAGCCAATAAAGTGGACACTTATGATATTAACGAACATTTTAGTAAAAAGGAAATAGAGCAATTAAATTCTTTTTCTTCAAATAATCATGATCTAGTATTTGAGAAAAAGGGAAAATATAATTTACTCAAAGACGTTTCTTATTTTCCAAATACAAACATTTGCGATGGAGATCTTAAGGATATTGATTTGGTTTTATCCCGATTTGTTTTAGAACATGTAACACCAAAAGATTTATTCGAAATCCATGATTTTCTGTATTCAAATATGAAACCGGGAGCATTAATCTTGCATCTAATTTCCCCAAGTGATCATCGAGCTTACTCAGATTCATCTCTTTCACTACAGGATTTTTTAAAATATAGTGAAGAGGAATGGAATAAGATTCAGACAAAATTTGATTACCATAACAGACTTAGACTGCCACAATATTTGGAGATTCTAAGCAAGAATTTCGAAATATTATATTTTGAACATGATAAAATTAACGAAGATTCTGAGAGTTATAAAAAATTTAAGAAATTAAATATTCACGAAGATTTCAGCAGTTTTAGTGATCAGGAATTAATGGCAGGAAGTATAAATATACTTTTGAAAAAAAAGGATAAATGAGAATTGTCCAAATTATAGATTCCTTAGAAGCTGGCGGAGCTGAGCGTATGGCGATCAATTATGCCAATGCATTAGCACACAGAATAGAATTCTCAGGTTTAATCGCAACTCGTAGAGAAGGAATACTTTTAGATCAGTTGGATAAAAAAGTCCAATATTTATATTTGAAAAAAAAGAGAAAAATTGATTTTAATGCAATTTTCAGATTAAGAAAATATATTAAAAAATATAAGGTTAATGTCATTCATGCCCATAGTTCATCTTTTTTTATGGCAGTTTTAGTAAAGGTGATTTTGCCTGAAATAAAAATTATTTGGCATGATCACTATGGAGTCTCACAGGATTTATCGGTAAGAAAAAATTTAGGACTCAAATTTGGATCGTTTTTTTTTGCCGGTGCAATTGCAGTAAATTCAGCGTTAAAAAACTGGGCAGAATCGTATTTATGGTGTTCAAATATCTCTTATTTTCCAAACTTTATAGATGATTATAAAAAGTCAGATGAAAAAATATTTTTAGAAGGGTCTGAAGGAAAAAGAATTATTTGTGTGGCAAATTTACGGCCTCAGAAAAATCATAAATTACTGATAAATGCAGCAAAATCTATAAAAGATAAGTTCCCAGATTGGAGTTTTCATTTGTTTGGAAAGGATTTTAATGACGCATATTCTGATACTTTAAGGGAAAAAGTAAAAGATTTAAAACTTCAGAATGTTGTCTATTTTTATGGAACAACTTACAATGTTAGTTCGGCTCTGGAACAATGTGACATAGCAGTTCTTCCATCACTTTCGGAAGGACTTCCGTTAGCTATTTTAGAATACGGGTCGCATAAATTACCAGTTGTGGTTACGGATGTTGGCGAAATTTCCAAAATAATTACATCTGACAAGCTTGGCTTAATGGTGAATTCTAATGACTTAAATCAGTTTGAAGAGTCAATTCGCCGATTAATCGAAAATGAAAATGAGAGAATAGAAATGGGATTGCGATTAAACGCTCATATACAAATAAATTTTAGTCAAAAATCGATTATTGATAAATATGCTTTATGGTTGAGTTCCTTGATTAATTTTGTTACAAAAAACACGCTATAAAATTTAGATGAAAAACTTGCAGTTATCTTATACTAAGATCTTAATAATACACGCGTTAATTGCTTTTGCAGTTTTTGCAGTTCCATTTTTATCTAAAATTTATGCTCTTTTAATGCCCATAGTGGGTTTTTATATTGTTTACAGAACAAAAAATAAAGGTAATGAAGTGCTTTTGGTTGCTGCTTATATGGTGGGGGCTGAGGTTTTTTTGAGAATGACAGGAGGGAATTTTAATAATGAATATGTCAAACTTTCGGTCATTGTTTTTATGTTTATTGGTATGATTTACAGTAGTCTTTCTTCAAACTCACTGATTTATGTTTTCTTTTTGATCTTATTAATTCCAGGGATTTTAATAACAACTGTTGCTGCAGACTATGATCAAGATATTAAAAAATTATTAGTTTTTAATTTGTCAGGACCTTTATGTCTTGCAATTTCTGCTATTTATATGCTTAATCGAAGGATTTTATTTTCGGATTTGCAAAAAGTACTTACCTTAATTGGGCTGCCCATTCTTACAACAACGGTTTATTTATTTTTATACAATCCAAGCGTAAAAGACGTTGTGACCGGAACGCAATCTAGTTTTGAAACATCAGGAGGTTTTGGACCTAATCAGGTTTCAACTATTTTAGGGTTAGGAATGTTTGTTTTCTTTACTCAATTAATTTTATTCTCAAAATCAAAGAAAGAGATTTTGATGAATGCTTTTTTGTTAACGTTTGTGAGCTATCGAGCAATTGTAACTTTCTCAAGAGGAGGCGTTATTACTGGAACAGTTATGATTCTTCTTCTGTTGTTTTTACTGTATTATTTTTCTAATGCAAAAGGTAAAAGTAAGTTTAGCTTGGTTTTTATTTTGACAGCTTTATTGGCATTTGCAATTTGGACTTATAGTTCTTTACAAACAAGAGGTTTAATTAATAAAAGATACGCAAATGAAGATGTAAGGGGAAGAGTTAAAAAAGACCGTTTAGGAGGTAGAGAAGAGATTATGGGGACGGAGATAAAGCTTTTTCTTGAAAATCCTATTTTTGGCGCTGGTGCTGGAATGGGAAAACAATTGAGAAAAGAATCGTTTGGTATAGAGGCAGCTTCTCATAATGAAATCACACGTATGTTAAGTGAGCATGGTTTATTTGGTATTTTCGGACTCTTAATACTTTTTATTAGCCCATTTATTTTTTATATAAATAATAAGCATCATCTGTATTTTTTCTCCTTTTATTTTTTTTGGCTCCTAACAATTAACCATGCGGCAATGCGAACAGCAGCCCCTGCATTTGTATATGCATTATCGCTTCTTTTTGTGCAGGTGAAAATTCCTGAAGAAACAGAAAATTAATAGATTAGTTATATTTTTTTGCGATACATTTGCTTTGCCCTAACCCAATTAAAACCTACAAATGATGTTCTCAAAAAAGAAAATGCATTTCGAAATTTCAGAAAGGAAAATATTGCTCCTTTCTTTCGATGCTATTTTTATTTTATCCGCGTTATATCTATTAAGCTCAGTATTTGACTATCATTATTTTGAATTTGATATTCACAGCTCGTTGAGTATCCTTTTACTAATTGCCTATCTTTATAGTTTCGGAGTAATTTTTGAAATCTATAATTTACAAGTGGCAAGCAATCAGCTTCAGATTCTGCAGAATGTCGTTTTTACTGTCACTGCCACTGTTCTAGCTTATTTGTTTACACCAATTCTTTCTCCCGTATTGCCAAAACAGAGGCTCGTTATACTAATATTTTATTTTACAATATTAATTGCACTGTTGCTATGGCGTTTATTTTACTGCTATTTTCTAGCCTCTCATCGTTTTTCTCAAAGTGTAGTTTTGATTTGTGACCAAAGCGAAGTTGAAGAATTAGTTTTAGGATTAGAGAATGTCGATCCGCATTATAAAATTATTGGTTTTGTAAACTCCGATTCTATTGCAGATGAAAATCTAGATTTTCATTACGTAAAAGAAATAAAGAAGGATGCACTAGAGCATTTTGTATTGACACATCATGTTTCGGAAATCATTATTGCTTCTCAAAATACAGATGGTATCACTCCAGATTTATATCAGCAATTGCTTCATTTATTAGAAAAAGGAGCTAGTATACGAGAATATACTCAGGTTTACGAAAGTAAAACACAACGAATCCCAGTACATCATATAGAAAAAGATTTTTATAGATTTTTTCCCTTCAGCAGAAGTAATAGCAATAAACTTTATTTGTCTTTTGTTCGGCTTATAGAAATCATGTTTTCTGTTTTTGGGTTATTAATATCCCTAGTTTTTATACCAATAATTTTTCTGTGCAATATCTTTGCAAATAAAGGAAGCCTTTTTTATACTCAAGAAAGGGTGGGAAAAAATGGAGATATTTTCAAGATCTATAAGTTTAGGACAATGACAGAGAATTCAGAAACCAATGGAGCTGTTTTTGCTGTTCATAATGATAAAAGGGTTACTCCGTTTGGTAAATTTATGCGAAAGTCAAGAATCGATGAATTGCCTCAATTTATTAACGTTTTAAAAGGAGACATGGGCGTAATTGGTCCAAGGCCTGAGCGTCCTTTTTTTGTTGAAGAAATCGCAGCTGTAATGCCTTTTTATGAAACGCGCCATGTAATTAAGCCTGGACTTACAGGATGGGC
>Ga0182006_1000349_pt1 | contig 38806 bp, 34 predicted proteins | sample Sormic07211104_1_FD_123022 | JGI IMG/M metagenome (GOLD analysis project Ga0182006, IMG submission 123022) | Rhizosphere microbial communities from Sorghum bicolor, Mead, Nebraska, USA - 072115-104_1 MetaG | ecosystem: Host-associated > Plants > Roots > Rhizosphere | place: USA: Nebraska...
AACAGGCCGGATAGATAAAAACTCCGCTTTGCCTCCGGGGCATAATGCGGCTTTTTATCCTTCGGCATCTTTAAGCTCCGTTTTTTCTGATTATACCACCCTGCCCGATTTTATCTCTTTTGCGAAGCTGAGGGCTTCATATGCAAACGTTAAGGATCCTGGTCTGGGTACACTGGATTACATAGGTGCTACGCCGTTGCAAACTTATCCTTTGAGTTATGGCGCAGAGTATACGTCATCCTATGGTGGTCCGGGTTATGGATTGTCATCAACTTACAGTATCAAGCCCTCTTATAATAACCAATCTGCGGCTTATTACACGGATAACCTGATTGACATCAATTCAATTAAAGCACAAAGCAGGACCAATTATGAGCTGGGAGCCGATTTGAAATTCCTGAACAATCGTTTGGGTTTAGAAGGGACCTGGTTCAGGTATGTTGACGGACCAAAAATCATTAAACAAGCTATTACTTCTGCTACGGGTTTCACTACAAATACCATCAACGGAAGAAAAACACAAAACCGTGGCGTAGAATTGAGTTTGTCGGGTGCACCGGTAAGCAATGAGCGTTTTGGCTGGGATGTATTGGTAAATTGGTCTACCTATAAGCAGACCTATAAGGAACTTGCCCCGGGAGAAACTTATGTAGATCAGTTTTTCAAAACAGGCGACCGGATTGATAATATATATGGTTCAGTTCTCGCCAAAACACCAGATGGAAAAGTGATCCATACCTCCAGCGGTACCCCAATTGCTTTGCCTGTGAACCAATTGTTAGGTCACGCTGATCCAAACTGGGTTTGGAGTATCAGCAACAAGTTCAGGTACAAAAATTTTAGTTTCAGTTTCCAGCTGGATGGAAAAGTTGGAGGTGTAATGCAGGATTATGTGCGTCTTAAATCTTTCCAGGGCGGACGTCAGATCGAGACCGTTCAAGGAAAAATGGGAGAAGCCCGTTACCAGGATTTTCTTCATGTAAATGATAAGAATTATAAAGGAACCTGGGTAGGTGATGGTGTTGTGGTTGCCAATAACGGAAAGATCAAATTTGATCCGGTTACAGGTGTGATCACCAATTACAATGAGCTCACTTTTGCACCCAATACCACACCACAGTTGTTACAGGATTATATAGGGGTTTTCTACAATGCGAAAGAAAATACCATGATGAGCCGGACGTATGCAAAACTCAGGGAGGTGACCATAGGTTACCAATTGCCTAAAAAACTATTGTCCAAGACATTTATCCGTACGGCTGGTATTTCGGTGGTTGGCAGGAACCTGCTTTATTTCATCAACTCTACTTATAATGATGTTGATGTTGATCAGTACTCGGGGCGCGAGGCAACCTCAGGCTTGCAAACACCAACTACAAGAAGTATCGGATTTAATGTAAATGTTACTTTCTAATCTATAAATAAGAAGATCATGAAGAAAATATATAGTATTGTTTTTCTTTTCATCGCCCTGGTTGCGGCCAGTGGTTGTAAAAAAGAATTTGAAGATAAATTCAAGAATCCAAACCAGGCTGAGCACGTGCCGCCTGACCTGATCTTTACGGGGATCATCAATGACATGTACGAAGCACCATTTGGAGGTTCTGAACGCTGGGGTCAGTATACAGCTGCAAATTATTTCTATTATAACACCAACAACTATGACTGGACCGGGGCAACCCTGGATTATCCAACAGTAAAAAACATTATGAAAATGGAAGAGGAGGCGAACAGACAGGGTGGAGCAGTGGCAAAACCTTATCTGGCTCTGGCTAAATTCTTCAAAGCTTATTTCTTTGTGCGGATGAGCTTAAAGGTTGGGGATTTGCCGATGACTGAAGCATTAAAAGGAGCTGCTAATCTGAAACCAAAATACGACTTACAGAAAGACATTTTTAAACAGGCACTGAGCTGGCTGGAAGAATCCAATAATGATTTGAATGGATTGATCACCGCTGGAAATACGGAACTCAGAGGAGATTTTTATTTAAAGAACAGCCTTCCTGCCTGGCAGAAAGTGGTCAATAGCTTTCATTTGAGAACACTTTTGCAGTTAAGCAAGAAGGTGGATGACGCCGATTTGCAATTGAAGCAGCAGTTTGCCGCCATACTGTCCAATCCTGCAAAGTACCCACTTATGGAAAGTATGTCAGATAACCTGCAGTATGTATATAACGAAAGCGCGAATAAATATCCAAATAATAAAGACAACCTGGGTAATGATGCTTTGCGGTATAACATGGCAGCCACCTATTTAAATACACTGTCAACGCTTCATGATCCCAGAGCCTATATGGTCGCGGAACCAGCCTGGGGCATTGCCAAAGAACATAATTATGTATTGACGGATTTCAGGAATTTTGTTGGAGCGAGTTCTGGTGAAGATCAGGGTGTCATGCTGGATAAGGTCCAAAAGGGAATGTATTCGCTGATTGGCCGTTATCGGTATTACAGCGGTTATACGGCCGAGAATACATTCATTATCAGTTATCCTGAGCTTTGCTTCAATATAGCAGAAGGGATCAACCGCGGCTGGGCCACCGGAGATGCAGCATCCTGGTATAAAAAGGGAATCCAGGCATCCATGGGCTTTTATGGTATAAAGGAAGGGGCTAATACCGTATACTTCGCAAAGAAGGATGGGAAAGCGGGCGATTATGATAGTTTTACCATCAATTTCTCTTTCGAAGATGACTATTATACGCAGTCGGCAGTTAAATATGCGGGCAACAATACAGATGGGTTAAATCAAATCCTGACGCAGAAATACCTGGCTTTTTTCCGGAATTCTGGATTTGAGGCCTATAACCAATATCGCCGTACAGGTGTTCCGGGTTTTCTGACAGGACCGGGAACAGGTAACAGCGGCAGAATCCCGTTAAGATTTCAATACCCTGCCGTAGACAGGACAACGAACGGAGACCAACTGAGTATTGCTGTCAGCAGGCAGTATGGAGGAGTTGATGACATCAACCTTGCTCCATGGATCGTTAAGTAACCTATATCAACCACGCTCTGTAAGCCGGCAGTATTCTTATTGCCGGCTTATTCTTTTTCCGTCAGGTATTTCCAATATCGTCTTGGAACGTGGCGCACATGCAGTTTTGTGTTTTTACGGGCTTTTATATTGGTGCTTTTAAAATAATCTTTCCAGAGTGCGGCGTATAAAGGCTCTTGTTCTGAAGTAATCTTGTCTCTTTGTAGCTTTAGATTCTTCTCCTCTTCCTGATTTAAACAGATTTCCTCTACCTTATCCAGGTTATAATAAATACCATAGTGCCGTTTATAGTCATAGATAACCCAGGACTGATCAGCATAGCGATCTTTAAAATGTTTCATGATGAGCGGTATGACATTAAAATCGGGGTCTATTCCACAATAGAACAATCCATCCGAACTCTGCTGAAAACGGATAAACGCTTCCATCCGGTGCTTTTCTCTTTCTACTTTTCTGGCGTAGCCGGCAACCGCCAGTACATGAGGGTTACCATAATTTTGTGTTACATCGGAGGGGTTGCTGAAAATGTACCGGCAAAATTCAAAAAGATCTCTAAAAGCTTCAGGTATTTCTGACAAGTAAGCACAATAAAATCTGCGGAGCCATGTGGCTGAAAGTTTTCTATTCAAAGCTTTCCATACACGGTCTGCTTTCTCGGGATCGTTATCTATCCTGTGTGACGCGGTAAAGACATCAGGCTGGTAGCATTCAGCTGTGGTTAAGATGAGGTTGGAAGGCCGCCGTTCATGGTATTCGAACACTGCGGTAAGTAATCCCTCCAAAGAACCGTCAAAAACGTAGATCATTGCCCTGGAAATTAAAATAGATTCAATTGCTGAATATCGTTTTTCAAATATTTGCTTTGGCTTTCTGCCAGGATAAAAGATTTAATCTGTGTGGCCTGATAGTCCCTGAACATAGGGGGGCTGTCTGTGCAGGTGATAAAATACTTTGCCCTGTTATAGGATACGCCAATTTTTTTCAGCTGATCTATCCGCAGTCTTCCAAACTTTCTTGCCTGAACAATTTTTCTGGCGGAACTTACTCCAATCCCCGGAATGCGAAGTATCATTTGGTAAGAAGCAATATTGATGTCTACCGGGAAGAACTGGAGGTTACGCAATGCCCAGCTGAGTTTAGGGTCTATATCCACATCCAGGTGAGGATTGGCATCATTTAAAAGTTCATTGACATGAAAACCATAGAACCGCATCAGCCAGTCGGTTTGGTAAAGGCGGTTTTCCCGGATCAGCGGTGGTTGTGTTCCCAATAAGGGAAGTCTGTTGTCTGTACTGATGGGAATATAGCCTGAATAATAGACTCTTCTCAGGGAGAAATTCTTATAGAATTCGGCTGCGGTGTGCATAATATCTTTGTCTGTTTCCGGGGTTGCCCCAATCACCATTTGGGTGCTCTGCCCTGCAGGAACAAACTGCGGAACGCTTTTAATGACTTTCTTTTCTTCTTTAAACTGAATAATTTGTCTTTGCACATCTCCGAGCGGCTTGATCACTTCTTGATGACTTTTATCGGGGGCCAGTAATTTAAGACCCGCCTCTGTAGGCATTTCCAGGTTGATGCTCATTCTGTCAACATACATTCCCGCTTCCCTAACCAATTCTTCACTCGCGCCGGGAATGGTCTTCAGGTGAATATATCCGTTGTACCTTTCTTCGAGCCGAAGTTTTTTGACGACTTTTAATAGCCGTTCCATAGTGAAGTCTGCATTTTTAAAGATTCCTGAACTTAAAAATAAGCCCTCGATATAATTCCTGCGGTAGAAATTCATCGTCAATTGGACCACTTCATCGACGGTAAAGGCTGCCCTTTCAATGTCATTGCTTTTGCGGGAGACACAATAAGCACAATCAAAAATGCAATGGTTGGTGAGCAGAATCTTTAGAAGAGAAACACAGCGCCCGTCTTCAGTATAAGTATGACAGATGCCCGAACTGTGGCCATTACCTAGCCCCTTGTTGTCATTTTTTCTTTTGCTTCCGCTGGATGAGCAGGAAACATCATATTTGGCAGCATCGGCAAGGATGCTTAACTTCTCTCTAATTCGTTCAGACATACACCAGGCTTTGTTAAACAAAGGTAGTGTTTTTGCTAAAAAAATTAGTATTATTATTTAATGCCTTCCCATTCTGCGTAGAACTGATCCAGGTAACTGAGCATAAATTGATGTCTGTTTTCTGCCATTTGTTTCCCGGCTGGGGTTTTCATCAGGTCTTTAAGCAACAACAATTTCTCATAAAAATGGTTGATGGTGGGGGCTGTGGTGTTTTTATATTGCTCTTTGCTCATATGCAGATTGACCTCAATTTCAGGATCATATAAAACCCTGTTCTTAAAGCCCCCATAAGTAAAAGCGCGTGCGATACCTATGGCTCCAATGGCATCAAGACGATCTGCATCCTGTACAATGTCCAGTTCTTTGGATTGAAAGGTCAGTTTTCCGAAGCTGGCCTTAAAGCTGAGGTTTTTAATGATTTGCTGTACCTGTTCAATCACTATAGCGTCAAGTTTGAGGCTTTCCAGAAAGTTACCGGCCATTTGTGGTCCGATTTCTTCATCTCCGCCGTTAAATTTACTATCTGCTATGTCATGGAGAAGTGCCGCCAGGGCGACGATCAGCTCATCACCCTGTTCCTGTTTATTGATGTGCTGAGCAGTTTTATAGACCCTTTCAATATGGAACCAGTCATGCCCGGCTTCTGCTCCGGACAGCGTTTTTTTTACAAAATCGATGGTTTTGTTAATGATCTCTATATTGTTCATCGGATGGATCAGGTTCTAATTTTTTACTGGTCTTTCATGCTCCGGTCTTCTGCTGCCGTCATACAATTCGTATTCCAGCATACGGCAGTCCAGTTTTCCATTATAGAATTCGATTTTACGTGAGGCTTTTAGCCCGATCTTCTTTGCCAGATCCGGATTTCCGGTAAAGATATAACCAGAATAGCCTTTGCAGTGCTGTTTCATAAAGTCGCCCATTCGCTTATAGGTGGCTTCCAGTTTAGAATGCTCTCCCAAGCGTTCTCCGTATTCCGGATTAAAGACCACAATACCTCTGCCGCCTTCAGGTACCTTGGTATCTGCAAAGTCGCAAACTTCAAATGTAATTAAGGTATCCACACCGGCAGTTTTTGCGTTTCTGCGGCTTACATCTACGGCATCTTCAGAAATATCAGTAGCGATAATGTTAAGCTCAATATTCTTGATCACCTGGTCTTTAAGTATCCTTCTTTCGGCAAAGAAGACCTCTTCATCGTAACCCAGGATATGCATAAAGCCATAATTCATTCTGAACAGACCCGGGCGTCTGTTGGTGGCAATCAGGGCTGCTTCAATGGCCAGGGTCCCGGAACCGCACATTGGGTTTACAAAGGGAGATTTTCTATCCCATTTTGTACTTAATATGGCACTTGCAGCAAGGGCTTCCAGCATGGGTGCTTTTCCTGGGATTTTGCGGTAGCCGTGTTTGGCCAGAGTTTCTCCGGAAGTATCCAGGAAAATGTCGGCTTCACTGTCTTTCCAGTATAAATGGACTACAGTTTTATTGGCATCAGAACCAGAATTTGGCCGGATGTTTTTCTTTGCCCGGAAGCGATCGACAATCGCATCTTTTACTTTCAGGTTGGCAAATAATGGGGTTGTAATGGTTGGGTTATCCACATTAGAGGTTACCGAGAAATAACCGGAAAAATCAATGAGTTCTTCCCAGGGCATTTCGACCAGCTGCTGGTATAATTCTTCAGGATTATTGGCCTTGAAGCTGTTTAAACAGTATAAAATCTGGCTGGCGCAACGCAGGTTGAGGTTGAGTTTTATACACTCTGTTAAGGTGATATTTAGCTCTACACCGGTGGGAAATTCCCTGATAATAGTGTATCCCAGGTCTTTAACTTCTTCCGCCAGATAGGAAGACAGTCTTTTGTTGCAGGTTACGATAACCTTATTCTTTGTGTGGAAAACTTGCATAATTTATTGTGCGAAGTTATCAATAAAAATATAGAGATTTGAACTTGAAAGTAGAATATAAGAGTATTTGTTATGGAATTAAAAGGAAAAGTGCACGAAATCGGTGCATTACAGCAAGTGAGTGAGACTTTTAAAAAACGTGATCTGATCATAGAGTACGCTGAAAACCCTACTTATCCGGAATATATCAGATTTGAGGCTTTGCAAGATAAAACTGCATTATTTGATAGTTTGAAAGTGGGTGACAATGTAGAGGTTGCCTTCAATTTACGCGGTCGCCCGTGGACGGATAAAACCGGTAAAGTTTCTTATTTTAACAGTTTAGTAGTATGGCGTATCAATGCATTGAACAATGCTGCTGCCGCTACTCCAGAATATGCTCCGCCTGTAGATTTAAACAGTGCACCCGGTGAGGAAGATGACCTGCCATTTTAAAGATCTTTTTTAAGGAAACAATTTTGAACTAGGAGCGCCGGGATTTATCCCGGTGCTTTTTTTATGGCTTTTTTTTGGAAAATTCTGTACAGCTGCTTCAAGACTAACGATATCAGGTCCGCTGAAGAAGCAGACAGATCTCTGAGGTCTTTCCGCAGTGTACGAGAATTTTCCGTAGCAAATTGCAGAGGGGGGCGGTGACCGGGCAGGATGCAGAGCAGATTTGTTTCAACCTTAACCAACTTGACAGGAAAATTGTTCATTCGAAAAAAAATCCGGGTTAGGTTTTTTTGAAACTTCTTATCGCCAGAAAAGCGCTCAGCAGCATCAGTGCCGCACCAACAAAATAAGGTGCGCCAGGTAAATAGACCGGAGCTTTGGCATTGGTAAAGTAGTAAAAGATATAGGTCATAAACCAGGGGCCGAAAATAGAGCTCAGGCTCATTAAACTGGTTAAGCCGCCTTGCAGTTCTCCCTGTTCGTTTGCCGGAACCTGGTTGGTCATAATACCTTGCAGTGCCGGGCCGGCAATGCCACCTAAAGCATAGGGTACCATATAGGCAAACATCATCCAGCTCTTGTTGGCCAGGCCAAAAAGGACCATGCCTATGGCGTAGAGCGTGAGGCCAATCCAGATGCTGCGTTCCTGTCCAAGTTTGGGAATCGCAATCCGGATCAGGCCGCCTTGTACAACAGCGATCATGAGTCCGATGAAACCTAAAGAATAGCCCACCAGATCCTCACTCCATTTGAACTTTTGCATGGTGTAAAAGGTCCATACACTTTGCACGGCATGCCCGGCAAAATACACAACGAACAAGCATACCGACAAATTGATCACGGAGGGGTATTTTCTAAGTTGTATCAGGGTACCTAATGGGTTACATCGTTTCCAGTCCAGGGGGCGGCGATGTTCTTTGGATAAAGACTCCGGAAGGATGAAGAAACCATATAGCGCATTGATAAAAGCGAGGGCTGCTGCAGCATAAAAGGGATAATGGGTGTCTATTTTTCCCAGAATGCCTCCAATCACAGGGCCAAGGATAAAGCCAAGACCAAAAGCCACGCCGATCATTCCAAAGTTTTGGGCACGTTTTTCAGGTGTACTGACATCTGCAATATAAGCGGAAGCTGTAGTAAAACTGGCACCGGTGATCCCCGCAATGATCCGGCCTGCAAACAGCCAGCCAATGGTGGGTGCAAAAGCAAGGAACAGATAATCGATCCCGAATCCCAGTAAAGAAAAAAGGAGTACAGGCCTGCGGCCATATTTATCACTTAAGTTGCCAACCAGGGGTGCACAAAGAAACTGCATGACGGCATAGGCCACCAGAAGCAGGCCGGAAATCCTGGATGCATCGCTGACATTGCCGTGAATGAGACCTTCAATGAGCTTAGGGAAAACAGGTATAATAATGGCTAGACCTATTACATCAATCAAAAGAGTAATGAAAATAAAACTTAGTCCTGCCGGACGCTTTTCTTGTTGAATCTGGTTCATAACCTCAAATGTAATTAAATCACTAAACAAGATGCGGCCAGCAGATGTTATAATTTAAAAATAAAGAATGATGTATAAGCTGAAAATTATATCTGCTACTGTACGACCTGGGAGGAAAGGTCCGGTAATCGCTAAGTGGATAGCGGACATTGCATGCCGAAATGAAGAGTTTGATGTGGAGCTGCTGGACCTTGGAGAGGTAAAACTTCCGATGATGGATGAGCCCAATCACCCCTCACTTCAGAAATATCAGCATCAGCATACCAAAGACTGGAGTGCTAAAATTAACAGTGCAGATGCCTTTATTTTTGTGACCGGGGAATATAATTTTGGATATCCTGCTCCATTGAGAAACGCGCTGGAATATCTGCAAAAGGAATGGGCATATAAGGCGGCGGGTATAGTCAGTTATGGAGGTATCTCTGCAGGTACGCGGGCGGCCAACAGTTTAAAAGGGGATCTTGCTACCTTAAAGATCGTTCCCCTGGCAGACGCCGTATTTATTCCATTTTTTGCAAAACTGATTAATGAGCAGAATGAATTTATACCAGGTGAGATCTCTTTAATTGCTGCAGATAATATGCTGAAAGAGTTGCTCCGCTGGACAAGGGCCTTGAAAACGATGCGGGAATAAGGTCTGAAAAGGCTAAGCCTTTAAGTTAAAAAGTGTTAAAAACACAGCTTTCTGTTCATGCTTCGTTAATTTTGAATAGATCATGAAGAAAAGGAGCTTTTGGCTGATTACCGCGCTGATGACTATTGCGCTGGTAGGTGTGGTTGTAATGCAGTTATATTACATCAGGCAGGCCTATGAACTAAATTCTGAGGTGTTTAAACAGAATGTTAATCAGGCCTTAACTGCCGTAGTGAACAAAGTACAGCGGAGGAATGCCGCCAGTCTGATCACACGGAAGGATTTTGAATGGAGGTTGAAGAGGGAGAAGGAGCAGCGTGATAAAGAAAAAATGATAGCTGGTCTGGAAGAACGTTATAAGGAGGAGGAAAGAAAACGCAAATTTGAACAGCAACGCATGATCATTGATGACCTGAATCTCCAGGACAGCATCATCAGGGCGGTATATTTAAACCCGACCATCATTTCAGAGGCCGATTATATTGCTTTGAGCAGTCAGTCAACTACACCTTTAAATGTCGATGTAAGTGTCGCTTTTGATTCAGATTTGAATGTTGTTGGCGGCAATGTTAGGAAGACATTTATGCTTTCCAGGGCAAGAACATTTAGCATGCGCCCTTATAAGCTTCCGGATAGCATCCGCTACCTGGTTTATAATAAACTGGATGGTAAGCCCTTGAAAGTATCTGTTGCTACTGTGGATGGTAATGCTGCCCTTAGGTTTAACAGAGATGATACTCTGGCAAAAAGGCGTTATGAGCGGGAAATGAAGCAATTGAAAGCAGATACCATTCCATTGTTCAACTCCAGTAATTTCAATTTGGTAGAGGAAACAGCAAAGGAGATGGAAAGAGGTGATGTTCCGATTACCCAAAGAATTTCAAAAGATGTTCTGGATACCCTTATTAAAAGAGAACTGGTCAATAATAATATTGACCTTCCCTATGATTTCTGGGTGAAACTGGTCAATAGGGATTCCTTGCTGTATAAGAAAGTATCAAACGCAGCAGCAGAGGTTTTGCCCTCCAATACCTATCAGACAACTTTATTCAGCAATGATATTTTAAGAGATCCCGGAATGCTCTATGTCAGTTTTCCGAATAAAAGTGAGGCCATTTTTAGCAATATGGGGGTTACCCTTGCCTCCTCGGGTGGTTTGTTGCTGGTGCTGATCTTTATCTTTTCTTATACGCTTTACGCCATATTAAGGCAAAAGAAAATCTCAGAGATGAAAACGGATTTCATCAACAACATGACGCATGAATTTAAAACTCCGGTAGCGACAATTATGATTGCCAGTGAGGCGCTTAAAGATCCGGAGATCGTAGAAGATAAAAGCCGCATTAAACGGCTTGCGGGAATTATTTATGATGAAAATGTCCGTTTAGGCAACCATATTGAGCGGGTACTGAGTATCGCCAGGCTGGAGAAAAACGAGCTCCACCTTGAGAAAACAGAGGTCGATATGAATGATTTGATTGCTGCGGTGGCAGACAGCATGAGCCTGCAGCTGCAGAAAAGAAATGCGACATTAACACTCAACCTGGATGCAGCACATCCGGTAGTTGAGGGAGATGAGTTACACCTTTCCAATGTGATCTATAACCTGATCGACAATGCAAATAAATACAGTATGGAAAGTCCTGTAATTGAAATTACTACGAAGAATACCCCGCGAAATCTCTTTATTCAAATTACCGATCATGGAATTGGGATGACGAAAGATCAGACCAAGCGGATTTTCGATCAGTTTTACCGGGTTCCAACCGGAAACCTGCATGATGTAAAAGGCTTTGGTCTGGGTTTAAATTATGTGCAGGATATAGTTACTCAGCTGGGCGGAAATATTAAAGTGCAGAGTGAAAAAGACAAAGGAAGTGTTTTTGAAATAACTTTACCATTAATTTAAATATCTTTATATATGCTCAAAAAAATTCTACTTGTGGAAGATGATCCGAACCTGGGCCTGCTCTTACAGGATTATCTGCAGTTAAAAGGTAAGTTTGATGTTGTGTTGTGTGTTGACGGGGACGAAGGTTTGCGTGCATTTCATAAGCAGAGCTTTGACCTTTGTATCCTCGATGTGATGATGCCTAAAAAAGATGGTTTTACGCTGGGTAAAGAAATCAGGAAGATCAATCAGCATGTACCTATTATTTTTGCAACGGCCAAAGCAATGATGGAAGATAAGGCTTCTGCTTACGACCTGGGGGGGGACGATTACATTACCAAGCCATTTAGAATAGAAGAATTGCTGCTTCGCATCAATGCTTTATTGAAAAGGGTATCAGCCGCAAGAGAATCTGATGAGAAGGAGCCCCAGCAAACCCAGTTCGAAATTGGGAATTATGTGTTTGATTATACCACTCAACTCATCTGGTTTAACGGACAACAACAGAAACTCTCTACCAAGGAGGCGGAACTCCTGCAATTGCTTTGTTTAAAGAAAAATTCAGTACTGACCCGTGAAGAAGCTTTGCTGAGCATCTGGCACGATGATAATTATTTTAACGGACGGAGTATGGATGTGTTTTTAAGTAAGTTGCGTAAATACCTGCGGGAAGATCCAAAGGTGGAGATTTTAAATGTTCATGGCAAAGGATATAAGCTTTTGGTTAATTAAATTTTTAATAGATTAATTAAAATCTTGCTATCTTTGTTTCATGGCTGAAACGAATCCTGCTGAGCTTGCTGCGAAATTTATCAATTATACCTCCAGACACATTTTTCTTACCGGAAAAGCTGGTACCGGTAAAACTACTTTTCTCAGGAATTTAATTGAGCTGACCCATAAAAGGGCTGTTATTGTAGCACCAACGGGAATAGCGGCCATTAATGCAGCAGGAGTAACCATACATTCCCTTTTCCAGCTTCCCTTTGGAACTTATCTGCCCAAGCAGCCGGCTGCAGGAGAAGTGCAGGGAAATCAACACTACAATACGCCTAAATCTATTGTACGCCATCTGCAAATGAACAGCACCAAACGCCGGATCTTTACAGATCTTGAGTTGCTGATCATTGATGAGGTCAGTATGTTGCGTGCAGACCTTCTGGATGCCATAGATATGGTGCTGCGTTATATACGGAGAGATAATTCTAGTTTTGGAGGTGTACAGGTGCTTTTTATTGGTGATTTGCATCAGTTGCCCCCGGTAGTGAAATCCAACGAATGGCCTTTGTTAAGTACCTTTTATCAAAGTCCTTATTTTTTTGATGCCCATGCATTGCTGCACCATCCGCCTATTTATATAGAATTGGAAAAGGTATACAGGCAAGCAGATGAGGTTTTTATCAACCTCTTGAATAATCTGAGAAATAATGCGGCTACAGCTGCAGACGTGGCCCTTCTGCAACAGCATTATAAAGAGAACTTCAGTCCACCTGTTACAGAAAAATACATTACCCTGACTACCCATAATCAAAGGGCGGATGCTTTGAACAGGCAAAGTCTGGATGCACTGAAATCTCCGTCTTATTTCTATAGATCGGCTATTGAAGATGAATTCAGCGAATCCTCCTACCCCGCAGAGCAGAGTCTCGAGCTAAAAGTAGGTGCACAGATCATGTTTATCAAAAATGATCCTTCTCCGGAGAAGAGATTCTTTAATGGAAAAATTGCTACAGTGGTGTCATTGGCTGCCGATGCAGTTGAAGTAGAAACAGAAGGAGAGCGGGAGCGGATCAAACTGGAAAAATATACCTGGAAGAACATCAGATATACCACTGATAAAGTAACTCACGAAATTAAGGAAGAGGTGATCGGAAAGTTTATACAATACCCGATCAAGCTGGCTTGGGCAATTACCGTACATAAAAGTCAGGGTTTGACCTTTGATAAGGCAATTGTCGATATTGGTAATGCCTTTGCGCCAGGTCAGATATATGTGGCCTTGTCCAGACTGCGGTCTCTGGATGGTTTGGTACTTACCTCTCCGCTTCCTTCGACAGGCATCCGCCAGGATCCAAATGTTTCTCTTTTTTCTAAAAATAAGGCCGACGGAGCAGTGCTTGGCGATCAGATTAAATCGGAGAGTGAAGCGTTTTTGCAGCGCTATCTTCTGAAGTGTTTTGACTTAACGAGCCTTGATAATTATGTGTATGAACATGTTCATTCCTATACCAAGGACCTGAATAAGTCGGCGAAACAAAAGCATTTTAAATGGGCTCAGCAATTGTTGAGGGAACTCAGTGAGCAAAAGGTGAATGCCAGTAAGTTTCTAGCTCAGATACAGCGGCTTTGCGCGGATAAGACTGAAGCAGGTTTGAATGTGCTGCTGGACCGTACAATTGCTGCAGAGAATTATTTTAATCCATTGCTTCAACGGATGTCAAAGAATATTTTTGACCGCATGGAGCTGGTTAAACAGGATAAGCAGGTGGTTGCTTTTCTAACAGAACTGCTGGAGATGGAGTCTCTGTTTTATGAGCAATATAAAAATATCAGGAAAGCCACTGCGCTTCTAAAGGCGACGATCAGGGGAGAGGAATTTACAAAAAAGGATGTCAATGACCTGCTGGATGAAGCCAATCGGGAGTTTGAAATGAAAAAGGTATTCGCGATGCCGAATACACTGGATTTTACGGCAAAAAAAAGCAAGACATCGAAAACGAAGAAAACTGAGGTTAAAGAAAAAGTTCCAAAGGTAGATACAAAGGAGCTTTCTCTGCAGTTGTTAAAAGAAGGCAAGACGGTACAGGAAATTGCCACAGAAAGAAAAATGGCGCTTGGAACCATAGAAGGCCATCTGGCCCACTACATTGCAAAGCAGGAAATTTCTGCAAAAGAAATTATAGGAGCTAAAAAACTTCAAAAGATCCTGGAAGCTATCCGCGAACTTAAAACTTTACAAATGAACCCTATCCGGGATCGCCTTGGCAGAGAATACAGTTTTGGTGAGATCAAAATTGGCATTGCTGCACACCTTGCAGATGGAGATTAAAGGTTTGTTGTTCCGGTAAAGACCTGCTCTGCTGGTCCGCAAAGGAAAATATTGGTGAAGGCATCGCCATCATAATCAAATTCAATCCGGAGTTTTCCTCCTAATACTTTGACTGGTGTGCTGATGTGGCCACTCTGGCCTTTATGTTTCGCCATAGATAAAGCAACAGCGGTAACACCTGTTCCGCAGGCATAAGTTTCATCTTCAACCCCCCTTTCGAAGGTCCTTACAAAGAGATGATCGCCTTTGTCTTCTATAAAATTCACATTGATGCCCTGTTCTTTGTAGGTTTCGTTGTTCCGGATGGATTTTCCTTCCAGATAAACATCCAGTCTTTCCAGATCAGTAACCTGCTCTACATAGTGTGGAGAACCTGTGTTCAATACATAAGCTTCACCATCCTGGCTGATGTGGTTCACATCAATCATCTGCAGATCTACCCAGTCGCCTTTGTCTGTAATTTTGGCGTGATGTGGGCCGTCTACAGCCAAAAAGTCAGTTTTTGTGTCGATAATGCCCAGGAATTTGGCAAACGCAACGATGCAACGCCCACCGTTACCGCACATGCTTCCCGGCCTGCCATCAGCGTTAAAATAAAGCATCTCAAAATCATAACCAGGATGTTCCTGCAGCAACATTAATCCATCGCCGCCAACTCCAAATCGTCGATCACATATTTTTTCTATATCTTTATAATTCAGTTGGTTGTACTCTTTTTTTCTGTTGTCGATCAGAATGAAGTCGTTGCCGGCGCCCTGGTATTTATAGAATGGAATGTTCATTTATTTTATTTGCTCCCGATTTAACATTTTTTAACTAAATAATGATGCTGAGCAGATACAAATATCGTGCATATGGTATTAAATTTGAACATAGGAATATAAAAATAATTATTTCATTCATTTACAGTCATTAAAACCGGATTAATGATGTTTTGAAACAGATATAAGAATTGATATACACCATAAACATACAGAACAAATGAAAAAGATAGGATTAATAATTTTAGCGGCATTGGTAGGTGGTGCTGCGGCAATTGGCGCCTATAGATTTTTAGAGCGCGGTCAGGATGGAATGTCTATTGAAGAAAAACAAAAGGTGCTTTTTGCAAGTAACCCAGTTAAGATTTCTTCAGCAGGGGCAGTAGATTTTGTGCAGGCGGCAGCGGCAGTTTCGCCGGCGGTAGTGCACATCAGAACAACATTTAACAGTTCAAATAATAGCGGGGGTTCTTCTCCAATGGATATGATGGAGCAGTTTTTTGGTGGCGGGGGCAGATCCCGTGCTCCAAGGGCAGCATCGGGATCCGGAGTAATCTTGACACCTGATGGATATATTGTAACCAATAACCACGTGGTAGAAAATGCAGAGAAAGTGGAAGTGGTTTTGTCGAACAGGAAAAAAGTAATCGCCAAAGTAATTGGTGCTGATCCAAATACAGATCTGGCTTTGATTAAAGTTGAGGCTACAGATTTGCCGGTGGTAAAGATGGGGAATTCAGATAATGTACAGGTTGGGGAATGGGTATTGGCCGTGGGTTTCCCATTAGATCTGCAAACCACAGTAACCGCAGGTATTGTAAGTGCTAAATCGAGATCTATTGGAATTCTTGCCAGAAATCAGCAGCCAACGGAAGAAGAATATGAACAATATCAAAAGACTGGTAAAAGACCGGCCAACAGCAGCATTGAATCTTATATCCAGACCGATGCAGCCATTAATCCGGGAAACAGCGGTGGTGCTTTGGTCAATGCAAATGGTGAATTGATCGGTATTAATGCTGCTATTGCTTCTCAAACAGGAACAAATGAAGGTTATGGTTTTGCTATCCCGGTAAACCTGGCGAAAAAAATCCTGGAGGATTTTAAAAAGTATGGAGCGGTAAAACGTGGTTATATCGGCGTTACTTTTACGCCACTTGATGCTGATCAGGCCGAACGTTTGAAAGTTAAAGATATTGACGGCTTATATGTGAGTGATGTGATGCCTGATGGCGGTGGTGCGGCTGCGGGAATTAAACCGGGTGACATCATTAAAAAAGTAGAAGGTAATGTGATCTACGATTCTCCTGATCTTCAGGAAAAAATAGGACGTCTGAGTCCTGGTGATAAAGTTAATCTGACGATTTTAAGAGACGGTCAGTTAAGAGATATGAGTGTTACTTTAAGAGGTGATAAGAGTGTAGGTGTTGTGGCTAAAGCCAATGGTGCCAAATCTACCGGAGCAAGCATTTCTAAATTGGGTGCTTCGTTTTCACCAGCACCAGCAGGATTAAAAGCAAAATATGGTGTAAGAAGTGGTGTGGTGGTTACTAATGTAGAAGAAGGTAAAGCCTTCGACTCTTTTGATATTGCAAGAGGGACGCTGATCACTTCTATAAATGGTAAACCAGTGAACAGTGCAAAAGATGTGGAAGAGGCCTTGCCTACTTCCAGAAACGGAAGAACAACCATCTCAGGCGTTGGAGACAATGGTAAATTTACGATTGCGTTCTAAGCCTCAAAACTTTTTAAGCAAAAGGGGAGCTTTATCGGAGCTCCCCTTTTTTATTTATCATCCTTATGTCATCTTAGAACGTTTCTAAATAGTCGATTTGTGCTTGGAATTACCAATTTAATTCATTTATTAAATACTTTTGCAGGAATAGAATTATAAAAAAACAATCAAATGGCTAGTTTCGGAAACGCTTTTTCCTCCTCTATCGGAAAAAAATTAATAATGGGCATTACCGGCCTGTTCTTGGTTTTATTTTTAATAGTGCATTGCTTTATCAATGCACTGATCTTTATCAATGACGGTGGACTTACCTTTAATATTGGGGCACATTTTATGGCCACCAACTGGCTGATCAGGGCTGGAGAGATTGTCCTGTTCGTAGGGCTTATTGCGCACATTGTTCAGGGTGCACGTTTAACTTTCCAGAACCAGGCTGCGCGTCCGGTAAAATATGCGGTAAGCAATGGTAATGCAAATAGTAAATGGTATTCCCGTTCTATGGGTTTGCTGGGTACCTTGTTGCTGATCTTTTTAATTGTGCATTTGTCTAACTTTTGGGTGGTATCCCGGTTTACCGGTATTCCTACTACAGATGCGAACGGGCATGAAGATCTGTTTGCCGTGATGAAGGAAACTTTTAAAAATATCTGGATCGTTGTATTGTATGTGCTGGCAATGGTTTCCCTTGCTTATCACTTATTACACGGTTTTTCATCTGCATTTCAAACTTTGGGATGGAACCATAAGAAATATACGCCGCTTATTAAAGGCGTGGGCGTATGGTATTCTATTATCATTGCGTTGCTTTTCGCTTTAATGCCAATTGCAATCTATGCAGGTTTTATTAATTAATTTTTGAACGTATAAGCTTAAAATAACATGGCAGAATTAAATGCTCATATACCAGAAGGTGAATTAACCGAAAAATGGACTAAGTTACGTTCTTCTATGCCTTTGGTAAATCCAGCCAATAAAAGGAGTATAGAGATCATCGTAGTAGGATCAGGACTGGCAGGCGCTTCGGCTGCGGCTACCCTGGCTGAAATGGGATATAAAGTAAAATGCTTTTGTTTCCAGGATTCGCCCCGCAGAGCGCACTCTATTGCAGCTCAGGGTGGTATCAATGCAGCAAAAAACTATCAGAATGATGGAGACAGTACTTACCGTTTATTCTATGATACCATTAAAGGTGGTGATTACCGCGCCCGAGAAGCAAACGTACATCGTTTAGCAGAAGTAAGTGCGAACATTATAGACCAGTGTGTAGCACAAGGTGTGCCATTGGCCAGGGAATACGGAGGCCTGTTAGACAACCGTTCTTTTGGAGGTACACAGGTACAAAGAACTTTTTATGCTGCAGGTCAAACTGGCCAGCAATTGCTTTTGGGTGCATATAGTGCTTTAGAGCGCCAGGTGGGAATGGGTAAAGTAGAAATGTTTACCCGTCATGAAATGCTGGAAGTGGTGGTTATTGATGGCAAGGCACGTGGTATTATTGCCCGTAACCTGATCACCGGTGAACTGGAACGTCATTTTGGACACGCTGTACTGCTTTGCAGCGGCGGTTATGGTAACGTATTCTATTTATCTACCAATGCGATGGGTAGTAACGTAACTGCAGCCTGGAAAGCGCACAAAAAGGGCGCGTTCTTTGGAAACCCGTGTTATACACAGATTCACCCAACCTGTATTCCGGTTTCAGGCGATCATCAGTCCAAGCTGACCCTGATGTCTGAGTCATTACGTAACGATGGACGGATCTGGGTACCTAAGAAAAAAGACGATCCCCGTAAAGCAACAGATATTCCTGAAGACGAAAGAGATTATTATTTAGAACGTAGGTATCCTGCTTTTGGTAACCTGGTGCCACGTGATGTGGCTTCCCGTGCAGCTAAAGAAAGATGTGATGCTGGTTACGGTGTGGGGGCTTCTAAATTAGCGGTTTATCTGGACTTTAAAGCAAATACAGAACGTTATGGAAAGATAGAAGCCAATAAGCATAACATTCATAATCCAGATAAAGAAACCTGCATGAGACTGGGCAGGGAAGTGATTAAAGAGAAATACGGCAATTTGTTTGACATGTACAAGCAGATTACCGGAGAGGATCCATATGAACTTCCTATGCGTATTTATCCTGCAGTTCACTATACCATGGGCGGTTTATGGGTAGATTATAACCTGATGACCACTGTACCGGGCTTATATGCTTTAGGTGAGGCCAACTTCTCTGATCACGGTGCAAACCGCTTAGGTGCATCAGCATTAATGCAGGGGCTGGCAGACGGATATTTTGTGATTCCTTATACTATTGGTGCTTATTTGTCAAAAGAACTGGCCACCAAGCCTATCCCGACAGATCACCCTGCATTTGTGGAAGCTGAAGCCAGTGCAAAAGCTATTCTGGATAAGTTCTTTGCCATAAAAGGAACGAAATCGGTAGATCATTTCCATAAGAAATTAGGTAAGATCATGTGGGAAAGATGTGGTATGGCCCGAAATGCAGAAGGTTTGAAAAAAGGTATCGAGGAAATCCAGCAATTGCGCAAGGAATTCTGGTCTGACCTGCGTGTGCCAGGTGATGCCAATGAGCTGAATCCGGAACTGGAGAAAGCGGGCCGGGTTGCTGATTTTATTGAACTGGGCGAACTGATGTGTATGGATGCATTGAACAGAAATGAGTCCTGCGGCGGTCACTTCAGAGAAGAATACCAGACAGAAGAAGGCGAAGCTTTAAGAGATGATGTGAACTATGCTTATGTTTCTGCATGGGAATACAAAGGTGATGTAACTTTTGAACTTCATAAAGAAGAGCTGAAGTTCGAAAATATTAAGGTTGCACAAAGAAGTTATAAATAGGTAAAAAATCCCAATACCATGAGTACAGGAAATATGAATTTAACGCTGAAAGTATGGCGTCAAAAAAATAACATTGCCAAAGGTAGTTTGGTAGATTATAAATTATCTAATATTTCACCTGATATGTCATTCCTTGAAATGTTTGACGTATTGAACGAAGGTCTTGTTGACAAGGGAGAAGAACCTGTTGTTTTTGACCATGATTGCCGTGAAGGTATTTGTGGGGCCTGCTCTATGTTTATCAATGGCCAGCCTCACGGACCGCTTCAGGGGGTAACCACTTGTCAGCTGCATATGCGTTCCTTTAAAGATGGAGATACCATCGTTGTAGAACCATGGAGAGCAAAGGCTTTCCCGGTGATCAAGGATTTAATGGTAGATCGTACAGCATTTGACCGTGTTATTGCAGCCGGAGGTTTTATTTCTGTGAATACTGGAAATGCACAGGACGCGAATAACCTGCCTATTCCTAAAGTAAAGGCAGATTCGGCGTTTGAAGCAGCAGCTTGTATCGGATGTGGTGCTTGTGTAGCAACGTGTAAAAATGCATCAGCCATGTTGTTTGTTTCGGCAAAGATCTCGCAGCTGGCGCAATTGCCTCAGGGACAGCCGGAACGTTACCGTCGTGTTCAGAGTATGGTGTCACAGATGGATGCGGAAGGTTTTGGTAATTGTACCAATACCGGTGCCTGCGAAGCAGAATGCCCTAAAGGAATATCATTGGAAAATATTGCCAGGATGAACAGAGATTTTTATTCGGCAAAATTTGTTTCTGAGGAAGAAGTTTAATAAATTTATATCTCGAGACAAGGATATTAAACGAAGCCCCTGCCGTATTGGTTGGGGCTTCGTCCTTTTTAGAAGGGGCTGATTTCTATTTGCTTAAAGAAAAGGAGATTGGAATATTGTATTTTACCCTAACTGGTTTTCCTTTAACCAATCCAGGATCCCAGTTGGGGCTTTCTTCTAATACTCTTATAGCCTCTTCATCTGTGCCGTAACCCAATTTCCTATCGACATGAATATTGTTGAGTTTACCGTCTTTTTCTACGATAAAGGATAGAAATACTTTGCCTTGAATATTATTTTTCACTGCAGCTTCGGGATATTTTACGCTCGTTTTCAAATAATCGTAAAATTTCTTGTAACCGCCTTGAAATTCCGGTGCCTTATCTATACTGGTAAAATTGTAAACTGAATCCTGTCTGGGTTGTCCATTCTGATCAAGTAAGCCATTCGACATAAAAAATGAAGTGTTTAATGGAATGCCATCTGCAAGTTTGGCGACTTTATCATTGGTTCTAAGTGTCGCAGACGATAGGGTTAAAGTCAATGCGAATAAGGGCAGGAAAAGGCCATATTTCAGTACAGCTCTTTTCTTTGATTTTTCTTTGTACAGCATAGTGATTCTTTTTTTAAGTTGAGATTGAGTGAAAAAATGATTGTTCAGGGAAGTTCTTGGAACCTGGAAAGAGTTACTCAGCAGGAGCATGGCGTATTCTTCCTTATCCCCCTGGAAGTTTGCCGCCTGCTCATCTGCCAGATATTCATGAAGGTTTCGAATACTGCGTTTATAAAAATAAAGGATTGGATTGAACCAGTTGAGTATAGTCAATACTTCAAAAAATAAAACATCTGCGGTATGCCATTGTTTAATGTGGATATCCTCATGCTGATGAATGATGTCCAGATTAGGTAAGTCTGGGTCTATGGATTTCCTGTTGAGGAAAGAAAATGCTGCTCCTTTTTTTGTTGTCTTTAGAGAGCTGGAAGCCTTGATGACCTGTACAATAAGCCTGGATGTAAACAAAATTACACCGGTAATATAAACGAGTACAAGCGAGCTTCCGATCCATACAGCATAAGAATCGGAGGGTGCCTGGTTAAAGTCACTGATATAGGAATTGAGCTGATATGCACCCATGTAAATAGGTTGGCTGACCGTTTGACTGGCAAACCATTCAAATCTTAAGAATGGAATAGATATCGAAAGCACGCCTGCAGACAGCAGATAAATCCGGTTCAGCATGAAGTACGTTTCTTTGTCTAATAGCAGCTTATAGAAGCCATAGAATACCGCCAGGTAAATATTGACTTGCAAGATATAATGGGCCCAGTTCATTTTGTTTTGTTTTTAATGTTGTTGATCATTTTTAATATCTCATCTACGTCATTGAGGTCAATTTTTTCCTCTTTAACAAAAAAGGAAAACATGCTTTCTACAGAATTTTCGAAATAGCCGCCCATCAATTTTTCTGTGGCATGGCGTTTATAATCTTCCTTACTGATCAAAGCATAGTATTGATGTGATTTTCCAAAGGCATGGTGGCCTATAAAACCTTTAGTCTCCAGAATGCGGATGATGGTCGAGACTGTGTTGTAAGCTGGTTTGGGAATGGGGAGCAGATCAATGACGTCCTTTACGTAGCCCTTTTCAATTTGCCAGATGATCTGCATAATCTGTTCCTCAGCTTTAGTTAAATCTTTAATTTCCATATGTTCTTATAAATCAGGTTGTTTTTGGTACTTGTAACGCGTTATATAAAGCTATAACTAATTATTTAGTTATACAAATTTTTATTACTAAATCTTTAGTTTGAAAATTTTACTTGAATAATTTGTACCTTTCTGATGCGATTAAACCCCATTCTTATGAAATTAGCCTATTGTGTTTTATTCCTGTTGGTGATCCATACTGCATCTGCGCAGCGTGTCATTGTCCGTGATCCGATGATATCAGGAATGCTGGAGGAGGTTTCTGCAACTCATCTGGAGCAAACGATAAGAAAACTGGTTTCTTTTCAGACCAGACATACACTGAGTGATACCTTGAGTAAAACGACAGGAATAGGTGCTGCGCGTACCTGGATCAGATCAGAATTTGAACGGTATAGTCAAGATAACGGAGGGAAGCTAAAGGTCAGTTATGATCAGTTTGTTCAGCCGGCAGACGGAAAACGGGTACCCGAACCCACCACATTAAAAAATGTAATGGCCATTTTACCGGGCATGGACCCGGCCGATAAGCGTATGCTGATGGTATGCGGGCACTATGATTCCCGGGTAACTGATGTGATGAACAAAAAAGATTTTGCTCCGGGTGCTAATGACGACGCCTCTGGCGTAGCCGGTGTACTGGAGATGGCCAGGGTGATGAGCAAAAACAGTTTTCGTGCGACCATCGTATTTGTAGCCATGGTGGGTGAAGAACAGGGGTTGTATGGTGCCGCGCATTTGGCAAAGAGGGCAAAAGAAGAAGGATGGAATGTTCACCTGTTGCTTAATAATGACATGATCGGTAATAGCTATGGTATGGAGACCGATTTGAAAGACAACAGTAGTGTTCGGATTTTTAGTGAAGGGATCCCCGCTGCAGAGACCAAAGAACAGGCTTTGGCCAGACAATCTGCAGGAACAGAAAACGACGGTGCTGCCAGACAGGCGGCCAGATATATTAAAGAGACAGGAGAAAAGTATGTAGACCAGCTGCAGGTGAAATTGATCTATAGAAGAGACCGTTTTTTAAGAGGGGGAGACCATACTCCCTTTTCTTTACAGGGTTTTACGGCAGTCCGGATAACGGAAATGAATGAAAATTTTAACCGGCAGCATCAGGACATCAAAAAAGGGCAGGAATTTCAGATTGGAGATTTGCCGGATTATGTAGATTATACCTATTTGCAGAAGATCACAAGATTGAATCTTGCCGTACTTGCAAATTTGGGATTGGCACCTCAGGAGCCGGGTGGAGTTCTTTTATTAACGACAGAACTGACAAATAAGACGGCTTTAAAGTGGAAGGCACCTGCAGGCGTACAGCCTTCGGGTTATTATGTGCTGGTCAGGGAAACCAGCAGCCCTGTTTGGGAGAAGAAGTTCTTTTTTACAGAGACTTCCGCTGTCCTTCCGTATTCGAAGGATAATTATTTCTTTGGTTTGCAGTCTGTTGACGCACTGGGGCATGAAAGCCTGATGGTCACACCAACACCGGGGAAATAACTATTTGGAGAACAAGGCATCAACCTTAACCACTGGGCCGCGGGTATTGACTGTGCGTTTTACGGAAGCTTCATCGTTTTGACGGCTGCTGTTGATGCTGGTTGTAAAGGTTAACAACAGGACTACAAAAACTGGAACCAGTAAAAGTATAAATGGCGAGATGTTAGATAACGTTTTCATAATATTCGTTTTTTCAAGTTTTATGCTCAGGAGCATTACTAATGCTCGGTTTGATGAAACAAATAGAATCATAAAAAATATCCTGCTAAAATGTTTTAGACCAAGCGCAGGTTATTCTAGATAAACGGTTAATTTGAAAGGTTTGGAAGAAAATCGTCTTTTTTTGGGGTTCGTAGAAGAAAAAAGCCAGTTCGTCGAAACGGACGCCACACAGAGGATTAGTTTTTTTATTTTGGAAGCCTATAGTGGAATGATTATTATAGCACATAGCTTCATGGACATAAACCGCCGAAGGCAGCTTGAAGAGAATTAAAGAAAATAAGCACTGCTGAAAAAACAATAATATACGAATGAAAAACAGAGGCTCTTTTTTGATCCATTTTATATTCTGGTTGATCGTGATCATCATATGTGGCCTGGCTATAGCCAGCAACGAACGCAGGCTGTCGCCCCACGAGATCACGGTGCATTTCGGATACTATGGCCTGATTAATATTTCAATTTTTTATATCAACTATACTTTACTTATTCCGCAACTGGTTCAGGACAGGAAAAGATACGGGATGTATGTGTTTTCTATGCTTCTGCTGATTGTCTTCATGTGTATTTTGAAAACGATGATTGCCGTATTAAACAGTGATGTGATTTTGGCTTATCTGACCAAAAACGGAGAAAAGAAGTATACAGAGATTCCAGAGTATATTGTCAGGTCTGTTTTTACCTCTGGTTTCTTTATTGTGATCAGTGCATTAATTAAACTGGCCATAGACTGGTTTGGTAATGAACGGGTACAGCGTAAACTGGAGAGTGAAAAAAAAGATATGGAACTGCAGTTCCTCAAATCACAGTTAAATCCACATTTCTTATTCAATTCTTTAAATAATATCTATTCTCTTGCCTATCAGAAATCGGATAAAACAGCAGATGCCGTTTTAAAGCTTTCGGAGATTATGCGTTATATGATCTACGAAAGTAACGACAGCTGGGTATCGCTGAGTAAAGAGATTGAATATGTAAAAAGTTTTATAGAGCTTCAAAAGCTTAGGTTTAAGGACGGAGCCGCAGTTGAGCTGACTTTGAACGGGGAGATCGATGATCAGCAGATCGTACCACTGATCCTGATCTCCTTTGTAGAAAATGCATTTAAACACGGAGTGGCCAATGATCCGAAGGATCCGATCAAGATCAACATCATTGCCAATCAAAAAATCCTCCACTTTAGCATTACCAATAAAAAAAGTAAACAAAACAAAGACGAAATGGGTGGGGTAGGGCTCAATAACGTAGAGCGCAGATTACAGTTATTATATCCTGAAAGGTATAAATTAAATATTGTAAATTCGGCTACCCATTACACCAGTGAACTAATGCTTGATATATGATGAAACTTAAATGTATTGCTGTTGATGATGAGCCTCTGGCTCTGGATATTATAGAAGACTATATTTCTAAAGTTCCGTTTCTGGAGCTTGTTAAACGCACGGAAAATGCAATTGAGGCTTTGCAATTGGTTCAGGCCGGAGGTATAGATCTTGTTTTTCTGGATATCCAGATGCCTGACCTGACCGGGATCCAGTTTTTGAAAATTGCAACAGGGAAATCGAATTATATACTCACCACTGCTTATTCCCAGTATGCACTGGAAAGCTATGACCTGAATGTTTCAGACTATTTACTTAAACCCATAGCCTTTGACCGTTTCTATAAAGCAGTAGAGAAAGTGCACAGCCAGGTGAAGAATACAGAAGCCGCAGTAACGCCTGCGCCTGTTCCTGTTGCCGCTCCTGCCCCGGTGGCTATCCATCCGGTACAGGATTTTATCTTTGTTAAAACGGAACATAAAATACAGAAGATTGAACTGGCCGACATACTGTATATTGAAGGCTTAAAAGATTATATTTCGATTTATACAAAAACGGAAAGGGTGATCACACTTCAGAATATGAAGAAAATGGAAGAGACTTTGCCTTCCTCTCAGTTCATCCGTGTCCATAAATCCTATATTATTTCACTGGATAAGATTGAAAGTATAGAAAGAAGCCGCATTAGCATCTGTGGAAAAATCATTCCAATAGGAGATACTTACCGGGATGAATTCTTTAAACGTATCGAGAATAAAAATCTTTAAGCAGGTAATTCCTGGTTCAGCTTTTTTCGGATGGCCTGTTCGGCTTCCAGGGTAATCTCTTCGAGTGATTTGCCTTCGGTGGAAATGGCAGGCAGTACGGTCCACTTTAGCTGTTCGCAAGTGCTTAAAGGATAGGAACCATAGCGTACAATTTTCCAGGAGTTCTCGATAGCGATCGGAACGACAAGTGCATCAGGATTAATTTTTAACAGCGTAGCTATTCCGCCGATATGGAATTTTTTCATCTGACCATCCTTTGCACGAGTGCCCTCGGCAAAGATCATAGCAGACCAGTTGTTTTCTTTCATCCTTCTGCCCAGTTTTATGATTTCTCCGATAGATTGCTTGCTGTCTTTCCGGTCAATATTTGCTCCTCCACCGTATTTGAGGTTAAAAGAGATGGAAGGAATCCCTTTGGTAAGTTCGATTTTAGAAATGAATTTAACATGTTGCCTGCGCAAAAACCAGATAATGGAAGGAATGTCATACATGCTCTGGTGGTTGGCAATAAAAATGACTGAACGGTTATCCGGCAGGTGCTGGTCATTTATAAACTGAATGGAATTGCCGAGGAAAATCTGGCAATACGTCAGGAAAAAGTTTAAAGCATCTACCGACCATTTATGTGCCTTATAGCCGAAGCACTTGTAACAAACCCACTGTATGGGTTGGAAAACCACCAGGGTTAAAGCAAAGAAAATATAAAATACAGGGCTTAATATATAACCTAAAAGCTTCTTCATCGATATTATGTTTTTAAAGGGTGTTAAAGGTACCCTCGTCCAATAAAATTTTAGTTTTTAAAATGGCAGCTACACTTATGCTGTCCGTGATCTCTCCAAGGAGGACCATCTGATAAGCCTCCTCAAAAGGCAATTTGCGAATGCTGAGCTGTTCGGTCTCTTCTGGTTCAGATTCGCCTTCGGTTAATCCGGTGGCAATATATATAATGGCCAGTTCATCAGAAACGGAATTAGAGAGGTGCATTTGCTGGATCTGTTGCCAGTGGCTTGCCGTTAAACCGGTTTCTTCGAGCAGTTCGCGTTTGGCGCTGTCGAGTGCCGGTAGATGGAGCGGGCCACCACCTTCGGGAATTTCCCAGCTGTAGGCATTTAATGGATATCGGTACTGACCAACCAGCCAGGTGTTCCTTTCCTCGTCCAGGGGCAAAATACCAATGGCCAGGTTTTTAAAATGAACCTGGCCATAAATACCTTTGCCTCCTGAAGGGTTGATCACATCGTGCTCAGTGAGACCTATCCAGTTGTTTTCATAAATCTTGCGGCTTTCCAGGGTTGTCCAGGGATTCTTTTCATCCATGCCGCAAGATACAAATTTCTCTTAAAATGAGCCTTCATCAGGACGCTGATCCTGCTGTTCCTGTTTTTTTGTTTTTTTAGAAATGAAGTCCGTTCTTCCAAAACGATAAGAGAAGGTCAGACTGCCCATCGGACCGGTCATGTACCGTTTAAAGTCTATTGCAGTTCCCGGTGTGTTGGTGGTCATACTCCAGCTTCTGCTGTTCAGTACGTTCCTTACATTCAGGCTCAGAGAAGCTTTTTTGTTTTTGAAATCATATTTTGCGCCTGCGTCCAAACCGTACATCGCATTTCTTTTTCCCTGGGCAATAACTTGTGATGAGCTGTAGTCTCCTTTGAGCTGCAGGCTGATGTTGTAGGGAAGGATAAAATTATTGGTCAGGTTGGCATCCCAGCTGAATCCTGAATTGTCTGTCGTGCCATATTCAGGAGAACCGGTGAGTTTACTGTGGTACAAATTGGCATTGGCCGTAAAGTTCCAGGCTTTCATGATATCCACTTTGCCAATCAGCTCTAAACCAGTAGCCAATTGTTTGGCCAGGTTTTCCGGGGTTGTTGTGGTAATGCCCTGATCATTAGGGAGCGATCTGATCCGCTCAATGACATCATTGGTTTGACGAACATACACGGTAGAAATAAACGTGACCTTCTTCCAGAATTTATTATAACTGAATTCATAGGCATGGACATCTTCTGGTTTCAGGTTTGGATTACCCTGACGGTAATTTAACGGATCAGAAGTATCCAGGAACGGATTGGTATCCCAGGCTCTTGGTCTGTTTACCCTTCTGCTGTAACTCACTTGTATCTGCTGATCACCTTTCAGTTTTTCTGTTAAAAATACACTAGGGTACAAGCGGGTATAATCTACCTTTCCAGGGGTATAAGTAATACTGTTGTCGCTATGGTAAGCTCCTGATGTCGTGTTTAACAAGGCATCCTCTGCCCTTAAGCCAATCTGATAGCCAAAATTACCAACCTGGTTCTGGAAGTTGGCATAAATGGCATGGACCTGGTCTTTACTATGAAAATTATTGGTCAGGGAATAATCGGTATCGTAATTTCCGGTGGTGTTGTTTAAAATAGAAGACAAGGTATTGTTGTCTGCATAGCGGATCTGACTGCGGTAACCCGTTTCAAACTTACCTGCTTTTCCAACCGGAAGGCTGTAATCTGCCTGGATGTTATAACTTTTGTTAGATCCTGTACCGATATTGGTGTTTATACTATCCGGATAAATACCTGCCTGACCGCCCCTGTTGTAGAATTCGGTTGTGTAGATCTGATTGTTGTCATTGGTGCCTTTGGAGTAGCCAAGATTAAAGGTTAGTTCCTCTTTAGGCTTTTTAAATTTCTGACTGAAATCCATATTCAGGTCATAGCTGTTGCCATTCCTATCTGTTTTGTTTTGACGGTTGCTCAGTTCAAATGGACTCCGGTCTGCATTTAAGCGGTTTACTTTAAGCAGATCCGTTCTGTCATTGTCACGGGTGTTAAAGTTTCCTGAAAAACTCAGGGTGCTTTTGTCGGTAACATTGTAATCAATCCCTGCTTTTACATTATGGCCTTTATCCAGGTTTTTGGAATCTGTATTCTGATCTGCATAACCTGAAGGAACTTTATTAACCATATCTATATAGGTAATGTTATTGTAGCCACCACCTAAACGGTTTCCATATCTGTAACTGTAATTTCCATAGAGGTTCACCCTTTTGTTCTGGAAACTGAGGCTGGTATTGGCGTTGTAATTGTCCCGGTTTCCGGCGGTAAGTGCCACGGATCCGTTAAAGCCAAGTTTTTTGTTCTTTTTAAGTACGATGTTAATGATCCCTGATTGCCCTTCTGCATCATATTTTGCAGAGGGGTTGTTGATGACCTCTACGCTTTCAATAGAGCTGGCCGGAATAGACTGAAGGATGGTCGCTACGTCGCCACCAGCAATTAACGAAGGCTTTCCGTCTACCAGGACCTTGACCCCGGTCGAACCTCTCAGGCTTACATTGCCATCCATATCAGTTTGTACTGTAGGTACGTTCTGAAGAAGATCTGCTGCTGAACCTCCCTCACTGATCAAACTCTGGTCTACAGAGAATACTTTTTTATCAATGCCAAGCTGCATGGTGCTTTTCTGTCCTGTGATTTTAACTTCATTCAGTACGGTACCTTTGGCTGGTTTCATTTTTACGGTGCCGAAATTCAGATCTTTTTGACTTCCGTTAATATTTACCGAGTCTCTGACCAGGGTTTGATAGCCTATATAACTTATTTTAAAAGTGAATACACCATTGGGCAGCCCCATGATTTTTAAATTTCCGTTAACGTCTGTTTGTGCTACTTTTACAACAGCTTTCGTTTTTCTGTTGAGAATACTTGCGGTGGCAAAAGGAACGGTTTCATTGGTCTGGGCGTCTATAACTTTTGCGCTGATTGATGTTGGGGTGGTTGATTGAGCATTAAGTTTTACAGTTATTATACAAATTCCAATGACTAATAACAGAACTTTGCCTACATATGTTCTCATCTGGTGTTTTATCCTTTTTGTGTGTTTATTTAAGAAGGGCAAAGTAACAGCGAGGAAATTTAATATTAGGGGGCGTAACCATTTTATTACAGCGATAACATGATAAATTACAGTAATATTTTTGATAGGGAGGGTTTAAGCTATACGGCTTACCGCCAATTGATCGATGAAAAGTTAAAACAAGGAAAGACGACCGGTCCGGACGACTCGGAAGCGATGCTTCATTACACAAAAATGAATATACAGCGAATGAGCAGGGTGGAGAAGACGGTGGAGTTAAATGAGGATTTACTTCTGGCATTGAAGTCTGTTCAAAAGCCGCTCAGATTGCTGGTGATTTCAGAAGGCTGGTGTGGGGATGCTGCACAAATCGTTCCTCTGTTTGCTAAAATTGAAGCGAGTGACCCGGAGAAATTCAGTCTGAGGTTTGTGTTGCGTGACGAACATTTACCTTTAATCGACGCACACCTGACCAATGGAGGACGGGCCATTCCTGTGCTGCTTGTTCTGGATGAACAAGGAGAAGTGAAAATGCAGTGGGGGCCAAGACCACAAATTCTTCAGCGCCTTTTAAAAGAATGGAAAGCTGAGGAAACGGATATGATGAAAATTGCCGAAAAGCTACATGGCTGGTATGCAAAGGACAAAACGCGGACTACCCAGGATGAACTGACGGCCGTATTTAAAAACCTGGCCTAATCTACGGATACGGTCAAGCCCTCCTGTTGAAGGATTTTCCGGTAAATTTCCATTTCGGTAAAAGAACCTTCCAGGATGGCGCATTTTCCTTTGTTGTGTACCTCCCAGGCAATTTTTTCTGCCTGGCTTTCTGTATAGTCCAGGTATTTCATCATACAATGGATAACATGATCAAAAGTGTTTACATCATCGTTCCATAAAATTAAACGATGCGAGGTTTTTAAAGAGGAAAGGATCTCCTCGAGCGTAAAGGTTTCTTCTTTTGTTTCTGTGGACATGCTACAAAAATAAGCTTATTTCAAAATAATGTTGCAGTTAAAGTTATTTTTGATTAAAATTTGCAGTTAAACCAAATAAGATGAACAGTTCTAAAATTGCAGGCATAGGTTATTATGTTCCAAAAAATGTCTATACCAACGACGATCTCTCTAAGTTTATGGATACAAATGATGCCTGGATACAAGAACGTACAGGGATCAAAGAGCGCCGTTTTGCAGACAGACTGGGAGAAACGACCACCACAATGGGGATCGAAGCGGCTAAAATAGCGATAGAAAGAGCTGGAACTACGGCTCAGGATATAGATTTTATCATTTTTGCAACCCTAAGCCCTGATTATTATTTTCCGGGTTGTGGGGTATTGCTACAAAGGGAAATGAAGATGAAAGAGATTGGGGCACTGGACATCCGGAATCAGTGTTCGGGTTTTGTATATGCACTTTCTGTTGCAGATCAGTTCATTAAAACCGGGATGTATAAAAATATCCTGGTGGTGGGCAGTGAAAAACATTCTTTTGCAATGGATTTTAATACACGCAGCAGAAATGTATCCGTCATTTTTGGTGACGGCGCGGGTGCAGTCGTGTTACAGCCTGCTGAGCGGGAAGGACAGGGGATTTTGAGTACGCATTTGCATAGTGATGGTGCGGACGCCGAAATTCTGGCGATGTATTACCCTGGTGCTGCTGCCAATAAGTGGTTAAAAGACAAACCTGGTTATCCGGATCAGGAACTGGGCGGTTTGTTTATGACAACCGAACAGCTGGAAAGCGGAGCCGCCTTGCCTTATATGGATGGACCTGCTGTATTTAAAAAGGCGGTAGTGAAATTTCCAGAAGTGATCAAAGAAGCCCTGGAGGCCAATCATCTGAAGCCTGAAGATATAGATCTGCTGGTTCCTCATCAGGCCAATCTGAGGATCAGTCAGTATGTGCAGCAATTGCTTGGGCTGAGTGATGACAAGGTATTCAATAATATCCAAAAGTATGGAAATACAACAGCCGCATCTGTACCGATTGCCTTATGCGAGGCCTGGGAGGCTGGTAAAATAAAAGAAGGCGACCTGGTTTGCCTGGCCGCCTTTGGTTCGGGGTTTACCTGGGCAAGTGCATTGATCAGGTGGTAAAAGGAGTTTAACTTCCTTTTGCTGCTCTTGTCATTTGCTCAAATGCATCCCACATTTCATTTGGAATGGCTTCCAGCCCGTTAAACTGTCCGGCACCCTGGAGCCATTCACCGCCGTCAATCGTAATCACTTCACCGTTGATATAGCCTGCAAAGTCACTGATTAAAAAAGCAGCGAGGTTGGCCAGCTCCTGATGTTCTCCTACTCTCTTTAAAGGAACTCTGTTTTTGAAATCAAATTTTTCAGCCAGATCTCCTGGTAATAAACGTTCCCAGGCACCCTTGGTTGGGAAGGGACCGGGCGCAATGGCATTGGTTCGGATACCGTATTTACCCCATTCTACAGCTAATGATCTGGTCATCGCGAGTACACCACCTTTAGCGCAGGCAGAAGGAACGACATAGGCCGATCCGGTAAAGGCATAGGTGGTGACGATATTTAAAATACTGGCAGGTTGTTTTTCCTTGATCCAGTGTTTTCCAAAAGCTAACGTGCAGTTCACAGATCCTTTCAATACAATGTCAATAACTGAAGAGAATGCATTGGCAGAAAGGCGTTCTGTAGGAGAGATGAAATTGCCTGCGGCATTGTTCAGCAAGCCATCTACCCGGCCAAAAGTTTTGAGGCTTTCTGCCAGCACATGCTCCACCTGTTCATATTCCCTTACATCGCAGGCCACTGCAAGAACTTTTCCCCCGGTCTCTTTCTCCAGTTCTTCTGCCGTCTTTTGGATGACTTCCAGTTTTCGGCTGGTGATCACCAGGTTGGCCCCCAGTTTCAGGAAATAGGTGCCCATGGCTTTACCCAATCCGGTACCACCTCCTGTAATTACAATGGTTTTGCCTTTTAAGGCGTCATCTCTCAGCATAGGTTGGTTGTACATCGCTTATTTTTTTTGAAGGTTATCAATAATTGTTTTCAGGATGCTCCTGGTAGAAGGTGCCCACCATTGCTCCAGCATCAGGGCAAGTGTTGCACTTTGATCCTCTGCCGTTGCGGCAATCAGTTCCTGCCTGATATTTAATTTGCTTTGTTGCCAGGTATTTGGTTCAAAAGCCATATACTTCCTGATCCTCCGCTCTGCTGCAGTCAGAATGCTTTCAGGTTTAACCACTTCGTCTATCAGGCCTGCCTGTAGTGCTTCTTCCGGACTAAACAATTTACCTTCCAGCAGGCTCCTGGATGCATTTGCCTTACCGATCCAGAATGCGTACAGCTTGAAAATGCTGTTGGGTACAATAATGCCTACCGGAACTTCATTCAGTCCTATAATATATTTGCCTTCAGCCATTACCCGCGCATCACAGGCCAATGCCATGACACAACCTCCCGCAGGGCTGTGCCCGTTTATCGCTGCAACCAGTGGTTTTTTGAAACGGGTAAGGGTAGAGGCAAAATCCAGGAACAATTCCCAGAAGGACCTTACTTCTTTTTCGTCATACTGGTAAAGCTCAATCAGGTCAAGCCCGGCCGAAAAAAAGTTTTCCTGGCCGGTCAGGATCACCCCACCAATATTGGCATCTGTAGAAATATTACGGAACATATCATTCAGTTCTGTGATCATCTCTCTGTTCATGGCGTTAGACTTAGCCCTGTTGAGGGTAATAATGGCCAGACGGTCTTTTATGCTAACTTTAATTGTCTTCATTTTTATCTATTTTACTTCATAAGTATATACAGTTCTTGCCAGTTGGCCTACACGGTTCATGCCTTCTGTAACCACCCGGTAGATGCCGCTCTGATCGGTGTTGAAATAACCAACCTTGGCTGTTCCTGAAGTACTGGTAATAATTTGTGGATTCCAGTATACTGTTGTTCTCAGGTCAGGCTGGCTGCTGGATTCCGGAGTATATCGCGGAGAATAAAATTGCCTTGGTGTATAATAGCCCTTTTGCGTGTACACCATAATACCCGGTGTATAAACAGAACCGTAATTTCCGCCGCCACGTTTAGTTGTGATCACCAGGATACCTCCACCACCATTCATTCCGTAGATTGCTGTATTTCCTATACTTTTAAGGACTTCTATGGTTTCTACTTCCTGAGGTACTATATTATCCAGAAAATCTGCGTCCATATTCATTCCGTCAAGAACGATCCGCATAGGTGTATTTCCGTTTCTCATCAGATAGGCTTTTCCATCACGTATCATCAGACCGGCTACCCGGCCTTGTAAACATTGGGACAGGGTTGTACAAGTACCCAGCTGATCTGCGGTGATGATGGCATCTGCATGACCTGCTCCATTCAGATTGGCGGAGTTTGGCGCTTTGTTCTTTTTCTCTACGATATTGACCTCATTTAACATGATGGTCCGCTGTAACAGGCCGCGTTTAGTCAGTTCATCAAAATAATTCTCACTTTTAGCGATGTAAGAGGAAATGGCCTCGTTGATGTTTACCTCTATATCCCCGGTATTTTTGTTTTTGGTGACTACTTGTCTCGGCACAAGATCCAGTTTGATCTCTACATTCTTTTTGTTTTTTGCGTTTCTGCCCTGAACAACAAATTTTGTACTGTCACTGAACAGGAGTTTGTCAAAATTGAAGCGGCCATTGGCATCTGTTAAAGTATCGATCATAAATAGTCCCCCAGAAGAAGAAAACAAAGAAACCTTCCCCTTTTCTATGGGTTTACCACCCAGGGTGGTCAGTGTACCGCTAATGGCAAGGGATTTTTCGGCTTTATAAGTTACCGGCGGATTTGTACTACCAGGGAAGGTTTTCCACGAAAATCTCCGCCATCCTTGGGTGAGCAGTAAATTGTCCAGATCGCTTTGTGCGGCAGGTTCTTTATGGAGGAAGTAATAATTTGGTTTCTCTACATAGCCGGCTAAATCAGAGGTCAGCAGAAAAGTGGTGAAAATATTGCTTTCATTATCCTCGTCTGGTTGAACAACGGATGTATTGGTTACAGACATCGAAAAAATACCTTGTACAGGCTTGTTGTCTGTGGTTGAAGTTAGGGTAAGCTGTACAGAATCCCTTTTATTATAGGTTTTCCGGTCACTCTGCACCTGAAGGTTAGTCAGATCAGTTTGATTCTGTACAAATGTTAACCTTTCACAAACGGGTTTGTTATCCGGGCCAAACAGGGTAAGCTGAAGAATTCCAATAGGGAGATCTTTTTTAGGAATATTGATGATCACCAGTTGTTTTTCTGTTTTTGTGGTAAAAACAGAAAACACATTGCCATTGTTCTGTGCGAGTAATTTTAGTTCACCTTTACCCAGCACATTACTGCTCAGATAGATTTTGACACTGATTTTGGAAGTATCCATATTGTTTACCGACAATACATAACCCTCGGGTAGGGCTTGGGGCAGTTTGATCTTCTGATCAGAACCGTCTTCGAACTTAACGATCGCTGTGTAGGTTTTTCCTGGCTGCGGATTGAGGATCACATTACCCATACCCAGATGTGTGGTATTAAATTTGGTGATTTCTGTACCTTCATTATCAACAATGCTTCCGGAAATGTCTTTGCCCAGACCAGCGCTGTTTATCGCTTTGATGCCTAATTTGGAAGGGATGTTTTCCACGAGATTTCCACCCTCTGGAAAGAATTGTACATCTATGGCATTTGAAGTTGCCGTGATGGGAATAAGTTTCACCACTTTCTTCTTCCCTGGCAATTCAATTGTAGCAGTGATTTTACCAGAGGATTTCAGTTCTGGTTTGTTGTTCAGGAAATCGAAGCTGATTTCCCCATTGCTGTTGGTGAGTGCTTTTCCTTTACTAATGTTCTTATTGTCTATCTGTACCACATAGTTCACCTCATTACCACTATATGCTTTTCCGGTTTTATCTGTAAATGTAAGCTGTGTATTGACCTTCTCTGCATTTTTTTCTGCTGAAAAGGAATATTTTGTACGGGTAAAAACTTTATTTGCCCAGGAATTTCCAATTTTAAGGGTTTTATCGAAAAAGAACTCCGGACCAGCGTTCCGCATCCATTGTGTATAGGCTCTGATCCTATAGTTGCCTTCGGGTAGAGAGTCGGTCAGTTTAAAATCTCCCCAGGTAAAACCGCCAATCACAGGAAGCTTAATCTGTTTTTTGACAGAGTCTGCTTCATTGATCAGCTCAACATATAATATATTGCTGATTTCGCTGGGTTGAGATGTTGTGGCATTAATGATATAGGCCTTGAACCAAATATCATCGCCAATGGCATAATAAGGTTTATCCAGGTGAAGGTGGACTTTTTCCTGGGGATTATCCTGGTTATAGGCTTCCAGTTTTTTTATCAGGACCGAAAACGGATCGTCATCGTTTTTAAAAGCCGCAAAACAACAGAGGCCGAAAAGTACAAAGAGCGTTAGAACTAATTTTTTTTTCATCAGAATATAATTTATTTTAATGGTGATGAAGCGATCATGTGCTACCAGATTCTATTCATATCGGTTTGTGTATTGCTGCACATGATGGTTTCATTGGAATACAATTAGTAAAGTTTTTTTCGAGTTTTTCTGTTTTTAATTGCTCTTAAATGGGTTTGGATCCATATTCACCTGGCTTTGCATAAATTAAGAGTAATAAAAAATAAAGCCTCAATATACGAGTATTGAGGCTTTATTGCAAAATATGAAAGTAAGGTTAAAATGGATCAGAACTTGTTCTGCCACATCATACTTTCTACCGGTTTGGTGGTTTTGTTACTGTATTTAGCATTGTCTTTTGTGTTGTACATGGTTTTAATATCGCCTTCTACAACAAAATAAATCAGCTGGCCAATTGGCATGCCTGCATAGATCCTTACTGGCTGTGCACAGGAAATCTCCAGTGTCCAGGTATTGCAAAAGCCAACATCCCCTTTGCCCGCAGTAGCATGGATGTCAATCCCCAGACGTCCGGTGCTGGACTTACCCTCTAAAAAGGGAACATGTGCATGTGTTTCTGTGTATTCCAGTGTTACACCAAGATAGAGCGTGCCCGGTTGTAAAACATAGCCATCTTTAGGAATTTCAAAATGTTCTATGGTGTTGTGTTTTTTTGCATCGAGTACTCTGTCTTTATAGGTGGCCAGATATTTGCCTAAATGCACATCATATGAGTTTGTGCCTAGGCATTCGGGTTTAAAAGGCTCGATAATAATGGTGCCCTTATCTATTTCTTCTAGAATACGTTTGTCGGAAAGTATCATTTATTAAGTATTTGGGCTAAATTATGATTATTTTAAGATACTTTTACCATTGATTTCCTAAAATAGAGATGCCAATCGTTTTTAATAAGAATATTGATGATCAAACCATGCTTTCTGTATGGAAGATAGAAGAGTCTGAAGAACAACTCATTGCGGGTTTACAGCTGAAACAGCATGAACTTGATTTTATTTCCTCTCTGAGCAATGGTAAACGTTTGCTGCATTGGTTGAGTACACGTTTATTGCTTAGAACCATGTTGCAAACCACTGAATATATAGATTGCAGAATGGATGATCATGGTAAACCCTATCTGGTTAATATAGACTATGAAATTTCCCTGAGTCATTCTTTTGATTATGCTGCGGTGATGATCAGCAGAAATAAGAAAGTGGGCGTGGATATCGAGCTGATCAAAGATAAGATCCATAAGATTGAGCAGAAGTTCCTTTCTGTGGAAGAGCTGGAGCAAAATGATCTGGACCGGAGTACCGAGGGTTTATATGTTTGCTGGTGTGTAAAGGAGGCTATCTATAAATGGAATGGAAGAAAAGGCCTGGAGCTAAAAAAGGACATGTATATCGAATCTTTTCCTTTACAGGAAGAAGGAGAGCTGAGGGCTTTTGTCAGTTTGGCTGATGAACGAAAAGAGTTAACTGCTCATTATTTTAAGGTAGAGGATAGTTATATGTTAGGTTATGTAATGGCTTAATCATTTCTGTTATGAATAAAAATGTAAAATATATAGACTGGGGTCTAATTGATTATCAACAGGCCTGGGACCAGCAGGAAGAGGTCTTTAATCAGACGGTAGCTCTTAAAACGGCGAACCGCACCAATCATACGGAGATAGAAACCCCTAATGTACTGATCTTTTGCGAGCACCCTCATGTATATACGTTAGGAAAAAGTGGTTTGCCTGAAAATTTATTGCTGGATGAAAAAGGTTTGGAGGAAAAACAGGCTACTTATTATAAAATAAACAGGGGTGGTGATATTACTTATCATGGCCCTGGCCAGATTGTCGGGTATCCTATTCTTGATCTGGATAATTTCTTTACTGATATTCATTTATATCTTCGAACCCTCGAAGAGGCAGTTATTCTGACTTTAAAGGATTATGGTGTTGAAGCGGGGCGGTATCCTGGTTATACCGGGGTTTGGCTGGATGCGGATAACGAGAAGGCCAGGAAGATCTGCGCTATGGGAGTGAGGTGCAGCCGCTGGGTGACCATGCATGGTTTTGCTTTTAATGTAAATACGGATCTGGACTATTTCAAAAACATTGTTCCTTGTGGAATAGATGATAAGGATGTGACTTCGCTGAAGCGTGAACTTGGTCGTGAACTGGATATGGAAGAAGTTAAGACTGTTCTCAGAGGTCATATTGCGGATCTGTTCTCTATGAAACTGGATGTTTAGTTTTATCTTTCTGGATTAATTTCCTTTTGTTGGGGGTTATCATTGGAATTTTTAGGACACCTGCTTCCAGGCTGCGCGATATCAGGCGGCTGAAGAAGCCGCAGATCTCTAAGGCCTTCCAGCAGGTATCCTAAAAATTCCTC
>Ga0182006_1000351_pt1 | contig 38720 bp, 39 predicted proteins | sample Sormic07211104_1_FD_123022 | JGI IMG/M metagenome (GOLD analysis project Ga0182006, IMG submission 123022) | Rhizosphere microbial communities from Sorghum bicolor, Mead, Nebraska, USA - 072115-104_1 MetaG | ecosystem: Host-associated > Plants > Roots > Rhizosphere | place: USA: Nebraska...
ATTCGCGTTTAAAAGGCTCAATGATGATTGTACCCTTCTCCATTTCTTCTAATATCCTGCTATCAGATAATATCATTTTTATACGTATTTTTGGCCTAAATTATCATTTATTTAAGATAATTTTGCATGTAATCTCCAATTTAATCAATGCCAATAATTTACCACAAAAATATTGATCAGCATTCTGTTTTAGCCATTTGGAAAATTGAGGAAACAGAAGAAGAGTTGTTGGCCGGACTGCAGCTTAAGCAGCATGAACATGATATTATTTCATCGCTAAACAGTGGCAAAAGGCTATTGCACTGGCTAAGCACGAGGTTGCTTTTGAGAACCATGTTGAATACAACAGAATATATCGACTGCCAGTTTGATGAACATGGCAAACCTTATCTGGTTAATTTTGACTACCATATTTCGTTAAGCCATTCGTATGATTATGCTGCTGTAATGATTAGCAAGGACCACCCTGTTGGTATTGATATTGAACTTATTAAACACAAAATAAAAAGCATTAAACACAAGTTTTTAAGTGATTTGGAGCTTGCCCAAAAACAGATTGGTGATAATACGGATGGCTTGTATGTAGCCTGGTGTGCCAAAGAGGCTATTTATAAGTGGCATGGAAAAAAAGGACTGGAATTTAAGCAACATATCCATATTAAACCTTTCAAGCTAAAAAACGAAGGCTCATTAAATGCACTTGTAGAACTGCCTTCGGGTATGCGGGAGTTGACCATTAATTACTTTAAAACAAAAGACGGATACATGTTGGGCTATGTAGCCGGCAATTCTTAATATATATAGAGATGAATGAGATAGCAGATAAAGCAATTGCCAAGGATTTAAAACCAACCATTTTTGCAGACTGGGGCTTAACAGACTACCAGCAGGCATGGGATAAACAGGAAGATCTGCTCAATAAAACGGTGGCCATTAAAACAGAAAACCGGATAAACAACACCAATAAGCCTACGCCAAACCATCTTATATTTTGCGAGCATCCGCATGTTTATACGTTAGGCAAAAGCGGACATCCCGAAAACTTGCTGTTGGATGAACAGGGATTAAAAGATAAACAAGCTACCTACTATAAAATAAACCGGGGTGGCGACATTACTTACCATGGGCCAGGGCAGATTGTAGGCTACCCGATCCTTGATCTTGACAACTTCTTTACGGATATCCATTTATATCTGCGCACCCTGGAGGAAGCCGTTATCCTTACCTTAAAAGATTATGGAATAGAAGCAGGCCGTTATCCCGGCTTTACGGGGGTCTGGTTAGATGCCGACAATGAAAAGGCACGCAAGATATGTGCTATGGGCGTGCGTTGCAGCCGCTGGGTTACCATGCATGGGTTTGCCTTTAATGTAAATGTGGATTTAGATTATTTCAAAAATATTGTTCCCTGTGGCATTGATGATAAAGCGGTAACCTCTTTGGCCAAAGAATTAGGACATCAGCTGGATATGGAAGAAGTGAAAGGCAAACTGAAAAACCATATAGCTAAATTATTTAAGATGAAGCTGGTTTAGTAGCGAGAAAACCAAGTTGGAGGTTACTTCGTAAATCGAGTGATGAAGATTTTATTAAGCGCTATTTTATTTTCTTTCTTAACTTCGGGCTGTACTAAAAAAGCCCCGATGATTAACGAGCCAACAACCAATCCAGCTACAAACCCTTCAAAAGGAACAGGAAATTTTACTTATTTAGCCCTCGGTGATTCTTATACAATCGGCGAATCGGTGAAGCAAGCCGAATCTTTTCCTTATCAGCTTCAGGGTTTATTACAGGCTCAAAACCTCACTGTAGCCAATCCTAAAATTATTGCGGTTACAGGCTGGACCACCAATGAGCTTCAGGCGGCCATTAAAAGCGAAAATTTAGCTGGTACCTTTAGTTTTGTAACGCTTTTAATTGGTGTAAACAATCAGTACCGGGGCTACCCGTTAAACACCTATAAAAAGGAATTTTCAGAATTGTTACAAACGGCAATTACTTATGCAGGAGGCAATAAATCTAGGGTTTTTGTGGTTTCCATACCCGATTGGGGGGCTACTCCTTTTGGCAAAAACTCCGGAAGAAACACACAAACCATTGCAAGTGAAATTGATAGTTTTAACGCCGCCAATCAGGAAATAACACTTGCAGCCGGCGTGAGCTACACCAATATCACACCTGCATCCAGAAATGCATCGACTGATCAATCGCTGGTAGCAGACGATGGATTGCACCCAAGTGGTAAAATGTATGCCGAATGGGCTAGCGCTTTATTCCCCAAAGTATCTGCTGTGTTGAAATAATTCAACGCTCATTTATACTGTTTTTAAATTAAAAAATTTATTTTAGTTCGACAATTTAAATTAATCACCTATTAAAAAACAGAAATCTATGAATGAGTATGAATCAAGCGGAGTAGCCGCGGGCATTGGAGGCGGTATTGCAATCTTATATCTTGCAATAATCGTAGTAATGATTGTGGGCATGTGGAAAGTGTTCGAAAAAGCGGGCAAACCAGGTTGGGCAGCTATTATCCCTATCTACAACTTAATTATTTTATTAGAAATTGTTGGCAAACCCATGATTTGGATTTTATGGTTGATCATTCCTTGCGTTAACGTTGTATTTGCCATCTGGCTTTACAACTTGGTTAGTAAAAGCTTTGGAAAATCGGAAGGTTTTACTGTTGGTATGGTTATTTTCCCTTACATTTTCTGGCCAATCTTAGGTTTTGGAGATGCTAAATACTTGGGCCCGTCAGCGGCAGAAGCACAAAATGGAGGTTTTGAAAATAATCCTTTTAACAATCCAAATAACCCTTTTAACAGCACAAACAATCCATTCAACAAACCAACTGATCATCATAATAACCCCAATGATACTCCACCGGTAGTATAATTTTAGGATGTTTATCATATTTATATTTTGCAGCTTAATCAACCTGGTTGATTGGCTGCAAAATCATTTAATCCCCTGTCCTTTTAAAGCTTTAACAGGAATCGATTGTCCGGGTTGTGGCTTTCAAAGATCTTTTATTGCGCTGATCCAAGGCGATTTATCAAAAAGCTGGTCACTTTATCCACCTACTATTCCTTTACTGTTTTTATTTATCTCAACTGCATTATTGTATAAATTTCAGTTTAGCCAACGTTCCTTTATCTTTCAAACATTGGTTATCCTTGTCGGTAATTTTGTAATGATCTGCTATTTGCAAAAAATGTTTTTTAGCTAAACACTCGTATTAGCTGTAAGGTGGTTATAATCCTTTAATACTGTTTCTAAAAACTGCAATTCGTTCATTCCTGCCGGAATGTTTACCAGAATATGGGCTTTGGTTTTTGCCGCCATGGCATAAATCAAATCGGCATTCCCTGTTTGATAATAGCTGGTTAATACTTCATGAACAAGCTCTATATCCCGATCATTTAAATGCAGTACTTCCTTAAAATGCGGTTCATATTCTTCAGGCAGACTAAAGCTGAATGCTACATTGGTCAACTCGGTGCGTGGTTTGGTTTTAATTAATGTGGTTTTAGCCAGTAAATCTCCCAATCGCTGGTGATTTTTAGTTACTGCTACCGATACCAGCGCAACGACGCCCCAGCCAAAAGGAAAGCCAAAATCAATCATCCGGAATAACCACCTAAAAATATACTGCCCCAAGGTTGGCTGTGTACCGTCTATGCTGACCACCTTGATCTTCAGCGCTTTTTTTCCAAAGGTTTGTCCATCCATGGTGATTTCGCAAACCAGATCATAAAAAACAAAAATGGCCAGGAAAATAAAAAAAATAATTATCGCAGCAATTCCAGACATCGCCATCTGGGCAGCACCCATAACTACCAGGGTAATTACAGCAAGAATTGCAAATCCGGCCAAGTCTATACATCTTGCAGCTATCCGTTCTCCAAGGCCGGCAATCTCGTAATCAATATCAACATTCTGAGCCGTGCTAATTCTGATGGTATCCATATTCAAACATAATTTTTTTTAAGATAATAGCTGCAGGGAAATCTTTATTTTTTGAAACTAAAGATTTATTATATTTTCAACAGCGCTGGTTTAGCTATGTATATTTATTTGCCGGTAAAACATATGGAAATAAATCGGGTTTTATTTCCATAAAAATTTAGCTATTTTAACCCAAGATTTGGTAACGCCTTTAAATGAGAGAAGCATTATTTGTTAAACAAAATTCGAAAAAGTGGCAGCATTACGATTCTATGCAACAGGCAAGTCCTGATGAAGTGGCCAATCAGTTTATCGAGATTACCAATGATCTGGCCTACTCAAAAACGTTTTATCCCAATTCGAAAACTACGGCCTACCTCAATGGCCTGGCTTCCAAATTACACCAATCTGTTTATAAAAATAAGAAAGAAAAATCGAACCGCTTTATCCATTTCTGGAAAACCGAACTTCCCTTAATATTCTTCGAACATCGAAAACAGGTAATATATGCCCTGGTATTTTTCTTGGTTTCCTGCGCCATTGGCGCCTTATCGGCTAAATACGATGATACTTTTGTCCGTTTGATTATGGGCGATGCCTATGTAAATATGACGAACGAGAATATTGCAAAGGGTGATCCTTTTGGCGTGTATAAGCAGAGTAATGAATTCATGATGTTTATGCAAATTGGGTTTAACAATATTTTTGTTGCACTATACACTTTTGTTTTGGGCATCATATTTTCTTTCGGATCTGTTGTTTCCCTATTCAGAAATGGTATCATGCTCGGCTCGTTCCAATATTTCTTTTTTAGCAAAGGCCTGGGATTTCAATCAGTTCTGGTGATCTGGATTCATGGGACATTGGAAATTTCGGCTATTGTTTTGGCAGGTGCGGCAGGTTTAGTTTTGGGCAATAGTCTTTTGTTCCCCAAAACCTATACCCGAATGGCTTCTGTATTAAAAGGTGCAAAAGATGGGTTAAAAATCGTAATAGGCCTGATTCCCATTTTTATCGTGGCTGCGTTTTTTGAAAGCTTTGTTACCCGACATACCGGGATGCCTTTATGGCTAAGTGTACTGATTTTACTGTCTTCTGCAGCTTTTATCATCTGGTATATATTTATTTACCCCATTAAAATCCATCATAATAAGCAATATTAATATGCTAGGGAAAATTGAATTTAAGAAAAGAAGGGATTTCGGACAAGTGATCAATGATACCTTTACCTTTATACGCCAAAATTTTAAGCCACTCATTAAAATATACTTTACCTTTTGTGGACTGTTTGTATTGGCCAGCATGTTAACCATGTTATTGCAGCAATATAAAATGGTTAATATTATCAATACTATTGGCAATGGAAGAAACAGCAATGGCTTAGGCTTTTCTGGATTATACGGAATAGAATATTTTCTTTCTATTTTGTTTTCTCTGGCCTCTTATACCAGTATGAGCGTTGCCATACTTTCTTATATAGCCATTTACGTAAAAAAAGGCAATCAAACACCTACTACTGATGAGGTATGGGGGTACTTTAAATATTACTTCTTCAGGATTTTTGGCAGTTCTTTTTTGTTAATCATGATGTTGATCATCGCTTTTGTGTTTTGCCTCGTGCCTGGCTTTTGGTTATTCCCATATGTGGCCATGATGTATCCCATAATGGTGATTGAAAATGGTTCACTGGGCTATTCCTTCGGTAGAAGTTTCAATATCATTAAAGACAATTTCTGGGTTACGTTTGGCACGCTGATCGTGGTATGGATTATTGTTTATGCCTGTATGAGCATGATTATTTTACCTACCAGCCTGTTTAATATGATTGGGATGTTTACGCATGAAAGCCCGCACATGTCGTTAACACTTACCATGATCACAACGGTTCTGCAGTCATTATGCCAGGTGTTTACCATTATCCCTATTATTACCATATCATTATCCTATTTCAGTTTGGTTGAACAAAAAGAAAGTACCGGCTTAATGGAAAGGATTTCTAATTTCGGCAATACCGAAAAACTTATTGATACCAGACCTGAAGAATATTAAAATGCAACGCGCAATACTCCGATACCTTCTCGCTTCAGTTTTGTTCTTTATTCCGGTAATTAGCAAAGCGCAAACCGTTAAGCCTAAACCCGTTATTAAAGAGATCAGGGTAGATAGCACTCAACTTACTCCTTTAAAATTCGATAAAGATTCCATTGGTAGTTATAAAGAACAGAAAGAATTTCAATATGATGAAATCGGCGAACAGCAATTGTCGTGGTGGGATAAATTCTGGATGTGGTTCTGGCGTTTATTCGGTTCCTTAATTCAGGATGCAAGCTCTAATTTAATTTCTAGGTATATTTTTATCGGACTAGGTATAGCACTTATTTTATTTATCGTAATCAAAGTTATCGGGGCCGAGAACATATTCAGGAAAAAATCTAAAGCCACAATCCTTCCGTACGATGTAATTACCGAAAATATCCATAACATAGATTATGAACAGGAATTGCAAAGGCTGGTTGCAGAGAGAAAATTCCGCCTGGCCGTTAGGCTTCTATATTTAAGGGCATTAAAAAAACTGAGTGATGCCGAAATCATCCGTTGGCAGCCTGATAAAACCAATTACCATTATTTAATGGAAATCGATAAGCCCGAACTAAGAAACGATTTTAGTAAACTCACCATACAGTTTGATTACATCTGGTACGGCGATTTCCCTATTGATGAAGTAAGATTCGAGCCTATTAACCGATCGTTTAATCAGTTTAACAGCCAGATCAAATGAAAGGTTATAAAATATATCTGATTATTGGTTCCATACTGATTCTCTTGTACCTGGTTGCCCAATACAACAAACCCACCCCAACAAACTGGGCTCCAACCTATGCTGTAAAGGATAAAATTCCTTATGGAACCTACATTTTATACCAGCGGATAAAAGATATTTTACCAAAGGCAACAATAAAGCGATCTAAAACTGCTATTTACAATACATTAAAGGGCAAAAATTTTAACAAAACCGCATATTTAATTATTGCACAACAAGCAGAAATCAACAAAACAGATTTCGATCAGCTGGTTAAATACATGCAGACCGGTAATGACGTTTTTATCGCCAGCTATAACTTGGGAAAAACAGGAAAAAACCTAAAGCTTCAAGCACTTAGCGCCATGTCAGCAGAGGGCCGCACACTGAACTTCACCAATCAAAACCTAAAAACGGAGGCAAACTACGGCTTTGCAAGAGGAATTGGCAGCCAATATTATGATAAAATCGATACCAATAAGGCTACTGTACTCGGTGTGAACGGAGATGGCAATCCCAACTTTGTCCGTTACAGCTATGGTAAAGGAAGTCTGTACCTGATTGCGGAGCCAGGTTTTTACACTAATTTTAATCTGCTGGATAAATACGGTGCAGAATATGCCGCTAAAACCTTAAGTTATTTACAAGGAACTCAGCAGCTCATTATTGATGAGTATTTTACTGCACAAAAAACCACCACTACAGATATGCTCAGGGTATTTTTCCAACATCCTGAACTCAAATATGCCTACTACCTGGCCATATTCAGCCTGATCATCTTTGTGCTTTACGATATGAAGCGCCGTCAGAGAATAATTCCAATTGCCGATCCGCTTACCAATTCTTCATTGGCTTTTGTTCATGTGGTAGGCAGCGTTTATTACCACGAACGCAACAACCTCGATATCGCCTTAAAAAAGATCAACTATTTTCTTGAATATTTAAGAACCAGATATTATCTAAAAACCAACGAAATTGACGGGAAATTTGTGCAGGTACTGATGGAGAAAACAGGTATTAACGAAGCATTGGCCAAAACCATTACCAATCATATTACACAGACACCAACCATGGGCAGCTTAAGTGATACCCAATTGATTTATTTAAACGAAAGTATAGAACAGTTTTATAAAAATACGCAAAGCAATGGAACAAGAACAGTTTAACCCACGTACCGATTTAAGCGCCTTAAATGAAGCGGTAAATCAGATCAGAAATGTACTTGGAAATATCATTATCGGACAAAAACAAGTTATTGATTTCTTAATTGTTGGTTTGCTTGCCGACGGGCACATCTTAATTGAAGGCGTACCCGGAGTAGCGAAAACACTTAGTGCAAAATTGCTTGCCAAATCCATAGAAGCACAATTTTCGAGGGTACAGTTTACCCCTGATTTAATGCCTTCTGACGTTTTAGGAACTCCGATATTTAATACCAAAACAGGAGATTTTGAATTTAGAAAAGGGCCGATTTTTGGTAATATTATTTTGGTTGATGAGATTAACCGTGCACCAGCCAAAACCCAGTCTGCACTTTTCGAAGTGATGGAAGAACGCCAGGTAACTATTGATGGAGAAACCTACCTTATGGATGAGCCTTTTATGGTTTTGGCCACCCAAAATCCTATTGAGCAGGAAGGCACTTACCGTTTACCCGAAGCGCAATTAGATCGTTTTTTATTTAAAATTGAAGTCAAATACCCTTCACTGGAAGAAGAAGCCGAAATTTTAATGGCACAACATAGCCTGGTTAATAAAACATTGCTGAATGAAGTAAAACCGGTATTGTCGATTCAGCAGATACTGGAAGCCAGAAGCGTGATCCGCAGTTTGTTTGTAGAACCAAAGTTATTGGAATTTATTGCCAGAATTGTAAGCGAAACCCGTAACAACTCATCGCTTTACTTAGGTGCTTCGCCCAGGGCATCATTAGCCATCGTACATAGCGCAAAAGCTTTTGCTGCTATCCAGGGCCGCGATTTTATTACACCTGATGATATCATTGCTGTTGCGATCCCCGTATTGGCACACAGGGTATTATTATCGCCTGAAAAAGAAATGGAAGGATTAACGACAAGCGACATCATACATCAGATCATTAAAAAGATTGAGGTACCGAGATAAGTCAGTTGGCAGTTGCCAGTTTGCAGTTACCAGTTAACCGATTTAAACAATTAACCGATTAAACAACATTGAAAAAATTCTTTCAGCAATATTATAGCAACCTATTCCTGACCGATCGTTTATTCGCGGCTTTAGGATGCTGCATTTTACTTTTTTTGCTGAAGTTCTTTTTTCAGTGGCTAGGTGATATTCCTGAAATTGCAACAGGTGCGGTTATCCTATTATTTTTTATTGATATTTTTATTCTATACCGTATTAACAATGGCATTGAAGCAAGAAGACTAACTTCTAAACGGTTAAGTAACGGCGATGAAAACCCGATACAGATCGAAATAAAAAATGATTATGGCTTTGTGGTAAATGCAAGGGTAATTGACGAGATACCTTTTCAGTTCCAGATCCGCGATAAAGATTTTAAGCTCCATTTAAAACCTGCAGAAATAAAATCAATCCACTATAATTTACGTCCAACAAAACGTGGTGAATATGATTTCGGATTTATCAGGGCCTATATCAGTTCGCCGTTAGGTTTGATTAGCAGGCGTTACAATTTTGATGGCGCCAGGATCTTACCTGTTTTTCCGTCATTTATCAACCTCGGCCAATACGAACTAATGGCAGCCTCGCGTTATTTAACTGAATTTGGGATTAAAAAGATCAGAAAGATCGGACAAAGCAGTGAATTTGATCAAATTAAAAATTACGTCGGGGGTGACGATATCCGCACGATCAACTGGAAAGCCACTGCAAGAAAAAGCAGTTTAATGGTGAACACCTATGTCGATGAAAAATCACAACATATTTATTGTATCATTGATAAATCGCGTGTGATGCGCATGCCTTTTGAAGGATTAAGCTTACTTGATTATGCCATCAATGCTACCGTGGCGCTTTCGAAAGTAGCCATGCTTAAAGAAGATAAAGCTGGCCTGATTACCTTATCGGAAACGATCGGATCGATCGTACCAGCTGATCGTAAGGCCTCGCAGCTGGGCAGCATTATGAATGTACTTTATAAAGAAAAAACAAGGTATCTTGAAAGCAATCTCGAAGCCCTGTACACTACAGTCCGTTCCGTTGTAAAACAGCGTGGCCTTCTGGTTTTCTTTACCAATTTTGAGAGTTTATCAGCCCTGCAACGTCAGTTACCCTTTTTAAAAAGAATTGCTAAATACCACCTATTGCTGGTTGTATTTTTCGAAAATACCGAATTAAAAGGATTAAGTACAGAACCGGCTAAAGATGTAGAAGGCATTTATCACAAAACCATCGCAGAGAAATTTATCTACGAGAAAAAGCTGATGGTTAAAGAATTGAACAAACATGGCATTTTGGCTATTCTTACCCCACCACAGAAGCTTACCGTAAATGTAATTAATCAATATCTCGCACTAAAGGCACAACAGCGGATTTAGTCCCGAGTCTTTAGTCTCAAGTCCATAGTCACCTTATCACGGCATCCTTGGTCTGTGTCCTCACAGACCAAAACATTACAAAAGATTTCTATAATCGGTTAAAAATCCAAAATTATCTGTCCCCGTTTCATAAAATCTGGCTGATGACCAATCATAATCTTCAGGTTTTTCGCATAATTGCCATCTTTCTTGTAAAGGGTTGAGATGGATGTAGTCTATTTTCTGTTCAAGTTTATTTTGCGTATCCATAAGAATGGCTAACGGATCCCGTTGCCATAAACGAAAATTTCTTTCTGTATCTGTTACTTTAAAATCTGATAGTTTCTCTGGATGTTGAAGTTTAATATCCTGAAAAATCTGATGGGAAGTAAATTTATTAAAGCTTGCATGAGGCATCTCTTTTCCATTTACCTCAATCATTCGCCATACTAAGTGCAGGTGATTTGGCATAATCACAAAAGCATAAACCTTAATCTTTTTCCTCTTAACCAATTCTTCTAAGGTTTTAATGATAATCTGTTTATACTTTTCGGAAGAAAATACCTGGTTCCAATCCTTAACTGTGTCTGTCCAAAAATATACTTCACCTAAAAGCATTTTTGAATTACGATCTTGTCTGAAGAGATTATTTTCCATTATTAAAAATAGAAAATTAACCTCAATGTAATTTAATCAAGCTATATTATCCCTGGTCTGTGTCCCCACAGACCAATGTACTGTAAGATTTAACGGCTAAATCTTTGTTTCGGTCTGTGAGGACACAGACCGAGGAATTAGAATTAAATTAACCTCAACGTAATCTAATCATACTATAATATCCTTGGTCTGTGCCCCCACAGACCAATGTATTGTAAGATTTAACGGCTAAATCTTTGTTTCGATCTGTGAGGACACACACCGAGGAATTAGAATTAAATTAACCTCAACGTAATCTAATCATACTATATTATCCTTGGTCTGTGTCCCCACAGACCAATGTACTGTAAGATTTAACGGCTAAATTCTTTGTTTCTGTCTGTGAGGACACACACCGAGGAATTAGGCCCATAGTCGACTTATGACTCAGGACTAAAGACTCAGGACTACCCCTACTCTTCTTCTCTAAAATATACCTTATAGAAGTTCATCGATTTATCATCGTCATAACCTTTCTCGATCATGTCTTTATTACCGTGAATGTAGATATGGAAATTCTTGTCCAGTTTTAACACGCTTTTATAGGCTCTTGCCTGCTTTTTTACGGCTGATTCTGCAATCTCAAAATGATCAGCTATCGGACTTTCGTACTCTTCTTCGTAGCTTTTCTTATAGTTTTTGAACGACTCGATTCCTTCGGCATTACCAATTACCTCATTTCCAAACTCCTCCATATCAAAGGTTTCTTTTTCTTTGAAATACTTCATAGAGCGGTTTAAGAGATCAATCTTATCTGCTTTGCTGATTTCATATTCATCATCAAGCTTCTGCGTGACAAAATTTTTATAAACGCCTAAAACATTATTGGTCTGGTTATAACAGTCATTCCTGATTTTCAGCTTTAAGAATTCATCTTTCCAATAAACGGCAGAATCGTTGCTACTTTTAGATTGATCCAATACTACAACCTTATAACCTTCTTCTCTTTCTACATTAAAAATCAAACAGCCTTTATCCAACTTATTAATGTTAATCGCTTCCTGTTCATAACTTACATTAAAGCCATCCTGCTCCGGATACACTTTTAAGTAAGTATCTTTTGTTTCAGATTTAAAAATCCCAACTACATCCAATTGTTCACCCTCTATCTGCACTTTTTCAAAATAGGCAACATACAATTCTCCGGATTTAATTTTTGGATGATTGGCCACATCATATAAATGTTTGGCCAGTTGCTGCGAATCTTCGTGAAAAAGTTCGTTATTCTCAAAAATTTCATGAACGAAATGGAATACTTCGTTCAATTCCAAATTATCGTTAGGATGGTAAAAGCGGTAAACTTCATTCACCTTTTCGAAAGGTTTTAAGAAATACTGCAGCAACAGGTTTCCCAATAATTCATCATCTATCTTCAACGGTGCATCTGATAGTTTATAATATTCTTCAACCAGTTTATTACCCGTATGATGGATGGAAATTTGCTTAAGAGAAGCCTCGAAAAATGAAATCATAGGCGCAAAAATAGCAAAATCATTGGTTACCCCATGTCCAAAATTCGCCATCCTTTCTTGTCTTCCTTTCAATTTTCTTTTACTTTGGATCAGCATTCGGTTGCTTCTGGCTTTGAGTTAGTTTGCGCTTTTTAACTGATTTAAGAAATCAACAATCTTTTGATCGGCATAATTGGCCACACCTTCATGTTTGAAGGACAGCCGGCCCTGCTTATCGAAAATAACAGTTGTAGGTAACGCACCCGTAAATAGCTGCTCGGGAATGTTACTTTCTGCTTTATAAACTGGCAGGGTATATTTACGGTCAGCCATAAACCGGGATGATTTAGTAAGCTCGCCATCAGCATCTGCAAAAATGAAAATGATATCCTTGTCATTTTTAAATTGATCGTATAACTTATTGATCGAAGGCATTTCGGCTCTACATGGCGGACACCAGGTTGCCCAAAAGTTGAGAAAAATAACTTTCCCCTTTAAATCGCCAAGATCAACCAGATTTCCGTTAACATCTTTAAACCTGATTCCCTTGAGACCATCAACATTTTCTTTTGGTATCTCAACATTGGGTTTGTAAAAACCGATCTCCATTAAGCCTTTGATAAAAAATGCCTTTGTGTCAGGCGCAAGAACAATTAACAAAAGGATAATGATCAATAGTGCATTGAATATATTTTTTCGGATAAATTTCATTGATATTATTTCAAATGCAACAATGATAATGAAAATAAATTTTACAAGTAGCCATCTACCTTTAAGATACATTTGGCCAGCATCCAGCATTCTAAACCGCAATTTTGTATGAGGCAAACAGTTTCGGGAATAAATGCTGCATCTTTAGCTAAGCCATCTCTATTCTCTAATATCAGACTACTGCTATTCCTTTCAGAAATACTTTTTATACCCAATAATATCCATAACCATAAAAAAGTAAAATTCAAACAAATAATAGCAATACTATCTTTATAAATTGTAAAACAATTATTTACTTTATAATGACTATTACCCATCAATGTTTTACATATAATTGTATACGAAAAGACTTTACCCAAAATACCTATATGCAAATCCTATTGAAGTTTAAAATTAATGAAAGCCTGTTTCTTCGTGATCCAGAATCCAGCGAGGTTGGAAAACTGATCGTAGAAAAAGGGATCGATCTGATCCGTGAAGTAGGATTTGAGCGGTTTACATTTAAAAAACTTGCTGAAAAGATAAATTCAACGGAAGCGACCATCTATCGGTACTTTGCTTCCAAGTATCGATTATTAATCTATATATTGAACTGGTATTGGTGCTACCTGGAGTTTGTGTCAAAGATGAGTTTACAAGAATTAGGCGATTCCACCCAGAAACTCAAGTTGATTTTGGAAATCATTACCCATAACTTCGACAGCGACTCTCAGATTGTAGATTATGATCTGGAAAAGCTCCATGGCATCGTAATTTCAGAAAGCAGTAAGGCCTATCTGGTCAAAGAGGTTGATGAGATCAACCAGGAGCTTGTATTTAGTCCGCTAAAAAGTTTCTGCCAGTTTGTGGGTCAGGTCATCTTACAGGTCAATCCAAAATTTGCCTATCCAAATGCATTGGCAAGTACGTTATTGGAAACAGCCCATGATCAGCATTTTTTTAGTGAGCACCTTCCCAAACTCGCAGATAACAAATCGAAAATTACGCACAAGAAATATGTATTAAATTATTTGAATTTTCTGGCATTTTCTGCAATTAACTCTTATCAATAATGGCACACGATCAGGATTATACCAAAAGTAGTCGAGCACTATTTAAATATATTACAAAAGAAAAAAAGGACGTAACGGCGATTTACATCTATGCTATACTAAGTGGCTTGGTACAGCTGAGCATTCCTTTAGGTATTCAGGCCATTGTAGGTTTTGTAATGGGTGCCACCATGGTGACATCTTTATACATACTTATTGGCTTTGTGGTGCTTGGTACTTTTCTTGCAGGCTTTTTCAGATTGAAAGTGATGCAGATTATTGAAAAAATCCAGCAGAAAATTTTTGTGGAATATTCGCTTGCATTTGCCGAGAAACTACCCAAGGTTGACCTATCAGCCAATAAGAAGTATTATTTGCCAGAACTGGTGAATAGGTTTTTCGACACCCAGAATCTCCAAAAGGGTATTTCAAAAATTCTGCTCGAAATTCCCACTGCGCTGATCCAGATCCTTTTTGGGATACTGCTGCTTTCTTTTTACCATCCCTGGTTTCTGGTATTTGGATCAATCGTGGTCGTGATCGTGATCATCATCTTTCGGTTTACCATGGCTTCCGGCATTCAATCCAGCCTCGACGAAAGTACCCATAAATATAACGTAGCTTCCTGGCTTGAAGACATTGCAGGATCGATTAAAACCTTCAAGATCAACTCTAAAACCGAAATGCATCTTTCGGGTACAGACGAACGTGTAGTAGAATATCTGGACAGCAGGACCGAACATTTTAAAGTACTGGTTTTCCAGTACAAGGCCATTATAGGTTTTAAAGTTGTTATTACTTTGGTAATGCTTGCGATTGGTACTTATCTTTTAGTGAACCAGAAATTGAATATAGGCGCATTTATTGCTACCGAAATTGTGGTATTAAGCATCATGGGCGCCGTTGAAAAACTGATTAAAAGTCTTGAAAGCTATTACGATGTAGTCGCGGCGCTGGTAAAGCTCGAAAAAGTTACCGATCTGGCAGAAGAGCCTACCGAAAACCTGGCATTGGAATCCAAGCCGGACGGAATGGAGATCAGCTTTAAAGATGTGGTGTTTTCATTCGGGGACCAAAAGCCGATTCTGTCGAACATCAATTTTAATGTCCGGCCAAATACCATTACCCTCATTACGGGGAGCCTTGGTGCCGGCAAATCTTTGCTCATGAACATGATTGCAGGGTTTTATGAACCCACGGGTGGAACTGTATTTTTCGACAAAATCCCATTGAAGAATCTGGAAAAGACATCTTTAAGAGAGCACTTCGGAATGTACATGGATGATATGCAAATCATTAAAGGTACACTACAGGAGAATATCTTGTTAGGCAGAGAAAATATGGGCACTGAAGATATACTTGAACTTTCTGAAGCCATCGGCATAGATAATTTATCGGGAAATTTCACCAATGGCTTCAACACCCAATTGAGCGAAACGGATACCGAGATTTCATTTAGTTCTAGAAAAAAAATCCTGATGCTCAGGGCATTACTTGGAGACAACCGTTTATTATTGCTGGAAGATCCATTGGACGGGATGAATGCCGATTTCCGCACCAAAATGGCAGAACATTTACAGAAACTTAAGGCGCGCGTTACAATAGTAATTGTATCAGATGCGCCAGAGCTTACGCAAATTGCAGATCAGCAATTACATCTTGATAATGGTACCATTCAAAAAATCTAATTTCGTAAGTAATGAAGCTTAAATCAGTAGACCATATTTATCACATCCATAGAGACTCTCGCGTAAAACGTTGGTTTTTCATTTTCATAGGCCTTGGTTTCATCGTATTGTTGCTACCCTGGACTCAAAATATCAAAGCAAGGGGCACAGTAAGCACACTTTATCAAGGCCAACGCCCCCAGCAACTTAATTCACCAATTCCGGGTAGAATTTTAAAGTGGTACGTCAAAAACGGCGACTATGTAAAAAAAGGAGATACGCTCCTTCAATTAGCTGAGGTAAAAGAAGATTACCTGGATCCGCTATTAGTTGAGCGTACCCAACAGCAAGTACAGGCAAAAATCGGAGTGCGTGATTATTATCAGGCCAAAGTGGGCACCACCAACAGCCAACTCAACGCATTAAATGCTTCCAGAGTGCTAAAATTAACCCAGCTAAAGGTAAAAATTGGCCAGTTAAACAATAAGCTTGCTGCCGAAGAAGCAGAACTTGCAGCGGCAAACAATGAATTAAAGCTAAGCGAAGACCAGTATAACCGCCAGAAAAAGATGTACGACGATGGCTTGGTTTCGCTTACACAGTTTCAACAACGAAGCGTATCGTTTCAAAACGTATTGGCTAAAAAAACTGTCATAGAAAATAAGCTGGCTCAAACACGGCAAGAGATCAGAACGGTAAATATTGAGCAGGATGCGGCGATACAGGACTATGCGGAAAAAGTAAGTAAAACTGAAGGCGAACGCTTTCAAAACCTGGGGCAAATAGAGGGCAGCAACGGTGATATTGCCAAACTGCAAAACCAGATAGCGAATTACAAAGCACGGCAGGGACTATACTTTGTACTGGCGTCCCAGGATGGCCAAGTCGTGTCATTAAATAAAGCTGGTATTGGCGAAATTCTTAAAGATACAGAGAGCATAGGAACCATCGTGCCAAATAAAGTAAAATATGCCGTGGAAATATATATAAAACCTGTTGATCTCCCACTGATCAAAGAAGGCCAGAATGTTATGTGCATCTTCGACGGCTTTCCAGCAATCATATTTTCCGGGTGGCCAAATTCCAGCTATGGAACATTTAAAGGCAAAGTGGTTGCAGTCGAAAGCAATATTAGTTCAAACGGTCTTTTTAAAGCATTAGTAATCGAAGATTCGGCAGACAGGCCTTGGCCTCCACAGATCAAAATGGGTACTGGCGTTCAGGGCATAGCCATTTTAAACGATGTACCTGTTTGGTATGAATTATGGCGGAATATAAATGGTTTCCCTCCTGATTATTACACAGTTAAAACTTCAAAAAGTGATGAAAAGACTAAGTAGCCTTGTTTTATTGCTAATGCTGGCTGGTCTGGTACAGTTTGCCAGGGCGCAGGACACACTAAAACTCTCGCATCAGGAATTTATAGCAGTGGTAAAAAAATATCACCCCCTGGCTTTTCGCTACCGATTACAAAATCAAATTGCAAAAGCAGAGGTTCAAGGTGCAAGAGGTAATTTTGACCCCGTTTTGGCAGCGAAAAATGGCTTGAAAACCATAAATGGCACAGAATATTATAAAGAAAGCACTGTTGAACTGGACATACCAACCTGGTATGGAATATCATTTAACGGGAGCTATAATTACCTTGAAGGGCAGAAATTAAACAATAGCCAGACACCGGGTGGACTATATCAATTCGGTATTACTTTACCGCTGGCCAAAAACTTACTTTACGATAAACGCAGGGCCTTACTGGAACAAGCCAGGTTTGCCACTCAGTTAACAGAGGCAGAACAAATACTGCTTACGAATGACTTAATGCTGGAGGCCGAAAATACCTATTGGGAACTGGTTAAGGCTCATGAGGTATTAAATTTGCAAAACAAGGCAGTAAAAATCAACGAAGACAGGCTGTCGCTAATTAAAAAAACATATCAGTATGGCGAAAAAGCAGCGATTGATACAACCGAAGCACTCTCGCAGCTACAGAGTTTCCAGGTCAAACAAAAAGATGCCTACCTGGAATTTGTAAAAGCCAATCAACAATTGGTTTTATTTCTTTGGCAGGAAAACCAACAGCCCTATGATATATCGCAACTGATTATTCCTAAAGAGTCTCTTACCGACAATGCAGCTTACCAAAACTATCTGTCGCTCATTAAAGAAATAGATGACTTATCTTTGTCTAACCATGCATCCATTTTGATGTATTCGAGCAAGCTAAACATATTGGAGAGTGAACGCAGGCTGAAATTTCAGAGCCTTTTGCCCAAGATAGACCTCACTTATAACTTCCTCAACAAAGAAAACTACGCTTCCCATTTTTTACCCTTGTTTCAAAACAATTATCAATATGGGTTAAAGCTGGAGATTCCCATTTTTTTGAGACAAGCAAGAGCAGATTACCGAATAGCTAAATTCAAGATCCGGCAAAACCAGCTTGATACTGATTATAAAAAGCAAGAAATAAACACAAAAATCAATAGCTATAAATACCTGGTAATTAACTATAACCAGCAAATCAGTCTTGCTTTTCAAAACACCAGTAATTACCAGCGGCTACTCCAGGCGGAACAAACGAAATATAATAACGGAGAAAGTTCGCTTTTCCTGATCAACGCCCGGGAGACCAAGCTTATCGAAGTTCAAGAAAAACTGTTAGAGTTGAGACTGAAATTTTTGAGGGGATACAATCAGCTAAAATGGACAAAGGAAAACTTCAGGATGTAAACTGGGCTTTTTAATTATAAATATACATGCCTTTAACCTACAAAATAATTTTTCAAAACATCAGCCGTAAATACAAAACATCGTGTTAAGCGCTGTCCAACTCAATCGACTGATGGCAAAATCACTAAAATATTACTTTTTGAAAAATCTCACCTTTACCACATCAAACTTATTACCACACTGGAAAATAGATAATTACATTAAACCAATGATCAAATATCCAGTCAAAAAACATATAAAAACAATCTTACCGTTCAAATACATTTAATTGCTTCGGAATTATTATTTTTGACCTGTTGAAAAAGCATAGACAAAACATTCATCAATATTTATCAGTATTCATGCTGATCGTATTTGCTATTGCTTTAACTCCATGGAGCGTACTTCACCATCATAATCCACTTCCTGTTGTCGAAAAGGAAGTTAATTGCAAACATGTTAGTCATGTTCAGGCCCATGGCGATACCTGTTTGATCTGTAACGCGAGTTTTGAAAAAAACTATGTGCAAACGCATCACATTTACAGAATCTTTTTATCAGCCAAAATTTTCAACCGTACCGAACCTATATTCAAGAATGCCTTTACCGAAGTAAAGCGCACTTGTTTACGTGGCCCCCCTTTGGCTTAATTTTTTCTTATAGCGCATTCGCACTAGTCAAATTATTTATCCGATAAACTAAAACCGGCTTCATTTAAGCTATTGTTTTGGCGTTTCGTTCATTTTATTTACACACAACACATGAAAAAATTACAGCTTATTGGCTTAGTAATTCTATATACATTATTAAGCAATACCGCTTTTGCTGCACTACTTAAAGATATAAAAGGTAAGGTTATTGATGCCAGTACAAAACAGACATTACCAGGTGCTACTATTTTTATTCCTGATTTAAAGGTTTCGTCAGTAACCAATAACGATGGAGAATTCACATTAAATAACCTGCCCGCTAAAGGAAGCTACCTAATTGAGGTACATTATGTGGGCTATAAAACGGCTGTGCAAGTTGTCAACCTTGCCAACGCAGCCGGGTTGGAATTTTCCTTACAACCCACCGCTATAGAAACTAAGGAAATCGTAATTACCGGAAGTTTAATCAGCAGCACAAGTAAGCGAAATAGTGCTTCATCAGCCATAGTAGGCAAGGATCAGTTATTGCAGCCTTCCACCAACTTAATCGACGCATTGGCTAAAGTACCTGGTGTATCTCAGATCACTACCGGCCCATCTATTTCAAAACCAGTAATTAGAGGCTTAGGTTATAACAGAATTGTAACTTTAGATGATGGTATTAAACAACAGGGCCAGCAATGGGGCGATGAGCACGGTATTGAAATTGACCAGTTTAAATCAGACCGCGTGGAGATCTTACGTGGCGCCGCATCACTAATGTACGGTTCTGATGCACTTGGGGGCGTAATTAATCTGTTAGAGCCGACTACGACACCTGAAGGACAGATAAAAGGAGAATTCATCACCAACTACGCTACCAACAACGGACTTACCGCCAACTCATTAATGTTGAACGGCAACGAAAACGGCTTTGTTTGGAGAGCCCGTGGAACCTATAAAAATGCTTATTCTTTTAAAACACCTACAGGTTATTTCCCTAATTCAGGTTTTAACGAAACAGATTTAAGCGGAATGATCGGTTTAAACAAAAGCTGGGGTTATACTCATTTAAATGTTTCCAATTTTCACAATAACATTGGTTTTTATGATCCTCATTTAGATGACAACGGGAATTTTGTAAGAGAAGATGGTAGTGCTTTCACTAACGATGACTATAAAAGCCGTAGCTTAGAATATCCACGCCAGGACATCAGACACTTCAAAATCGCCTTAAATAACAATTTTATTATCGGAAATGGCAATTTAAAAGCCGACTTTGGTTATCAACAGAATCAGCGCCGCGAACTGGAAGACGGCCCGGATCCATCATTATTTTTTGATCTTAAAACTTATAATGCTGATTTAAAATACTACATCCATGAAACAAATGGATGGCAACCTGTATTTGGCGTAAGCGCTGATGCTGGTCACAGCGAAAACAAGGCAAATGATGAGTTTTTAATCCCGGATTATGATACTTATGGTGTTGGTGTTTTTGCTTATGCCAAGAAAAACTGGGATAATAGCACTTTTAGTATTGGTGCACGTTATGATTACAGAAAGAATAACGGAAAACAATTATTTGTAGATAATGAAGAACAGTTTGCACCTTTTGAGAATAAATTTTCTAACGTGAGTGGTGCATTAGGTTTTACTCATCAATTTAATGAAGAATTAAACTTTAAAGCCAATGCAGGTTCTGCTTTTCGTGCGCCAAATCCCGCTGAATTAGCTTCAAATGGTGTACATGAAGGAACATTCCGCTATGAAATAGGCAATCCTAATTTAAGCCCGGAACGCAGTTACCAGGTAGATGCCGCTTTAGAATATGAAGGAAAAATTGTAAGTGCCAGCGCAAGTGTATACAATAATTATGTACACAACTTTATTTATGCATCCACAAATGGAGAAAGAATAGATGCTGAAGGTAGTAATTATCCGGTTTACCGTTATGGCCAGGTAAATGCCAATCTTTATGGCGCTGAAGCCAGCTTAACCATCCACCCTGTTCCGTTTATCCATTTTGAAAATACTTTTGGCTATGTTCATGCACACAACAATAGCTTAGATAGGCCACTGGCTTTCATACCTGCCGGAACATTGAGAAATGAATTGCGTTTTGAACCCAAACTTAAAGGTACAAATGATGCATACCTTTCTGTAGGAATTAACTCAGCATTTAAACAAACCCGTGTAGATGAAGTTTTTGAAACGCCAACCAGCGGTTATACTTTATTAAACGCAGGCATAGGAGCAACTTTTAACCTGGGCAAACAACCAGTTAAACTTTCAGTTTCTGCAAATAACTTGTTAGATCATAAGTATTACGATGCACTGAGCAGATTAAAACCGGGCCGTTTAGATTCGGAAAATCTTAATTTAGGGGTTTACAATCCTGGTAGAAACATTACCTTCGGATTGTATATTCCTTTTACGGTGGCTAAGTAGATAATCATCACTAAAGACAAAAAGCGGAGTTGATCGATGAGATCACTCCGCTTTTTATTTATTACATTTAAGATAAATCGTCACTCCGCCCGAAATGACGGTAACTTGAGGGAGAGTATTGCCACCTCAAACTACTTCTTAAACTTTTCCCTTTTCGCCCTCACATACTGATTTGGCCATTCCACGTCATCTCCGAGAACCTGCGCAGCATGCGTTGGGAAATAAGGATCACGTAATGATTCACGCGCAATAAAAATCAAATCGGCTTTTCCCTGTTCCAAAATCTCTTCAGCCTGGCGGGCTTCAACAATCACTCCAACTGCACCGGTATAAATGCCGATCTCATTCCTGATTTTATCAGCAAAAGGAACCTGATAATTTGGTCTGGCTGGGATAAAGGCATCAGGTACATTTCCACCAGATGATGTATCAATTAAATCCACGCCACGATCTTTTAGTACCGCAGCCAACTGCAAAGAATCATTTTCATTCCAGCCGCCCTCTGTCCAATCCGTTGCCGAAATTCGGACGAATAACGGCAGCTTATCTGGCCATACCGATTGTACGGCTTCAACCACATCAATAACCAAACGGATGCGGTTTTCGAAACTTCCGCCGTAAACATCCGTACGTTTATTGCTCAGCGGACTGAAAAACTGGTGCAATAAATAACCATGTGCAGCATGTATTTCTACAACTTTATAGCCCGCATCAAGTGCACGTTTTGCAGCCGCCCTGAAAGCAAAAACAATATCCTGAATTTCTGAAACTCTTAATTCATGTGGCTCCACCTGGCCGGATTTAAAAGGAATTGGCGAAGGCCCAACCGGTTTCCAGCTATTTTCACCGGCAGCAATTTGCTCACCACCATCCCACGGTACCTCACAGCTGGCTTTTCTGCCGGCATGCGCCAATTGGATGCCTGCAACAGCACCATGATCATGAATGAAGGAGACGATCTGCTTCAGTTTTTCTACATGTTCATCTTTCCAGATGCCTAAATCGGCATAAGTAATTCTTCCATCGGCAGTAACCGCAGAAGCTTCCTGAATAATCAATCCGGCACCGCCAACGGCTCGGCTCCCTAAATGTACCAAATGCCAATCGTTGGCAAAGCCATCAACAGCAGAATATTGGCACATCGGCGAAATCACAATTCTATTTTTTAAGGTTACATCCTTTATGGTAAAAGGAGAAAATAATTTCGACATATCTTGTTTTGTTTAACCGCAAAGGACTCAAAGTTTTCTTGCGAAGAAATCAAAAGCATTAACCTCGGTGTCCTTTGCGTATTCATTCTTTTCTTTGCGGTTGAAGTTAAAAACCAGCTTTCTCTAATTCGGTATTGATGAACTGAATTTCTTCAGCGTTTAATTTTACGTTTACCGCTTTTGCGTTTTGTACAGCCTGTTTTTCATTTCTTGCACCAACTAACGCAATGGTGATACCCGGGCGTTCAATCGTCCAACGCAAAACCAATTGAGATAAGGTCGCATTTTTTTCATCAGCCAACGGCTTTATTTTGGCCAGAAATGCATTCGTTTTTTCGATACTTTCAGGTGAGAAAAATTTATTCCCCTGACGGTGATCGCCCTCTTCAAACTTATAATCAGCGGTCATTTTCCCGGTTAATAAACCGCGCTCCATTGGGCTGTATGCCAAAACAGATTTATTATTTTCGATGCAATATGGAACCGTTTCCTCTTCAACACCACGGTTTACCATGCTAAATGGAATTTGGTTGGAAATAATTTCCAGGGTCTGATCTGCCTCTTTTAATTGCGCTACATCATAATTGCAAACCCCTGCGTAGCGAACCTTACCCTGCTCAATTAACCTGCTCACCGCTTCGAAAGTTTCGCTGATCGGGGTAGTAGAGTCTGGCCAGTGAATCTGGTAAAGATCTATATAATCGGTACCCAAACGCTTTAAAGATTGTTCGCACTCATAAATTACACTTTCTTTTCCGGCATATTTATAAATATCAATGGCTGCGCCATCATTGTTTTTACTCTTAAAACCAAAATCGCCTTTGGTTAAATCCCAACGCATCCCAAATTTAGTTACCACTTGCAGTTTATCGCGTGAAATGCCTTTTATGGCATCACCTACAATTTCTTCACTATCTCCCTGACCATAAATGGGTGCGGTATCAATTGAAGTAACCCCTAAATCATAACTGGCTTTGATGGCATTAATTGCATCGTTTCTGTCTGTGCTTCCCCACATCCAGCCCCCAGCGGCCCATGCACCAAATGTGATTACTGATAGTTCTAAATCTGAATTTCCAATTTTTCTGTATTCCATAATTATTTTTTAATGATGTGATCCACCGCATAACTATTATATGGTAAGTAAACGAGTAGTACGGATAAAAACGCCACATGAATAAGTTGCGAAGGCAGCGCTTCCCAGTTTTCAATGAGGGTGGTTCCGAAAATCAACATCAATGAAACTGCTCCTGCCAATAACAGCCCTTGCCTGGTAAATAAACCCATTAAAATCATCAGCCCTGCTACCAATTCTGCAACCGGCAAAATATAACTGAAGGGAACAACGAGTGCATCGGGCAAATATGATCTAGAAAACTGCCCTACCATCCAATGGCTAAAACCGGCAAGTTTTGGTAAGCGAACCAAGCCATGTCCTAAAAAACTTAAACCGATTGCTAATCGACCAAGCAGATATGCCCATTTTTTATCCATACAACATTGATGTACTACAAACATACAATCTGAGCATGAAGGATGTTTTAATGCGGGAATGATTAGACTGATATTTTACCTTTCAATGGCGGAGCCCCAGGGAAAGGTGCCTAGCGTTTGGCGTTTAGCGTAGGACGCACCGCATGAAAACGCCATCCGATCAGCACTAAACTTTTTCTTCAAAAATTTGGAGATAACAAAATTAGATTATACTTTAGTGTATTATTTAACTAATACAGTAAATATGATCAATATTAACAATCTTAATTTTGGCTATAATAAGCATAAGCCATTATTTAAAAATATGAGCATGCGGTTAAGCAATGGCCATATTTATGGTTTGCTGGGTAAAAATGGCGCCGGCAAATCAACTCTATTAAAAAATCTTGCAGGTTTGGTGTACGCACAGGGTGGCACCCTGGATGTGATGGGTTACGATCCGGCAAAAAGGCAGCCCGCACTATTGGAACAGATCTGTTTTATACCAGAAGAATTTTACCTGCCTTCGGTAAAAATTGGCACCTACCTAAAAGCTAATGCTCCTTTCTACAAAAACTTCGATCATGGTTATTTCAATGATTTGATCAAGGAATTTGATATTCCGGTTGAACAGAAACTCATCAATATGAGTTATGGCCAAAAGAAAAAAGTAATTATTGCTTTTGGATTGGCTACACAGGCCAAACTGGTCATTATGGATGAGCCTACCAATGGTTTGGATATTCCATCAAAGGCGCAGTTCAGGAAAATTATGGCATCAGCCATGACGGATGAGCGTTGCATCATCATATCTACCCACCAGGTAAGGGATTTAGATAACCTGATCGACACGGTAATTATGCTTGATGAGAATGACATTGCCCTTAAAGCTACCGTAGAAGAAATTACGGAAAAACTGACCTTTAAAAAAGTAAAGGAAATTGATGACAGCATCTTTTATGCTGAGCCATCCCTTTCTGGTTATAATGCCGTAATGCCGAATTACCACCAGGAAGAAAGTAAGTTAGATATGGAGCTGCTTTTCAATGCTATTCTCGCAGAAAAAATCAAATTTAAACCTTTATTCAGCTAAGCCATGAACAACACTTTTAATATGAATCGATTTGGCTTATTGCTTAAAAGACAATGGCTGGAATTTGGAAAAATTTACCTAATGAGTCTGGTGGTACTAACCGGAATTATAATTGCCTTTTATTTTTTTAACATCCCCGATTTAAACCGGTCGCTTTATAGATGGGACGATCATGGTCATGTTCAGCTGGGTTTTCGACTACCTACTTTTATGGCTATCGGTTTCCTGTTCTTAACCATTGTTGCCAGTGCCTATTTTAATGCTTTCGGTCAAAAACCAAAGGCCATTATGGAATTAATGACACCAGCCTCCGTTACCGAAAAATTTATTTGTGCAATTCTCTTCTCGACCATTCTTAGCCTCATCAGTTATCTGCTTATTTTTTACATAGTTGATGCAATTTTTTTAAATTATTTCAATGAGTTATGGCAGCATAATAAAGCTACAAACTACAATACGGGTAAGCTAACCGCAGTTTCTTTTAGCACATTGCTTGATGATTTAACTTCGGAAAGAGAATTTAAATTTTTCTTTGCGCTTCCCTTCTTCTTTTCAAGTATTTTCTTGTTAGGTTCAATATATTTTAACAGATTTCATTACATCAAAACCGCATTATCGGTAACAGCGCTATTTTCATTTATCATTTTCTTAACCATCAAGTTTGGAAATTTGATGACCGAAGGTAAAACGCGCGTATATGCTGTAGATTATTTAGAAAAGGATTTTGTTTTTAAAATCTTTTTTTGGTCATCCGTTGCGCTCAGCTTAATTATATGGTTAATCACTTATGTTCGCCTTAAAGAAAAAGAAGTTTAATTAAAAAGGTATAGATATGGAATTTAGAGATAATAAGGCGATATACCTTCAAATAGCAGAGTATGTTTGTGAGCATATTCTGTTAGGAAAATGGAAAGCCGACGAGAAAGTTCCCTCGGTAAGGGAACTGGCTGTAGAAATGGAAGTAAACCCCAATACGGTCATGCGCACCTACGAGTTGCTTCAAAACAAAAACATCATTAAAAATAAAAGAGGAATAGGCTTTTTTGTAGATGAAGCTGCAACTGAACAGGTAAAAAGCTATCGAAAGCAACAATTTATAGCAGATGAGTTACCTGTAGTGTTCAGGAATATTTATCTGCTTAACATCGGTTTTGATGAACTTGAAAACCAATATAAAACGTTTGTAAAAGAAAACTTTAACGCTTAAAATCATGAAAACAAGTAATAAATTACTCATCGCACTTGCAGCGCTGCTGATTATTATTCCGATAATTGTTGTGGCCGTAAATGTCAAAATGAATTACCGCACCAGAACAAGTGATAATTTTGTAGAAGAGCAAGAGATAAATGAAGAACCCTTTGAAAGGATGAGTAAAGAAAGGATTTCCATCCCTCTTAAAACACCTTTCTCAATAGTGGATATTCCTGATGCAAAAAGAATATACTTAGAATTACACTTTATAAAAAGCACACAATCAGGGGTTAAAATACCTATGGATCTAAAAAATGACATCGCTTTCGCTATTAACAAGGCTGGGATGCTACAAATTAACTTTAGCGATAAGCTTAACAGGTCAGGCAACCATCGCAATAGCCTTGTGATATTAGTTTACAGCCCACATATTAATAAACTAAACCTGAATAAAGCTGCCAGTACTGTTTTAACGGCAAAAACCGACAGTCTGGATATAAATGTCAAAAATTCAGGCCAACTAACGTTTGGCTCACCAGTCACATTTAGTACAGATGGAAAAATTACGAGGGTAATTAACCAAACTGAAATTAAGAAATTAACCATTAACTTGGATAGTACGGGATTCTATTCGGGAAACAACAATTACAAGAACTTAAATATTATCTGCAAAAATTCAACCGCTAACATTGAGGGCGCGGAGGAAGAGGAAAACAAAAGCGTCGAAAACTTGACTGTTAAAACATTTGAAAAGTCTGAAATCACGATAAACAAAGTTAATATCAACAAAATTTCAGGAAGTTTATCAGATGAAACCAAAGTTCAGATGCCTGTAAAATATTTGAAACAGATGCTTAAAGATTAATTCGAAACGCATAGAGCTTACACATCTATTCATCGGTCATGTAAAAAAGGCATGATTTTTAAGCTAACTAATTGGCAAAAGTTTAACTTGGGCCAATTAGTTTAGTTTTTAGATCAATACCAGACCTGTGAAGAAGTTTTTCATTTTATCTGCTATCTTTTTATTCGTTTTTGGCCAGCTCAAAGCACAAAAAACAGATACATTGTCCATCACATTGGATAATGTAAAATATCCCTATCCGGTTAAATATTTCCCGATCAATACGGAAGGACAGGATATTAAAATGGCTTATATGGATGTTGCCCCCACTTCAAATGCCAATGGCAAAACAGCTATCCTTTTTCATGGAAAAAATTTTGGCGGCTACTATTGGACCAACGTCATCAAAGCCCTCACTAATATCGGCTATCGCGTAATTGTTCCTGATCAGATTGGCTTCGGCAAATCATCAAAAGCATTTATCCATTACAGTTTCCATCAAATGGCTACCTGGAACAAACGACTTTTAGATACGCTGGGCGTCCAAAAAACCGTAGTTTTAGGACATAGTATGGGTGGTATGCTGGCTACCCGCTTCGCTCTAATGTATCCTGAAAGAACAGAAAAGCTTTTACTTGAAAATCCGATCGGATTAGAGGATTATAAAACTTTTATCCCCTACATTACCACAGCACAACAATATCAAACCGAGCTTAAAACTACAGCAGAAAGTGTTAGAAAATATTATCAGGGTTCTTATTTTACTTACTGGAAACCAGAATACGAATATTTGGTCAGCATTGCCGGCGGAGTTACCAATAGCGTAGACTATCCACGCTGGGCAAAAGTTGCCGCGTTGACTTACACGATGATTTATGAGCAACCTGTGGTATATGAATTTCAGAATTTAAAAGTGCCCACTGTTCTATTCATCGGTAAGGAAGACAAAACCATTGTGGGAAAAAGCTTACTTACACCAGATCAGCAAGCTTTACACGGGCAATATAAGTTTTTAGGGAAGCAAACCGCAGCCAAAATTATCGGTGCTAAAATTATTGAGTTTGATGCCTGTGGACATATACCGCACATTGAGATTCCTACAGAGTTTTTGGTGGCTTTAACGGGTAGCCTTTAGTTCTAAAGACCTTATAGGTTTTTAAAACCTGTAAGGTCTGAATTAATTAATCTCTTTCCCGGTAATTTTATTAATACCCTGCATTTCAAAATCGATATCCTGCCCAATCGATTTCATCTTTCCATACAACTCCACACGCAGGTGGCTGTCCAACACAATACCGGTTTTGATATCTAAAGAGGTCTCTCCGGAATTGGTTCCTTGTAAATCTGTTTCCATTTTGTTCCCCATTGCTTCAAAATTGCCTTTTGAAACCAATGTCCCTTTTACACTGAGGATGGCAATGCCGTCTTTCACTTCTTTCAGCGTGTATTGCGTAATCGTTTCAATAGGCATACTCATTTGCATTTTAGTGTCAACGGTCCAGCTATCGCCTATTTTAACTGCCTTATCAGGATAAATTTTAAATGACGATTCCATTGTTTGCTTCACAATTTCATTGCTAAACTGTTTACTCAGTGCATTTTTAATCTGCTTAACCTGGCTGGTATCGTTAGTCATCCTTATTGCCATATTATCCAACATCTGATCGATGCCAGCAACAGTTTTAATCGTACCGCTTGGGCTGATCGTCATATAAAATGACGCCCCTTTCAAACCGCTAAAAGGATTCTTTTTTGTGCTATCCTGATCATCGGAGCTTAATGTCATGGCATTTCCCATCGCATTCGACTTCATATACAGCCTGTTGTAAGTTACCTTTAGATCCTTATCGCCATTATGTCCCTCAGTAATATCAAAAATGTAATCTGTGCTGATGGTTTGTGTGGAATTAATGCTTTTCCCGGTAATTTTTTGATTGATAATCTGATCTGAAACAAACGAAAAATCATACCTGTTACCTGTCGGATAATTCTGCTTAAGCACATAGTTTTTTTGCGCGCATACAACGAGCGAAGTTAAACTGAAGAGTAAAGTGAATATTATTTTCATCTTTTTTATTGATCAAACTATCCGGCAGGTTGCTGGGCAAAAATGCGACTTAACTGAAAATACAATTCAGGGTGTTTATCTTTCAACAACTCGGGTTTTTCGAAGAAATATTCGGATACCACCGCAAAAAATTCTGCCTGGTTGGTGATGGCGTAAGGATTAATATCCGACTTATTATCTTCAATTTTTTCCATTTCCTCATGCATCATTTTAATCCACGGTAAAGTGTACTCATGTGCCAGTAAATTTTCAGGAACACCATCTGTTGCCCCATCAGATTTATCCAAAAGATGCACAAATTCGTGTATGGCAGTATTTTCCTTACCTGCACTTTTAGAAAAACCATGGCGCAATGCCGAACGCGATAAAATCATCTGTCCGTTCATATAACCTGTACCCACCATGCCCATGATATTTCTTTCGCCACTATCAAACTGAAAATCCTTGTTAAACGTATCCGGATACAACAAAACGCTGGTTAGGTTTTTGTATTGCCAATCGTCAAAACCAAAAATAGGGATTACCGCACTAGAAGCAATCAGCAATTCATCTAATGTGGTCATTTCTAAACCAACCGGTTCGATTTTAACCGTACTGAAAAACGTAGCTACCTTTTCTTCAAACCTAAGTTTATCTGTCGAGTCAAGATTATGGTAATAACCCACATAATCATCCAGTATTTTCTTGTCTACATCGGTTAGAGGCGTTACCGCTATCTTTTTTTTCTTCAGGATTAAATACAGGGCAATCAGAAAAATTGGAATCAGGTATATAAAAGGGAGAGAATTCATGATCAGGATTATGCTGTTACCGGACTTTCTATAATTTCAATTTGCGTTAAAACGTCCGCTCTTGTTACAGGGTAGGGTTTATTATTGATTATCCCCTGATAAATGGCTTCGAAAAGTGGTAGATAACTCCCTACCTCCGATGGAATGTTCTCCTCGGTTTTCTTTCCATCAGTATCAATGGTCGTTAATAAACCATCTTTATCTGCAGGCTCAATACCATAACCCGGATCAGTTAATTTCATGCCTGCCAGCAACTGTTCTTCCTGAATATCGGTTCTTTGTTTAATGAAGCTGCCGTTTACGCCATGTAAAACAAATCCTGGCTGTGGGTTTACCACCAACATGCTCGAAGTAACAAAAACATGCAGGCTATCAGGGTAAGTCAGTTGAATTGAAAAGTAATCATCTACCAAAGTACCTTCCCTGTTTTTACCCAAAATTTTATGATAATTTAAAGGTTTGCCAAACAGGCTGATTACCTGATCTAAAAGATGAGGACCTAAATCATATAACAGTCCGCTGGCCTCAACGGGGTTCTCTTTAAATTTCTTTGGCCCGATTACGTTGCGGTAACGATCGTAACGTAAATGCATTTCGACCAGCTTACCCAGTTTACCACTTGCTATCACATTACGTACGGATGTAAAATCGCTGTCCCAGCGACGGTTCTGGTAAAAGAAGATCTGTTTGCCTACGCTATCAGCCAGTTCAAATAGCTCTTGTGCCTGTGCGGTTGTTGCAGTGAAAGGCTTCTCTACCAAAATATGTTTGTGTTTAGTTAAAGCTGCTTTTGCATGTTCGTAATGAAGATTGTTTGGGGTATTAACTACCACCAGTTCTATTTCGTCATCATTTAATAGTTCCTCAACACTATTATAGCTTATAATAGCCGGATAATTATTTACTGCGTTTTTATGGCTGCGTTCTACTACAGCCCTTAAGTTAAAGCCGCTGTGTGCTTGCAAAAAAGGGGCATGAAACACTTTACCCGACATGCCATAAGCTAATAAACCCGCATTAATTGTTTTGTTGCTATTTGTATCCATAGGTTATAAATGTAACCAAAAATACCGTTACCATTCAAGCCCCCATGTTAAAAAGTCTAAACGTTTTACTTAAGGCTTACACGTTTTTGCACTATCTTTGCGCTTATGAAGCCATCGGAGATTAATGCCAAGTGGAAAGTTTTACAGGAAAGGATTTCAACCGAATTTGAATCAGATTTTCCTGATTTAAAGGTGATGCTTTTTCTAATCGGCGTTCAGGAACTGGGCAAAGGCCCGAAAAAATACAGTAAGCGCCAGAAAGAAGAACTGATGCATATTGCCACCTGTCGTTTATTAAGCGAAATGGGATTTTATGAACTCGAGGGCTTAGACCAGGATGGCTGGCCACACTGGAAATTAATTAAAGCCATTCCGCCCTACACCATGTTGGAGCAGGAGATGTTGATGAAATCCTTGATCGTAAGTTATTTTGAGGATATTTATCCTGCAGATTAATTTATAGTGGTGTTGGATGTTCCCATCCGACACAAATCTATATTTATTTCTCCGTGCTGTCAGATATTTCTATCTGACACTATTTTACTCAACCAAAAGCTAACATCAGACTGCGCAGCATGCATCGTGGTGCTGGGTTTTACCATCCGGAACAAGCTTATTTAAAACTTGGAAAGCAAGGCCATCTACATTTTTTAATGTCAGTCGGGCTTTTCGCTATATCTCCGATGCTGATGAAAAATCAGATCGGAGGATGCCGCTTTAATCCCGTTTAAAAACATCTTGTTGGTACAACTATTTAGGATTGCAGGGGGGGGGTAGCATCTAAGCAAAAACCCAATATTAACAAACCTAAGGGACAGTAGCGGGCACCGATCGTAGGGAAGGTAAAGCGGATGGCGGGATTACCGCAACCTATAAACACAGGAACCTGCTTTCCAAAAACCAAAGAAAAGTATTATCCAGTGTCAGATGGTAACATCAGACACCACAAAAAAAACATCAGACACCACAAAAAACCCCAGTGTTGGTACACTGGGGTGAATATATATTGACCTCATAGGTAGAGGGAATTTGTGATATTAACCTTGTTTTTGTGCGGTAGATTTTAAGGCATCATTTGCAACAATTACAATTTCTACACGACGGTTAGCTGCACGTCCTGCATCAGTGCTGTTATCTGCAATTGGCTCAGAAAAACCTTTACCAATGGTAACTAATCGTGAAGATGGAACACCTTGAGAAACGGCATAAGCTTTAACTGCAGCCGCTCTTCTTTCTGAAAGTCCCATGTTATATTGTTCGGTACCACGGCTATCGGTATGGCCGATAATTTTGATATCTGTATCAGGGTATTGGTTTAATGAAGAAGCTAAACTCTGAATATTGGTTTTCGCTGCGTCTTTTAAAGCAGTTTTATCAAAATCGAATAAAATACCACTATCAAATTTTACGATGATACCTTCACCCTCACGGATCACTTCTGCATTAGGAATAGCTTTTTGGATTTCAGCAGCCTGTCTGTCCATTCTACGGCCAATAAAAGCTCCGGCTGTACCACCTATCGCCCCACCGATTAAAGCACCAACGGCTGTATTACCTGCTTTTTTACCGATTAATGCGCCAACTACACCGCCGGCCGCTGCGCCAATACCAGCACCTTTTTGTGTTTTAGTTAAACTATCACAACTTTGGAATGCCATCGATCCTACGGCTAATCCTATACTTAATGTGGCTATTCTTACTTTTGAAATACTCATGATATGCTAGATTTATAATTTCCACCAATATATTCAAACACAATGCCAAAATTATATAACGCTCGGTTTTCAATACATTTTTACCACTACCCCTGATAAACCGCAATTCTTTTCACAAAAAAAGAGTCCTGATAAATCAGGACCCTTGGCATACATTGTATCAATCTTAGTACAAAACTAAGCGGAGAAATAACTCTCCAGTTCTTTTAACGTGTTTTCGTCTGTTTTAAAATCTTTAATTACCTGCCCTTTTTCTACCAATACAATGCGGTTACAAACATCCGTCACGTGATTTAAATCGTGGCTAGAGATAAAGGTGGTCATGTTGCCTGCCTGTGCCTTTAACAAGTTCTTCAAACGGATCTGGGTGGTTGGATCAAGGTTGGCAAAAGGTTCATCCAAAATCAATATTTCAGGCTTTTGCATCAAGGCAGCAGCAATACCTACTTTTACCTGGTTTCCTTTACTAAAATCGCGGATGTACTTACCACTGTTCAGGATTTCACCGTTGAAAAACTCACCATATTGGTTAAGGTATGCAGAAACATCGGCAACACTTAAATTGTGTAAACTTCCGATAAAAATAAAATACTCTTCAGGTGTTAAATAATCGATCAGGAAACCTTCATCCAAAAAAGATGCGGTATAATTTTTCCAGTTATCGTTTTGCATTACATTTTCGCCTTTGGATAAAACCTCCCCTGAAGTTGGGCGGATGAGATCTAAAAGCATCCTAAAGAAAGTAGTTTTACCTGCACCGTTATTCCCTACTAAACCAACGGTTTCGCCGGCCGCAATCTGCAGATCTTCGATGTTTACAACGGTTTTATCGCCATAAACTTTTTGTAATTTCTTAACTTCTAAAATCATAATTATTCTCTAAAGCCTTCGGCTATTTTATATCGTTGTTTTTCAAGTCGTTTTGCAATGTAATTTACCCAAAAGCCTCTTAACAAAAGCATGGCTAAACCAAATACACCTACCACGGCCAATCCCCAGTAAGGTTTATTTAATATGCCAAATGGCACATACATGATAATGGGTGTAAGTGCGTAAGGGAACATTAAAAGCCATTGCGTAGCACCGGTTCCCTGGTAGTTAAAACTTGCGGCTTTGGTAATATCTAATCTTTTATAATTTAAGGTAGCCAGATAAAGCACTACCACTGTTCCAAACCCGATGTTATAAAAATAGGCAGCCAAATGCAGCAGCAATAATTTTGGACTCAAAAACCCATAAAAACTTGCCAACACCGTAATAATGGTACAACCAATAGTGAAAAGCAAAAATTTGGCCTTTATGTAATCTCTAAAATTGATTTTGTTGGCCAATATGCCATCAAAGTGGGCACTTTGCCAGGCAAACATAAACTGGCCATAAATAATGATCGAAATACCGGTCATAAATATGGCGCCAAACATCATCTGGCCAAAAGCATCGCTGTTGATTGCTTTTTCCTTATAAAAAATAAACCCATAAAAAAGAAAAAAGAAGCCCATAATCACTGCAGAGCGTGGACGTTTATGGCGGAGAATTAATTTTAACTCTAAAGCAGCCAGCTCGCCAACTTTTCCAAAGCGGTTAAGGAAAGCATAATCGGTACTGCCCTTTTTCTCTTGTTTACTGCTTAACTCTTCCACGTAAAGGTTTTTACGCAGGAAACCGGAGTTGAAATAAAATATAGCTATCGCCGCAAAGGTAAATGCGAACGCATAATAAGGATGGGCAGCAATGGCACGGAACACAAAATCGGAGCCGGCCATAATTGAAATAACCTTATAATATTCCAAAGCGGCAAATGCTGCAATGATCACCAATCCGATAAAGGTATAAAGTGTATTGGTAATGGACTTTCGCTTAATGTATAACACCAGGTAATTGTTAAAAACCATCATTGAAAATATAGAAACCATATACATAATGGTGGTAACGGCACCTAGTGTGGGGGCTATTTTAATAAAACAGAAGGGCAGAAAAATAAAAAACGGCCAAAGGTTAAATGCCGAAAACAATGCTTTTACATTTAAAAACCTAATGATCTGGCTTCTGGAAATCCTTAAATGCAAATAAGGGATGATGCTTAAGGTCGGGAGCTCCTGAAACTGCAGACGCATGATAAAATCGAATGCGAAATAATAAAGAATGATGCCGTTGAAACTTTTAACTACATCCTGATTTGGAAAAAAGTAGGTCAATAAATGAGACATACCTAGTCCGGCTCCTAGTGCCAGCGTAAAAAAGTACAGCATAAAGAAACCCAAAACAATCTGGCCGGCAATACTGCTGCCCCGGTTCCGCGAACGCCAGAAAGATTTTCTTTGATGGCTTAAAAAAGTACTCAGCATATTTAGTTTAGGTGTTTGATTTTAGTCAGTTTATCTATTAGTATACATTAGGTACAAAATGTTACACTAATATTTGTATTTGTCTCTCCAGTTTTGCCTAAGCTTTTCGCGCAGTTTATCTTCTGCGGGGTTTTTACCCGGATCGTAGAGTTTTGTGCCGCTTAATTCTTCAGGAAAGTATTCCTGTGGCGAAAAATTACCTTCATATCCATGCGAATATTGGTAATCTTTACCATAGCCGATATTTTTCATCAGTTTGGTAGGTGCATTGCGGATGTGTAACGGCACAGGCAGATTACCCGTTTGTTTAACCAAAGCTTGTGCCTTATTAATGGCTTCGTAAGCCGCATTACTTTTTGGCGAACTGGCCAGATAGGTTACACATTGCGATAAAATAATCCGCGCCTCCGGATAACCGATTACATTTACCGCCGCAAAACAATTATTCGACAATAACAGTGCATTTGGATTGGCATTGCCGATATCTTCTGAAGATAAAATCAACAACCTGCGGGCGATAAACAGCGGATCTTCTCCGCCTTCAATCATCCTGGCCAACCAATAAACTGCCGCATTCGGATCGCTGCCACGGATTGATTTAATGAATGCCGAAATGATATCGTAATGCTGTTCTCCGGCTTTATCATAAAGTGCCAGGTTCTGTTGAGCATGAGCCAGAACATTCTCATTGGTGAGCACAATATTATCGCCGCCTATACCATTGATGGCAATTTCGAGTACGTTTAATAATTTCCTTGCATCACCACCTGATAAACGGATTAAAGCCTCATGTTCTTTAATCGAAATTTTCTTCTCTATAAGAACAGTGTCTTTTTTAATGGCTGTTTGCAATAAGCCCACCAATTCCTCTTCAGTAAGTGATTTTAAAATATAAACCTGACAACGGGAAAGCAAAGCGGAAATAACTTCGAAAGATGGATTTTCTGTCGTGGCGCCGATCAAAGTAACCAGGCCCCGCTCTACAGCTCCCAACAAACTATCTTGCTGCGACTTACTGAAACGGTGAATCTCATCAATAAACAAAATAGGCAAACCCAAAAAGCTATCTTTTAATTGCGCGGCACGGTCAATCACCTCACGGATATCTTTCACGCCGCTGTTTATGGCACTCAAATTAAAAAAAGGCCGGTCTAAAGCTTGCGAAATAATATAGGCCAATGTGGTTTTACCAACTCCGGGCGGCCCCCAGAAAATCATGGATGGCAGCTGGCTACTTTCAATCGCTTTGCGCAATACGGCACCCTCTCCTACCAAATGCTGCTGGCCAACATATTCATTTAGGTTTTGAGGGCGCATACGTTCGGCTAAAGGAGGTAGGTTTTGCATAATGGTAAATATATAAAAATTGAATATGTTGTTTGTCGATAATTTACCAACCAAACAGGAGCGAAATAAGTTTGTTACCAATGTACCAGTTAACAAAGAAGTAACTGGTCATTAAAAGTGTTTCATCTTTTTATCGTCCGCGTTTGTAACGCGGATGAAAGAGAATGGCGATTTAATCGCCACCTTCTTTTATCTGCATTATAAATGCAGATCTCAATAATCACCGTTACAAACCAGGAACATTTGGTAAATCCGATGGCTATTGGATCAGCATGACGATCGCATATAAAAAGAACTAAAGTCTAATCCTCAATCTTCGAGTGGTGCTTGGTATCTTTCATCGTAGCGTATAAAATCAGTGAGATTAAAATACATCCGGTTACATACCAGTAGAAATAACTTTCGTGACCAATATTTTTAAACCAAAGTGCAGAATATTCTGCCGTTCCACCGAAAACAGCAACGGTTAAAGCATAAGGTAAACCCACACCCAAAGCCCTGATTTCAGCGGGGAATAATTCAGCTTTCACTACCGCATTAATACTCGTATACCCACTGACGATAATTAATGCACCAATCATCAATAAAAAGATAATCGTCTTGTTGGTCTCGTCAGCTAAGCCCGTTAAAATAGGATAGGTACATAAGGTACCCAATATCCCAAACCCGATTAAGAGCGGCTTTCTCCCGATTTTATCAGACAGCAAGCCGAATAAAGGCTGCATAAAGGCAAAAACCAACAACGAAACGAAGGATAAAGTTGTAGAAGTTTCTTTACTCAGCTGAACCGTGTTCACGAGAAACTTTTGCATATAGGTGCTAAAGGTATAAAAAGCGATGGTTCCGCCCAATGTTAGGCCCACTACGGTAAAAACCTCTTTCGGATACTTTAACAGCACAGCCATTCCGCCTTTTTTGCCTTCGGTATTCTTACTTTTAAAAGCAGCCGTTTCATCAATATGCCTCCGCAGATACAGTGCAAAGAACGAGAGGACAGCGCCTATAAAAAAGGGGATCCGCCAACCCCAGGCATGTAATTCTTCAGGACTAAGCAACCAGTTCTGCAGGATCAGCTGGATACCTAAAGCCAGTAATTGTCCGCCGATAAGTGTTACATATTGAAAGCTTGAATAAAATCCACGGTGTTTTTTGGTGGCCATTTCGCTCAGATAGGTAGCGGACGTTCCATATTCGCCGCCGGTACTCAAACCCTGAATCAATCTGGCAAAAACAAGCAATAACGGAGCAGCCATGCCGATCCTTTTGTAGCCAGGAGTTAAACCGATAATTAAAGACCCTATAGCCATAATCAGCACAGAAAGTGTCATGGAACGTTTTCTACCCAGTTTATCGGCAATACTTCCAAATAACCAGCCACCAATAGGGCGCATTAAAAACCCTACCGCGAAAATTCCAGCCGTGTTTAACAATTGTGCCGTTGGATTGCTGTTCGGGAAAAAGGCAGGAGAAAAATATAATGCAAAAGCCGAGTAGGTGTACCAGTCGTACCATTCAACCAGGTTCCCGACCGAACCGCCGAATATAGATTTTAACCGGTATTCTACATCCTTAATTTCGTCTTTTTGTACTGTTTTTTCCATGGTGTAGAATTATTGAATGAATGAGTGTCCTATACTGGAATAAGTTTACAGTAAAAAGTCTTATTACTGATTTGTATTTACTATCGAATTTGTTTTTACTGTATTGGGTTTACAATGTTATGTTTTCTTCCTGATACCTGTTTACATTGGTTTGATTTATTTTATTTTGAATTACTTTTTGCTCATTGTGTGTATTTTCTGGTGTTAGGTAGTTGCAACTTGCATGTAGCCTTAGGTTATTATATTTATAGATTGCATGGTCTATTGCTGCACTGGCTTGGCTATGTGACTTAAAGGTTTGGTAGAGATCAAATTCTGTTTTAAGTATTCCATTGACCCGCTCAGCGATGGCATTATCATAAGGGCTACCAGTCTGGGTC
>Ga0182006_1000353_pt1 | contig 38632 bp, 31 predicted proteins | sample Sormic07211104_1_FD_123022 | JGI IMG/M metagenome (GOLD analysis project Ga0182006, IMG submission 123022) | Rhizosphere microbial communities from Sorghum bicolor, Mead, Nebraska, USA - 072115-104_1 MetaG | ecosystem: Host-associated > Plants > Roots > Rhizosphere | place: USA: Nebraska...
ATAAACTGCTCGGCCCTGTTGCATTACCTGTTGAAAATCCATAGTTCTGCAAGCCATAAGATGCGGTAATGTTAGCCCCGAATTTAAACCACTTTACCGGATTCAATTCTACACTTACCTTAGAAGTATAACGGTTATAATCCTGCCCAAGTTCTGTACCAATCTGGTTTAAGTAGCCAAATGAGGCATAAGCTTTTAATTTGTCTGTACCACCACTGGCGCTTAATACATGGTCTTGAGTAATACCAGTCCGTGTAACCAAATCAGTCCAATTTGTTGTGGGCACTAAACCGCCATTGTAAACTCCATTTTGCCAGCCTTGGGCAATGTTCGCCGTTACATAACTATCGTTAGGGAATATACGGTTATCATCTGCTTGTGTTGGTATAGTGGGATAGGTGCTGCTTGCCTGTGCTGCAGGATTTAAATAACCTACACGACGGTAAGCATCGCGCCGGAATTCTATGTATTCGGCAGCATTCATCATCTGTGTTCTATCCTGGATGGTTTCGATAGTTGCTGTACCCACATAATCTAAAGTTAATCTACCGGCTTTACCTTTTTTAGTGGTAACCAGAACAACACCATTTGCTCCTTTGGATCCATATATTGCAGTTGCCGATGCATCTTTTAAAATGTCGATGGTTTCAATATCGTTAGGATTGATAGCTTCGATACCGCCTGCGGCAAACGGAATACCGTCTACCACGTAAAGAGGTGAATTGCTAGCATTTATGGATCTTACACCTCTGATTAAAATGGAGCCAATCTGACCGGGTCGCTCGTTTGAAGTAACATCAACCCCAGCTGCCTTGCCTTGTATGGCTTGTAATGCATTTTGTACGGGTCTCGATCTGATCTGTTCTGCACCCACGCTTACAACCGCTCCAGTTAAATCACTTTTCTTTACGGTATTATAACCAACAACTACAACCTCGTCTAAATCATTTGTGGAACTTTTTAACTGGATACTGATCGTTGTTTTTCCATCTACAGGTACCTCTTGTGTGGTATATCCAATGTAAGAAACCACCAAAACTGGGTTGCTCACGGTTGATGGGATAGTAATGGAGAAAGCACCGTTGGCATCGGTAGAAGCAACAATGGTAGTGCCCTTCACTTTAATGCTAACGCCAACTAAAGTTTCACCTTTTTCATCAACAATTTTTCCTTTAAGGTTAACATCTTGTTTGCTCGTTGAAATGTTTGTACCCACAGTTCTTGGTATTGCTTTACGGTTGGTCGCATCTGCAGTATTCGCCACACAGAGTAGGCACAATGCCGACATACCCGTAAACAGGATTTTTTTGTACGAAGAGCCTTTTCGTCGCTTTAGATTTTCTGGATAAAAATTAAGATCCATAGTTTTATTGGTTATGTAAATATTTGGTTATTTAGCCAAATAGCATATCAGATGGAATGTGCTATCTGTTTTGAGGGCATATGAATAAGCAATCAATCCATTGTTTATTGGATGAATTAGCAGTTGTTGAATGAAAACGAGTTAGTTTTTAATGTTTTTTTGACTACAATAGTCTTTGCTTTGTTTTTAAGGCTTTAAATGGCAATATAAGGGGTGATTAAGTGCAAACGATTGCATTGTTTGATGTGTGGTTTTTCTTGCTCATATAAGTATCGGTTAATAATTGATTATATTTGGTTATACGAGATTAGAACTTTTATTTCATTAGTCCATCCTGTTCCATCCTGTAGGCACAACCAGACGTAAAGATTTTTTTTTGGGGTAATAGGTTTTTAGTAAATGGCTCAATAGTTATTTGCTGCAACTTGGGGTTTAACTCATACTGCTTTTGATTCCAGCTAATTTTTATTTGAGGGGCTATCTTATTCAATATTAACGTGCTTAACGTTTTCTTATAAAAAAATGGTCCATGTAAACACAGACCATTTTTATATTGTTTCAACCACATTAAACTTAAAATTGTTACTGCCTTTTAAAGTTAAAAGCTGTTGTTCCAATTAAGATTACGGTGAGGATCGAGATAGATAGCAAATTAACCCAAACTGAAGGCCTTTGCTGCGGACTATATTTTTCCAATTTATAGTCCTTAATGTCTGTACTGTCTACCGCTTTATTAAGAAAGATGCTCGGATAAAAGTGCAGCCTGATCTTTTCATGATATTTTCTTACTGCCTGCTGGAAATCGAGGTGGGCATTAAGATCCGATCCAGCCATGTTGTTTATCCCTAACTGGGTTTGTATGGTAGGGAAGAAAAATGCAAATGTATTTGTAAATCGCTGTCTGGCGGCCAGTTTATTCTCAATTGCGCGCCTGCTTGCCACTGCCTGGTCATCGCCCATCTGTTGCATGGCATAATACCAGAACCAGCTAAAAGTTTTCTCTTGTGGGAAGGGATATTGCTTCAGCTGCGGGTAATGTTCAAAAAATGGTTTCATGGTTACTTCTTTGGCCATATCCCATTTTTCGTGATAGCCCTCGCGTTGGTTAATTACATGCTGCAGTGCTTCGGGCATGGGATATTTTCGGGTAAGAAAAAGGTTAAGTGATGCTGGAATTACAATACAGATAAGTACCCAAACAGCAACCAATGCCGATGCATTAAAGTTAGATGATTTTGCTAAAGAAATGATAAAAAATGAAACTGCAAACCAGAAGGTCAGATAAAACATGATAAGTGCAGTTATTGAAAAGAAAATGAAATCTACAGGCAAATGCAGATAAAGAATAGTTACAAATAATAGGAATAAAGCAACAGAAAAAATCACTGCTACCCTAACTAAAAATTTTTGCCAGATTACCTGAAAAGACTGGTTAGTTTGCGCCCTTAAAAGCGACCAAACTCCACTTTCTTTTTGTTCCGAAAGTAAGTTATAGCTAAAGGCAATAATCACCAGGGGAAATAAAAAAATAAATACAAAACTCAGGTCCATGTTGCCCAAAAGCAGGCTTACCGGGTTATTAATATCTGTATCGTAAATCTGGCCTTCTAAACCCAGCATGGTTACCGAGATTAAATAAGGGTTAATATCCCGCTGCCCATTAGCAAAGGCAGCCCAGGCATTGGGCGCATTAGCCAATGAGAACTTATTGTGGTAAAACAGTAGGCCAATATCTTTGCCAAAATGATCGATATTGCTGAGCGTGTTTTTCTTTTGTAGCATTGCTGCTTTTTCAATTACGGCCTGTTGGTTGGCAATAAATGTTTTGCCGAAATACAAACTAGCAAAGCCTGTAATCAGCAGCACAAAGATGCCTATCCATGAGGAGCTGTTTCTAAAAAACAGTTTAAATTCGAGGTTATATATACTTTTTTTCATCCTTAATAACTATATCGTTTTAATCCACCTGGTCGTGTATTGTAGCAGCATCACCGTTGCCAATAGCCAACAGGTTAAAGCACTCAGGGCCAATAACTCATTTGTTATTACTGAACTTAATTTGCCAAATTGGTAATTAAAATCAGGTTGCTCGGCCCAGTTTGCCTTACTAATGGCCAAAGGTTTTTCTTCTTCTCCTGGAGCAATGTTGCTGATCTTATCAATCTGTAGTTTATTCATCTTTTGAGCCAGCTGATAGCGGTAGGCTTCTGCCTGGTTCTGAAAATCAATAAAGGTGTCAAAATCAGCGGCTGTTATGGCCATCGAAATATGCTTGAGGGATAAGTAAGGGTTTATGAAACCTGCTACCTTTGTAATGCTGTTCTGCTTTTCAAAAATTTTATTCAGTTCCTTTTGGTGGTTGCTGTAAATTTTTGAGGTTATTTTTTCGCCCTCTGCCATAATATAGCCACCATAGTTAAAAGGTAGTTTTTTTACATCGGTAACACCGTAAGTTTTGAGTAGTGAGTCTTTAATCGCAGCATAATGTGGGTCGTCTGGATTATGGCTATCGCCCTGTTTATGGATGTCGGTAGCAATAGCATCTGCAAACGCTACTTTAGATGGGGAGGGATAGATTTTTACGCCGATTGCCTGGGTAATCCTGGGCATAATGACCATAAAAAATATCCAGCAGGCCAATAAAGTAGTTAGGGCTGATTTAGAACTGCGTGCAAATGCCGAAACCAAAACCGTAACAGCAGATACAATGAAGAAATAGATCGCATAGCTAAAAACCAATACCATTAAGCGCAAACTGGCATCAGCACTAATCTGCCAATGACTTAGTGAGGCCCATAACAAAATGGTAAGCAGCATAAGGGGAATAAATATTGACAAACAAACACCAATTATGCCCAATGTTTTGCCCCAGAGGAGCTGTTTCCAGCTTACATTTTGGCATAGCAGGATTTTTAATGTTCCCGATTCGCGCTCAGCCGAAATGCTGTTGTAACCTAAGAAGAAAATGAGAAGTGGTACCAGGAGTTGCAGCACCATGGCCACACTGATTTCGCCGAAGCGCAACATTCCGTTAGAAAAACCTGCTTCACTAAAATTCACTGTGTTTTGCTTATGCGCTTCTAAAAAGATAGATACACCTGCAAAACTTTCTATCCCAAAATCGAAGAAACTCAGTTCATGTTTCTCGCGAAAGGCAAGGTAACCATAGTGCGCCATCCGGTGTGGATGTTTATCTGGTTTTGCCAGCCATTGTGCCCTAACCAATTCTTTATAATGCAGGCGCTGATTGTTTTGTGTTTTAAAATTCTGCCAGCCTACATAGGTAGCCAAACCAAGTGATAAACCTAATAAAAGAGTTAAGGCTAAGGTGGCCCTGTTGTTAAGGGCGGTTTTAAAAGTTTGTTTGGCTATAGTGCTAATTCTATTTGGCATTATATTCTATAGGTTACGTTAAACATTACATTTCTTGGCGTACCGGGGAAAAGGCGTAGATAGTTTTGTGCGCCAACCCAATAGGTTTTATTTAAAATGTTATTCATATTTACAGCCAGTTGCACCTTAGAACCAGCGGGAGAATAATAAAGCGCGGCATCTAAAAGGGTATAAGCCGGCAGTACAAAATCTCTGATGTATAACGGAAGTTTGGTACCACTATACTGTACACCTGCTCCAAAACCTATTCCCTTTAGCTTAAGGGTTTCAAAGTTGTAGCGTGTCCATAAGCTGGCACTGTGTTTTGGTGTGTTCTGCACCCTTTGACCAATTAAATCAGGATTAAAATCATCCTTAATAATGGCATCTACATAACTATAACCTGCATTAAACTGCCAGTTAGATCTGATAAAGCCAGAAGCTTCGCATTCGACACCACGGCTGCGTTGGGCACCGCGTTCTATCAGGCGGTTTACATCCAACGGATCGTTTGCATTCATCAATAGGTTTTTCTGGTTGATTTCGAATACCGAAATGTTAACCATTAAACTTTTATTTAACCATTCAGATTTTGCACCAATCTCTTTTAAATCACTTTCTAAAGGTTTAAAATTGGAGCCTGCAGGTGGTGGAATAATAACCAGGGTTGAGGTATTGCCTTGAGGCTGGTACCCCTGTAAATAGGTTGCGTAAAGGTTAATGTTTGTGTTTATGGCATAGGTAATTCCGGCCCTTGGCAAAAGCTTATGTTGATAAATTTTCTTTTCGGTAGCCAATTTGTAATTGCTGTAATCTTCGTACCACTCTTGTCGTAAACCCAATGTTAAAGTGAGTTGATGGTATTTTATCTGATCCTGCAGGTATACTGCGTTAACCAAATTATATGCAGCAGGAATTTCTGTTTTGGTAAATACGTAATCACTTAAATTTTTAATGGTATAGCTCGGGTTTGCTAGATTAAAGTGCTCTACATTGGGCACTGGCGCATTTATTCCATTTACGACCTTAAATAAATAGAGGTCTTTTTTTGCGGGATCGTACCTTGCTGCGATGGTTCCATCTTTTAAACGGTAGCCCTGAGCCGAGTTTTCGCCACCGCCCCGCAGTTTCTGGGTATTTATTCTATCGTACCCGATTACCAGCTTGTGGCTTAAGCTAAAAGTATTGGCGTTTATACTAAAATAGGTGCTTAAATTGTCGGTCCGCCATTTTTGCTGACGCTGAACGGCACGCATAGCCGCTAACGTAGGGATCGGTTGATTGTTTTCATCAACGCCAAAAGCATTGGTGGTTCTGTGTTCTAAAAGATCCTCGTTCCAGTTTTGTTTCATATAGGCCACATTAAATACAATATCCTGTGTAAGGCTATGCGAAAAATTGGTCATCAACATTAAATCCTGGCTGTTAAAACGGTCGTTGCTGGCGCCCATATTGAAACTGATCGGTGTACTTTTTAAATCTGTTTTACCAGCAATTGCACCAAAAATCGCCTGTCCACGGTCTAACCTCGAATTGCTGTTGTTCATTACCACTTCTACATTTAAGCTGGTTCTATCATTCGGGATGTACGAAAAAGAAGGGGCAATCAGGTAACCCTTTCTGTACTGCAGGTCTCTGAAGCTTTTACTGTCTTCATAACCTACATTAAGCCGGTAAAGCAGCGTTTTATCAGCATTTAAAGGGCCTGTAAAATCTAAAGCGCCTCTAATGGTGCTGAAACTTCCGGCTGAGAGACTAATCTCTTTGCGGTCTTCTGTCAGTGGTTTTTTGGTTACCAGATTAATGCTTCCCCCTGGGTCTACACTCGAAAATGTAGCACTTGCCGGACCTTTTATTACCTCTATCCGTTCCAGGTTATTGGTTAAAGGCTGGTTAAAATAATATTGACGGGTACGCATGCCATTAATAATAGCGCCCTCTTCGTTCTGGTTAATCCCCCTGATCGAAAATTGGTTGTAATAGCTGCTTTGCGATACGCTGGTTACATTTTTAACCGCATCGGCCAGTACAGCCGCCTGCCTGTCGGCAATTAATTCTTTCGAAACCGAAGAAATAGCCTGTGGTATGTCCTTGTTCAAAGTAGCTGTTTTGGTGGCCGAAAAAGAATAGTTGCCATAGTACTTTTTGCCATTGGTACCTACCACTTCAACGGTCTGCAATTCTTCGTTGGCGCTTTGTAGCACAATTGCATCCAGTTTTAAATCACCAATGCCATTAACGGGGTAAATGCGATTAAAAGTGCTGTAGCCTATGGCGCTAATGGTGATGGTATAATTGCCCATTTGAGGTAAAACAACCGAAAAATTACCGAGCGAATCGCTGCTTGTATTCAGTTGATCTTTCCCATTCTTAAATTTAATATTGGCTTTTTGGATCGCTTGGTTTTGGGTATCGATCACTTTTCCACTCACCTTTAGCTGAGCAAAAGCGACCAGGCTAAATGTGCTGAAGAGCAATAGCAAACAGATTGCACGGAAAATAGGAAGACCTTTATATATTGGATACATGAAATGGATTTGTTTTAAATAGTTTGTAAGTATAATTCCTGAAGGTCGGCTGCAGTGATGTCGCTCGCTTTAAGTGTATGGATTAATTCGCCTTGTTTCATAATGCCAATGTGCGAACCTACATTTACCGCATTAAAAATATCGTGCGTAGCCATCAGAATTGATTTGCCCTCGGCAGCTAATTGTTTAACCAGCTGCGTAAATTCAGCGGTGGCTTTTGGGTCCAGCCCGCTGGTTGGCTCATCCATTAAAATAATCTTTGCGTTTTTGGCCAGTGCTATAGCTATTCCCACTTTTTGGCGCATGCCTTTACTAAAGCCCGATAAATGTTTGTGGTGGGCAGCCTCCTGTAAACCACATTGCTTTAAAAAACCGATCAAGCTTGAAGTACCATAGTTAAACCCTGCCAGTTTAGAAAAGTAATCGAGGTTTTCGATGGCCGAAAGATTGCTGTAGAGCATAACCACCTCGGGAATGTAGGCCAGATGTTTCCGCCGTTCGTGATCGTGCGCAGAGATTTCCTCGTTATCGATCAAGATTTTTCCGCTACTTGGCTCAATAAAACCTAAAAATAAATTAATGGTAGTGGTTTTTCCAGCGCCGTTTTGGCCCAACAGGCAAAATACTTCACCAGGGTTAACGGTTAAATTAAGCTGATTTAAGGCCTGATAAGATTGATAATTTTTGGATAATGAAATGGCTTGAAGCATAATAAAATATTGGCGCATACCAGACAGGCATGCACGTTAAACAGAGTAAATTTTAAGGTTATGAAAAGAAACTTCTTGGATGAAGATTAAGCCATTGGGCTTGGCGGGCCTTTATTGGCGCAACATAAAATGTAAGCAACAGGATGCCTCATGAGGTAAACGCAAGATTTAATGGTTGGTTTAACTACGGATAAAGCATATGCAATAGGAGCAGGAAAATCGAAAAAGTGCGATCGGTGTTTCAATACCTCGCACAATTTACATTTTAGCTTCGCCGAGCTCAATTGTTTCAGTGGATACACCTGAGAACTTTTTTTGCTATAACCGGTTTTTTCGGCACCATGATGGTGAAGGCTTTCTATCAGTGTTGCATTAAGAAATACCGCCAATAGTAATACCGCCCATATACGGGCAAAAATTTCCTTACGATATGTATACACTGAATACTTCAATGCAACAAAGTTACATTTAAAAAATTATAAATCAAGTACTGTGTTATTTAGTTAATTGCGGAATCGGTTAACTTTATGTCGTTTCATCAACTGCGGACTCCCGGCTCCAGACTTCGGACTCCCAACTAACTCTAATAATCCTTACCTTTATTTCAAGCTATGGATCCTAAAGAAACACTAAAGGCGCATATTTTAAAAACAGCTACTTTAACCGACAAAGAGTTCGATTATTTATTTTCCCATTTCAAGCTACAATCTTTTAAAAAAGGGCAGGCCATTATTAGCGAGGGAGATAGGGTAGATCACGAATATTTTGTGATCTCGGGTTGTTTAAAAGCTTTTTTTATCAACGATGAAATCAAAATGTATATCCTGCAGTTTGCTATGCCTACCTGGTGGACTTCAGATTATGGCGCCCTATACAACCATAGCCGTGCAACCATAAGTGTAGATTGCATTAGCGATGCAGAAGTGTTATGCCTTTCTAACGATGACCGCGAAAAAATCTGCAGCGAAATTCATCAGGCTGAACATTTTTTCCGCTGGAGAACAAACAGGGGTTATCTGGCATCACAAAAAAGGCTGTTATCTTTTATGAATAACGATACCAAAGCCCGTTACGAAGAACTTTTGGCCATGTACCCGCAATTGTATAATCTTGTACCCAAACATTTAATTGCTGCTTATTTGGGTGTTTCGAGAGAAACCCTGAGCAGACTTTACAACGCACAAAAATAACGCTTGCAGAATGTGATGTACATCACCTAAGCCCTGTAAAAATCCTCCTTTACTTTGTGTTGTCAAATCACTAACGATTGATAAAACAAAGAAATGGAAACTACAAAATTTGAAATTGTAAGCGCTCAAAGCAACATCAACTGGACTGGTAAAAAAGTTACCGGCGCACACAACGGAACCATCACGATTAAATCGGGTTCACTAAGTTTAAAAGATGGTAAACTCAGCAACGGGAACTTTATTATCGATACCACCTCTATCGTAATATTGGATGTTACTGATCCTGCAACCAATGCACAGTTCGCGGGACATTTATTCTCTGAAGATTTTTTCGCAACCGATCAATTCCCTGAAGCCACATTTGTCATCACAGCTGTTGATCAAACCAATGAAGACAATACAGTAATTACTGGCGATTTAACCATTAAAAGCATTACACATGCTGTAAATTTTGCGGCAGATGTTGTGGTTAATGGCAATACCTTAACAGCTTCTGGTAAAATCTTTATCGACCGTACCAAGTACAATATGAAATTCAGATCGGGTAACTTTTTTACCAACCTCGGCGATAATCTAATCTACAATGAATTTGAGCTCGATGTAAAATTAACCGCATCATTAACAATTTAATCGAACAGCCATGCCATACGTAAAAATAGAAGTAACCCGTGAAGGTGTTACACGCGAACAAAAACAGACCCTGATTAGTGGAATAACCAAACTGATTACCGAAGTATTGGATAAAGATCCAAAGCTTACCCATGTAGTAATTCAAGAAATCGAATTGGATGATTGGGGCTATGCAGGCGAGCAGGTATCGGTATTGCGCGAAAAAGGGATAACAGCAAACAATAAATAAGCATCAAAAACATGAAAACACTAACTGTCATTATAACAGGCGCATCAACAGGTATTGGTCGTGCCGTTGCAGCTTTATTTTTAGAACAGGGTCACAATGTGGTGATCAACGCTGCAAATGAAAACAATTTAATCACCGCTTTCAATGAATTAGGATCGCATCACCAATTGGCGATGGTAGCTGGCGATATCAGCAACATAAACACAGGTAAACGATTGGTAGAAACTGCCATAGCGCGTTTTGGTACTGTAGATGTGCTGGTAAACAATGCCGGTATTTTTGAGCCAAAACCTTTTTTAGAGGTAGATGAAGCGCACCTGGACAAATTTTTGAACATCAATTTAAAAGGCACATTTTTCACCACTCAGGCAGCCATCATGCAGATGTTGAAACAAGATGGTGGTACTGTTATTAACATAGGAACTGTATTAGTAGATCATGCCATTGGAGGTTTTCCTGCAACAGCACCCATTTCAAGTAAAGGTGGCATCCATGCTTTAACCAAACAATTGGCTGCAGAGTTTGGCAAAAACAACATCCGGGTAAATGGCATCGCTCCTGGGATTATTAGAAGTCCGTTGCAAGCCAAAAATGGTATTAGTGATGCGGATGCGTTTGCGGGTTTACATTTATTAAACCGTATTGGCGAAACAGAAGATGTAGCTCAACTCGCCTTATACCTGGCAGAAAGTAATTTTGTAACGGGCGAAATCATCAATTTAGACGGAGGCCATATAGCGGGGCATCACATTGGCTAAGGATAAAAATTAAAACAAGAACCAGGTATGCAAAGGGAAATGATTAACCCGGGCATACCTTAAAAATTAAAACCATGAACAATTACACCGAAAACGCAAATGCAATAGCAGAAGTGCTGTCATCTTATTTTAAGGGAGTTTTTAATGGAGATACAGCATTGCTCAGAAAAATATTTCATCCCCAGTCTATATTGGCTGGTGATGTAAATGGCCTTCCATATTTTAAAACACTGGATGAGTATTTAGAAGGGGTAAGTAAGCGCAAAAGTCCGAAGGAGCTCAATGAAACATTCCGAATGGAAATATTGTCGATAGAAATTATCAATTCTATTGCAATTGCAAAAGTTCATCTGCCTATTTTTGATTTTAATTATTACGATCTTTTATCGTTAAATCTAACCGATAGCGGGTGGGTGATTGTGAATAAACTATTAACCAACGTAAAAATTTATTAGGATGTGGAACAGAACTAAAATAACCGAACTTTTAAAAATCGAATACCCGATTTTATTAGGCCCAATGGGCGGTGGATTTTCAACACCTGAGCTTTTAGCAGCCGTATCAAACGCTGGTGGTTTGGGCAGCATCGGCGCATATACCTTAAGTCCTGAAGAAATTATCGAAACCGATAAAATTGTAAGAACAAAAACAGCTAAACCTTATAACATCAACCTATGGGTAAAAGATGTAGATGAGCGTTTGCTTAATTATCCATCAGAGAAAATAGAGGAGATTAAACTATTATTCAAACCTTTTTTTGACGAATTGAGTATTCCCTTACCAGATCTTGATGCCAATATTCCTTCAAAATTTTTGAAACAGGTTGAAGCCGTTTTTGAGCTGAAACCAGCAGTATTTAGTTTTATATTTGGCATACCTTCAAAAGAAGTATTAAACGAAGCACGAAAGCTAGGCATTAAAACAGTGGGTGCAGCAACCACATTAGACGAAGCTTTAGCACTCGAAGAAGCCCAGGTTGATGCCATTGTAGCAACAGGATTTGAAGCCGGTGGACATCGTCCTTCGTTTCTTAAACCGGCAGATGAATCGTTAACAGGAACTTTTGCATTGATCCAGCAGGTAAAAGCGAAAACAAAAACACCTCTAATTGCTGCCGGTGGTATTGCCGATGCGAAAGGTATAAGGGCAGCTTTAACGCTTGGCGCAGATGCAGTCCAGATCGGTACCGCCTTTTTAGTAACCGACGAATCTAATGCAACGCCTATGCACAAGGCAAAACTTTTTTCCGAAGAATCAAAAAATACAGTACTTTCTAAATCATTAACAGGGAGAATGGGCCGGATGATTGCTAACCGGATATCCGGTGCTATTCGTTATGAAACTGAGGTGTTGCCCTTTCCACTGCAAACCCGGTTAATGGGACCGTTAAGAGCCGCTGCCATTGAACAGGGCAAAACAGATATGTACAATTTCTGGTCGGGACAAAATGCTGTAAACTTAAAATATACATCTGCAAAAGAATTAATGGAGGTGTTGATTAAAGAAATGAGGTAGTTGGCTTGGGGGATTGGTTAACTGTATTGGTTAATTGCTCCTAATGCACTGATATTTAGGTAATTGATTTCTGGTTTTTCCTTATATTAAATCTTTATTTACTTACTTCTTAATGATTAAATTCCAGGTTGTATCTCCGTGTTTCCGAGCTTCCGTGGCTAATCATCTCATCTACGTTGGTTCCTGACTTTGCCCTCTTCGCGACCTAGTGGTAAAAAATTGATTTCTTCAATAGTTCATTCCTCTTGTCTCTTCAATAATGCAACATTTATGCTGCTTTGCGAAAAATAAGTAAATTGAGCCGTTATTTTTTTGCTTAGTATTGCAAAGATATTCCTTATACTAATGAAACCTGATAATTTACAACTATGGCCTGATAGTTTGCTTGTTAGCGATATGCAAAGCAATGATCGGTCTGCGTTTGAAAAAATTTATAACAGGTATTGGAGCAAGTTATATTTATCAGCCTATCATATTTTACGCAATAGGGAGGCCGCTGAAGATATTATCCAAGAAATATTTGTGAGCCTTTGGTTAAAACGGGAGTATACCTCAGTCGATAATCTTAATAATTATCTGTTTACTTCCGTTCGTTTTCAGGTATTTAAAGCCATTAGAGATGGGAAATTACGCCCAGATTTACTTCATGATACCGACCTTTTGGTGAGTCCGCATAATGCCGAAAATGCTTTTGCTGAAAAAGAGATCGCGCAACGTTTAGATGAGAGTATTGAGCTGCTACCTCAAAAATGTAAAGAAATTTTTATCCTGAGCAGAAAAGAGCACCTTAGTGTAAAAGAAATTGCCGACCGGTTAAATCTTTCACCAAAAACGGTAGAGAACCAGATTACCATTGCATTACGCCGCCTGCGTACTGATATGGGCGAATTCTTATTTTGGGCCATTTTATTACTGGCCGGCATTTGGGATAAATAAATCAGTCCCTATCCTCTCCTGCAAATTTCGATTTGATTGTTTACCGTTACTTAACTTTGTTTAATTTTAATTAGCTGTTGTACAGCTTGTTATGTGAAATTTAAAATTTCTTTTGGGGGATATACTTCGTTTTGGGTACATACACCAAACCACAAGCAATTGAAAAAAGCAGAATTAACAAGTTTAACAGAAAAATACATAGCCGGTACTGCCAGTGGAGAAGAACGCCTTAAGTTAGAATCCTGGTACAACGATCAATTGAACGAAAATACTTTGGCGGATGAAAAACAGTTTGATGAAGAAGATCAAGTTGGCGAAAAGATTTTTAATAAGATTAATCAACAAATAGCTCAGCAAGAGAAAAAACGACCGGGCAGGCATTTTTATCGTATAGCTGTTGCTGCCTCATTAATTGCCGTTTTAGGATTTGGTTGGTTTATTTTAAGTAAACGTACCGATCTTAAAAAAATAAATAAATCAGCCAGCTTAATTAAGCCCGGTGGCAATAAAGCCATTTTAACACTTGCCGATGGAACTAAAATTAATTTAGATCAGGCGTTAAATGGTACAATAGCCAGGCAGGAGGGAATTCAGATTACCAAAACTGCTGATGGACAATTGCTTTATACCATTTTAGAAAATAAATCAAGCTCGGCTAAACCAGGATTTAACACCATCAGCACACCAGCTGGCGGCGAGTACCAGGTGACGCTGCCCGATGGGACCAAAGTTTGGCTAAATGCATTGTCATCATTAAAATACCCTACCACTTTTACAGGCAAGTATAGAATGGTCGAGCTTACTGGTGAAGGTTATTTCGAAGTAGCTAAGAATAAAAACAAGCCTTTTAAACTTAAAACATCAAAGCAGGAAATAAGCGTTTTGGGTACTCATTTTAATGTGAGTGCCTATGCAGATGATGCCGAAATTAAAACAACCCTCGTAGAAGGTGGGGTAGCCGTTAAAAACTTCAATCCAAAGGCCACAGGTTTGCTAAAACCTGGGCAGCAGGCTGTTTTTCAGGGTACAGGTTTCAAAGTGAGCAATGTTGATGTAGAAGAATATATCGCCTGGAAAAATGGGTTCTTTATGTTCAATAATGAAGGGATTAAAGAAGCCATGCAAAAATTGTCCAGGTGGTACAACGTTGATATCGAGTATGTTGGTGATTTTGACGGAATTTATTTCGGAGGATCTTTTTCTAAACACAACAACCTGCAGGAAACCTTAAAAATATTAGAATCTACTGATAAGTTTAAATTTAAAATAGAAGGAAGGAGGATTAAAATTTTAAAATAACCCGTTAAGTTTTAATCTGAAAAACGGATTTCGAGTGCAATCGAAACCCGTTTAAAGCTTTAGATTAAAATTGTTCCAACAATAACCAAATAGTTAAAACATTGTAAATGTAATAGCAACTGCTATAAGCATTTAACTCAATCTAAAACCTAACAAATGTATGAAAATTTACGATTTTAGTTTATACGGGTCAAGCTGTATAAAGAATAAAATTCTGTTATCTATGAAGCTAACCATCTTATTGCTTTTTGTAGCCTTTTTACACGTTAACGCGGGTAGTTTTGCACAAAATAACATTACGCTTAACGAAAAAAATGCATCCTTGCAAAAAGTATTAAAGGCAATAAAAAATCAAAGCGGCTATAATGTGTTTTTTATCCAGAGCGATTTAAAAAAGGCAAATATGGTAAGCATTGATATAAAAGATATGCCTTTAACCGAAGCTTTAAATCAATGCTTCAAGAACCAGCCCTTAACTTATTCTATACAGGCCAACACCATTGTGGTTAAAGAACGACCTATAAATGTTGTCCCTGCCAATAAGCCAGAACAAAGTACACCAGCAAACAAGGTTATCGATGTGATTGGTACTATTTTAGATGAAATCGGCAAAGGCATACCTGGCGCCAGCATTAAAGTAAAAGGAAAAGAGCAGGGCACCATGAGTGATGAAGGCGGAAACTTTAAACTTACTGGTGTGGCCGAAGATGCCATTTTAGTGATCTCATATTTAGGTTATCAAACCAAAGAGGTAAAAGCTTCGGCAACAGTAAAAATTACTTTGGTGCCGCAAAGCAACGATTTAAATGAGGTGGTAGTTGTGGCTTATGGTACACAGAAAAAATCGAGTTTAACCGGAGCTATCGCAACCATTACCCCTAAACAACTAAAAGAGCGACCTGTAACCTCAATACAAAATGCCTTACAGGGTATTTCTCCAGGCTTAACCATTTTGCAACGCCCTGGCGATGTAAGTGCAAGTGCAACAGGAGGTACTGCTGTTAATATTAGGGGCAGAAGCAGTTTAGCAGGGGCAGGTACGCCATTATATATTATTGATGGTATTCCGGCCAGCTCGCAAGAATTCGCTACACTTAATCCAAATGATATTTCGGGCATGTCAGTACTAAAAGATGCATCTTCTGCAGCTTTATATGGCTCAAGAGCGGCTAACGGTGTAATTATGGTAACCACAAAACGTGGTGGTGGCGAAAAAGCAACCATCGAATTTAATGCCAATTACGGCTGGCAATCGCCCACTCGTATCGCGAAATATTTAGGATCAGTAGATTATACAACACTTTATAATGAGGCACTCACTAATGTTGGCCGTAGCCCAATGTACACACCAGCTCAGATAGAGTTATATAGAAATGGTTCTCAGCCAGATCTATATCCAAATACAGATTGGTATAAAGAAGTTTTAAGACCAAGTGCACCACAGGCCGATGTGAATTTAAACATCAATGCCCCTGGTAAAATAACCAGCAGTTATTTGGGTTTAAATTATTTAACCCAGGAATCGTTGATTCCAAACAAAGATCAGGACCGTTTTAATGCAAAATTAAATACCGAAACCAAGGTTATTGAGAATATACTAAAGATAGGTACCAATATCTCATTCATTAACCAGGCTTTTGACCGCTTGGGCAATTTATCATGGACAGAGTTAAACCGTTCTTTGCCAACTACTGTTTTTCGCCAGAGCAATGGCCAATGGGGCTCGGTAAACAATGGTACTGTAGCCAGTAGCTCAATTCCGTATCGTAACCAGGCTCGCATGATAGCCGAATCATCGAAAGGCAGTAACCGGAACAATTTGCTTCAGACCGCTGCAAATGCTACGTTAACACCTTTAAAAGGTTTATCGATAAATGGATTGGTTTCGTTAAAGTTTACCAACAACAACAGCACAGCCTTTAACAATACGATGACACCAATTAATAACTTTTTAACCGGTAATCCTATTGCGCTGCCTGCCGGACAAGGCACCCAGAATGATTTAAGAGAGTACTGGTCTAAAAGGAAAGAATTGTTGATACAAGGTACGGCGGATTACGAGCGTACATTTGGTAAACATTATGGCAAGCTAACTGTAGGTGCATCGCAAGAAAGCAATGTGCTTAGAAGTGCATTTATTGGTAGAAGAAACTTTCCTAATAACGATTTAAGCACCATTATCAATGGTTCTGGTAACGGAGAAGATATGTTATCAGATAACAATGGAGATGATATTATTGGCGGCGTTTTTGGCTTAGCCAACAGAACCGCTGCTGAAGAATGGTCAATGCGATCGATGTTTGGCCGTTTTAACTATGTTTTTAACGATAAGTACCTGTTAGAGGTAAATGCCCGCATCGATTATTCTTCACGTTTCCGTGAAGATGTGCGTAAAGCATTCTTTCCATCGTTTTCTGCAGGATGGGTAGTTTCCAAAGAAGACTTTATGAAAAATATTTCCTGGGTTGATAATTTAAAACTCCGTGGTTCTTATGGTTCCTTAGGTAATCAGGATGTGGTTGCTGTAGGCAACTATTTTAACAGGTTAAATGCTGGCTTTCAATACAGTTTTGAAGGTACAGCACAAGATGGAATCTGGCAGGCCGATGGATCATGGCCAACCACAACCTGGGAAAAGGTATACATGACCGATTTTGGTGTAGACATGACTTTGTTAAAAGGTAAACTGGACATTACTGCAGATTATTACATTAAAGATACCAAAGATTTATTACTACGTAATGCAGCCCTTGCAACCTATCCGTTAACCGTCCCTTTTACCAATTCGGCAAGTACCCGTAATACAGGTGTAGAGTTGGCCATTAACCATAACAACAGAATCGGAAAAGATTTTACTTTTAGCATTGGTGGTAACTTATCATTGATCAAAAGTAAAATCACCAAAATTGGAGACAATAATAACGATCGATTTGATGGTCAGTATATCCAAAGGGTTGGCGAATCGCTCGGATCTTTCTTTGGTTATATTGCTGACGGTCTTTTTGTTAGTAATGAAGAGGTTGCTTCACATGCTTTTCAGGATGCACGTACCAGAGCTGGAGATATTAAATACAGAGATATTAATGGAGATAATGTGATTAATGCCGCCGACCGTACCATCATTGGTAACGATGTACCTTTTGTAAACTATGGTTTTAATTTAAGTGCAGCTTACAAAGGTTTCGATTTCAATATCCTTACTTATGGTGTAGCAAAAGTAAAAACCTATTTAGGCCAGGAAGCTTCAGCACCCTTCTTTAACGGTGCAAATGCCAAAGTACAGTTATTAAACCGCTGGACAAAAGAAAATCCTGATCCAAATGCCGATTTCCCGCGGACATTACTAACTGCAGATGCCGGACATAATATCGATCAATTTTCTTCATTCTACCTATTTAGCGGCTCTTATTTCAGGGTAAGAGGCATTACTTTGGGTTATACTTTACCTCAAAACGCGGTGAAAAAAATTGGCTTGTCTAAATTAAGGATATATGGCACAACCAACAATCCTTTCACCATTATGGCTGATAAGCGTTTGGGCGATTATGATCCTGAGTCTGCTTCGGGCCGTGGAGGTTACCCAGGTATTAAAACATGGTCGTTTGGTTTAAGTGCAGGATTATAAAATGATTAGAAAAATGAAAAAGATATATATAATTACAAGTGTACTCTTATTAAGTGTTATTGTTTCTTGTAAGAAAGATTTTTTAGAAAGACCACCTTTGAACCAGGTATCTGAAGCTACTTTTTGGAAGAATGCCAATGATGTTTACTTAGCCGTAAACGGTGTATACAATCAGTTACCTGGCGATGATATGGTGTATGATGATGCAGCTGCAGATAATGCCCATGCACAGTATCCCTGGGAGAGTTCGGCAACGGCAGTATCATCGGGTAATGTAAACTCTACTTTAGATGCGGGTTGGGGTTTTATCGGAATTGGTCGTGCCAATTATTTTTTAGATAATGCTGATAAAGTGACCGGCATGGATAAAACATTACTAGACCGATATAAGGCCGAGGTACGTTTTATTAGGGCAAATGCTTATTTCTGGTTGATTAGTAAATTTGGTGACGTGCCATTATCTACTAAAACAGTTGAGCTTGGCAGAGAAAATATACCAAGAACACCAAAAGCAGAAGTATTAAAATTTGTGGTTGATGAGTTAGATGCCATCGCTAAAATTTTACCACAAAGTTATGCTGGTGGTAAACCAAACGAAAAAGGTCGCATAACCAAAGGAGCAGCATTGGCTTTAAAAGCACGTGCTCATTTGTACGAAGGCCAGTGGCAATTGGCTGCCGACGCGGCAAGCCAGGTAATGACATTGGGTTACGATTTATTTAAAGTAACTGCCGAAGATGCCCTAAATGCCAAAGATAATTATAGCGCATGGGTCGATTTCGCAAATGCCGATGATGAGAAAAAATTCCGTGTAGGACTCCGTAGTTATGAAGCTTTGTTTTACCAGGCAAATGAAGGCAATGTAGAAGTAATATTAGATAGACAGCGCATCCCGCAACAAGATGCTAATTTCTTAAATACCTTATTGCCTTCGGGTGATCTGGGTGGTTGGGGCTCTATTGCACCAACACAAGAATTGGTAAATAGTTATCCAAGTTATAAAACTGGCGATTTAATTACACCGCCATCGCCAGCACAAAGAGCTGCCTGGTATAAAGCGAAAGATCCGGCATTTAAAAACGAATATAGAAATAGAGACCCGCGTTTTTACGCCAGTATTTTATTTGATGGAAACCCATGGAATGCCATCCAAGATGATTATTCATTTAAATGGACTGAAGGTGCAGGTAACACTGCTCTAACTGGTTACAGTGTGCGTAAAATGGTCGATCCTAAAATTTATAGAGATCAGATTGATAACCATGCAAATAATATTTTAATCCGTTATGCTGAAGTTTTATTAACCTATGCCGAAGCTAAAAACGAATTAACCGGTCCTGATGCAAGCGTATATGATGCTTTGGATAAAATCCGGACGCGTGCGGGTATGCCTGTTGTTGATAGATCTAAGTATGCTACGCAGGAGACCTTAAGGGCGTTAATCAGAAATGAAAGACGTGTTGAATTGGCAATAGAAGGACAACGTTATATGGATATCAGAAGATGGAAAATTGCGCCACAGCTAATGAAACCAATATATAGTATTGCCGATGCCGCAAAACCGATTCAAGAAAGAACCTGGAATGATAAGTTATATTTAATGCCAATCCCGCAAGATCAGATAGATCTCTCTAAAGGCGTTTTAAAGCAAAATAGCGGTTATTAGGAAACACACAACACACAATGAATAAATAATGATTAAGAGGGTGTCCAAAAAGTTTGGATACCCTCTTTAAATTAGATTTTATGGCACTAACAATAGATTTAAAAGGGAAAATAGCTCTGGTAACCAGTGTTACCTCCGGTATTGGCTTGGGCATTGCCAAAATGATGGCTAAAGCGGGCTGTACCGTGATAGGTTGTGCAGAACAAAGTGAAACGAGTGATGTTGCCCAGCGGTTTTTAGCAGAAATGGGGGCTTTTGACGCACATTCAGACTATTTTAAAGCTGATATGGTGATAACTGAAGATATTGATGGTCTTGTATCAGATATAACCGTTGATTATGGACGATTGGATATTTTGGTTTCGAACGCTGGTCACAATGTATTTACAGGTTTAGAAAATACCGAAAAAGACTGGCAGTTTAATTTGGATTTAAACCTTTCTGCACATTGGCGTTTGGCCAAACGCTGCAAGTCGTTACTAGATGGAAATAATGGAGTAATTATCGTAATGGCGTCCAACCATGCTTTTGCCAGTATCTCCGGCTGTGCGCCTCATAACATTGCCAAAACCGCATTAACGGGTTTGGTAAGAAGTCTGGCTATAGAATCAGGCCCTGGTATTAGAACAATAGGCATTGCGCCGGACTTTATCGATACGTCAGGTAATCAGCAATGGTTTAATTCATTTATACGGACCAAAGGCGAGAGGCAACAGACCATAAATCTTCATCCGGTAAAAAAACTGGGTACAATAGAAGAAATTGGAGGCTGGTGTGTCTTTTTATCTAGCAAGTACGCCGGTTTTGCATCTGGAACTACCTATTTAATTGATGGTGGCCGAAATGCAGTGTTGCAGGATAATTGAGATTTGAGATTTGAGATTTGAAATTTGAGATTTGAGATTTGAGAAAAAAGGGATACTAAGATAGGAGCAATTTTTTAACAATAAGATGGATATTTGGAAGCCAGATGTACTTTATAAAACAGATTTAATTTTAGGGAAGGTGCCCGCTGGTATGCTGAATGGCAAAAATTCTTCTTTATCAATATCAAAGGTAAACTTCTTGGTGCCTGTAATCCCGTAAGTGGTAATAACCGAAAAAATATCGGCAATGCCTGCTATGTCATTGGTCATTCGTTGTTTGGTCATTGGTTTTTTAGTTAAAGGTTAACTGGCAACTGGACTTCGGACTCCCGACTAAAGACTTCGGACTAAACGCTACTTTACCCGAATATTTTCTCCAGCTAGCCTAACCGTTTCGCTAATTCTTGTTGCTCTTGTTTCTGTTCTTTTGGCTTCAGATATCCATTTTAGGATGGCTTTTTTCGACGAACGTGGAAATTTTTCCCAATGGGTTTGTGCTGTTTTGTTAGGTTCAAATTCTTTTTTTAAATCATCGGGTACAATCAGATTTTCCACATCGTTGAGGGCATCCCACATACCATTGGCTTTAGCTGTTTCGATTGACTGTAATCCTGCATTGCTCATCAATCCTTGTTCTATCATGTGTAAAGCCTTATTCTTGTTAATTGCGCTCCAATTGCTTTTAGGTTTTCTTTTGGAGAAAAATTGATAACGGCTTTCTTCATCACGTTTCATTGTTAAACTATCAATCCAACCATAACAAAGGGCCTCATCCACTGCGTTGCTATGAGGTAAACTATTTGCTGATGCATCTTTTTTATAGGTAATTAACCAAACAGATACTTCTTTTTCATGGTTTTCGGCGAGCCATTGGCGCCAATCGGCCTGGGTTTTGGCATAAAAAGCTTTAACGCCGTTTTTTATTTCTTCCATAGGGATGATAGTTCAATGGGTTCATTTGTCATTCGTTTAGTAGTCATTTGTCCGGCTCATGGTTAATTGTATAAATCGGTTAATTAACGCCAAACCCTCAACTCCAAACTTATCTAACCACCTCGTATATTAGCTGCACAACACCTGATGGAGCGCTTTTTGTTTCTTTTAAGGTTAACCAAACCCAATTGGTAATTTCGCTAAACAATAATTTTCCTTCACCCAATATTATGGGATGTACAGCTAGCTGCAACTCATCAACCAGGCCGGCATTTAAAAAGGTAGATATTAGCTTTGCACCACCATATAGCCATATGTTTTTACCGGGAAGCTTTTTAATTTCATTGACCTTTTGCACAATATCCGTTTGGATAAAAACAGCGCCTGTATCATCGCTGGTTTTGGTATGTGAAAAAACATACTTTTTCTTGCTGTTAATATTTTCGGAGATCGATCTCATCAGATCATTTTCTTCTTCTCCGGGTTGGTAATTTCCCCAGAGATCATAGCTGATTCGTCCATAAAAAATAGAATCTATGCCATCTAAAAAATCGTTAAAATTGGCATCGCCATCCATAATACACCAATCAATTTCTCCATTAGGCCCTTCAATGTAGCCATCGAGCGTAACGGCAAGGTTTAGAATAATCATTTTCATATTTCGAAATTATTTTGTCCGTTCGATACTAAAAGCGCGATCTTCTTTATTAAAACCCACTTTAGGGTAATAATCAAAAGCAGTAGGTACTGATAAAAGAAGAAGCATACATTGATCACCGAGTTTTTGACGTGTAATAGCAATCATTTCTTTGCCTATACCAGCGCTTTTAAAGCCTGTAAATACAGCCAAGTCTGCCAGGTAAGCACACCAAACCCAATCGGTGATGGTTCTGCAAATACCAACAAGCTTATCCTCTTGCCATGCGGTAACCAATAGGTCAGCATTTTTTAACATCAGCGCTATTCTTTCGGGTTCAGTTGGCCTTTTAAGTCCGGCCTGGATAAATAACTCAATTACTTCTTCTGGTGTAGGGATAACACCTATTTCATAGGTAATATTCATATCAATAGGTTTTAATTCTAAATTACGAAATATCGTTTAAAATCGGCTTCGCTATAAGGTTTGGCGTTCGTTACCCTCAGTTAATTCTTCAACTTAACCTTAAGTTAACACATACGCTCTTTCTTTGTTCAGCATTGCCTGATATAGATGCTTTTAACATGATCAAACCCTTTAGTGTTCTAGTGCTTTTTCTGCTTTTCGTTTCGAATGCGGTTGCCCAGGAAGAAAAATTCGAATCGATTATTGCCCTGAATCAAAAAGATCCGACTGCAGCCCTGGCTCAATTAAAAAAAATATATGCCAAAGCTATCGATGGCAATGACGAGCTTTTAGAAGGCAAATGTTTGCAGCAAATGGGTAGGGTTTGTTATACGCAGGGGCATTTCAGTCAATCGTTAGAATTCTTTCTAAAAGCCGATAAAATATTCAACAATGCAGATCAAACCCATTTATTGGCCGCAAACCTTAACGATGCGGGTGTGCTCTACTATTATATGAAGCAGAAAGACAAGGCCATTCATAGCTATAGCAAAGCTATTGGTATCTATAAAAGATCGAATAACTTAACCGGACAGGCAACCGTTTTGGGCAATATTGGACAGTTATACGAAAAAAGACAACTTTACGACAGTGCATTTTACTATCAAAAACTGGCTTTAAAAATAAACGAACAGGTTAACGATAAAAGCGGGGCGGCCAAAATACACGAAAACCTGGGCAGTATATATGAAGATCTGGAGCGTTACGATTCTGCATATGTGCATTTTAAACAGTCGTTAAATTTATATCAGGAAGATCATAATGACCTGGGGAGTATCGAGGTAATTAATAATTTGGGCGATATCCTCCGTAAAACAGGCCGGTACAAGGAAAGTATTGTACAAACCGAAACAGCGTTGAAACTGGCCGAAAAGATGGGCAATATCTATCAGTTAAGCTCCTGCTGCAGAGATTTGGGCAAGGCATTCGAACTGTTAAACAACATGGACAGCGCCTACCACTATGTAAAACTTGGCTATAAATACACGATCGATCTGTATTCGGAAGACGGTGCCCGGCAGGTCGCTTTTTTGCAGGTGCTTTACGATATCAATAAAAAATCGGATGAGATAAATAAACTGAAAAATGATCGGAAGGTGAACAGGATCATTGCTTTTTCTGCCACAATTGTAGTGATATTATTGGTTGTTTTAGGATTTGTTATTTTTAGCAGACAAAGGTTAAAGTTAAGAGATCAACAGATGCTGGCGCGGCAGAAAGCGATAGAACATGATATGACCAGTTTGGCGCTCAAAAATCTTCAGCTCGAAGAGCAAAATCTGAAACAGTTGCTGGAGGTTAAAAGCAGAGAACTTTCTACCCATACCTTAAATCTGATTAAAAACAACCAATTCCTTGAAAATCTTAGGAGCACCTTACAAGCGATGGTAAAAGAGGATAAGCGCGATCAGAAAAAGCAGATGAACCACATCCTCACGGAGATTAACCAAAGCTTTAATCACGAACGCAACTGGAAAGAATTTACGGTCGCTTTCGAACAGGTGCACCATCAGTTTCTCGAAAGCCTAAAAAAATATAGTAATGAGCTTACTTCAGCCGATATGCGCTTGATTGCACTGTTAAAAATGAACCTCGATTCAGCTGATATTGCAACCTTGCTTGGTATATCTACCGATAGCTTAAGGGTATCGAGATATAGGTTAAGGAAAAAACTGAATCTAGCGCAAGGCGATAATTTATCGGCATTTATCCAGGCGTTATAACCGTTACATCAGCTGTAATATATAACCTTTTTTTGCTCGTTTTTAGGGCTTAACAATTTGTTAATGTAACGGTAATAAAAGCATAACGGCGTTTTACTTAGTGGTTAATTTATTGATAATCAATTTTTTATGTTTTTGTGTTGCCTTTTGATATATGCTTGTTGTAACGCTGTTGCCTTTATGTAACCTCAATAATTTCTTTGTGTAAAATGGTGTATACACCTTTGCTCCGTCGATAATAAAAAGACATTACCAAACACAATGAACAAACGATTACAAATGCTGTTTTTACTTCTTTTTTGTGCAGGCACAGCTAGTGCCACAAAACTGAAAGGCCATGTTTACGATAAGCAAACTGGAGAGGCCATTGTAGGTGCAACAGTGGTTTTAGAAAACCCAAGGCGCACAACCAATACCGGATTAGATGGTACTTTCGAATTTAAGGATGTAAAAGTAGGTGCTGCCAAAATTAGCGTAAGCTACATTACCTACAAAACCATCGAGAAAACCTTAATGATACTGAAAGAGGATAACGATCACTTAAAGTTCTACATGGAGAGCGATTCGAAAAGCCTTGATGATATCACCATCAAGTCGAATGCTGTTAGTTCCACTGATCAGGGTGCAAGGCGCCTGGAAAAAAATGCCCCACAACTGATGAATATCGTATCAGGAAGGTCGATTGAAATTTCGCCAGATTTAACGGTAGCCAATGTGATGCAGCGTATTTCGGGTGTGTCTATAGAGCGGAATAGCAATGGCGATGGGCAATATGCCATATTAAGAGGAATGGATAAACGCTACAACTATACTTTGGTAAATGGTGTGAAAATCCCAAGTCCGGATAATAAATACCGTTATGTTCCGCTAGATCTTTTCCCCTCTGATTTACTCGACCGTTTAGAGGTGTACAAAACACTTACGCCAAATTTAGAGGGCGATGCCATTGGTGGTGCCATTAATATGGTGATGAAAAATGCGCCGGGCTTGCTGCAGGTAAATGCCAATGTTTCTACAGGTTATAGCCAATTGTTTTTCGACCGTAAGTTTACCAGTTACGATGCTTCAGGTATTAATTATAAATCGCCTTACGAGATAAACGGGAAAAACTACAATGCTACACAAAACGATTTTAGTAAGGGTACACTCGATTATAAATATAAAAACCCTGCACCTAATTTAATCGGAAGTTTATCCTTAAGTAAACGCTTTTTGGATAATAAATTAGGGGTAGTGCTGGCAGGAAGTTATCAGAATACTTACCGTGGTAGCAACAGTACTTTTTACAATAATGCTGTTGTAGGCGTCGATCCTTATGCCAAAATTACCAGCAAAAGTTACCGTGAGTATTCCGAACAGCAACAACGAACAGGTTTACATGGAAAAATTGATTATGTTTTTAATAAAGACCACCAGATCAGTTTGTACAATGTATATGTTAACCTAAAAAATCAGCAGGTTAGAGATGCTGTAACCACTACCTACAATGGAGTTTATAATCCAACAGCTGGGAATGCCGAATTGGTTTACGATACCCGTAGCCGCTTAACCGAGCAGCAGATTTACAATACTACGCTTCATGGCGACCATAAATTTTTTGATGATAAATTTAAAGTACAATGGTCGGCTGTTTATTCTTCGGCCAAAAATGATGTGCCCGAAAATACCAGTATCAGTTTAAATGGGATAGAGCAGAATTTTCAAAGCAAACGTACCAGTTTGGTCAATACTAATCCGGTTACCCGTAGATGGGAGCGTAATACCGATGAGGACTTAGCTGGCTACCTGGACCTGACTTATCAGGTTTTAACTGGCGAGCATAAACTGGATATTATGGCCGGCGGTTTATACCGCGATAAACAAAGAAGCAGTTTCTTTAACAACTACAATCTTGCCCCAAGTGCAGCCAATGCATTTGATCTTTACGGCGTGAATTTTCAAAATTACACCGATTTAAATCTTGTGGTGAGTAATTCTACAGGAGCAGTAGCTAATGCATTAACCTACGATGCAAGTGAAAAAATAGCCGCTGGATATGGAATGTTTAAATATAATTCGGCTAAATTAGAAGTGATAGGAGGGCTAAGAGTAGAACATACCAATCAGGGTTATAACCTGCTTTTTCCTGCAGGTGAGGCTTTTCCAAAAGGAAATCAGATCTATACTGATCTGCTGCCCAGTTTAACCGCAAAGTACTTCTTGAGCCAAAAGGCACAGCTACATGCGTCTTATTATAAAGCGCTTAACCGCCCGGGGTTTTATGAAATTGTACCAGGAAAGGTGAAAAATGAAGAGTTTATAGAGCGCGGTAATGTGAACCTGCAACGTGCCTTAGCCGATAATTTCGATTTACGTTACGAACTTTTTCCGGGTGCTTCAGAACAATTGTTGGTTGGTGCTTTTTATAAGCGGATCAAAAACCCCATCGAGTATACCTTTCAGGCCGATGCCGTTCGTGGACAAGACACTTATTATACCCCGGGAAACTTTGGTACGGCCAATAATTATGGCGCAGAAGTAGATTATATCAAATATTTCAGCAAAATAGGTGTAAAGGCCAATTATACCTATACCCATTCGCGTATTAACACCACTAAAACCACGAGGGTCATCAACAGTAGTACCGGAGATACAGAGCCGGCCAATGTTAACCAGGAACGCCCGCTTTATGGTCAGTCAGCGCATATTGCCAACTTATCGTTATTGTTTAAAGACACTAAAAAAGGCTGGGATGTTCAGGTTGCAGGTGCCTACACAGGGCCACGCATCAACACAGTTTCTCAATTCTTAAATAACGATTTGTGGCAGGAAGGATTTATACAGATGGATGCTTCGGCCGAGAAACGTTTTAAAGGCGGTATTAGTGTTTTTGTAAAGGCCAATAACATCTTAAATACGCCGACAAAATTATTTATAAAAGGTACAAATCCTGAGAATAGCAACATCAACGAAGACCTGGTAAAAAACGGGACTACATTGATCAGAAGTGATTATTATGGCCAAAACTACCTTATTGGCTTCAGATATAAGTTTAATTAATAGAATTTAAAGATACAAAGATATGAAATCGAATCAGATTTTTAAGTTGATGATCCTGATGGTGTTAGCCTTAGCAGGATGCGAGAAAGCCAATATAGATGTAGATACCACCGCTGTTGATGGTTCGGCAATTGGTGAGGTTTCTGGAGTTTGGGCTAAAGGCAGTACACAGGTAATTAAAGGCGATATCGTAATCCCGGAAGGGAAAACGTTAACCATTGAAGAAGGAGTAACAGTGCTGATGGATACGGTTGCCAAACCAGAAATTATTATAAAAGGCAATTTGTACGCTTTAGGAACCACAGAGAACCCTATTAAATTTACCGTAAACGATTTTTACAAAACGCCATTAACCAAGTTTGGTAAACTCTGGGGCGGTATTTTAGCTGGTCCAACATGCGAGGAACTTGTGCTTGATCACGTCATTCTAGAATATGGCGGTGCTAAAACATCCGATGCTTCTACTTCGGTAAAAATGGGCCTGTATAAGGCTGTTGCAGGTGAAAGTTTACCTGCACTTTGGTTTGCCAATGCCAGGGGCAGATTGGTGGTTCAAAATAGTACCATCAGAAATTTTCAGGAAGATTGTACTTATATTGAAGGTGGAAGAATCATTTTTGCCAATAATGTGTTTTATACCACTGGTGTAACAGGAGGAGAAGCCATGAACTTTAAATCGGGATGTTTGGCTGATATAGCCTATAATTTGGTTTATAGCACCAATACCAATGCCTTAAAATTATCTAATACTGGAGATAAAACGCCACAAACATATATTATTGCTTACAACAATACGATGGTGAATACGGGCTGGAGAAGACCAACTGCAAAAGGCGGATCAATCTGGCTGGAAAGTACTGTGCGTGCCGATCTGTATAATAATCTTTTCGCCAATACCCGTTTTGGTGTAAAAAGAGATCCAAAAAAGCCTGAAGATAACCGTTCTGTTTACAGCAATAACTGGTATTATGGTTTCGATCAGGCTACCGTAAATCAGTTTCAGCCATCTGGCGACATTGTGGGCGGTAAAAATGATGTAATTAGCAATGTTGCCGGAGCAAATGACCCTAAATTTGTGAATTATCCTTTAAATACAGCGGTTACCAATTCCGATTTTAATACCGCATGGGATTTTCACCTGCAGGGCAACTCACCAGCTTTGGGTAAGGGCATCACCAACTTTACCCGCCATCACCAGGCCGGAATTATAATGAAAAATGGTATCACCTATAGCTCACCATCACCATCAACATTTGTTGGTGCCTACGGAACTAAAATATAAAATGAAACATAACAATATATTAAAACTTGCCGCTTTTGCGGTTTTAAGCCTTACGATTTCTTGTAATGGAGGTACACAAAATGAAAGTAGTGCAATAGTAAAACCTTTATACGTATCCGATCCTGTCGATTTTGATACCGATGATCCTGCGATCTGGGTAAACCCGAACGATCCGGCGCAGTCTTTAGTGATCGGTACAGATAAAGATAGCAGTGGCGGCTTATACGTTTTCGATCTGAAAGGTAAAATCATCAGGTCGAAAACTGTAAAGGGTTTAAAGCGACCAGATAATGTTGATATTGCCTATGGTTTGTTAATCGCTGGAAAAAAAACAGATATTGCCGTAACCACAGAACGTTATACACATAGACTGCGGATATTTTCCCTTCCCGATATGAAAGCAATCGATAATGGTGGGATTCCTGTTTTTACAGGCGAAACAGGCGCAGAGTACCGCGATTTGATGGGGATATCGATGTATACCGATCCAAGCGGAAAAATTTATGCAATTGTTGGTCGTAAAACGGGGCCTAAAAACGGAGGTTATCTTTGGCAATACCTGTTAACCGATGATGGAAAAGGCAATGTTAAAGCTGGTTTGGTGCGGAAATTTGGCCAGTATAGTGGCAAAAAGGAAATAGAAGCCATTGCCGTTGATAATGAGTTGGGCTACGTTTACTATTGCGATGAGCAGGTAGGTGTACGCAAGTATTATGCCGATCCGGCCAAAGGAAATGAAGAACTGGCACTGTTTGGACAGGGCGATTTTGCTGTCGACAACGAAGGCATTGCCATTTATAAAACTTCAGGGAATAAGGGATATATCCTGGTATCCGATCAGGGTGCTAAACAGCTAAAAGTGTATGATCGGGTGGCTAAAACCAATACTGCTCATCCACACCCATTGTTAACCACTATTAAATATTCAGCCAATCAAACCGATGGTATTGATGTGGTTTCAGTTCCTTTAAATAACGATTTTAAACACGGTTTGCTGGTGGCCATGAGCGATGATAAAACCTTTCATTTTTATAGATGGGAAGATGTAGCAGGTAAAAAAATCGATGTAAATAGGTAGGTTGCAACAAAGGAGTTAGATGGCAGATTTACAATGAATCGTCATCTCGACCGTAGTGGAGAGATCTTTTAATATAGTCCAAAGATCTCTCCACTGCGCGTTGCTCCGGTCGAGATGACGCCGATTTTTAGAATATGTCATTGATAGTGGTGCCACGGAATACAGAAATCTATATTGAAAGATTTCTCCTCCAAAGGAGTTCCTCTGGAACATTTCGCTGCCGATGAAACCTGTGAAACAAGCAAGCATACCATAAGTAAATAAAAACAAATGCTTAAATCGGTTTGCTTCATTCGATAGCTATCAGATCGAAATGATGGTTCAATTGATCTATACCGCAATATTATTCGATAATTTATACTCAGATGGCGTAATTCCCGTCTGTTTTTTGAAATACTTTCCAAAAAAAGAGGAGTTGCTAAAACGCAGTTCCAAGGCTACCTCCGAGATATTCATTACATGGCTGGTTAGCAATAACTTTGCCTCCCTGATCACCATTTCATCAATAACTTCCCCCGCTGTTCTATCGGTTACCTGTTTAACAACCTGTGATAAATGCCTTGGCGTAATGCGTAAACAGTTGGCATAATAAATTACACGTTTTTCCTTCTTAAAGTTTTCTGATACCAACGATAAAAACCGATTGGTGAGTTCTGTCTTGCTATCATGAGCAAAAGGTATTGGATTTTTCTGTTTATTCTTTAACAAAAAGAGGTCGTACAGCAGCTCCAGGAAGCTATTGTGCACAATGTTTTTAATCTGCGGGGTATCTTTAGGTACATTCAGTTTTTTGTGCAGCGCAAGCATATCATAGTAAATGAATGTATATTCTTCTTTTGATAATGAAAATTTATGAGTAGGATCGTTCTGGAACATTCTGTAAGCTTCTCCGCTATTAAAGAATATCCCCTTGGTTTTTAAATAATTTTTGTTAAAATGGATGCTGATGAAAGAAACGTCACTGTTATCCTTAATCTCATAAACTGCATGTGGAAAAATGAGTAGAATATCTCTTTGATTTAATACATGCTCTACAAAATTTATCCGGAGGTTCATCTTTCCTTTGGTGATCAGAATTAAAGCATAACTCGATACGCGGAAAGGTTCCGAACTGCAATAATGAGGATCACTGCTATGGTGGATTTTTGCCATCAATCCATCATTTAAAGAAAGTGCCTCCTCATGGTTTTTTTCTGAAAAAGTTTTATTGAGTAACTCTTGTTGCATAAAATCGATCAGCGTTTTTTTAATAATTTCTTAACAGATTCGATCATCTTTTGCACTACAATTTTAGCCACCCTTTTACGGATAGTTTTTCGCCCTTTTATCTGTCGGATTTTGTACTCGCAAATGTAATATTCGAGATCAATTTTGCAAGAATATTTTTTTAAAATGACTAATTTCTGATTAATTTTCAATCTTTTGATTAATAAATATGAAATTTTAATTGACTTAAAAACAGTAATTTATATTATTTGTTGAGCTTTTTTGTATGTTTTTTATCGTTTTACTATTTTATAATAAAAGTCAGAATGTCAATTGGTCAATTCATCTGAATGTCACATTTCGTCAATCCTACATTTTGACCAATATATCCCACATTTGAACCTTTTTTCGGCTTCAATTCCGCGTTAAAATTGTGTTATCAAATCGTTTGGTTAATGCGGCCTTAATCTACCTAGTTGATTTTAATCTCTACAAGTAGCATTCAGGCGCAGGCTAAATTTTCAGAACAGGGTTTTAAAAACTGAAGAATATAAGTGTTCAGCATGCGTAAAAAATTACAAGATAGAATTGCCTCTTTTAAGGATGCGGCGGTGATAAAAGAAAAGGGATTATATCCTTATTTCAGGTCGATAGAATCTGGCCAGGATACCGAGGTGGTTATCAATGGAAAAAAGGTACTCATGTTTGGTTCAAATTCCTATTTAGGGTTAACCAATCATCCTAAAATAAAAGAAGCCGCAAAAGCAGCTATCGAAAAATATGGCACCGGCTGCGCAGGATCGCGGTTTTTGAACGGTTCGCTAGATATTCACCTCGAATTGGAAAATCGTTTGGCCGAATATGTGGGCAAAGAAGCGGCAGTGCTTTTTAGTACTGGTTTTCAGGTCAACTTAGGGGTAATATCCTGTTTGTTAGATCGTAACGATTATCTGTTGTTGGATGAGTACGATCATGCCTCAATTATTGACGGAAGCCGTTTGGCATTTTCGCGCACCATTAAGTATGCGCATAACGATATGCAGGACCTGCGCCGAAAACTAAGCAGATTACCAGAAGATGCTGCTAAACTGATTGTTTCTGATGGGATTTTTAGCATGGAAGGCGACTTGGTTAATCTTCCTGAAATGGTAAATATTGCCAATGAATTTGGTGCAAATATTATGATGGATGATGCGCATAGCCTAGGGGTAATCGGTTTTAATGGCTCGGGAACGGCATCACATTTTAACCTTACGGAGGATGTAGACCTCATTATGGGTACTTTTAGTAAATCGCTGGCCTCGTTAGGTGGTTTTATTGCGGGCAGTACCGAAACCATCGAATATATCAAGCACCGTGCCCGCTCACTGATGTTCAGTGCAAGTATGCCGCCTTCTGCTGTGGCCAGTGTAATTGCTGCATTAGATATTATTGAATCTGAGCCTGAACGGATTGATAAACTTTGGGCCAATACAGAATATGCGAAGAAACTTTTGCTTGAGGCTGGTTTCGACATCGGGCACAGCAATAGTCCGATTATTCCCATTTATATTCGCGATAATACCAAAACCTTTATGATTACGAATATTCTTCAGCAAAATGGGGTATTTGTAAATCCCGTAGTTTCGCCAGCAGTGCCTTCTGATTCGTCTTTGATCAGGTTTTCTTTAATGGCTACACATACTTTCGATCAGATCGAATCGGCCATAGCAAGACTAAGCGCTGCTTTTAAAGCTGTTAATGTAGAATTAGTAGGAAGCCAATCATGAGAGAACTGGTAAAGGTTTCCGGTAAAAAAGCATTGAAGGCATTTGTAGATTTTCCTCATGAATTATATGCTGGCGATGTAAATTACGTGCCCGAACTTTTTATTGCCCAGCGCGATCTGCTTACCCCGGGCAAACATCCCTTTTACGAGCATTCGGAAATACAGCTTTTTTTGCTGTACGACGAAGGTAAAGTAGTTGGGCGCATTGCAGCAATTAACAATACAAACCACAATAAGGTTTACGGCGGACATGACGGTTTCTTTGGTTTTTTCGATTGTATAAACGATGTGAAGGCTGCCTTGCAACTTTTAAATGGAGCACAGAATTGGTTATCGGAAAGAGGGCTGACAAAAGTTTTAGGTCCGGTAAATTTTTCGACCAATGAAGTATGCGGATTACTGATTGAAGGTTTCGACGGGCCACCTGTAGCCATGATGCCTTATAATGCGCCATATTATCTGACGCTTTTAGAGCAAACCGGCTTCCAGAAAAATGTTGATTTAAGGGCCTACCGCTACACCGCGGGCAATTATAGCGAAAGATCGGTTAAACTGCTGGATAGGATAGAAGAACGGCTACTCCGTAACGATATCGTGCTGCGTAAAATCAACATGAAAAAATTCAAGGAGGAGTGTAATGCAGTGAGGGAGGTATACAACAAAGCATGGGATAAAAACCTTGGTTTTGTACCGATGACGGATAAAGAGTTTGACTATACGGCAAATGACTTAAAACTGATCCTTGACCCTGAATTTTGTATCCTGGCCGAGCAGCACGGCAAGATTGTGGGTTTTGCATTGGCCATTCCCGATATCAATCAGATCCTGATCAAAATTAAACGCGGTAGGTTGTTTCCAACAGGTTTAATCAAGCTTTTGGCCAATAAAAAGAAAATTGATGGCATCCGTATTTTGTTGCTTGGCGTGGTAGATGGTTACCGTAAAATGGGGATTGAAGCTTGTCTTTATGGCCGTATCATTAAACATTTCAAGGCTAAAAACATGAAATATGCAGAGGCCAGCTGGACTTTAGATCATAACGATCTGATCAATAAACCTATTGAAGATATTGGTGGAAAACTATATCGTAAATACAGGATTTTAGAGAAAGCGATATGAAAAAGCGGGTGTTGATTACAGGGGCGACAGGATTTGTAGGGTACCACCTGATTAAATCTGCATTGGCAAATGATCTTGAAGTATATGCAAATGTACGTCAATCGGCTAATGCAGCGCATCTTAAAGATTTTCCGATCAATTACGTGGATCTTGATTTTTCTTCAATTTACCAGTTAAAAGAAAATATAGAAGAAAAAAAATACGACTATATCGTGCATGCGGCTGCGGTAACCAAGGCCAAAAAACTCTATGATTATAATCAGGTAAACGCCATTTATACCCGGAACCTGGCTTTAGCGGCTTCAAAATCGGCACATAGTATAAAGAAATTTGTATTTATTAGCAGTTTGGCAGCGCTGGGGCCTTTAACGCAAAAGAATGAAAAACTGACTGATAACGGGGGCTCAAATCCGGTAACCAATTATGGGATCAGCAAGGCACTTGCCGAGACATACTTGGCCCAGATTCCGAATCTGCCCTTAATCACCTTCAGGCCTACAGCAGTATATGGGCCGAGGGAGAAAGACATTTTCATATTGATTAAAACGATTAAAGCAGGGCTGGAGCTGTATATCGGCAAACAGGAACAAGAACTGAGCTTTGTGTACGCCACCGATTTGGCCAATATTATTATAAAAGCACTTGCATCTGATGTGGTTGGCAAAAGTTATAACATTTCTGATGGGGCAGTTTATAGCCGTTCTGCACTAGCTAGCCATGTGCGCAAGGCTTTAAACAAAAAAACGTTGACCGTGAATGTACCTCTGCAAATGATTAAGGGCCTTGCCTGGTCGATGGAACGGCTGTATGGCGTGTTTAATAAGATTCCTGCTTTAAATGTAGATAAGATAAAAGAACTCACCGCGCTCAATTGGGGCTGCGACATTAAAAATATTCAGAATGACTTTGGTTTTGTGCCCCAATTCGGACTCGAACAAGGGCTTAATGAAACCATAAACTGGTACCGTAAAAACAATTGGTTATAAGATTTTAAATAAAATAGAATGAAACAACAAGTAAAAGCAGCTGAAGGCAAGCTGGGAATATTAATGCCAGGATTAGGCGCAGTAGCAACAACCATGATTGCCGGAGTTGCTGCAATTAAAAAAGGGATATCAAAACCTATCGGTTCGTTAACACAGATGGGGACCATCCGTTTGGGCAAAAGAACAGAAAAAAGAGAGCCAAAAATTAAAGATTTTGTGCCTCTGGCTGGTCTTGAAGACTTAGTTTTCGGTGGCTGGGATGTTTATGAAGATAATGTTTACGAAGCGGCAATGAATGCCCGTGTATTAGACGCTAACCTTTTACGCGACGTACGCGAGGAATTACAGGCCATTAAACCGATGCGCGCTGCTTTCGACAGAAATTATGTAAAAAACCTTGATGGTAAATATGTAAAAGATCTCGATAACCGTTACGAACTGGCATTAGCCGTAATGGAAGATATTAAAAACTTCAAAGCAGAAAACAATTGCGACCGTATTGTATTGGTTTGGTGTGGTTCTACCGAAATTTATTTCGAACCATCAGAAGTTCACGAATCGCTTGCTGCGTTTGAGCAAGGTTTAAGAGATAACGATTTGCGTATTGCGCCAAGTATGATCTATGCTTATGCTGCATTAAAATTAGGAATTCCTTTCGCTAATGGAGCACCAAACTTAACTGTTGATATTCCTGCCTTAATCGAACTGGCTAAAGAAACCGATACCCCAATTGCTGGTAAAGATTTTAAAACCGGTCAAACTTTAATGAAAACCATTTTGGCGCCTGGTTTGGCGGCACGTTCATTAGGTGTAAACGGTTGGTTTTCTGATAATATATTAGGTAACCGCGATGGTTTGGTATTAGATGACCCTGATAATTTTAAAACCAAAGAAGTATCTAAGCTGGGCGTACTGGAAGATATCTTTAAGCCAGAGGCTAACCCTGATTTATATGGAGATATGTACCACAAAATCAGGATCAACTATTATCCGCCTCATGGTGATAACAAAGAAAGCTGGGATAACATCGATATTTTCGGTTGGTTAGGTTATAAAATGCAGATCAAAATCAATTTCCTTTGCCGCGATTCGATTTTAGCCGCACCGATTGTATTGGATCTTGCTTTGTTTATCGATCTGGCTAAGCGTGCAAACCTATCGGGCATTCAGGAATGGTTGTCATTCTACCTGAAATCGCCGCAAACGATTCCAGGTGTACCTGCAGAAAACGATATTTTTAAACAGTTAATGAAACTTCAGAATACCTTACGTTATATCATGGGCGAAGAATTGATCACCCATTTAGGTCAGGATTATGAAGAAGAACTGATAGAAACGGTATAGTGTTTATCCACAAATTTCTTTCAACGGCTCTGGGAATCGGGTATATCGGCAAAGGCGCAGGTACTTATGCTGCAATAGCAACCTGCATCTGCTGGCATCTTTTCCAGAGCCCTTATACCAACCCTTATTTATGGCCGGTACTTTTCACTATGCTCATCGTGATTTTGGGGGTAATGAGTGCCGATCGGGTGGAAGAGATCTGGGGAAAAGACCACGGTAGGGTGGTGATTGATGAAGTGGCCGGAATGTGCATCACACTATTGTTTGTGCCTTTAAAATGGGAATACACCTTAATAGGGCTTATTCTTTTTAGGTTTTTTGATATCCTTAAGCCGCTTTACATCCGAAAACTCGAAGAATTGCCAGGTGGTTGGGGTGTAATGGCTGATGATGTATTGGCCGGTATTTATGCAAATGTTATACTGCAACTGGTTGTTGTTTTAGCACTGTTTTAACCATGATGTTCACTTATCTAAAAGCGCAGGCGTCATCCCTAGTGGCCTCGGCAACAGATTTTGGTGTGACCATTTTTGCCGTAAATCTTTTGGGCTGGTGGTATCTGGCAGCAAGTGTTACGGGTACAGTTGCAGGTGGAGCAGTTAATTTTTATGTGAACCGTAAATGGGTTTTCGAAAGTGAATCTAAAGCCATTAATTGGCAGATATTGAAATATATTTTGGTATGGTCAGGCAATCTGATTATCGTAACCGCAGGTGTGTTTATGCTCACCCATTATTTTAACCTCAATTATGTTCTCGCTAAAGTGCTTAGTTCAGTTATAACCGGGTTAAGCTACAATTATATCATGCAAAAGCAGTTTATTTTTTCAAGTTAAATGAAACCGATCTATTCATTTTTTCTCCTCTTGGTGCTCAGTTTTATTTTACAGGTAAATGCTTTTGGCCAAAGAACAGTAGTATCTGGCATCGTGCGCGATGCGGTTACCAAAGAAACACTGCCAAATGTTTCCGTTTTCTTTAAAGATACGAAAATAGGCATACAGACTGATGTAAACGGAAAGTACACATTGGTTTCTCCTGATGCTCAAAACGAAATTACTTTTAATTATGTGGGCTATCGTACAGTTTTTAAGAATATTGTACCTTCTGCAACTCAAGAACTTGATATTTCCTTAGTACCCGATTCAAGAGCACTGGATGAAGTGGTTATTGTGGGCGGAAAAAAGGTAAAATACCGCAATAAAGATAATCCGGCGGTAGAATTGATCCGCCAGGTAATTGCCCACAAAGATGAAAACCGGATTAAGAGTTACAATACGGTGTCTTTTAGGCAGTATGAAAAGATGTTGTTTTCGTTGAGCAATGTTTCGGAAAAATTTAAGAACAAAAAGATGTTCAGAAATTATCAGTTTTTATTTCAGGAACAGGATTCGACTTTAATCGGTGGAAAAAACCTCTTGCCTGTATATATTCAGGAACAATTATCTGATCATTACCTCAGTAAAGATCCTGAAAAAAATAAAAAGATTGTTCTTGCCGAGAAACAGGTAAACTTCGATAGCAGGTACATCGATAATAAAGGAATGAAAACTTATTTCGATAGGATGTACCAGGATATTGATATTTATAAAAATAACATCTCTGTAATCAGTAACGAATTTTTAAGCCCGATTGCAGATGGGGCACCTGCTTTTTATAAGTTTTTCATTACCGATACGTTAAAGAATCAAAAACCTCAGGTTATTGAGCTGTCGTTTACCCCGCGAAATACAAACGATATGTTGTTCGAAGGAAAGATTTACGTAACCAATGATAGCCATTATGCTGTTACAGGGGCTTCATTTGGGGTAAATAAAAACATTAACCTCAATTTTGTACGTGCGCTAAAAGTCGATCTCAATTTTGAAGCCAACAACAAAGGCAAATATAGTTTAAGTAAAAGCAATCTGTTGGCCGATTTCGGTATTGGCAAAACCAAAGGCATAGGTTTTACCGGCGAACGTACCGTTACCTATAAGAATTACCAGTTCGATACGGTGTTGCCTGATACTATTTTTCAAGGGAAAAGTACAGTAGTGCTGGCCGATGCAGCAAAAAAAGATGATAAATTCTGGGAGAAAAACAGACTGGATACCATTTCGAAGAACCAGCTGAAGATTTATGGCAATATAGATACCCTGCAAAACCTGCCATCTTTTAAGCGCACCATGAAAATTGTTACCCTCTTGTTTGCAGGTTATCAGAATTTAGGTCCCTATGAAATTGGCCCGGTAAATACGTTTTACAGCTTTAACAATGTAGAAGGTTTAAGGTTGCGGGTTGGTGGCCGAACAACACCTGAGCTTAGTAAACGTTATTATTTCGAAAATTATTTGGCTTATGGGATTAAAGATGAGAAATGGAA
>Ga0182006_1000355_pt1 | contig 38520 bp, 33 predicted proteins | sample Sormic07211104_1_FD_123022 | JGI IMG/M metagenome (GOLD analysis project Ga0182006, IMG submission 123022) | Rhizosphere microbial communities from Sorghum bicolor, Mead, Nebraska, USA - 072115-104_1 MetaG | ecosystem: Host-associated > Plants > Roots > Rhizosphere | place: USA: Nebraska...
CCGAATGGGAAGGTCGTACCTACTGGGGCGAGATGCACCGCGAAAAGGCGCTGGCGGGCATGCACTACTTCGATAGCGTCCTGCGAAAGCAGCCGTACATCGCCGGAGATTTCTTCTCGATGGCCGACGCCACCGTCCTCGGCGGACTGCTGTTTGCCTTCTACGCCCAGATCCCCGTCCCGTCGGCCCTGACAGCGCTCCTCGAATGGAAAGAGCGGGTCGACCAGCTGCCCGCCGTGATCCAGGCTTCTGCCTGACGCCCTCACCCGGGGGACCAAGGCACGACCCGCAAGGGTCGTGCCTTTTTTGTTTAATGATCTACCGCGCTCATCCGCGAGACCCAGCCCGTCGTGGCCGGGTCTCGCGCACTCACACGGTTTCGGTCGGCGCGTGGTCGATCGCCGGCACGGCCGTCGGATCGATGTCCGGGTCGGGCCGGATGCGGAACCAGATGGCATAAAGCGCCGGGAGGAACAACAGGGTCAACACCGTTCCACCGATGGTCCCGCCGATCAACGTGAACGCCAGCGAGCCCCAGAAGACGGAGAACGTCAGCGGGATGAAGGCGAGCACGGCCGCAAGCGCCGTCAGGATGACGGGGCGGGCGCGCTGTACGGTCGCTTCGACCACGGCGTGGTAGGGGTCGAGACCCTGGCGTTCATTGGTATGGATCTGCCCGATGAGGATGAGCGTGTTACGCATGATGATGCCGGCCAGGCCGATAAGCCCGAGAATGGCGTTGAAGCCGAACGGCTGGTGAAAAAGGATGAGCGTGGGCACCACGCCGACCAGTGCCAACGGAGCCGTCGCCAGGATCATCAGCATCCCAGAGATGGACCGCACCTCGAAGACGATGACCACCATCATCAGCAAGAGCATCAGGGGGAACACGGCTGCCAGTGCCTTGTTCGCCTTGCCGGCTTCTTCCAACGCAGCTGCCGTATCGATGCGATAACCAGCCGGCAACGCGTCGACCATCGGCTTCAGATCCTTGATGAGCTGCATCGATACATCCGGTGGCTGGAACTCCTCGCCGATATCGCCACGCACGGTGATGGTCGTCATACGGTCGCGCCTGCGAAGAATGGGATCTTCCATTCGTATCTCGCTGTGACCGATCTGGTCGAGCGGAATGCGCTTTCCCGAAGACGACACGAGGCTGAATCCCTGGAGGAGCGCCGGGTCGAGGCGTGCATCGCCTGAACTCCGGGCTACCACGTCGACTGAACGGATATCTTCGCGTACCCGCGTGACCGTCGCGCCGGTAAGGAAAAACTGCAGCTGGCTTGCGGCGTCCTGCGAGGTCAACCCGAGGGCATTGAGACGGTCCTGGTCGAGCACGAAATGGATCGTGGGCACACGCTCGCCCCAGTCGGTGTTCACTGTGCGCATCGCCGGATTCCTGAGCATGACGTTTTTCACATCCGCCGCAATCCGGCGTACTTTTTCCTCGTCCGGACCGGAAACCCGGAAAGCCACCGGGAAAGGTGAATACGGGCCGAAGACAATCTGTGTCGCACGGATACGCGCTTCGGATGCGAGTCCATTCTGTGCAGCCTCCCACACCCGCCGCTTGAGAATTTCACGGGTTTGCTCGTTGTCCGTCAGCACCACGATCTTGGCGAACGACGGATCCGGAAGCTCGGGCGCAATGGCAAGGTAAAAGCGCGGCGCGCCCTGCCCGATGTAGCTGGTGACGATCTTGGCTTCGGGCTGCTTGCGAAGCCAGGCCTCGACCTCGGTCACGGCCTTCGTCGTCGCGTTGATCGAGCTTCCTTCAGGTAGCTGGATTTCAATGAGCACCTCGGGACGGTCGGACGCCGGGAAGAACTGGTTCTTGACAAAGCCCATGCCGAAGACGGCGACGACGAACAATCCCACCGTCGAGCCTGCGATGAGCCACTTGCCACGGACCGCCCACGCGATGAGGCCTCGGAGCTTCTTGTACTTTGGCGTGCCATAAATGGCCGCGTGCCCACCGTGCACCGGCTTGATGTCCGGCAAGAGCTTGACGCCGAGATAGGGAGTGAACACCACGGCGACGAGCCAGGAAGTGAGCAGCGAGAACATCACCACCCAGAAAATGTTGCCGGCGTACTCACCGGCACTCGATTTCGCAAAACCCACCGGCATGAGCCCGATGGCCGTCACCAACGTACCCGCGAGCATCGGCGCCGCGGTGTGTCCCCACGCATAGGTTGCCGCGGTGACCCGGTCACGCCCTTCTTCCATCTTCACCACGATGGTTTCGATGATGATGATCGCGTCGTCGACCAGGAGACCAAGCGACAGGATGAGCGCGCCGAGGGTGATTCGATCGAAGTCGCGCCCGGTTGCGAGCATGATGACGAAGACGCCCGCAAGCGTCAGGGGAACGGCAGCCGCGACCACGATGCCGACACGAAAGCCGAGGCTCACGAGGCTGACTGCGATGACCACGGCGAGTGCGACGAAGAACTTGAGCATGAACTCGTCGTACGCCTCGGCGATGTTGACCGCCTGATCGGTGATTTTGGTGAATGACAGGCCCACCGGCAATTCGCGGGTGATGTCGGCTGCCTCGTGTTCGAGTGCCTTGCCGAGCTCCAGGCCGTTGTATCGGTCCTTCATCACCACGCCGAGGACGATCGCGGGCTCGCCCTGGTTACGGATGAGAAATGTGGCGGGGTCTTCGTAACCGCGCCGAACGGTCGCGATGTCCGCCAGGCGAAGCGTGCGCCCATTGCTCACCACAGGGGTCTGAGCGATACGGTCGAGCGAGTCGAACGCGCCATCGAGGCGTACTACGACCTGCGGGCCCTGGGTGTCGATCGAACCGGCGGGAGTCAGCAGGTTCTGGCCGTTGAGCGCGGAGAACACGGCGGACGGAGCGATACCGAGGGTGGCCAGGCGCTCGTGCGAGAACTCGACGTAGATGCGCTCGGGCCGCTCGCCGATTATGTTGACCTTTTTCACGCCGGCTACGTGCAGGAGTCTCTGGCGGAGCGTTTCGGCCTCACGAACCAGCGCGCGGTGTGGTTCGCCCTTTGCCTTCAATGCATAGAGCGCGAAAGTCACATCGGCGTATTCGTCGTTGACCAAGGGGCCGATGACGCCCGGGGGCAGCTTCGCCGCCTCGTCACCAAGCTTCTTCCTCGCCTGGTAGAACTCCTCGGGCACGTCGGTGGGTGGCGTGTCATCGCGCAGCGTCAACGTGGTGAAGGCGAGCCCCGGCCTGGTGAAGGTCTCACTGCGGTCGTACCACTTGAGCTCCTGGAGGCGTTTTTCCAGCGGCTCCGCGACCTGGTCTTGCATCTCGCGTGCCGTGGCGCCCGGCCAGGCGGTAACGACCGTGAGGACCTTGACGGTAAAGCTCGGATCCTCCGCGCGGCCCAGATGCAGGAATGCAAACAAGCCGGCAACGGAGATGGCGACAATCAAAAACAGTGTCACCGATCGCTCGCGCACCGCGAGCGCCGAGAGATTGAATGCGCTCATCGTGCGGCCCCCGCGAGATTCGCGCCGCCCTTGTCACCCGGCGTCACCGCGGATCTGGCTGCATCCGTGCCGGATACGTCGAGAACGCGCACCCGTTCGCCCTCGTGGAGCTGATGGGCACCCAGTGCAACGAAACGATCCCCGGGTGCGAGACCCGATGCCACCGATGCGGTCTCCTCGCCCACACCCGAGAGGCGGACGGGCCTCCAACTGACCGCGTGGCTCTTGCCGTCGATGACCCAGACGCCCGGGCCCTTGCCGGCGTCGTAAATGGCGCCGAGGGGAATTTCAATGCTGCCCTCGTCCGACCGGTCGAGGCGGATCACCACCGTGGCACCGAGCGGCGCATTGGCCGCGTCACCCTCGAGCACGAAACGTGCTTCGAACGTACGCGTAGCCGCGTCGGCCGACTCGGAAAGTTGGCGCAGGCGTGCCTGGCTGCCCTGCCCGGTCGACCCGAAGATCATGGCACTCGCCGTCGACCCGACTTTCGGACGCACCGTCTCGGGCAGGTCGACAAGCGCCTCCCGCGGACCGGCATGGGCAAGGCGAACAACCACCTGTCCGGCCGTCACCACCTGGCCAGGTTCGGCCAAGGTATCGACCACCGTCCCGTCGGCGTCGGCCGTAAGAACCGAATACCCGGCCTCATTGGCCGACACGCGCGCCTGGGCTTCTGCCGCCTTTAGCCTCGCAGCGGCCGCTTCCGACGCCGCCTTCGCCTGATCATAGGCCGAGGCCGATACCGCACCGGCACTGACAAGACCCCTAAAGCGCTTCTCGTCCGCCGCCGTTTGCAACGCCTGCGCGCGCGCACCTTCGACCGCCTGCGTCGCGGCCATGTCGGCCAGCGCAAGATCGGTCCTGTCGATACGCATCAGGGGTTGGCCCGCGTGGACCACCTGCCCTGTATCGACCAGGCGTTCGACGATTTTTCCAGGCACACGAAAACCAAGGTTGCTCTGTACCCGGGCCGAGACCACACCCGTGTAGGCGCGACTCACGAGCTGCGCGGCACTCGCCGTCTGCGAACGCACAAGGGGGACTTCGAGCCTCGGATCAGCCTGACTTTGGGAACAGGCAGACAGGACAACGGCGACGACAGGGGCCAGGAGCATGGGAACCCGGCGCCGAACGGCAGCGTGCAACATGATGACTTCCGAAAGAAACAGGGAGCACCAGTGTTGGTGTCTAGTGACCCATTTGTCAATCGGTCACACGAAAATCAAGGAGCGAGGCTCCTGAGGACAAGCCCCAGGACGACCTCCAGACCCGCAGGCGCCCCATCGAGGTCGAGTTGGAGCATCACGGGATTTGTAAACGGCGATGTGGCGAACCAGATGCCGCAGCAAACATCGTCGATGGGTGTCTTCTTCTCGAATGCGCCCGCGTCACGCCCCTCCTGGACCAGCGTGGTCAGGCGTGCCAGGAGCATCCTGGTGTAATGCTGCGAGCTTCCCCATTGCTCCGCGCAGGAGTGGGAGACGATGTCGTAAAGCTGTCGATCGTTGAAAAACTGCTCGAGGCTCTGCTTGAGAATCTCGCGGAAAAAGGCACGGAGGCGCTCATTCGGGCCGTCCGCCGCCTCCACCGCCGCTTCGACGGCCAAGAGCTGCCCCGTGAGGCAACGGGTACAGATCGCCTCACCGATGGCCTGCTTCGAGTCGAAGAACTTGTAGATGTACGCCTTCGAAAAACCGATGGCCTTGGCCAGGTCCGATACTGTCGTCTTGGCATAACCGAACCGGCTGAAATACTCGTCGGCGGCTTCGATGATTTGATCCCGCACCGATACGGAGGCGAGGGGATCCGGAACGAGGGCTGGCGCTGTACTGGTCATGGGATGACAGTACAACCCCGGCGAGGTTCTTGACAACGAGTGACCATTTCGTAATATGGTCACCTTTCATCGCCAGGGCCTCCCCATGCCATCCCTTCCCCGGCTTGTACTCGCCGCGTCCCTTGCGGCAGCCCTGCAAGCGTGCGCCGTCGGCCCTGATTACAAGAAGCCTCCCGCCATCGACCCGGCGACGGGCTTTCATTCGGCAGCGACGGCTTCCATCCGAACCGCGCAGTCCGCCGACGCCACGCGGTGGTGGAACTCGTTTGGCGACCCTACACTTGCCGCGCTCGTGGAACGCGCCATGCAGGCGAATCTCGATCTCGCCCGCGCCGAGGCCCGCATCCTCCAGGCCCGGGCGGGGGTCACCAGCGCGACCGCGTCGCTCGCACCCAATGGCGCCATCGATGCCTCCGGCAGCCGGGCAAAGCAGTCCCTGGAGACGCCACTCGGACGTGTGCTCGACAGCAGTCCGGGCTTCGACCGATACGGCAACCTCTACGAAGGTGACGTCTCCGTGGGTTGGGACATCGACATCTTCGGGGGACGCCGGCGCGAGCGCGAGAGTGCCCTTGCCAGCTACCAGGCAGCCCGGGCCGAGGGCATCGCAGTGCGTCTCGCGGTCCAGGCGGAGGTCGCGCGCACCTACGTCACTATTCGCGAACTCCAAGACCGCCTCGCGGTTGCCAAGGACCAGGTCAAGACGCAGGAGCACCTGACATCGACCATACGCATGCAGTTCGATGCGGGTGTCGCTCCCGAGCTCCAACTACGCCAGACCGAGGGAGTCCTCGCTCAAGTCAGCGCCGCCATCCCCGATCTCGAATCGAGCCTCGAAGCCACAGGCAACGCGCTCGATGTCCTGCTCGGGCAACAACCCGGCACGGCACTTCGTGAGCTCCCTGCCAATGCGCCGGTACCCACGCCTCCCCACGTCGACACCATGGATGGTCCGGCAGGATTGCTGCGCCGTCGACCGGACATCATCGCCGCCGAACGGCAACTCGCCGCGGCCAATGCGAACATCGGCGTGGCCGTCGCGGAGTACTACCCCACGTTTTCGCTCTCGGCGCTCGCCGGCACTGCGACGACCACGGCGGGTCACCAGTTCACGGGATCCGCGAACCAGGCGTCGGCCATGCTCGGCCTGCACTGGCGATTGTTCGATTTCGGACACATCGACGCGGATATCAAACGGGCAAAGGGCGCCCATGCCGAAGCGCTTGCCAATTACCGACTGACGGTCCTGCACGCGAGCGAGGAAGTCGAAGACAGTCTGACGGAGCTGGTCAAACGCGAAGCCCAGGCACACATCCTCGCCCAGGGCGAAGATGCGCTCACGAAGGCGCAAACGGCGTCTCGAAGAGCCTTCGAAGGCGGAGCGGTGAGCATCATCGAGGTGCTCGATGCCGACACGCGACTCCTTGCTACACGGGACGCACGCGTTCGGGCGAACGCAGCCGCGACCCGTGCCGCGATCTCATCTTTCCGCGCCTTGGGCGGCGGCTGGGATGTGCCACCCGAGAAGGCCCCCTGACGTGAGCCATGGCCTGCGGCTCTGGGGCGACCAGACGGGCAATTGCGTCCGGGTTGCCATTGCCTTGCACGAGGCAGGGCTTCCCTTCGAGACGCGACGTATCTCATTGGCCAACGCCGAGCACCAGTCAGCCGATTTCCGGGCCCTGAACCCGATGGGAAAGGTTCCTGTCCTCGAGGAGCGTGGTGCCTGTGGCGCGCCTCGCGTCACGGCTCAAACGAACGCCATCTTGCTTCGGATCTCGGCCATCGCACCAGGCGCGGTGGTGCCGACCAGCGCCACCGCGGCATCCATTGTCATGGCACGTTATTTCTTTTTCGTCACCGATGTCATTGCCCCCAGCCACGCAGGTTTCTGGCTCGCAAGACAAGGCGACTCGGCGGCGGCCGAGAAGCTGCAAGCGCTTTCGCGTGCCACGGCCGAACTGGCCGAGACATTCGCGGCAAACGGCACCTTCATGGCCGGCGACACATTCTCGCTGGCCGACATCGCTGCTTTCACAATCCTGACCTCGTGGGGCAGTGCCTTTCCCTGGCAACGGCTCCCTGCCCTGTCGGAGTGGCGTGACCGCGTGGCGTCCCGCTCTTCGGTCATGGCCGGAAGCCGCGTTTTTTATCAGGATGACACCGCAAGAACCGGATAATTTGCACGCTGGCGTGTATGGGCCATTCAGCTCGTCGGCGGAAGCGGGATATCCCCTCTCGCCGACACCAGCCGCAGGAAGGCCTCGCGCTGGTAACGGCTCATGCGCAGCTTCTGGCCCGTATCCATCGTGACCACATGGTGACCGTTGAACCAGGGGTGGATGGCCTGCACCCTTCGTACGTTGATGATGGCGGAGCGGTGCACACGAGCGAAATGTTTCGGGTCGAGCCGCTCGGCCAGGGTCGCCATCGTCTCGCGCATCTCGTGCACGCCGTTCATCAGGTGGATCTCGACCGCGTTGCCGTTGGCCTTGATCCAGACGATGTCGTCGACATCGATGAAGGTCACCTGGTCGCGCGTGCGGATGGGGATGCGGTCGAGGTAACCATCGCGCCGGCGCAGCGCTTCCAGCACCTGCTGGATGGCTTCGCTGCCCGTGGCCCCCATGCCGGGTGTAGCGGGTGCGGCCAGCCTCGTCTTCACCCGCTGCAACGTCTGCACGAAGCGGTCGCGGCTGAAAGGCTTGACCAGGTAGTCCACGGCGTTGGCTTCGAAGGCGCGCACCGCGTAGTTCTCGAAGGCGGTGACGAACACGGTGGCCGGCATCCTCGCCGGGCCGATCGCGGCCACCACGTCCATGCCGTCCATGCCCGGCATCTGGATGTCGAGGAAAACCACGTCCGGCGAATGTTCGCGGATCGCCTGCACCGCGGACACACCATCGCCGTACTCGCCCGCCACCTGCACCTGGGGATCGTCGGCCAGCAGGCGAACGATGGCGCGCCGTGCGATCGGCTCGTCATCCACGACCAGGGCGGTGAGGGTCATACCGAGTCGATCTCCGGTGAATCGTCCATGTCTTCGATGCGGCGGAACGGCAGATGGATGCGGCAAGCGACACCCTCGGGCCAAAGCATGTCGAGGCGTACCTTCCCCGCTTCGCCGTACAGTTCCTGCAAGCGCAGCTGCGTGTTCGACAGGCCGACCCCGTGGCCCTTGTGTGTCCGCCGCCCCTCCCCGTTCTCCAGCGTACTGTTGCGATTGCGCACCTCGATGCAAAGGAGATCGCCCTCGCGGCGGCTCTCGATCTCGATGATGTCGCTGCCTACCCGCTCACTGATGCCGTGGTGGATCGCGTTCTCGACGATCGGTTGCAGGATCAGGCTGGGTACCGCGCAATCCAGCGTGTCCGGTGCCACGTAGATGCGGATGGCGAGCCGGTCCTTGAAGCGCATGCCCTGGATGCCGAGGTAGAGGTCCAGCAGCACGAGTTCGCGCCGCAGGCTCACTTCCTGGCCGTCGTAATCCTCGAGGAAAGCGCGCAGGAGGTCGCTCAGGCGCAGCAGCATGTCCTCGGCGGACAACGTGTCTTCCTTGAGCAGGGTGGCGATCGCGTGCAGCGTGTTGAACAGGAAATGCGGTTGCAGCTGCGACTTCAGGGACTGTAACCGAGACTGCGCGAGTTCGGCCGCCATGCGGCTGGCTTCGATCTCGCGACGGTTCTTTTCCTCGCGGAACTGCAACGCCTGCTGGATCGCGAACAACGACCAGTACGTTAGTAGTCCGGTGGCGAAATGCTGGCCGAGGAACTGCCGGAACTGCTCCGCGAAGGAGCTGGGTTCGAACGGCGCGGAGACCAGGGCGCCGATGAAGAGCGACAGCAGCGTCACCGCGATACTTGCCGCGATGGGCCGGAACAGCTCACGCAGCCGGGTTACGCCGATGACTGGATACCTCGCCGCCAACTCGAACACGGCGGGCGCCAGGGCGGCCCATGTGTACCACTGGATCATCGACCAGCGCAGGTAATCCGTGGCGTCCCAGGTGTGCCCGGATAGGGCGTCCTGTTGGTAACGCTGCACGGCGAAGACGACGACCACGATCGTCCACAGGCCGATATAACGCCTCCATCCGATGTCGGTCGTGCCGAGGCGAAGCTTCATCACAGGGGGTATCCAGGAAGAGTGCGGGGCCATCTTAGACGCAGTTTCCAGCGCGGGAGAAGCGTTCCTTTCGCCAGCTACGATTCGCCCCGGCCCTCCTACGATTCGTCCCGGATGCGTTGTCCAGCTTGCCCCTGCAAGGGCCAGATAGGGGCGTCATCGACCGACTCAGGAGAGTCCCATGTCATCGATCCGCGCCACTATCGCCGTCCTCGTCATTGCCACTGTCGCGTCCACCGCCGCCCTTGCCGGAGACCTCACGAGGCTGCCGGTGGAGAAGCGCGAGGTGAGCCTGTTCACCGTGGTCAACGCCACCTTCGACAGCGTGACCGGGCTGGCCACGGCACCGGCGAACTCGCAGGCCTTCGAGGATGCCAAGCTCGGCGCCGCCCTGCCCGGCGGCCTCACCTCCGCCACGGTACGGCTGCCACCAGGCGATTGCCTGCGCGACGTGCGCGTGACCTTCCAGGGTGGGCGCAGCCAGGTCTTTTCCGGCGTGGACGTGTGCCGGTCGCACGGCCTGCGCCTGGGTACGCAACCGACCTAGGTGCGTCGCCAGCGTGCGGCGGCTACGCTAGCGGACCTTCATGGAACCGCCGGCGCCCGATGACACGACCCGATCCCCAGAGCGACGCCGGCCAATGGCTCGACCGATTACTCGAAGCGCGTGCCGCCGAGGCGCAGGCGGCCCATGACACGGCGCTGGCCGCCGACGAGTTGCGTCGATACCAGAAGTTCGCACGACCGGGGCAGCCTTCGGCGCACATCGTGCAGCTTCGTCAGAAACAGGCGGCAGCGCGCCAGGCCAGTGCACGTTCCCGGCAGGCCTTCCTCAAGGCCGCCGTGGAATTCGTGCGCACCGCCGGCCTCACGCCGCCGCCGAGGACATCGCTGGACGCCTTCGTCAACGCGTGGATCGACACCCATGTGACCGAGCACGGCGACTGAAGCAATCCGCCGTGTCCGCGCCTCAACGCGCGGGGCAATCGTCCCGGCTATTGTCGGCGATACCGGAAATCAGCCAGCGGCCATCGACGCGCACCAGGTTCACCGCATCGGTGCCGCAGTGCTTGACCTGCCCGTTCACGAGGAAATCGTAGGGCGCCCAGACGATGGCGATGTCACCGTCGATACGCACCAGCGGATCGTAGATACGTTCCTCGATGCGGTCCTTGCCTGGCTTGATGTGGTTGGCGAAATCGGCAAGGGTCATGCGCACGACCTTGCCCTTGCGCAGCAAGGCCACGCTGCCCTCCGGCTGCACCGCGGCCAGCATCGCCGCGCTGTCGTACTTCGCCATGCCGTCGAACAAGGCCTGGACGGGCGCCAGGACGGCGGCCTCTTCCTTGGTGGCGGCGTGGGCCGGCAGCACGGCGAAACCCACGAACGCCGTCATGGCGGCGACCAGTGACCCAAGCTTCATGCGATTCCCCTGTCTTCAGGACGTGCGCCATCCTAAGCCGGATCGAGGGCCGGGGCGTATGTGTCAGTGGTCACGCATTCATCGGCTTGACGGCAATACGCGTACAGTCGAGGCCATACCTCTTCTGGCAGCCATATGACCCTGGACGATTCCGCCCGTCGGACGATCTTTCTGGCCTCGTGCCTCATGGTGGCGCCGCCGGCCGCCGCCGTGGAACGTTATGTCGGCACGGCTTACCGCGCCGGGGCCACGACGCCCCTCTACCGCGAGGTGCACTTCGTGGACACCTCGCGCCACACGGTCCTGTTCGAATGCCTCGATGGCAAGGCCTTCGCCAGGAAGGAGCTCGACATGCGGGGCGGTTCCCCTCAGCCGGACTATTCCTTCGTGGATGCCCGTACCGGCTACGAGGAAGGGGTGGCACGCGAAGGCGCCACGCGCGTGGCCTATGTCCGCCGGCCCGGCGGCAAGCGTGTGGAACGGCCATTGCCGGACAAGGGCGACGCCGTGATCGATGCCGGCTTCGACACCTACCTGCGCACCCATTGGGACACGGTCGTGCGGCGCGGCGCCACGGTGGCCTTCCTGCTCACTTCGCGCGGCCGGTTCATGCCGATCCACATCTCCGCCGACGAACCACGCGACGGTGATCGCCAGCTCACCCTGAAGCTGGATGCCTGGTACGCCTTCGTGGCTCCCTCCATCCTGGTGACCTATAGCGAAGCCGATCGGCGCCTGCGTCGCTACGAAGGACCGGGCAACATCCGCGATGGCCGTGGCAAGCCGATTCCCGTGCGGATCGAGTTCCCGCCGTCGGAACGGCGGAGCGCCGTCACGGGCGACCCCATCGACGATGCCTTGAGCGCGCCATTGGACGGCCGCTGCGCGAGCTGAGCGGCAAGCAGGATACAAATTCACAAGCCGAGTGCAGGACGGGGTGTTAAACCAGCGTATTGGCCTCGCCACTTACCTCACTCTGGAGTACCACCATGTCCCATGCCACGCTGGATGCCGCCTTCATCGCAAGCCAGAAGCAACGCTTGCTCGACCTTCGCCAGCAGCTGATCGAAACGGGCGATGCCGCCGGTGACGACGAGCAACGGTGGCAGGCGGCCGCGGGCGGCGAGCCACAGGACGAGGGAGACGACGGCGACCGTTTCGCGCAGCAAGGCAACGATGAAGCCCTGTTGTCGCACAACGAAGCCCGCCTGGTCGCGATCGACCGTGCGCTGGAGAAGATCGACGAAGGCACCTACGGCCTGTCCGACAGCAGCGGTGACCCGATCCCGCGCGAGCGCCTGGAGGCGGTCCCGGAAAGCTGCTACACCGTCGAGGAATCGAGCGACCGCGAACGCGCCGCACGACGCGGCTAAAAAAAGCACGAGCGTCCTATCGTGCCCCGCGGCACCCCCTGAGAATGGCCGAGGGCCACTCAGGAGACAGACCCGTGACCGAACCCAATGAATCAGCGCTCGATCCCAAGCGCCGCAACTTTGTCGTCAATGCAGGCACGCTCGCCGCCGGCACCCTCGTCGGTGCCGGCGCGATGACCGCCTCGGCCCCCGCGGTCGCCGCGCCCACGTCATCTTCCACAGGCAAGAAGGAAAGCTCGATGTCTTTCATCACCACTAAAGACGGCACCCAGATCTATTACAAGGATTGGGGCAAGGGCCAGCCGATCGTGTTCCACCACGGCTGGCCGCTGAGCGCGGACGACTGGGACGCGCAGATGCTGTTCTTCCTCAACGAAGGATTCCGCGTCATCGCGCACGACCGCCGTGGCCATGGCCGCTCCACGCAGACGGCCACCGGCAACGAGATGGACACGTACGCCGCCGACGTCGCCGCCCTCGCCGAGCACCTCGACCTCAAGAACGCCATCCATATCGGCCATTCCACCGGCGGTGGCGAAGTGGCGCGCTATGTCGCCCGTCATGGCAAGGGCCGCGTGGCCAAGGCCGTGCTGGTCAGCGCCGTGCCGCCGATCATGGTCAAGACCCCGGCCAACCCGGGTGGCCTGGACATCTCGGTGTTCGACGGCCTCCGCCAGCAGCTGGCCGCCAACCGCGCCCAGTTCTACCGCGAAGTGCCGATGCCCTTCTACGGCTTCAACCGCCCCGGCGTGAAGACGATCGAAGGCGTGGTCGACAACTGGTGGCGCCAGGGCATGATCGGTGGTGCCAAGGCCCACTACGACTGCATCAAGGCCTTCTCGGAAACCGACTTCACCGAAGACCTCAAGGCGATCGACGTGCCGACCCTCGTCCTGCACGGCGACGACGACCAGATCGTTCCTTACGCCGATGCCGGCGTGCTGTCGGCCAAGCTGCTCAAGCACAGCGAGCTGAAGATCTACAAGGGCTACCCGCACGGCATGCTGACCGTGCATGCGGAAGAGCTCAACAAGGACATCCTGGCCTTCATCAAGAAGGCTTGATGTGTGGGGTTGCCGCAACGGGTTTGGCCGTTGCGGCAATTTCCTTCTGGGGAAGATGGTTCCGCTTATAGCGACCGGCTAAGGCCCAGACCCTGAGCCTGCTGCTGCGCCTCGTTCTGTTGAAGAACTTGATCCTGTTGTCGCTGATGGTCGATTTGCTGAGTGACCTCTTGAAGTCTCTGATACGACTGGTCAACAGGCACATTCACGGCGTCGGGCCCAAATACAGATACGCGAGCCGTGTACGGGTGATCCATCTGTCCATCATGAACCTGGTAGGCGTGAATCGAAGGGTGAATTTCGCCGTCGGGCATGCGACCGAACATCACCTCATCCACTCGTGTCATGCCGGATTGCTTTACTTCGACAAGGAGCCCCGCCGTCAGGCGGTCTACTTGGCTGTCACTCAGCGCTATGCCTTCGGATGAGTGCAACCGTTCGATGTTTCCCCGTACCGCGTTTGCTAACAAATAGTCGGGATGTTCTGGATCGGACGGCGTGATAGACGGGCCATCCACGCTGACCGCGTTTCGCCAAGACTGGTGCGACTGCACCGAGTTCATGTCCTCGCGACTCATCATGGATACGTCAAGACTTGGATGGCCGTGCGAGGCAACATGCCTGGGCTCTTCCACCGTCAGGTAGGGCAAATCTCCATCACGGGTCGGCGCTACCTGGATCAAACCTTTCAAAAAAGCCTCATCCGTCAGCACGTCCGCCATGGATGGAGACTGCTGCGATAGATCGACCAGAAACTTCTTCTTCGCTGGCTCGACGGCTTCCGCGATGGTTGGCACCGGACCATGGAGATTCACCAGCGCCGGATAGTCGCGATTCGCTCTTTCAATCACGTTTCTGGATTTGGGGTCAGATTGACCATCCAAATCGATCCCAAACCGGTGCTCAACGGCGTCGATGTGATCGCGATTGTCGCGGACCAACTCGTAGACCCTCGCAGCTTCCGACGAAGTAACGTTCATCGCATCATCATACATACCGAAGACGTGCGCCTCCATGACCCGCGATTTCCGCAATCCCGGTTCGAATGCGGCGTTCCTACCCCAGCTGTTATATCTCAGTTCGTACCAGGCTCCGACGCGATCGTCGCTTCGAATGGCTTCAGTAAAACCGGTCATGTTCTTCTGGACCGCGCCGACTCCTCGATTATAAGTAAGAGCAACAAACGTAGCTCTTTCGATCGAAAGCGGCATTCCGAGGGACCTGGCCGGCCCTTCATAATCGGAAAGCGTACCTTTGACGAGAAGCTCTTTCGCTTCGCGCGCCGAAATCTCCTTGGAGAACTCCATGCCGAGTGATGTCTTCTCGCCTGCTCGGGCGTCGTCGATCCTTTTTAGTGCCGCTACTTCTCCCGGAGTCAAGGCGATACCCGCACGTTGCCAAGTCGCCAGGTTGTCATTCCTGTTGAACGTATAACCGTAACCTATGGTCGCCTTACCATCATCAAGGTCGTACACCTTTGACCTATATCGCTCCATGGAAGAGATGATATCGAAGCATGCATCCCGATAAGCATCCTGATCAAGCTCCCTATATTTCATATTCCATCACCTATCCGAGTTATCCGTCTCACTAAAATCATTCTTCCATTTGCACTCGATCGCGAGCCTCGTCATCTGATCCCTCGCCTCAGGCGAATCGACTTTCGAAAGAATCGCGGCTGTGGGGATCAGATCCGAGTCACCTGTCGCCGGGACCGAAGCCGGACCGATGACCGACCAGTTAGCTCGGCCCGAACTCAAACTTATGCTGGCAACATACGACGCTCCGTTGCGGCCACTGGTAATGGTCACGACCGCCGCGTTGCCTGTCACCGTACCGACGATGGATCCGGCATCACCCTCATCGACCCTGGACAGGTCCGGCGTCGCTGACGCATGGCTTCCGCATATGATTCGTCCACGCTGGGCAAGGACGATGCTGAAGGATCCACACGTCGAATCATCCCGGGCACACCGCCTTCCCGCCCACATGCCCCTGAACGTAGCAATTGCCTCGCCCCCTGACCGTGACATCGCGTCGGCAAGACAAGACAAAATAACCAGCAAGACGACGAATAAAGCCTTCGGAATTCGATACGCACGAACTTTCGCTTCGAGCATCGCTTTTCCTCGTCAAATGGCGATCGGTTCGATGGTTACCGGGCTCATCAAGCGGCTCTTGAACCGCCGGTCGCTGTAATAGCGAATCTTGCTGCACATGACGGGATGCGGTATTCCCTCATAAAGAAACAACTCCTTATCCGCACTCATCGCTTTCAATTCCTGAGGTAGCATCAGAGAACGGCGCTCATCGGAGTAGCTCTTGGTGCGGCTACTTCCCTCGGAAACACTTTCTTTTCGAACCGTCGTAGCGCCAAGCATCTCGGAATAGTCGTTAGCATCCCGCTGCTCGCGCGGCGTGAAGACAATCTGAAGTGCATGATTGGTGACAAAGGATCGCGCAATATCCTTGCCATATACCGCGTCTAGCTGGGACAAGCTCTGAATGATCGGCAGTAATCGCAGGTTATATCCTGCAATGAACGCGACGGCCGACGCCAAAACATCGACCTTCCCTATGGCCGTAAACTCGTCCATCAACAGGAGACACTGGTGCTTCAGGCTTGAATTCTGACGTGGAAGTTCCTTCGTGTTGATCTTTATAAGCTGACTAAAGAACAGATTGATGATCACCCTACTTTCAGCCAGTTTATTCGGCTGAATGCCGATATAGATCGTCATTTTCCTACGACGCAAGTCGGTTAGAAGAAAATCATCGGCGCTGGTGGCCGCATCCAGAACGGGATTGAGGAAACCATTGAGAGGTTCCCTGAACGTTCCAAGGATGGAAGAGAACGTATCTTTCGCTTGCGACGTCAGGTTATCGAATGCCTGCTTTGTCTGAGAGCTCGCGTAATCCATTCTTCTCAGCGCTCGGAACGTAGCCTTCAAGTCGTCCCCAACTCCAATGGATAAACGAAAGATGCGTCCGAGCGTAGGCGTGGTTATGACTGGTGCGAACTCTGCCCTCTCTTTGTCGCGCTTTTCGAAGAGGTACAACGTGAATGCGACAAAGGCATTCCTGGCCTGACTTATCCAGAATCCATTCTCAGCGGACGAATCGGGATATAGGGACGATCCGATCGCCATGATGTCGGAGATTCGAAATGCGGGATCTTCCGTAACATAGCTCAGTGGGTTCCAGCGGTGCGTCCGCCGGTCTTCGGCGAACGGGTTGAACAAGTAGACCTCCTGTCCCTGCGATTTTCTCCATCCGCTGGTCAGGTCGAAGTTCTCCTGCTTTATGTCAAGAACTACGACCGATTCGCGGTATGTCAGGAGGTTAGGCACGACCACACCCACGCCTTTCCCCGACCGGGTAGGCGCCGCGAGGATCACGAATTGCTGGCCGCTGAGCCGGATCAGCTTCCTGCCGAACTTCCCGACCACGATTCCGTCCGGCGAATCCTTGAGCAGGCCCTGCTTCACCAGGTCGCGACGTGTAGCAAAGCGTGCATCGCCATGCAAGGTCTGAGCACGTGCCGAACGCAACAACAGCACGAGGCATCCCACCCAGGCCAGCGCGGGCAAGCCGAAACCGACGATGCCACCGAACTTGATCTTCCAGACATACGGCGCGTACTGCGGGTACACCAAGGCGCTGTGGTAGTCCCACCATGTGCGCCACGTCAGCGGCATATCGACGCCGAGCAGCATGAGGGTCAATTGACCTGAGAGGTACAGGCCGCCACCGAGGGCCACCAGGAACATCGCCGCCACAAGGGCGGTCTTCGTCGATCCATTCACGCCAGGCTCTCCGTGCCCATTTTGAGGTGCGCAGTCTAGCCACTTTTCGGTGGCGCAACACAAGGGTGAGGAAAGTTCTCACTCGATCGTTTTAATCGCGGCCCCGACCCCTTTCCAAACGCGGCTCTACTCACTCACCGCACGCGTCTGTTCCCAACACATCCGCGCATGCGCCTGCGTCGTGCACTGCACACCCATGTGCGTCAACGCGCCGATGGCTTCGAGCGAGAGCGCCAACTGCGCGCAATCTACCGTGTCCGATTCATGTACGAGATCGGCGAGCAACCCGGTAAGCCCACGGGCGTACTGCAACCATTCGGTCGCATCGTTCAACAGGTCGTGCGACGAGGCTTCGGGATCGATGTAGTGGCGCGCCCGGTCCCCCGTGCGCGCGGTGTCGTTAAAGGGCATAAGCATTCCTTGGAAGTGAGCGTGACCGCCGTCCAGGTGCGGCACGCAGCGCATAGCGCAACGTGCCGCGGATCAAACGGACTCGCGGGTTCACCGGCGGCCCGCGACCGGGCGCCGGGTGGCGTGATTGATGAAGTGGATGCGGCCTCAGCCGGTTTCAGTCGCCCGCACAGGCGCTTGCCCTGTAGGTGCGGACAAGAAACATCTCAGGCGAGGGGCTGAAACCGCCGTTCTTCAACCGTCTCTGCGCGGTGGGCAGAGGGCCCGGTAACCGGTGGGGATGTCGCCGGGGGGATTCGGCGGGCGAGCGGGTACCGTATGATCGTGGGTAGCCACGGATCAACTCCTATCAAGTTGGTAGTGGTCAGCGAGCCGGGAGTGTTGGTGCACTCCCGGCCCGCGCTTCTCACCGCATGAAGCGATGGTTGTCTGCGACGCATGCAAATCGACTGCGCAGACAACGTGCCGACCGTAACAAAACAACGTCATGTTGTCTGTAGGCGCCATCGGAAAATGGGCGCACATACGGATATCATGGCCGTGCTTCCAGCACGATATTGAACGGCGTCTGGGCAGCGCGACGAAAGCGACGGAAGCCGCCGGCATCGACGATCACCTTGCGCAGGCGCGCCTCGCCTGCTTGCGCACCCAAGGCTGGACCATGCCTGGCTAGCGACACCGGCACGCAGATCATCGACGAAGCCGCGTAATACACGCGACCGACAGGATTGAGGTTGTCCGCCGTGCTGTCGCCCGCGAAAGGCTCCACGACCATGCACGTGCCATCGTCCTTCAATGCGCCCTTCGCGTGCCGGGCGGCGCCGTCGGGATCGGCCATGTCGTGCAGGCAATCGAAGAAGGTGATGAGGTCGAAATCGCGTCCTTCGTATCCCGACGCATCCGCTTGCTCGAACGATGCGTTGTCCACGCCGGCTTCCTTCGCACGCTCGCGGGCGACATCGATCGACGGTGCGTGATAGTCGTAACCAACGAAGTGCGATGCCGGGAAGGCTTTCGCCATCAGCACCGTGCTTGCGCCGTGCCCGCAACCGATGTCGGCCACCTTGCCGCCACGCCCGAGTTTGTCGACGACACCCTCCAACGCCGGAAGCCAGGCGCCCAGCAAATGGGAATGGTATCCGGCACGGAAGAATCGTTCGGTGCCATGGAACAAACAGGGATGATGTTCGCCCCACTCCATGCCGGCGCCGCTGCGGAAGTTGTCGCGCACGCGCGGGTACGTGTGGAACAGCGCGAGGGCGATTTCATACGCGCCGGACAGATCGACCGGGCCGGCCGGGTCAGCCAGGCAGGCCGCCTGCTCTTCGTTGAGCTGGTATTTGCCGGACGCGGCATCGTAATCGACATAACCGCCGGCCGCCTGGTTACCCAGCCATTCACGCACATAGCGTTCGTGGGTGCCGGTGCGTGTAGCGAGTTCGGCGGGAGTCAGGGATTCGCGGGCGAGTGCCTTGTACAAACCGAGTTCGTCGCCGAGCAGGACGAGCACCGCGCTGAACGCGGCGCCAAGGTCGCCGACCGCCTTGCCGAGGAAGGCATTGAGTTTTTCTTCGTTGAGGGACATGGGTGCGCTCCGAAGCCAGGGGAATCCGGTGCGGCGAATCGTCAACGGTTCCGGCCGGCCGCCAGCGCGGAACCGGCGACGTCGTCCTGCCGGCGGCATGTCTCCGCCAGGGTCGGGGCGTGATGGGCTTGGAGGGATCACGTTCTGCCCGCCGCCGGTGAATGCGTCATCGGCGCATCGTTGGGGACGATGGCGGGCCTGGGGCATGATTGCTGGAGTATAACGCCGGCTGTCGCACGACCGGGCGGCGTCCATACCGTCCAAAAGGACTATAGGCCGATCGTCCCGAGGCTCTGGGCCGACGAGTCATGCCGGAAGCTGGCCCGCATCTGCTTGGCATCGCGTTTCGGCGGAATGCCGAACATCCGCGCGTACTCACGGCTGAACTGCGACGGGCTCTCGTAGCCCACCTGGAAGCAGGCCGTCTCGACGTTGAACGCGGTGGAGATCATCAACCGACGCGCTTCGAGCAGACGGAGTTGCTTCTGGTACTGGAGCGGCGTCATCGATGTCAGCGCCTTGAACTGGCGGTGGAACGCCGAGGGGCTCATCTGCGCGATCGAGGCCAGTTCCTCGACCCGGATCGCCTCGGTGAAGCGCGTCCGCAAAGTGTGCATGGCGTTTATCACCCGCTGCGACGGGCCGTTCGCGAGCGTCATCCGCGCAACTTCCCCACCATGAGGGCCGGTCAGGAGCCAATAGCAGATCTCTCGCATGATGATGGGATAGAGCGTCGGAATCGCCTGGGGCGTATCGAGCAGCCGGACCAGGCGCAACGCGCAATCCGCCAGCGGACCCTGGAAATCCGTGACGAAGACACCGCGCCCGGGCTCGCCGCTCGCCCTCGGCGGCGCGTCGAGTCCTTCCGCGACGCTGCGTACGATCGCGAGATCGAGTTCGAAAGCGAGGACAAGGCAAGGCTCACCCGGCGTGGCTTCGACGACACGGCCGATCGACGGCGTCTCCACGCCGATGACCAGCGCCTGCCCTGCCCGGTATTCGAGCCGGTTGCCGCCGAACATTCCCCACTTGGCACCTTGCGCCACGTTGCACATGGCCGGCCGGGAAAGCATGTGGGACGGTGGCTTCGGATGGTCCGACCGCATGATCGCCATGCCCTCGATCGCCGTCATGAACGGGCTCTCGCCGGGATGGCGTTCCGTGTAACGCAGGAGGGCTTCCACCAACGGGTCGGGCATGTCCGGTTACTCCCCGTGCTGCATGCCTGGCAAGGCTAATCCTCGAAGCAGGAATAGGCAAGAAACAGGAGGATTTCGGCATTCAGTACGGCGGCCCCCGACGCCAGAATGTCTCAAACACCCCCCCCCAAGAGAAACCAAGCCATGTCAAACAGTAAGATCGCCATCGTGACCGGCGGCAGCCGTGGCATCGGTCGCCAGACAGTCCTCTCCCTCGCCAAGCGCGGGGTCCGCTCGATATTCACCTATAACGCCAATCGTGCAGAAGCCGAAAGCGTGGTCGCGCTTGCCGCGGACGCGGGCGTGCAGGCTATCGCCCTGCAGCTGGACGTGGGCAGGGTCGAAACGTTCGACCGCTTCGCGACGCAGGTCCGTGAAGCGCTGGCAAGTCTCGGCGCCGAACGTTTCGATTATCTCGTCAACAATGCCGGCACGTCGTCGGGCGCTGGCCTGGAAACGATTACCGAGGCGGAAATGGATGCGCTGTACAACGTCCACTTCAAGGGGGTTCTGTTCCTCGTGCAGAAGCTGCTGCCACTCATGAACGACGGCGGCCGTATCGTGAACATTTCCTCGGGACTGGCCCGCGTCGCCATGGCCAACCGTATCGGATACGGTTCCATCAAGGCCGCCGTCGAAACGCTGAGCCGTTACATGGCGCTGGAGCTGGGACCGCGCCGGATCGCCGTCAATGTCGTGGCGCCAGGCGCGATCGCCACCGACTTCAGCGGCGGCATCGTCCGCGACAATCCCCAGGTCAACAAGGCCGTCGCCGAGCATACGGCGCTTGGGCGGGTGGGCGTTCCCGAAGATGTCGGCCCGGTGATCGCGTCGCTTCTTTCCGATGAATTCGGATGGGTCAACGCGCAGCGGATCGAGGTGGCTGGGGGCATGCATATCTAGCGTCATAGCTTCCTTCAAGACGGGCCAGGCATGCACAAGGATGCTTGCATGCACTACCAGTCGCTCGATTCTCGAAGGGTTTCCATGTCATCTGCGCGCAGCGCCGTCCCTGCATCTTTTTTTGGCATGATCCTGGGCCTCGTCGGCCTGGGTGCCAACTGGCGATTCGCGTCCCACCTCTGGAACCTGCCCAGCGCGATCGGCGAAATCGTGATGGCGGTGGCGCTCGTCGTATGGCTGGTGCTGATCGCGGCATACATCTGCAAATGGGTGTTCAATCGGGCCGCGGCGATCGAAGAGGCACACCATCCCATCCAGTGCTGCTTCATCGGGTTGGCGCCCTCCTCCGCCGTGCTGATGGCCCTGGTGCTCGTGCCCTATACACACGCACTGGCCCTGGTTGCGCTGATCGTGGGAACGGTCGGCCAGGTGAGCTTCTGGCTGTGGCGCTTCGGAGAAATGTTGCAGGGCGATCGTGAGGTCATCACCACCACGCCCGTGATCTACCTGCCCTCCGTCGCCGGTAACTTCATCATCGCCGTGGGTTGCGGCACGATGGGTTATACGTCGTGGGGCATCCTCTTCTTCGGTGCGGGCGCATTCGGCTGGTTGGCGCTGGAATCGATCATCGTGTTTCGCCTCTTCAATGCGAGCTCGCTTCCCGCGCCTCTTCGCCCCACCCTGGGCATCCAGCTCGCTCCACCCGTGGTGGCGGTGGCCGCTTGGCTGGCCAATACGGAAGGCGCGCCCGAGTTGCTCGTTCAAGCGACGTGGGGATACGGATTGCTGCAAGCGCTTCTGCTCATTCGCTTGCTGCCCTGGATCATGAAACAGCCGTTCACGCCGAGCTATTGGGCTTTCAGCTTCGGCGTTACCGCGCTTTCGGGCGACGCATTGCAGATGACGGGGCGCGGTGTGACCGGCGCCATAGCGCAGATGGCTCCTGTTCTCTTCGTGTTGACCAATGTCGTGATGGCATTCCTGATCGTCGGAACGCTGGTTCGCATGGCGCAGAAGAAGCTTTTGCCGCCGCCTGCCGTGGCGGTCACGGTATCGCCGGGCTGAGTCGTGAAGGCCGGTTCATAGCCGCCACCTTCGGCGATCGCAACTTGGTTGCATTTTGAAACCTATGCGTTTAGGCTCTTCACGGATTCGCCTTGCCCTCGAGCGATTCCATGAAGCCACCCCCACGCCTGTCCCGCTCACTTCTCGTCCTTCTCGCCTGCGCCAGTGGCGTGAGCGTCGCCAACGTCTACTACGCGCATCCCTTGCTCGATGCTGTGGCCGCCGACTTTGCGATCACGCCGGCGGTGGTTGGCGGGGTAGTCACCGCGACGCAGGTGGGTTGCGCCTTGGCCCTGCTCTTCGTCGTGCCGCTAGGCGACATCGTCAGCCGCCGCCGTCTCATGCTCATCCAGGCAGTGGCCCTTGTCGGCGCATTGGTCACCATCACGCTCGCTGGCAACGCGACGCTGCTCCTCGCCGGCATGCTCGGCGCCGGCCTGTTCGGCACGGCGATGACCCAAGGCCTGATCGCGTATGCGGCAAACGCCGCGGGTAACGGCGAACGCGGGCGCGTGGTGGGCACGACCCAGGCGGGCGTCTTCATGGGCTTGCTGTTGGCCCGGGTAGTTGCTGGTGGCATCAGCGATACTGCTGGTTGGCGGAGTGTCTATGCCTTCGCTGCCACCCTTATGCTTGGGTTGGCGGCGATGCTCTGGCGGGCCCTGCCCGACCTCCCCGTCCACGCGAACCGCATGACGTACCGCCAACTCGTCGCGTCGATGGCGACGCTCATCCGCGACGAGCGCGTGCTGCGCGTTCGGGGCCTGATCGCCCTCTTGATGTTCGCTGCCTTCAACATCTTCTGGAGCGCCCTGGTCCTGCCGCTCAGTGCGGCGCCCCACCATTTCTCGCACACGGTCATCGGTGCCTTCGGCCTGGTGGGCGTGATCGGCGCGTTGGCGGCCGGGCGTGCGGGGCGCTGGGCGGACCAGGGGCACGGCGAACGAACCACGGCCGTGGCGCTCGTCCTTCTCATCGCGGCATGGCTGCCCCTGGCCTATATGGGTGCGTCCATGTGGTGGCTCGCCCTCGGGATCGTCCTGCTCGACATGGGCGGCCAAGCCATCCACGTGACCAACCAGAGCCTGATCTTCCGCACACGGCCGGATGCGCATAGCCGGCTTGTTGGGGCTTATATGCTGTTTTATTCGGCGGGAAGCGGCTTGGGTGCGATGGCTACGACGATGACTTATGCGCGGTTTGGGTGGGATGGAGTCTGCGCGTTGGGCGCTGGGGTTAGTGGCTTGGCGCTTGTGTTCTGGGTGCTGTCCGTGCGACGGGTGTCTTGTGTCGATGCGTGTGCTGTTGCTGGCCCTGCTCGGTGAGGCGCGGGGAAGGCATCGGGGAATGTTGTATCGTATCGGACGCGCATCCGGCGTCATTGAGGGGATGGAACATGCGAAAGGCATTGGCGGCAATCGCATCACTGATGTGGATGGCCACGTCGTATGCCTCCAATGCTCCGGCATGGAAAGATAAGGCGGATGCAATTCTCCACGAAGTATCCGACTACGCCCCCGGCGCCTCGGTCGCCATCGTCGAAAAGGGGCAACTGGTCTATTCAACGTCACGCGGACTCGCAAGCGTTGAACTGAATGTGCCCCTCATTGCGGCAAGCCGGTTCAGGATCGGCTCGTTGACCAAGACGGTTACGGCCGCCGCCATCTTGAAACTACAGGCCGACGGACAGCTGAACCTCGATGACCCTCTAGCAAAGTGGCTGCCAAATTTTTTGGGGAGTTCGGGAATTACCATAAGAGAACTTCTCAACCATACGTCGGGAGTCAGCGATGCATGGGATGCGCCGCTCGCCGAAGTGTTGAGTACGGAACAGAGGCTTGCATTGATCGGCAAGGCGCATGCTGATTTTCCACCTGGCACGGATTGGCGGTATAGCAATTCCGGCTACATGGTGTTGGGTGCAGTTCTCGAGAAAGTGACGGGGCTCAGTTGGTCGGATGCAGCGCGAAAACTGGTCCTCGAACCTCTTGGCATTGACGGCCTTGGCTACCACGATGATTCGGCTGTGGTTCGGGGCCTGGTGCCCGGGTACACAAGCGGACAAGACGGCCGACCAGCGAAGCCAGCGCTGTATAGCATCTCCGGACCAGGGGCGGCGGGCGCACTCGACGGAGATGCGACTAGCGTTGCGACCCTGCTTCACCGTCTTGGCACTAGCCAAGGACCGTGGCCGGTCATCTTCAAGTCCATGACGACCCCTACGCGAGTGGAAAAGCAAGATATCCCCTATGGAATGGGAACCGTGCCCGGAAGGTTGCACGGCATCCCCATCGTGGAACATGCAGGCGGCATCGAAGGATATTCGGCGTATTACGTCTATGCGATGGGTCAGGACCTGGCGGTCGTCGTCCTCGAGAATTCGGACTCACCAAAAGTCACTTCTCGCTCCCTTGCCCGTCGTATCGCCGGCGTAGCCCTGGGTGTTCCCTACAGAACCTTTGAGCCTGCGGCGTGGCCCGCGCAGAAGATCAACGCCCTCGCTGGAAGCTACGTTATCGAGGGTGACAGCCGGCATTCCATCGCAATCCACGATGGCGCCCCATGGATACGACGTGATGATGGTCCGGAAAAGCGCCTCGTGCCGGCAGCTGGAAATGTTCTTTTCTATGCTGGTGATGGCACCGACTTCATCGAGCCCGTGCAGGATGGGAACGGCGTAGCGCACTCGCTGAAATTTCATTCGGACGGCGAGGCATCATTTCGGGTCGAGGCTCGGGAAAAGAGCAAATGAATGATGCTCGCCAACGTAGATCGTTATTCATCCAACACGGCGATTACTTCGGCGCAGACAGGAGCTCTTTCTTCGATCGCTCAGGATCACGTTGGAGACTTCTACAATTTCACGATTTTCTTCACTAATCGCAGCGATGACAAGTTCACCTGTGCTGATTTCTGCGATTACGCGGCCAGGATGGCAAACATGCCACCCATTAACGACAAGTCGTTGTATGGTCTGTCGCCGCTGCCATCAGATTTGTCGAAGAGCGCTAACTATCACATGTCCGTGATGGACTGGCCGGGGAAATGGCATGTTCGAATTCAACGCCTTTCATATATTGGTCCTTGCGGCTTTGTTGACTACGTTGGGCACCGATCCTTCTGCTGAGCATGCAGCTCCAGGACGTTCGACTTTACCTGGACGGTTTTTCTTTCTCGCGGTGAATCCGGCAGACAAAACGCGTGCCGGTGAACCCCTTGATCGACTGCTATATGAGATGCCTGCCAACGGGCAGTCTCCCCCAAGGGTGATTACAAAGTTCACTTACATGCGTGACTTGGTCTCCTACCCTAGAAGCGGCACCGTGGGGGTCAACGTACGCACGGGTTCCGAGCGAGGTGCGTTCCTGGTCGATGCTCATCCGGGTGGCAAATTCAACGTGACGCCACTTCTGTCGCCAAAACAGGCCGCAGTGTTCGAGTCCGTTGACTGGGACGCACCCACACCGGCTACCCCAGGCCATCGGCATCTTGAAACTGGAGTTGTACTATCGCCTGACGGAACACGGGTGGCCGGAGTCGACGCAACATGGCATCTTTGCATTATCGAGCATCCGGGAGGCAAAGCCATCTTCTGCTCTGATAACCTAGTCACGTGCCCAGGCAGTCAGCTTACGTGGTCACCAGATGGAAACATGGTTGCGTTCGTCTCACCAATCCGAAGCAACTTGACCGCCTGCAATCTCCACGAGGTATCCGCCCTTGATTTGCGCACCGGCGAGTCACAGCAATTAACAGATGTCCCCGGGGAGCAGTTCAACAAGGAGATGCAACGCGCCATCGTCAAACAGGGTGACCCGACGAATCGTTGGCACCGATCAGACCATCCGGCATGGTCCCCTGATGGACAATGGATAGCGTTTTCCAGCAGCAGGGGCATTGGGCGCATTCGTCCTGATGGATCAGGTTTTCAGATCGTCGCAAAAGGCCTTGACCCCACGTGGTCCCCCGACGGCAGCATGCTCGCCTATCGGGTTCCGAAGACGAAGGGGGCGGCCGTGCAGATGGCTCGAACACGCTTTGGATATCCCATGGGACGTCGCCGTGAGCCGACCTGACGGCGTAGGGACAGTCACCGTGATTGGTGACAACGAATCGTCGTTATCGGTTGAGGAGGTCGTGTGGATGCCCTAGGTCGTCATGCGTCACGCAACCCGCTGCGGGTAGGTCGTGAACTCAACTGCTGCTTTAGCGCGACTAAAGTGCCACGCCCGCCGAGATGACGAACGCGCTCGTTTGAAATACATTCGCCTGTCCACTACTTTTCCGATGGCTTCCTATACCTCCTTAAGTGGCTTGGGTGCGATGGCTACCACGATGACTTATGCGCGGTTTGGGTGGGACGGAGTCTGCGCGTTGGGTGCTGGGGTCAGTGGCTTGGCGCTTGTGTTCTGAGCGCAGTCCTTGCAATGGGCGCCGACCCTATCGGATGTACAGCAGGATTAGCAGGCCGATGCCGGCGGCGATGGCGACAAGAGACTCCACGAGCATCCATGTGCCATCCGGGTTTCCCTCTCGCCGGAGCCTCCGCATCATGGCAACCGCTGATGCTTCCGGTGCGTGTGCCCGGCTATAACGGAAATAAATCCGCCAGCTGGCGAGGCCAGATCCGGCCATGACGAGAATCAGCAGGAGATGTACGACGTGATAGGTGGCGGGGCTCATGGCCGGATCCGTGAGTAAAGGGCGCTCGCGTCAATGCGAGGCATTAGCCGGTATTGCGCTTTCAAGGGCCTTTCGTGGGCAGCGGTTCGTCTTGCTCTGCCTCCAATTGCTGGTATGTATGAATCTGGTCTCACTCTCGCCCGCGCAAGTACAAGCAAATAGGACATGTCCCCCATGACCAACATCCCCCAAGCACCCGTCATCCTCATCACCGGCGGAAGCCGCGGCGTCGGCGCGGCAACCGCACGTCTAGCGGCCAAACAAGGCTATGACGTGGCGATTAGCTACGTTTCCAATGCATCGGCCGCGCAGGCCGTCGTGGCGGACATCGAAGCCATGGGGCGTCGAGCCCTTGCCGTGCGCGCAGACAGCGCAGAGCCGGGACAGGTGGAACAGCTGTTTACCGCGATCGACGATACCTTCGGCCGGATCGACGTGCTGGTAAACAACGCGGCTGTCCTGGAACTGCAGTCGCGCCTCGAAGATCTCAGTTTCGAACGGATGCAGCGCGTCTTCGCCGTCAACACCATCGGCCCGATCCTTTGCGCCCAGCAGGCTTCCAAACGCATGTCGCACCGCCATGGCGGACGCGGCGGCTCCATCGTCAACATCTCTTCGGCGGCGGCCCGCCTCGGCAGTCCGAACGAGTACGTCGACTACGCTGCCTCCAAGGGTGCCCTCGAGACCTTCACCACCGGGTTCGCCAAGGAGGTCGCGCGAGAAGGTATCCGGGTGAACTGTGTTCGTCCGGGGCATATCTATACCGAGATGCATGCCAGTGGCGGCGAGCCGGGACGGGTCGACCGGGTGAAGGATTCGATTCCGATGGGCCGTGGTGGTCAGCCCGAGGAAGTGGCTCGGGCGATCCTGTGGCTTGCTGGCGACGAGGCATCTTTCGTGACCGGGACCTTCCTCGACGTCACCGGCGGCAAATAAGCTCTGCGCCGGTCACCAGCCACTTTCACCAAAACGTTGAAAGTGTTGTGCCAACTAGTGCCTTTTTTCTCGGACAGGCCTCGCGCAAGCTTTACCTGCGTCTTATCCCCTGTCCGAGGTCACTTCCATGAAACAGCTTCTTTTCGCCGGAATTATGGCCGCCTCCTTCTCGGCGGTGGCCGATCCGTCCCCGTCGCCTGCCGTCGAGCGAGTGGCCACGTTCGAGGGCGCGATGCCGACGGGCGTCACGGTGGCGCCGAACGGCCGGATCTTCGTCAACTATCCCCAATGGGGCGACAACCCCGCCTTCACGGTTGGAGAACTCAAGGACGGCAAGGTCACCGCCTATCCGTCGCAGGCGCTCAATAGCGCCGACCCGTCCCATGCCGCTTCCACCCTCATCAGCGTCCAGAGCGTGGTCGCCGACGCCGCCAACCGCTTGTGGATCCTCGATACGGGCGCACCGAAGTTCGCGGCACCGATAGCAGGTGGCGCGAAACTCGTCGCGGTCGACCTGGCCACCAACAAGGTCGTCAAGACCATCGTGCTCGCTGACGACGTGGTCCTCCCCACCACCTATGTGAACGACGTTCGCTTCGACCTGCGTGTGGGCAAGGCGGGTGTCGCCTACATTACCGACAGCTCGGTCAAGGGTCCGGGTGGCATCATCGTCGTCGATCTCGATTCAGGCCACGCGATCCGCCGCCTCAGCGGGCACGCGAGCACCATGCCGGACAAGGACTTCGTGCCGCTCATCGAGGGCAAGCCCTTGATGAACCGCCCGGCGGGTGGCCCACCGAGCCCCTGGCTCGTCGCCAGCGATGGCATCGCCATCTCCGCCGATGGGAAAACGCTGTATTACTGCGCACTGTCGAGCCGCCATCTTTTCAGCGTGCCTACCGCACTACTGCGCGATGAAAAGGTGTCCGAAGCCGACATCGAAAAGGCCGTGCGCGACCTCGGCATGAAGGGCGCGTCCGATGGCCTGGCGGAAGACGATAAGGGCCGGGTCTATGGCGGAGACTACGAGCACAACAGCATCCGCCGCTACAACGCCGGCAAATGGGAAACCTTGGTGACCGACCCGCGCATCCTGTGGCCCGACACCTTGTCGGTCGGTACGGATGGGTATTTGTACTTCACCGCTAACCAGTTGCACCGGCAGGCGGGTTTTCATGAAGGGATGGATGAGCGTAAGCAGCCCTACGAGTTGCTCAGGGTCAAGATCGGCGCGGGGCCCGTGCTGCTCAAGTAGCGCCCAAGAAAAAGGCCGCCTGCGCAAGCAGGCGGCACTGGGGAAACGCGCGATGGCCCTCACGGGACACTCTAGTTATAGGCGAAACATTGCTTAGAAGTCGTACGTAGCCGTCAGGCGTGCATAGCGCGGGTTCTGGAAGTACTGACCCAGGCCGTAGTTGTTGAGCACAGTCTGCGGCGATGCTTCATACGTCGCGTAGCTGATGAGCGGCTTGCGCTCGTTGGTGACGTTGAAGACCGACAGGCCGAAGGCGAGCTTGCCTTCGAAGTACGACGGACGGTAGGTCACCGCGAGGTCGAGCTGGCGGTACCACGGATTGCGCTTGTCACCCGGGTGCGATGGCTGACCATTGCAGTTGTGGTACGACGAGCCGTAACCGATCGGATCAGGATCTGCCGCTCCGTCCAGGAAGCCCAGGCACGATTTCGGCGCACCGGAGGCGAGACGCAGGTTGCCGGAGACCAGCCATTCGTCCGTGAGCTGATAGGCGCCGTAGGCCTTGATCTGGTGGGTACGATCATTAGCCAGAAGGCCATTGGCGTACTGCATCAGCTCGGCGGAATCCCAGTCCTGCGTCTTCGAGATATCCGTCTGGCCGATGTCGGACTTCGTCTGGCCTTCCGTATTGCCGTAGGAACGCGAGAACGTGTAATCGACGCGGCCCTGCCACTTGCCGTCGAACGGATGCTCCAGGTAAAGATCGAGCGCGTAGTAAGAACGCTTGGCCTTCTGCGAGAAGCCCCAGTCTTCCTGGTTCATCTTCACTTCGGTACGACCGGAACCGTCGGCGTTGGCCAGGCTGAACGTATTGGTGTCGCCGGGGTTGAAGATGACGCAGCCAGGAATGGTCACCGAATCCGGGTCCAGACCTTCGCGGGTCATCTTGTCGGCAATCTTGCCCGTATCGCAGACGTCATCGATCGCCGTGCGCAGCTTGCGCACCGTGACCTTCGCACCGGTGACCCAATCGGAGCCGAGCGTCTTGTCAAAGCCCAAGATGGCTTCGTCCTGGTACTGCGACTTGAGATCGCGCGCCGCGACCGACTGCGCGTCGATCGGCTGGCCGAACTCGCCATCCGGGGACACGATGCCGTTGCCCAGCGGGGTAAGACCGGTCGGACGGCCATTCTGGTCGATACCGGTGTAGTTGAAGTACTCGTACGTATAGGTCGACGACGAAGCACCACGCACCGCGACGTTATTCGGAAGCGCGAGGTAATAGCGACCGAGATTGCCGTAGATCTTCAGCGACGAGTCGCCGAACACGTCCCACGATGCTCCCAGGCGCGGAGCCCACTGCGCCTGGTTGTTGACGTAGGGTTTGTTTTTGTCGTTGAAGTTCTTGAAGCCATCGTTACGCAGACCGATGCTCAACAGCAGCTTGTCGTTGACCTGCCAGCGGTCTTCGAGGTACTGCGCGCGCTGATCGAGCGACATGTTCGTCACGCTCGAGAAGATGACGCGACGCACGTAGTAACCATCGCCGCCCGGCGCGCCAATGCCCTGCCCCGGGCTGATGGGAACGCCCGGATTCGCGGTGTGGAAGTAGCGCCAGTAATAGCCTGGGCCGCTCGTCGAGGTGCCCTCGTCGATGCCCTTGTAATGCATGTTGTCGATACCACCGGCAAGGTGGTGATCGCCCAGCTGCCATTCGAGGTCGAGGCGGAGGCCGTGGGTGCGGCTGCCTGCGCTCGGATCCTGGCTGGTCTGCGAGGAGTTGAGGTTCGTGATGGGGTTGCCGCCATTAAGCGCGGGATTCTGCAGCGCCGGATTGAAGATGTAAGGCTGCTGGTCGATGTTCGGCGTCGGGTTGTGCAGGTAATCGTCCGTCCAGCCCTTGGCATAGGTCGCCGATAGCGTGATGTCATCGGTGATGTAGGACGTGTACTTGGCGATCGCGTACTTCGACGTAATCTTGGATGTATCCGCATCCGCACCGGTACGGCCCGACTTGGTGCGCGTGTCGTAGTCGTAGCCGGTGTAATAGCCGCGCTGCTCGTCGGTCGAGTGGATTCCCGTCAACTCCAGGATGTTGCTGTCGTTGATGTTCCAGTCGATCTTCGCGTAGATCTTCGGCAGGTTATACGTGTAGTGGTTGTTGGCGACCGGATTGGCCTCGGCATTCGACGTGCTGGTGCCCTCCGATTTCTCGGCCTCGGCGGCGACGAAGAAGAACAGCCTGTCCTTGATAAGCGGGCCGCCGACGTAGGCGCTATAGGTCTGCGTCCACTTGGTGTTGTCTTCGCCGTTGCGGTAGAGGGCGCCTACCTTGCTGGTGTCCTGGTAACCGTATCCGGCCGGCAACTGGCGGCTTCCGTAGTAAACGCTACCCGGATTCGAGGCGGCGAACTTGGGTTCCCAAAGAATCTGGGCGCCAAAATGCCAATCGTTCGTGCCGCGCTTACCGACTTGGGAGATCACACCGCCGTCGGAACGGCCGTACTTGGCGGAATAACCGCCCGTATAGACTTCCTGCTGGTCGATCGCGCCATACGGCAGGCCGACGCCGCCAAGGGCCTTGTAAGGATCGGTCGTGTTGTAGCCGTTGACGTAATACGCGTTCTCCGAGGCACCGGAGCCGCCGAACGACACAGTGCGGAAGCGGCCATTGCCGAGGGTGCTCTGGCCGGCGACGGCGCCCGGGGCCAGAAGCGCGATGGCTTCGGCGTTACGACCCAACGGCAGGCGAGCCAGGGTCTGGGCATTGACGACGGTGCGCGAATCGACCGTCGAGGTATCGATAGGAGGCAAGGAGTTGGCGGAAACGGTAACGGACTCCAGCGACTGCGCATTCGCCGCGGTCGCGGCGCCCGCGAACGAGACGTCCGTGCTGCCACCCACCTTGATCTGGATGTTCTTGCGCGAATCGACGACGGCACCATCGCGCTTGAGGCTGACGGTGTAATTACCCAGGGGCAAGTTGCCAACGCGGTAGCGACCGTCAGCATCGACCGGCACATCGCGCGTGAAACCGCTATCGCTCGTCACGGTGACGGATTCGCCCGCCGCAACCGGTACCTGGCCGGAGATGGAACCACTGGTCGCCTGCGCGAAGACCGTGCAGGTAGCACCCATGCCGAGCGCCAGCGCGACAGCCAGCACCGACGGTCGCACAAACGTGCGCCGCTCGCTTCTCAAGAATTCCATGGTCTCCCCCAAAGGAAAAATGATACGAAATGAAAAAAGTTGGTCTTACACCCGCGTTTCCATCCCACGCGATACCGGCAATGCAACGCTGCTGCTCTCCCCGAGCAAAAGCGTGTCGTGTCGCGTTGGACAGAGGTATCGCTTAACCCGCGAGTGATTTGGATGTCCAAATCTTCTACGGGTTGAAGGCAAGACTATGCGTCGGCGTGATGACAAGTCAACAGATGTTGGGGGTAATTTTTGAACATTCGCAATAACTTACGGCAGGAGGCCAACACCGGAATCGCAAGAACTTACTATTGTGTCCCCGAACCCATCAGAGAGTTGGATGCACTAAGGCAGGCGTCGCCTTAGCCCCCATTCGTGGAAGGCTTTACGGAATAATTGCGTACAGCGTTTGTATCTCAAGCTACGCCAAATGGATGGAAAGCGTGATATCTGCACCTGTGAGTGCCGCACTCTGCGCCCTTCCCCACCCCGAAAACGACACCATGAACGACAATCCATACAAGATTCCTGAGCTGCACGACGGACGGCTCATCGGCGTACTGAGCTTTGATGAGGAGGCTGTCATCCAGGCAAAGTCAGCCGAAGGACGGCCATGGACGCTTTTATTGAAAGGAGTTCTTAGACTTCGCGTTCGCGATATGTACGAAGGGAACATCATCTTCGACTGCGTCGTGGTGGAGGCATCGAGAGACGCCGAGGAGGCCCTTGAAGAGCTGATCCAAGGTCCCGATCGCGGTGCTGAGATGCAAAGATTGAAGAACAAGCTCGACGATGGATCACACAGGTTGGTGGTGATCAATCCTTCCTACGGTGCGACTGTCGTCGCTATCGCCCAGTTCGTTGAGGTGCTTTCTGGCTTTGTATCGTTGAGCGAGTGATTAGACCCCGCCCATGGATCACGACTAACGACATGTATTACTCCACGATCAGCTTGCGATTGACGAGCTCGACAATTTCGGCCGATACCATGATATCGACCATCGGAATGCAGCCGTGCAGTGCGTGGAACAAGGGCGATTCCCTTCACTTACCTCGCGGGCATTCTTTCGACAGTCCGAGAAAGTATTCGTTTGCGGCGTTTGATCTTCTCAGAAAGGACGAGCGACCGTTGGCTGATTCAATTCTGGAATGCACGAGACGGCTCGAAACGCTACGACCCTTCTTTGCAGAGCTAAAGAGCGAAGACGGCGGCATCGCTGAACTCTTCATCGGCTGGTTTCTCTCGCGAAGCGGCGGAGATACCCTATCTTCCACCCTTCTCCTAGAAGTTGGAAATCTCGGGCTGGATCTGTCGTTTGACATCTATCCTGCTGATGGATTGGAAGAAGAAACTGAGATGGCGCATGGAAGCATATGACGTCCTCATGACCGGTCGTTAACAATCTCGATCCGAAGAACCCGACGTCCGGGGAAGGAGTACACACTCGCGCGCCGTTTCACAGTTAGGCAGTAGACATGCGGGCCGTAGTCGCCCCGCAGTCGCTGTCTGCGACGCGGCAATCTTTGCCTCACATCCCCTACCTCGACCAACCAATACCCATTTTCGGCAGTTGGAGCACCAAGTTCCAGATCTGCGGCGCCTGTCTATTGACGGAAATTGCAACCGCACGGACGATTTGGGGACCGCTCGAATTCGAGCGACTAATCCCAAAGGATGTGATTATGTGGAAAAAGCTGGTTGCTTGCGCCGCATTGGCCCTCATCTCGCTGACAGCTCAGGCTGCCGATACATTCAAAGTTGACCTCTCGGTCTCCCGAAACGGGATCCTCGTCGGTCAACCAAGCATCCAGGTGACCGCCGATCGTAACGCGGACCTGACGATCACTCCTCCTGGCTCGTCTGCGGAAAATGCCATCCGAGTCGTAATGTCCGTAGCACCTGCCGCGGACAAGGGCGTGGTGGGGATTCACCTCATGGTCTTTGACCGGGTAAATGGCGAATGGACTTTGCGGGCCGAGCCCACCATGAAGGCCAAACTGGGCAGCGACGTTCAGCTCAATGTGGGAACGAAGGGACTGGCCCGCGTGGCGTCACCGATTGACCTGACGGTCAAGGTTGCCGCGGGCACGCCGGTCGCGGCTGCTGGCAGCGCTTGGGCTGAGGGCCCGGCGATGGACTTCGCGGCGGCCCCGCTGACGTGCAACTGCTGTACGGCTGGTAACGTCCAATGCTGCAATGTGGTCAGCTGCTGCGATAATGTGTCCGGAAACTGCTGCTCGCCGCCCTGCCACCGTGTGGAGGCAGATCGTAACCTGACCACGATCACGGCCGATCGTCCTCGGCGAGCGAATACGCCTATTTGGCGCGCCGACATGGCTTCGGGTGATAGCTGGGTGGCAGCACGCCAAATCGGCTTCGGTTTCAGGGGAACGAATACCGGGGTGGCTTGGCACCGGACCTGGACGGTATAGCCAAGAGCGAAAATTTCGGTGCACGGGGCAATGCGGTCACGCGACTGCTTCGCTAAGATGAACCTCGGCCGTGACCGTGCGGCTTGCCTCGAGGAGCCACGGATGACTACCCGATGATGCGCGCCGCTGCTGTATTGGCCAGTTTTTGCGCCGCTTTCCTAACGGCTTGCGCCACGCCGGCGCAATCGGCAATGCCATCCTACGCCGCGACCGCGCCAGTGCCGCCTTCCCCAGTCAAGGACCACTCCATGGTTTCATCCCTCGAAGCCCAAGCGCTGCCCGGTGCGCGCGCAGCCGTGGACCACCTGCTTGCCTTCCTATCGAGCCTCAGCAGCACTGACACGCTCGTGCCGGCACAGTTAGGGAAGGCGTTCGGGGTGACTCTCGGACCAGACGCCGCCAATGGCGCGGGCTGGACGGTCTATCACAGCTCGGACTTGGGCCACGGCTGGACCTATTGGGTGCAGCAGTCCGACGCGAAGCCGTCCATGAAGAATGGATTTAGCTTCTGGTTCGACCATCCGGACCGGACCGCTGACGCCGCCCCGGTTTGCGCATTGCCCCTGGACCGGCTGCGCGCCACGCTCACCGCACACGGCTGGGTTGAGCGGCCTGTGCCCTCTGAAATCGGTAGCATTCTGGCGATCGAGTTTGCCAAGAACGACATCGTTCTGACCCTGACCCCGCGCGATGGCACCGACATCGCTGGCACCGCCTGCGTACTCTCCGTGCAAACTGCCGACGGTCACTAACCGCGAAGGATTCGCCATGGCCACGGCCCACCCGGCCCTCGATGCGGCAGTCGAGCAATTTGCCCAGCAGCCGGGAGTCGCTCCGGCGCAGGTGGCATCGTTGCGTACTGCGCTGTCATCAGACCTCGATTTGACCCAGCGTCTGGACGTGCAAGCCACGAGCGGCGCGCTTCGCGGCTTTGCGCAGGCACTTGGTGGCGCGCCTGACCGCCCTGTGGGGGCCTACGATCGCACCACCGGTACAATAACGCTGCCGATCTCGGCCTTCCCTGCCTCGGGCGCGATCACGGAGGTGCATTCCGTGTTGCGCGTGCAGGCCATGGTCGTGGATTTCGCCGGCAAGTCTTATCCGGACGCCGCCGGTGCCATGCACCCGGTAATCCCGGACATGCTCAATAACTTGCAGGGCACGCTCAATAGCTCGCCGGCCTTGGCCGAAGAAATCAAGCGGGCGGCCACAACTGCCGACCCATTGCAACCGTCGCACCGCATCCTGGAGTCGTTCGCCTTTACCGCCCCAGGTGCCGGCGTCGGCGGTAGTTTCAATGCATCCGGCCACACGATGAATCTGGTCAGCGAATCGCTGATGACTGCCGGGCCCAACCATGCTGGTCGGTATAATCCGCACGATTTGACCTTCGTCATTGGGCACGAAGTCCAGCATGGGTTCAATGCCCAAACAGCCGCCCAAGGGCGGGCCGCATTCGTCAACGACGTCCGAGCCCTGGCGGCCACGCCGAAGCCCGTGCATGACTACACGGCCTTGGTTGAACGGTCTATCCAAGGCGGGCGTGAAGATGAGGCCAGTGCTCAGATTGCCGGGTGGAACGCCCTGCGCAGCCGTGTCGAGCATGACCAGGGCACTGTAACGCTGGCGGACCTTCATAAGGTGGCGCCTTCGCGCACGGACGACTTCATCGAGCGGCGGCAAGGCGGCTATGTGCCGCGTGCCAATGTCCAGTTCAACGCCGACCTCTCCATGCCTCAGACACCCGCGAATGTAGCCGCGATGGGCCACAATTATTTCGACCGACCGGTCCATCCGGCGCCTGGCGATACCCGTCAGGCCATGCATCTGGGCCACGGCGGCGTCGAGGATTATCCCAACTATTACGCAGGGTGGGCCGTGGCAGTCATTGGGGCGGAAGAGCGGGCTATCCCGCACCACGGAACACCACCGCAGATCCAGCTCAACATGGCGCACGCCGGCCTCAATGAGGCCATGATGGAACAGTCAGGGCTCAACCTCGCGCCATCCAAGCAAGCGGTCCCGTACATGGACAGCAGCACGCAACCGGCCACGCCGCATCGGTTCGACCACACGACGGACGGCCCGAACCAATACCAGTACGTTCCTGCGGCACCAGCCTCCCCCACTCGCCTGGACGACCCCGACCATCCCGACCATGCGTTCTTCAACCAGGTGCGATCGCAAGTTGCAGACCTGGACCGAAACCTCGGTCGAGAACCTGACCAGCACACCGACCAAATCGCCTCGGCGTTGACGGTGCAGGCACGCGCCGATGGAATGCATTACATCACTCTGATGGCCTTGTCGACGGACGGGGAGCGCCTGTGGGCGGTGCAAACGCCACCCGGCCGAAACGATCGGTTGTTTGACCTGCGCACCAGCGTCCCGACGGCCGAAGCGATGACGCCAATGGACCAGAGCGCAGCGAAGTGGCCCGAGGCGATGCAGCAGTTCCAGCAGGCGCAACAGCTGCAACAGGCGCAGAGCCAGAAGGTCACACAGGACCAGGTGCAAACGCAGGGTCCGGTGATGACCCACGGTGGACACGGGCCTTAGCGCGAGCGTTCAAAGCGCGAAGTGTGCTCCGTGGATGCGGCTGCCCGTGAAAGTCATGGCAGCTTCGTCAGCTCCGCAAGTTTCCACCACGCCGCTGTCGGAAGGAGTTGGAATCGACAAGGCTGACGCCTGAAGGCGGCGCACAGGCTTCATCAAGTGGGACAGCAGATCTATTGAAGCGTTTCCGTCAGGTCAACTCCAATGGGCAACAATGCCTAGTGGCACTACGCGAACCGTAGCCGTCGTCGCATCATCGTTGGCCGCGGACGGCCGTGGTGCGTCCCCCTCGACGCCCTTACCCTCGCCTCGGCCCTTGCGCTTCCGGGCCGAGGCCAGGAGGTCACATTGGTATACCAGAGTCTCAGAGAATCCTTTAGTGAGGGCTGGGGCAAGGGTAATGACAATACCGGCACCGATGAGAACACCGAGCAGTGGCGAGCCGGACGACACCCAGCCGAGGTCCGTCAGCACCTTCCAGGCTGTCACCACTGACAGGACACTCGTGACCACTGCCGTCTTCTCACCGAGAAGGGTTGAAATCCTTGACTGAGCTGCATTAAGACGAGCCCGGAACTGGTCTTCGATGTCCTCCAAAGCATCGTCATCAAATCCCGACAGGGCTTCGACCTGCGGCGTACGATGGTCGAGCCTTGCCAGGTGATGGTGCGCCTCGTCCACGGCACGGCTCGACCCGCGCGCGAATCCGGCCACGAATTCGGCGCAGGTGTAAGTTAACCCGGCAACGATGCTGATAACAGCCACTATGAGTCCAGGCCAGGCCAGATAGGTTGGCAATGCGCCTGTCGCGATCCTGACCAGCCAGAGGATAGCCATGATGAGAAAGCCACCGGCGAACGTCCGTGCAGCGCGGCTTTCGATGCGTTTTGCAACCCTCTCCCCCGGGCTTGGATTCTTCAGCGGCTTGTAGGGTAACGCAGTTGAAAGGATACGAATGATGTCGTGTCGCTGGTCCATCGTTGAGTCCCCTGTGGGTGGTGGTGGACAACTGCAAGCGCGATGTCCTAATCCCTGAGTTTGCATATCGTCGTATCAAATCCTACGACCCTCAACTGGTGAGTTCGCGCGCCGCCAGCGGGATGCTGCGGTTATGCGGGACGCCCCATGAACGGTTTGCGGCCCTTCCCGGTGGCGACCAACATCTTCGAATGCCACTGACGGGCCGGTACCGGCCGCGCTTTTGCCCAAAATTGCGTACCCTCCACCATGCACTGCAACCGACAGGGA